>BNJS01001053.1_pt1 | contig 169936 bp, 159 predicted proteins | sample 8540461 | NCBI WGS metagenome assembly BNJS01 (sample SAMD00202454, study PRJDB9452) | human saliva metagenome | isolation source: human saliva | place: Japan
GCGAGGAACCTTCATGGGCGCGATCATGGAGCACATCGAGGAGGCTGGCATCCACTCGGGCGACTCCTCGTGCGTGCTGCCTCCCATGACGCTGTCCGCGCGCGAGCTCGAACGCATCACGGCCTCCACCGAGGCGATCGCTCGTGGCGTCGGCGTGCGCGGCCTCATCAACATTCAGTTCGCTCTGCTCTCCGACACCCTCTATGTCATCGAAGCAAACCCGCGCGCCTCGCGTACCGTTCCCTTCGCATCGAAGGCGACGGGCGTACAGCTCGCAAAGGCCGCCGCTCTCATCCAGGTCGGTGCCACGATCGCCTCGCTGCGCGAGCAGGGGATGCTGCCTGATACGGACGCCCGCGAAATCCACGACGGCGGATCGATCGCTGTGAAGGCAGCCGTCCTGCCCTTCAAGCGCTTCCGCACGGACAAGGGCGAGATCGTCGACACCGTCCTCGGACCCGAGATGCGCTCGACCGGCGAGGTCATGGGTATCGACCGCGACTTCCCGACGGCATTCGCCAAGTCCCAGCTCGGCGCCTCGACTGACATGCCGACGTCGGGCACCGTCTTCATCTCGATTGCGGACACCGACAAACGAGCGATCGTTCTGCCGGCCGCCCGCATGCACGAGATGGGCTTTAACATCCTCGCGACCTCCGGAACAGCATCGGTCCTACGCCGCAATGGCATCCAGGCCCAGGCTATTCGCAAGTCCTCCGAGGGCCGCGGCGATGACGGCGAACCGACGGTCGTCGACCTCATTAACGATGGCTCGATCGACATGGTCGTCAATACACCTCAGCGCAGCGCCCCGCGTAACGACGGCTACCAGATCCGCGCAGCGGCTGCTTCGCAGGACCGCCCGGCCGTCACCACGCTCCAGGCCTTCAACGCGATGGTGCAGGCCATCGAGGTGCGTATGCGCGGGGCATACTCCGTGCGCTCGCTGCAGGAATGGGATTCCATCCGATCGGAGGAAACACGATGACTACTTCCGCAATCAAGCCCGCCACCTCGGCTGGCTTCGGCGACCGTCTGTACAAAGCCATGCGCACCTACGGCCCCGTGTGCGTGGGCATCGATCCCCACGCTGGCCTCTTGCAGGAATGGGGACTTGACGACGACGCAAACGGTGTGCGAGAGTTCTCCCTTCGCGTCATCGAGGCGCTCGGCGGTCGCGTTGCCGCCTTCAAGCCTCAGGCCGCGTTCTTCGAACGGCACGGTTCTCGAGGCGTCGCCGTCCTCGAGGAGGTCATCGCTGCCTGCCGCGAAGTCGGAACGCTGTGCATTGTGGATGCAAAGCGCGGTGACATCGGCTCGACGATGGATGGCTATGCGCAGGCATTCCTGTCGGATTCCTCTCCACTGGCGGGTGACGCTGTCACGCTCTCGCCGTACCTGGGCGTTGGCTCGTTGACTCCTGCACTCGAACTGGCGCGACAGACGGGTAGGGGAGTGTTTGTCTTGGCACTCACCTCCAACCCTGAAGGCGCCTCTGTTCAGCACGCCCGCGGCGAGGATGGAACCAGCGTCGCGGGGCGCGTCGTGTCCCAACTGGCGGACTTTAACAGCCAGTGTGACCAACAACACCTTGGGCCGGCGGGCATCGTCGTGGGGGCCACAGTGGGAGATGCAGTGAAGCGTTTGGGCATCGACCTCGCTTCGCTCAAAGGCGCTTTTTTGGCTCCAGGAGTGGGCGCACAGGGCGCCGGTCCCGCGCAGGTCAGGGAGGTTTTCGCCGGAGCCGAAGATGCCGTCCTCGCCTCGTCCTCTCGAGCAATCCTGCGTTCTGGCCCGAGCATCGTCGGCCTGCGAGACGCCTACCGTGCAACGGTCGATTCACTGCAATAATCTGCTCTGTTACTAAAAGAGCATCGTTTTGGTCTGGCACTAGCGGTCTGGAAGGTGACATAGTTTATTTACCGAAGATCCCAACCGAGGAGATGATCAGAATGGCACTACCTGATCTCACGCCAGAACAGAGGGCGCAGGCTCTCGAGAAGGCAACGCAGGCACGGAGGCGTCGCGCCGAAGTGAAGAACGCGCTCAAGGCGCGCTCGATGAACCTGTCGGAGGTTTTGGAACTCGCTGATTCAGACGAAGCCGTAGCGAAGATGAAGGTCGTTTCGCTGCTGGAGTCGCTGCCGCGCGTCGGCACGAACACGGCTGCCGTACTGATGGACGAATACAAGATCGCCCAGAGCAGGCGCGTACGTGGCCTCGGCCCCGTCCAGCGGAAGGCGCTCGTCGAGCGTTTCGGCTGACGCAGCCAAGCGTGGCACACTTTGAGTCATGACTAAGGCTCAACTGACTGTCCTCGCTGGCCCCACAGCCGTTGGAAAGGGAACCGTTGTCGCGGCGCTCAAGGAGCGCTACCCGACCCTCAATGTGTCGGTCTCGGCAACAACTCGCGATCCTCGGCCCGGTGAACTGAACGGCGTCCACTACTACTTTGTTTCCCCTTCCGAGTTCGATGCGATGATCGAACGGGGAGACATGTTGGAGTGGGCGCTTGTTCATGGGAAAAACAAGTACGGAACCCCTCGCGGGCCCGTCGATGAGGCCCTCGAATCGGGCAAGCCTGTGCTCCTTGAGATCGACCTGGCCGGCGCCCGCCAGGTTCGTGTCAACAGGCCCGACGCACAGTTCATTTTCTTGGCCCCGCCCTCGTGGGAGGAGCTCGAGCGCCGCCTGATCGGGCGCGGCACCGAAGGCCCCGAGGAGCAGGCCCGTCGTCTGGCAACCGCTCGCGTTGAGCTCGAGGCCGCCTCGGAGTTTGACCATGTTGTGATCAACGACGACGTGGAGCGCGCGGCGGATGAGCTGGCTCGGCTCATTGGCCTGGAGTAGTATCTATCTGAATCCGCCACTGAGAGGAATACACGCATGTCCGGAATTGTTGCCCAGCCCGTGGGCATCACGTCCCCACCCATTGACGATCTGCTGGAGCACGTCGATTCCAAGTACGCGCTTGTCATCTTCGCTGCGAAGCGCGCGCGCCAGATTAACTCCTACAACCTGCAGCTTCAGCAGAACATGATCCAGTTCGTGGGTCCGGTCGTCGACGTGCAGCCGGATGAGAAGCCGCTGGCTGTTTCCCTGCGCGAGATCAACGAAGGCCTCCTGTCTCTCGAAGCCAACCCCGAGGCCTGACATGGCAACGATCGTCGTCGGAGTGACCGGCGGCGTCGCAGCCTTCAAAGCACCCATCGTGGTCCGCGAGTGTCAACGCGCGGGCCACGACGTGTATGTGACTGCGACGCGCGCGTCATTGGATTTCGTCGGCCGCTCCACCTGGGAGGGCATCACGTCCCGCCCGGTCGCCGTGGACATCGCGGGGGAGGGGCGCGCCGAGCACGTGGAACTTGCTCGCGTCGCGGACCTCATCATCGTCGTCCCCGCGACCGCGAATTCTTTGGCGCGACTCGCCACCGGTTTCGCCGACGACATGGTGTCGCTGACTGTTCTCGCGTCACACGCGCCCGTTGTCGTTGCCCCCGCGATGCACTCCAACATGTGGCTGGCGCCCGCTACGCAGGCGAACGTCAAGACACTTCGCGAGCGCGGTGTGCACGTCATCGATCCTGCCTCTGGTGCACTCGGTTCAGGCGACAGCGGTGTCGGTCGCCTTCCCGAACCCGAGGAGATCGCTCGGGTGGCTCTCGAGCTGCTTGACGCCCGCGAACAGGCATCGCACACTCTCGCTGGCCGCACGGTCGTTGTCACTGCCGGCGGCACGCGCGAACCCATCGATCCCGTGCGTTTCCTCGGAAATCGATCGTCTGGCCGTCAGGGCCTGGCGATCGCGTTGGCAGCGGCTCGAGCCGGCGCTTCCGTACGCGTGATCGCCGCCAACGTCGAGTCGGCTCTGCTCAAGGCGCTGCCGACGGGCGTGCAGGTCACTCGCGTGGGCAGTGCCCTGGAGATGCGCGAGGCCTTGATCGATCAGGTGGCCGACGCCGATGCTCTCGTGATGACGGCAGCTGTCGCGGACTTCCGCCCTGAGTCCGTGTCGAGCTCGAAGATGAAGAAGGACCCATCGACGAAGGACGCTCCGACGATTCGCCTGGTGCGCAACCCCGATATTCTCGCCGAGATTGGTCACAGTGAGCAGCGTCCGTCGCTCGTCATCGGATTCGCCGCGGAGACCGGGACCGACGAGGAGATTCTCGCCTACGGAGCTGACAAGGCAGCTCGAAAAGGTGCGGATTTCATCTGCCTGAATCGGGTGGGGAAGAGCGTCGGATTCGGCGACGTTCCCAACGATATCCGGCTTCTCGATAGCTGCGGGCACATCGCAGGCCGTTACGTCGGCTCAAAGGATGAGGTGGCCGCTGGTCTTGTCGGCCATATGGCTTCATTCCTTGATAATCTAAAGCGGTGAGTCAACAGCTTTTTTCTTCTGAGTCCGTTACCGAAGGTCACCCCGACAAGGTCTGTGACCGTATCTCCGATGCGATCCTCGACGCGCTGCTCGCCGCCGACCCTCGCTCGCGCGTTGCCGTCGAGACGATGGCGGCCACCGGCCTCATCCATATCGCGGGTGAGGTGACGACCGAGGCGTACGTCGAGATTCCGGAGATTGTGCGTCGTGAGATCCTGTCGATCGGCTACGACTCGTCGCGCGTTGGCTTTGACGGCGCTTCCTGCGGCGTGTCCGTGTCGTTGGACGGCCAGAGCCCCGATATCGCCGGTGGCGTCGATGAAGCCATTGAAGTGCGCGGCACCCAGGGCGGTGACCCGCGCGACCGTCTCGGCGCGGGCGATCAGGGCATCATGTTCGGCTACGCTTCTTCGGACACCCCGGACCTCATGCCCGCCCCCATTTGGCTGGCGCACCGTCTCGCAAAGCGCCTGACTGACGTTCGCAAGCAGGGCATCGTTGAAGGGCTGCGTCCTGACGGCAAGACTCAGGTGACTCTCGCGTACGAAGACGGTCGGCCGGTGGGTATCGACACGATCGTCGTGTCCACCCAGCACGACGAGGCGCTGTCGCAGTCGGCGATCGCCGACGCGGTGCGTGACTACGTTATTAACCCCGTCATCGAGGAGTCTGGCCTGGCGTTGGCGACTGACTCCATGAAGACCCTCATCAATCCCTCAGGTCGTTTCGTGCTGGGTGGTCCCGCTGCTGACGCCGGTCTCACCGGCCGCAAGATTATCGTCGACACCTACGGCGGCATGGCTCGCCACGGCGGCGGCGCGTTCTCCGGCAAGGATCCGTCGAAGGTCGATCGTTCTGCCACCTACGCCGCCCGTTGGGTGGCCAAGAACGTCGTGGCAGCCGGCATCGCGCAGCGCTGCGAGATTCAGCTTGCCTACGCAATCGGACGTGCGCACCCGATCGGCCTGTACGTCGATACATTCGGTACCGCTTCAGTGCCCGAGGCGCGCATCGCGGACGCCATCCGCGAAGTCTTCGACCTGCGTCCGCTCGGAATGATCGAGGACCTCGATCTGCTGCGTCCGATCTACCGCGAGACCGCTGCGTACGGTCACTTTGGTCGCGAGCAGTTCCCGTGGGAGGCGACCAACCGCGTCGACGCGCTCAAGGCCGCACTGGCATGAGCGAAGCACTGGAAGCCGAGGACTACCTGCCCTCGTACGAGACCGAGGCCGCTCGCCGCGCGTGGCGTCGGCGCACGAGCCTCGAGATGATCATCTCGGGCTTCATCGGCCTCGTCACGTCGTTCGTTCTTTCGATCGAGGCTTGGCAGCTGGCCGCCGATTCGTCGGCGCGCTTTGGCTGCGATATTTCGTCCGTGCTGTCGTGTTCGGCGGTCGCGCAGACGTGGCAGGCGCGTATCCTCGGCTTCCCTAACGCTTTCCTCGGCATCTTTTTCGAGGCCGTGGTTCTCGCGATCTCCGTCGCTATTTTCGCGGGCGTGAAGTTCCCACGCTGGTACATGCTGGGCACGAACCTGCTGTACACGATTGCGCTGTTCTTTGCGTTCTGGCTGTTCGGGCAGTCGTACTTCATCATCCAGGTGCTGTGCCCGTGGTGCCTGCTCATCACCCTGACGACAACACTCGTCTTTGGTGGAATCACTCGCATCAATATTCGCGATTCAGTCATTCCAGCGCCCGAGGGGCTGCGTCGCATTGTCGCTCAGGGCCTCGACTGGGCACTGTGGGGCCTGATCGTCTTTGGTGTGCTCGCCATGGTCGTCGCGAAGTACGGTCTGAAGCTTCTCGGCTGAGAACGGGACGCAGATGTGTGCGGGCCGTGATTCACTAGGATCATGACTTCCCAACAGGGCATGCTTGACGGTTTGATCCGCCGCGGTCTCGGGCCGCGCAGATCGCTCGCGTGCTCGTTGACGTCGATCTGCCGCACATGGATCGCCCGCTCGACTACGTCGTGCCGGATAGGCTTCTTGACGAGGCAGAGGTTGGGCGCTCGGTTCGTGTACGTTTTTCGGGTTCGCGCGTGGACGGCTGGATCATCGAGCGTACGCGCCGTGAGGTACTCGACGAGACCGTGCAGATCGAATCCGTCGTGTCGTCGGTCCCGGTGCTGACGCCCGCTCTGTATGAGACTGCTCGCCGCATTGCGGCGCGTTTCCTCGCGACAACCTCCCAGGTGCTGTCGCTCGCAATCCCACCCCGACACGCACGCGGTGAAAAGACCGTTGTAGAGGCGCACAAGCCGGCGTGGCCATCCGTCGAGGCTCCGACTGTTTCGGAAGGCTGGGCGCCTTATTCTGCTGGCCAAGCGCTGCTTCACCGCCTTGCAGCCGGAGAGTCTCCGCGTGCGGTCGTGACCGCGCTGCGCCCTCGGATGCGCTCGTGCTTGTCGGATGCCGTCGCCGCCACCGTCTCGTCGGGGCGTAGCGTCATCATCGTGACGGCGACCGGAGAGGACGCAGCACGGTACGCACGCGCGCTTGAGGAGGACCTCGGTGTCCCCGTTGCACTCACGGGCGGTGAAGTGAGTCCCGAGGAACGCTACCGCATCCACATAGCCGCGACACTCGGGCGTCTTCCGATTGTGGTCGGGACGCGCTCGGCGGCGTGGGTTCCGTGTGCGCACCTGGGCCTCATAGTGATCTGCGATGACGGCGACGATCGCTTGCGTGAGCGCCGGTTCCCCCGCTGCGACGTTCTCGACGTCGCCGTGCAGCGGTGTGCGGTGGAGGGCGCGGGGCTCCTCGTTGCCTCGTATGCGCGGTCGGTCAAGGCACAGGCACTCGTTCGTTCCGGATGGGCTGTGAGTCTCGATCCCGCGCCCGGCGCGCTGCGCGACGCGACTCCTCGCGTACATCTGCATGGAGCGGCGGAAGCGGAACGCGAGGGCGCCAGCGGCCACATGCGCATTCCCCAGGCCGCATTGCGCATGATCCGCCAGGGGCTTCGAGAAGGCCCCGTGCTCATCCAGGTTGCGGCCTCAGGATATTGGCCCACAGTCGTGTGTCGGCGCTGTGGCGAACGCGCTCGCTGTCGTCATTGCTCCGGGCCCCTCGCCGTCGGCAGCGGGGGAGAGGTGACGTGCTCGTGGTGTGCGCGTACCTCGCAGGCGTGGCGATGCCCGCACTGCTCCGGCACAGAGCTGCGCGCAGCTCGCGTGGGTTCGACGCGCACCGCCGAGGAGATCGCACGCAATCTCCCGGACGCGTCGGTCCTTGAGTCGTCGGCGGCTCATCGGATTAACCGTCAACTTCCCGCGCGTCCCACTGTTGTCGTTGCGACGCCGGGTGCTGAGCCGGATGTGGACGGCGGCTATGCCGCAGCAGTCATTCTCGACGCTCACGCTCTTGCCGGCCGCACGGAGCTGTGGGCCCCGGAGGAAGCTGCCAGGCGCTGGCTCAACGCGCTGTCTCTCGTCCGCCCAGGCCACCCCGGCCTCGTTGTCGGGACGATTCCCGATGCCTTGGGGCAGGCACTCGTGCGATGGGCTCCCACTGACTACGCCGATCGTCTTCTCGATGAGCGCGAGGCCCTGGGCTTCTTCCCGGCCACGACCATGGTTGCGCTCGATGGGCTGGCGGCTCAGGTCCGCCAGGTCGCCGAACAGGTCATTCGCGAGGGAGGAGCTGAGCTGGTCGGTACCGTCGTACGACCGGCGACGCGCGAGGGCGAAGAAAATGAGGTGCGTACGCTGGTGCGAACCCCATTGGCTGGTGCTGCCTCGATGCTCGCGGTTCTCGCCGACATTCGTCGCTCGCGCAGTGCCCGCAAGGTTCCGCTCGTGAAAATGAGCGTGAACCCACCCGAGCTGTTCTGAGTAAGGGCCTGCGCAGTGCCGTAGACTGGCGGCCGTGCGCATTATTTTTGCTGGTACCCCCGAGGCCGCAGTTCCCACGCTGCGGGCCCTGCTGTCGTCGTCCCATGAGGTCGCCCTCGTTATCACACGCCCACCGGCTCGGCGCGGTCGTGGCAAGACTATGTACCCGTCTCCGGTGGCGGAAGTTGCCGCCGAATCCGGTGTGGAGCTGTTGGAGACTACGACGCTGAAGACTCCCGAGATCGCACGCCGTATCGAGGACATGCAGGCGGACCTCGGCGTCGTTGTGGCTTACGGCGGTCTCGTCCCCCCGAACGTGCTGGCGATGCCGACCCACAGGTGGGTGAACCTCCATTTCTCGGATCTGCCGAGGTGGCGTGGAGCTGCTCCGGTTCAGTGGGCGATTCGCGAAGGGGATCCGACGACCGCGTCCTGCGTGTTCAACCTTGAGGAGGGCCTGGATACCGGCGACGTCTATTCACGCGTCGAGGTTCCGATCGGACGCGAGAGCGCTGGAGAGTTGCTCTCGTCCATGGCCGAGGCCGGGGCAGATCAGGTGCTCGGCGTTGTCGATGCGCTTGCCGCTGGCAGCGCAACCGCTACTGCGCAGTCCTCGGAAGGCGTGACGCACGCACGCCGCCTCGAACACGTGGACGGCTACGTGTCGTTCACGCATGAGGCCGCGTACGAGGACCGTATCATTCGTTCCGTGACGCCCAATCCCGGCGCCTACACGGTGGCGCCGGGCGGGGCCCGCATGAAGCTCGACAAGGCAACGCCTGTGGACCGTGACGATCTTGCTCCCGGGCAGCTCGAGGTGACGAAGAAGCAGGTGACCGTCGGGTGCGCAAGCGGGGCACTTGTACTCGGTCAGGTCGCCCCGGCCGGTAAGTCCTGGATGGACGCGGCCGCCTGGGCGAGGGGAGCGCGGCCCTCCGATGACCTGCGCCTTGGCGGAGAGCTGGAGGTTGAGCGATGAGCGAGAGGCGTTACGCTGACGGCTACCGCAAGCTGCGCAAGGCCGACGAGCCTCGTCGTATCGCTTACGACGTTCTGCACCAAGTCGCGACTGAGGGCGCGTTTGCGAACATTATTTTGCCGAAGGCTTTGCGTCAGGCACGGCGCGACGGTCACTTCTCTGATCGGGATGCCGCCTTCACCTCCGAGCTCGTCCACGGCACGCTGCGCGCTCTTGGCCGCCTTGATTGGGTCATCTCGCGCCACATTGATCGTCCGCTTGCTGATCTCGATCCGCGCGCGCTCGTCATTCTGCGCATGGGCGCCCACCAGCTCCTCGACATGCGCGTGCCTGACCACGCGGCTGTCTCCGCCACCGTCGACGTCGCCCGAGAGCACCTGACGGATGGCCCCGTCCGTTTCGTCAATGCCGTGTTGCGCTCGATCACCCGCGAGGATCCTTCCGAGCGTGATGCAGCCATGGATGCCATCGAGGATGAGGACGAGGCTCTTGGCGTGCGCTACTCTCACCCGGCATGGATGGTCGCCGCGTTCCGTGACGCCCTCAAGGCCCACGGTTACCCTGAGGATGAGCTTATCGACGTGCTCGAGGCTGATAACGAGGTTCCCACGGTCACCCTGGTGGCCCGCCCGTCGTTGATGAGCGTCGACGAACTCGCTGACGAGGCCGAGGACATTCTCGACACGCGCGTTGCCTTGGGCGCCGTCTCCCCGTATGCAGTTCTCCTCGAATCTGGCGACCCCGCGCGACTTCCTTCAATTCGTGACGGCCGCTCCGGCGCCCAGGATGAGGGCTCGCAGCTCGCTGCCATTATTGCCGCATCAGCACCGCTCGAGGGCGGCCCTGATGAGCGCTGGCTCGACCTGTGTGCGGGTCCCGGTGGCAAGGCCGCACTTCTGGCGGGCCTCGCTGCTGGCGTGGGAGCACGCGTCACCGCCAACGAGGTGCACCCGCACCGCGGACGCCTCGTCGAGCGCACGACCCGCCAGTTCGACTCCATCGAGGTCGTGAGCGGAGACGGTCGTACCTTCGGTGGGGGCCAGAGCGCATGGCCGCTCGGCTCGTTTGATCGTGTCATCGTCGACGCACCCTGCTCGGGCATGGGCTCGATGCGCCGACGCCCCGAGTCACGCTGGAACCGCACGCCCGGGGACGTCGAGGAGCTGACTGTCCTCCAGCGCGAGCTGCTCGATCGGGCAGTCGAACTCACGCGCTCCGGCGGCGTCCTGACCTACATCACGTGTTCGCCGCACGCGGCCGAGACGCGTGAACAGGTCGAGCGTCTGCTCAAGGCTGGAGAGGTCGAGCTACTTGACACCGTGGCCCTCGCAAACGAGTGCGCACCCGAAGCGCTGGACGTGCCTGCCTCGGCTGGCGTCATCGCCCGTCACAAGGGACGTACGCTGCAGCTGTGGGACCACCGTTTCGGCACAGATCTCATGTTTGTAGCCTGCCTGCGCAAGCGCTAGCATATGCGTTATGAACGCCACAATTAGCCCGTCGATTCTCAACTGCGACATCGCCAACCTGCGCGGTGAGCTCACCAAGATCGCAGGAGCGGACATCGCTCACGTCGACGTCATGGACAACCATTTCGTCCCCAACCTGTCGTGGGGTCTGCCCGTCGCGGAGGCTGTCGTCAAGTCCGGTATTCTCCCGGTCGACGCGCACCTCATGATCGAGGACCCGGATCGCTGGGCTCCGCAGTACGCGGAGGTCGGTTGTGAGTCCGTCACCTTCCACGCGGAGGCCGCAGCAGCACCGCTGCGCCTTGCGCGCGAGCTGCACCGCATCGGTGCGCGCGCCGGCCTGGCCCTGAAGCCCGCGACAGACATCGCGCCGTTCGTGGACATCCTCAACGAGTTCGACATGATTCTCATCATGACGGTCGAGCCCGGTTTCGGGGGCCAGTCCTTCATCGAGCAAATGATCCCGAAGATCGAGCGCACTCGCGCCGCGATCAACGCCGCGGGCCTGCAGGTATCGATCCAGGTCGATGGCGGCATTTCCCGCGCGACGATCGAGCGCGCGGCCGAGGCCGGCGCCGACAACTTTGTCGCGGGTTCGGCCGTTTTCCGCGCCGACGATGCTTACCGTGAGGTTGAGGCGCTACGCGAACTCGCTAACGCTCACACCCACTGATCACGTCACGTCGCTGTGCGGCCGAGCGGGACAAGGGCCCGCTCGGCCGCCCTTTCTTCCATAGCGGATACGCCTCGCGCGCTGCGCCCGTCGGTGGCACAATGGCACACGAGTACTCCGGGGTCGGTGAAAGTCCGAACCGGCGGTGATAGTCCGCGACCCGCCTTCACAGAACGAAGGCGGTTGAGCCGGTGAAATTCCGGCACCGACGGTTAAAGTCCGGATGGGAGGAGTGCATGAGGCGCATCCGTGCGTCTGCTGTGCTGCGCGTACCCCCGGTGTCGGAAAGTAAGTCGTGGCAACTCGGAACAAGCCCCGCGGTGCGCTCACCGTCGCGGCGCCGATCATCTTTCTCGCCCTTGCGCTGGCGGGATGGTGGCTGACGACCTCGCTGACCGGCATCGAAGCCTGGCGTCTACCCGATCCGCTTGCTGTTGCCCGAAAAGGCGTGGCGCTGCTCCAGCGCCCCACGACCTGGCGCCAGATTGCGGTGACGGGAGGCGAGGCTATCGCGGGGTGTGCGCTTGGAACGGTCGTTGCGCTGCCATTAGCGTACGCGATCTACCGCTGGCGGCTGTTGGCTGCGGCGGTGGAACCCTTCCTTGGAGCAACCCAAGCGTTGCCCGCCATCGCAATCGCCCCCATTCTCGTGCTGTGGGTCGGGTACGGCATCACACCGGTCATCGTGCTGTGCGCGCTGATGGTGTTCTTCCCGATCCTTGTGTCAACGGTCGTCGGGTTACGGCATATCGATAGTGAGCTGCTCGAGGCCGCCGCACTCGACGGTGCGACGGGCTGGACGATGGCCACACAGATGGAGCTCCCTCTCGCTGCACCCGCCATTCTGGGTGGTCTGCGCAATGGGTTTGCTCTGTCTGTCACGGGCGCAGTCGTGGGGGAGATGGTCATGGGAGGGTCCGGGCTCGGGCAGGTACTCACTCAAATGAGAAGCAACGTGGACACCGCCGGCATGTTCGTCATCATCGCGATTTTGTGCGCGATGGCAACGATCCTGTACGTCATCGTGTACCGAATTGAGCGGTCGAAGCGCTACGCCATCACGCAGTGAAGGAGACATCCCTTGAAGCTTTCCACTATCGTTCGTGCGACCGTTATCGCTGCCAGCGCTTCGCTGGCACTGGGCGCTTGCACAGTCGGTCCCAGCGCGACGCAGTCAGGCGCATCCTCGCGGGGCGCCTCGGACGTGACGATCGGGCTGACCTACATCCCGAACATTCAGTTCGCGCCCGTGTACGTCGCCGATTCTCAGGGGCTGTATAACGACGCCGGCATCACGCCCACCGTTCGCCATCACGGCTCGGACGAGGGACTGTTCACGGCGCTTCTGGCCGGCCAGGAGGACGTGGTCATTGCCTCCGGCGACGAGGCTGCAGTTGCCGCCTCGCAGGGCTTGGACCTCGTGTCGATTGGCCAGTATTACGCGACCTACCCGGGAAGCGTCATCGTCCCGGCCTCGTCGTCGATCACGAGCCTAGCTGACCTGGCCGGGAAGAACATCGGTATCCCCGGCGAGTACGGTTCGAGCTACTACGCCACTCTCGCTGCCATCAAGGCCGGTGGCCTGCAGGCCTCGGACGTGACCATTTCGTCGATCGGCTATACGCAGCAGGCAGCGCTTGCGGCCGGACAGGTGGACGCAGTCGTTGGCTTTACCAACAACGACGCGGTGCAGATGAAGCTGGCGGGCATCGACATCCGGGAGATCCCGCTCGATGGCGCCTCGACTCCGCTTGTGGCGGCCTCGATCATTACGACGCGCGAGTGGGCGCAGGCCCACCCGGATGCGGCGCGAGCGGTCGTGTCTGCAACCACCAAAGCAATGAATGCGATCGCCGCCGATCCCCAGGTCGCGATTGACGCGACTGCGAAGTGGGATACGACGCTCAGCGACGAGACCTCGCTGGCAGCAGCGAACGCGGTGCTCGCAGCGACCGTTCCGCTGTGGCTCGGGGATGACGCGCACGCTGACGGCGTGCAGGATCTCGCCATGTGGTCGTCGATGGTGTCGTTCCTGACATCGATCGGGGTCCTTGAGGGTGAGGTCGATCCGACCGCCATCGTGAGCAACGAATACACGAACAGCGCGGAAACCGCGTCTTCTCAGTCCTGAACGGTGCGCCGTATGCTCGGGACGCGCGCGTTTCGCGTAGGGTAGGCGGGTGAGTACCGCCGTCAACGCTAACGTGCGCGTCCTTGAGCTTTTTGTGGAGCTCCTGGGCGCGCGTCCCGGGCGCACGAAGGCACAATTGCGTGCCCTTCCCGGATATCAGGGGCTTGCAGATGATGCCTTTGAGACGCAGTTTCAGCGCGACAAAGACGCGCTGCGCGATGCGGGCGCCCACATGACGATTCACCCGGGGGAGCGCTACAGCATCGCGTGGGATTCTTTTGCCCCTGGCATTGAGGTGACGAGCGCTGACCGCGCCCTGATATCGCTGGCTGCACGCGCGTGGGATAGCAGCGAGTTTTTCGCAGACGCCATCGACGCGAAGGCCGCAGCCGCTTCCTCCGACGATGTTTCAAGTCCAACTATTCGTCTGGGTCTCACCGGTGTCGGGGCAGCCACCGTGTTGTCCCAGGCCATTCGAGAGCGCAGGGTTGTGTGTTTCGAATACCCGGGGTCGCGTGAACTGACGGAGCGTTCCGTCGAACCGTGGGCGCTGTCGGTGCAGGGCCGTGCTCTGTACCTGTGGGGTTGGGATCTCGACCGCGGCGGCGAGCGCACGTTCCGCGTGTCGCGCATACGGTCGCAGATTTCCTTCATCGGAGAGCCTGGCGATGCTTCACTTCCGCCCGAGGGCGCTGTCTTTCCTCGGGTATCGTCGTTCGTTTCTCCCGTCGTCCACGTGCGCGCGGGCTCCACTGCACGCACGCTTCTCCACGGTTACGAGGCCGGGGTGGCGGCTGAGGAATCCGGTTCGCTTCGGCAGGGGTGGGAGAGCGTCGCGCTCGAAGGCGCTGAGATGGGAACGTGGATCGGCCGCCTTCTTCCGTTGGCTGCCGACGTGGTTGTCGTCGCGCCCGAGCCACTGCGAGATGCGATGCTGACGCGCCTGCGCGCGGCCGCCACATGGGGTGAACGCAATGCCTGAGAACGTTCAGCTGGCCGTTGTCCGTCTCGCTTCGATGGTGGCCTGGGTGAGCGAGCATCCGGGTGTGAGTGTCGATGAGATCGCCGCGCACTTCCATCGCACTCGCCGTCAGGTGCGTCGCGACATCGAGTACCTTGCCTCCGTTGGAGATTCACTGCCCGGCGCTTCTTTCGAGGTCGATTGGGAGCTCTACGAACAAGAACAGCGCGTGTCGCTACGTTCGACGTTGGGCGCCTCGGCGCCGCTGCGCCTATCGACGGTCGAAGCGCAGGCTCTTCTCATTGGCCTGTCCGCGATCACCCCACTTCTCGGCGCCGACCTTTCCGCCCACGTTCCGCACGCTGCTCTGGTCGTGTGCGCTCTCGGCGGTCTGAAAGAGACCGACGCGGATCAGCACGTGGAAGCGATTCCGTCTCTGACCTCGTCGGGCGCGAGCCTTGAGACACTGCGCGATGCTCTCCTGCGACAAGAACGAGTGTCTTTCACTACGTATCCGCGTCGGGCATTCGCTCGCGCCGCATTGTCGACCCGTGGGCGCTTGAAGCAACGGCGACCGGGTGGCTGCTACGCGGCTGGTGCACGCGTGCGGGGGGAGGCGCGCAGCTTCGCGGTCGCGTCGATTACCGACGTGCGAGGCGAAGGCCGACGCGTCGAAGAACCTCGGCGCATTCGACACGACGCGCCAACCTGGACGCTCGATGTCGATCGCGACGCCCGGTGGATCGCCGACGAATACGACGGGCGCATTACGACAGAGCTGGACGACGGGGGAGCGCGCATCACCCTACCTGTCTGGAACGAACAGTGGGGCCTCAGTCTTCTCATTGATATTGCGCCGCACCTGCGCGCAGTAACGCCCGACATGCGCGAGTCTGCCGCTCAGTACGCGCACACCGCCTTGTCGAACTGGACCGGAGAGGATGCATCGTGAGCCCGAAACGACGTCGACACCGCGCCCGGGACACTCAGACCGTCGCGCGCGAGGAAGAGATCGGCCTGGGTGTGGGGAGCGCGGCCCAACGCTACGCCGCCTACAAGGCCGAAGCTCAGGCCGCCTCGTCGCTGCGCGCCCGCTGGGTCTCCACACTAAGCTTCACCCCGGACCCGTTCCAGATCCAGGCACTCGATGCTGTCGAGGCCGGCAGCTCGCTCCTCGTGGCCGCGCCAACGGGCGCCGGTAAGACGATCGTCGGCCAGTTCGGCGCATACGTCGCGCTCGAGCAGGGAATGCGCGCGTTCTACACGACCCCCATCAAAGCACTGTCCAACCAGAAGTACCTCGAGCTGTGCGACCTCTACGGCGCCGACAACGTCGGCCTAGCGACCGGAGACACGTCGGTGAACTCGAGCGCTCCGGTCGTCGTCATGACGACCGAAGTGTTGCGCAACATGATCTACGCGGGTGCTCCTCTCGATGACCTAGGGGTCGTCATCCTCGACGAGGTGCACTACCTGGCGGATAAAATGCGCGGCCCGGTGTGGGAGGAAGTCATCATTCACCTGCCCGCGCACGTCGCGATCATCGCGCTATCCGCAACGGTGTCCAACGCCGAGGAGTTTGGGGCCTGGATCCGCGAGGTGCGCTCCACCTGCGAGATCATCGTCTCCGAGAAGCGCCCCGTCCCGCTCTACCAGCACATGATCGTCGGCGAGGAGATCTTCGACCTGTATGCGCCCACGGGCAAGGGAAAGCTCAACCCCGAACTCGTGGCGGCGACGCGCGACTCCGGGATGCGTGGCGGGCGCGGCTCGCGTTCGTGGAACCGTGAGGTCCGCGTGCGCCGCGAATCGCGTCCGTCGACGCTGATTTCTCTTGATCGCGCCCGTCTGCTGCCCGCTATCACATTCATTTTTTCCCGCGCGGGGTGTGAGGATGCGGTTCGCCAGATCCTGTCAACACGCATCACGCTGACAACACGCTCGGAAGCGTCCGAGATCGAGAGCTACATCGACGAGGTCATCGCTTTGCTTCCCCCCGAGGACGCCATCGTCCTGGGCGCCGAGGCCTGGAAGCGCGGACTGATGCGGGGAATCGCCGCTCACCACGCCGGGTTGCTGCCTCTCATGAAGGAAAGCGTTGAACACCTGTTTTCGCGTGGCCTCGTCAAGATGGTGTACGCGACCGAGACACTGGCACTCGGCATCAATATGCCCGCGCGCACAGTCGTCATCGAGTCTCTGACGAAATGGAACGGCTCGGCGCACGTCTCCCTGTCCGCCGGTGAGTACACGCAGCTCTCGGGACGGGCGGGGCGCCGCGGCATCGACACCGAGGGGCACGCGGTCGTCTCGCATCGTGGGGGAGTGGCACCCGAAGAGGTCGCGGCCCTCGCTTCCAAGCGCACCTATCCATTGATTTCTGCGTTCACGCCGACTTACAACATGGTCGTCAACCTGCTCGCACGTTCATCGCGCGCCCAGACGCGCAAGGTGCTGGAATCGTCGTTCGCCCAGTATCAGGCTGATTCCGCCGTCGTTACGCTTGCCTCGCGTCTGACGGAACTGGAAGCGCAGCGCGATGCGACGGCCGCTGAACTGTCGTGCTCGCACGGCGATGTTCGCGAGTACCTGACTTTGCGCGACCAGTTGGGGCAAGCGGAGAAATCCGGTGCGCGTGCACGCAAGCGCGAGGCGCGCGATGAGTCTCGTCGTGTGCTGTCGGGCGTTCGCCCCGGTGACGTTCTCGCTCTCACGCGCGGACGCAAGTCGCGCCTGTGCGTCGTCGGCGCGAAGGCCACCAGCGCCTCGGGCCGTGTGGAAGTATCCGTTATCGGTGAGGATTCCACGTGGCGCGCATTGGCGCCCGAGGACGTGCGCGGTGGGATCGCGGTCGTCGGTCACATGTCCATTCCCGGCGGCTCCGCGCTCCGACGTACAAAGGAGCGCACTCGTATCGCCGCAGAGCTGCGTTCTCAGGCTGCGCGTGGCGCCTATGAGATTCCGACGGAGTCCCTCGAGTCCTCAGATCCGATATCGGCGCTTCGCGTTGCGATGCGTCAGCATCCGGTTCACCGCTGCCCGCACCGCGAAGAACACGCTCGTGCGGGCGCCCAGTGGGCACGCCTGACACGCGAGATCGATCGTCTCCGTTCATCCATCGACTCCCAGACGGGTTCCGTGGCCGCCCAGTTCGACCGTGTCTGCTCGGTGCTCGAACGTCTCGGCTTTTTGGCCGGAGACGAAGTCACCGATGCGGGTCAGCGTTTGCGGCGTCTTTTCGGCGAACGCGACCTGGTTGTCGCCATGTCGATGAACGAAGGAACCTGGAACGAGCTCGACGAGGCGGAGCTTGCATCGATGGTGTCGGCACTCGTGTACGACTCGCGTTCCGACGACGACGCCCAGCAGCTGGCTCCCGCCGGTGTGGGTATGCGTGTGCAAGAGGCTTGGCACGAGAGCCTGGCGACTGTGGAGCGCGTTCACCGCGTCGAAAAAGCCTGCGGCTGTGATCTCACTCCGAGCCTGGACGCGGGGCTCATGGCGGCAACGCTCGCGTGGGCGCACGGGTCGACGCTGGCCACCGCCATCGACGCGACGCCCATCCAAGCTGGCGACTTTGTGCGCTGGATGCGTCAGGTGATGGATTGCCTGGGGCAGATCGCATCGGCCGCGACCAGCAGTGAACTGAAGCGAAAGGCCGAGGCCGCGAAAGACCGCATCGGTCGCGGTATCGTTGCGTGGTCGACGATTTGAGATAACCGGAGGGCTAGTGGGGCATCAGGACATCTTGCGGCGCGCATCGTTCGCACACGTGTGCGGCGATTCGATCATCGCCGCTATCGCCGGTCTGGCGCTGTATGCGTCGTTTCCGCCCGTGGGCTGGTGGTGGCTGTCGGTGCCCGCACTCGCCCTGTTTGTGTCGCGCATTGACGAGGCCAGGGCCCCGCGTGCGCTGACGGTGACCTTCGTGTTCGGCATGAGCTTCTGGGTTCCGCTGATCGACTGGATTCCGTTGGCGGTGGGTACGACGCCTCCGTGGTTCGTTCTTGCGTTCGTCCAGACTCTCTTTCTCATGGGCTGGGCGTTGTTCGTTCGGTGGACGCAGCTGTGGGCCTGGGCGCGGGGACCCGTCATGCACGCCTGTTCTACGCGCTCACCTGGGCAGGGGTTGACGCAGCGCGGTCGCGCTGGCCGTGGTCGGGCTTTCCGTGGGGGTCGGTCGCGTTGCCGCAGGTCGATTCGTCTCTGGGCCGCCTCGCTCCCTACGGGGGGAACCACGCTCATCACCGCCGTCGTCGTTTTCCTGGCGGTTCTGGTGCGCCGCGCTTGTGCGGCTCGCGATGCTGCCGTCGTACGCGAGCACTGGTTTTCGCGCCCAGCCCTTGCCCTGATCGTGGCAGCCGCGTTCGTCGCTCCGCTTGCTGTGACGCTGCCGAATCAGGCTGAGAACGGGATGCTGCGTGTCGGCGTCGTCCAGGGCGATATCGCGTTGCCAGGGGCCGAGGCGTACAGCCGCGAGGGCGAGGTGACCGACAACAACGTGCGGGCGTCCCTGGAGCTCGCGTCTTCGCCGAAACTCGCGCAGAACCCGATCGATCTCGCGATTTGGGGCGAGGGTTCCGTCGATCGCGATCCGCTTGCATTCCCCGCAATCGGCCAGGCCGTCGATTCGGCGGCCACGGCGCTCGATGCGCCGATCCTGATCGGCTACACGAACCTGAACGAGCGCGACCACGTCAAGAACTGGCTGGCGCTGTGGGAGCCTGACACAGGCATGGACGAGGCCGCCCGCTACTCCAAGCACGTTCCCGTTCCCTTTGGTGAGTTCATTCCATTCCGCGACTTCATCGCGTCCTTTGCCACTGAGGTAGCGCAGTCGAGCCGGGACATGGAGGCGGGGGATGAGCCTCCGCTGATGACGATTGAGGCACGCGATGGGCGCAGTGTTCCTCTCGCGGTCGGTATCTGTTTCGAGGCCGCCTACCCGCTGGTGATCGGCGACGGCGTGGCTCGTGGCGGACAGGCGATTATCGTTCCGTCGAACAACTACCACTTCCGTTCCTCGGGTGAGTCTGCCCAGCAGGGACAGCTGTTGCGTATGCGCGCAATGGAGTATTCGCGCAGCGCCGTTCAGGCTTCGACAACCGGTCATTCCTACGTGATTCGGCCCGACGGTTCGATTCTGGAGAGCACCGGTACCGAGCAGGCAGCCACACTTGCCGCCGATATTCCGCTCCGCTCGTCGTTGACAGTGACTGCGCGGGTGGGGGAGAGGCTTCCAGGCGCCGTCATGGCCGTAACATTTCTGATCAGCGTGCTCGCATTCGTGACAGTTATCGGGCAAGGAATAAGGGGCTCAGCGCGCGCCAGGCGTGCGTCGAGACACTAAATTCGGCAAAATGTGACTCATGACCGTTTCTGAGCGCCTTGTTCCGTCTCCGCAGGGAGACCACACCCTGATCGTTATTCCGACCTACAACGAGATGGAGACGCTCCCGGATATCCTCACACGGGTGTGGGCCCACGTTCCCCATGCCCATATCCTCATCGTGGACGACTCGTCGCCGGACGGAACGGGGGAGTGGGTTGATTCTCGGTGCGAGGACGAGGAACGACTGCACGTCCTACACCGTCCCGCAAAGTCCGGCCTGGCCACCGCGTACGTCGATGGTATGGGCTGGGGGATCGAGCAGGGATATCCGTTTATTCTCCAGATGGATGCGGACGGATCGCACCGCCCGGTGGATCTGCCAAAGCTACTGGCACGCATGGCCGGACCCGATAAGCCCGACCTCGTCATCGGCTCGCGCTGGGTGCCCGGCGGCGCCATCAACGGCTGGTCCTCCAAGCGCGTCGCTCTATCGAAAGCAGGCAATTATTATGTCCGATTCTGCCTGGGCACCCCGGTCAAGGACGCAACAGCAGGGCTACGGCTGCACCGCGCTGCCTTTTTGGCGAAGCACGAGGTCCTGAGTCGGGTAGCGACCACAGGATTCGGCTTCCAGGTCGAAATGACCGAACTGGAACGCTCCCTGGGGGCCGTCATCGCCGAAGTACCGATCACCTTCGACGAGCGCATTGCTGGAGAGTCGAAACTCGACTCGTCAATCTTCGTCGAGGAACTTGTCATGGTGACGAAAGGCGGCCTGGGTCGCCTGACCCAAGCCGCCCGTCGAGCATTCTCGAAGTAATCAGCCCTTGCGGTAGGAACCCTCGGGACGCAGGCGACCCTCGCGGTATGCAGTGAGCTGCTCGGCGAGGACGACCTCGAGCTCTTCGATGGAACGACGCTCGAGGAGCATGTCCCAGTGCGTGCGCTGAGGCTTGACGGGCTTGTTGTCCTCGTCCTCGACGGTCTCACCGATAAGCTCAGCGGTCTGACCGCACTTGCATTCCCAGGTCGCCGGAGCCGTCGCCTCACTGGACAGCGTCACCTCGAACTCATGTCCGTTCGAGCAGGCGTAACGAACGATGAAACGGTCGGCGAAAACAACGCCGTCCTCGGACTCGAGGGACTTCGCACCGATCTGCATGCCACGCAGTGCGCGGTCAGCCATAACAGCCTCCTGGACGTAGATAAGAAACGGGTCCATTCTATCTGACACGTCAAGCGGAACGATACTGAGGCCCGGCCGCGCCCCACCCCTCCAATCCGATAATGTACATTATGTCCGTTTTAGTCTTCTCGTCACCCTCCGACCACGCGGTACAGTTACACCCATGACGACAGACCGTGATGCGCGAATACAGCGCCCCCCTGCTATCCGCGAGACCATCGTGCTCACGTTGGCATGTCTGTCGTATTCGATTCTGTCTTTCCTCGCAAAGTCACCAGAATCCGTGGCCGTCGCACATGCGCACGATGTCGCAGCCTTCGAGTCGCGCTTCGGACTGTTTATTGAAGGGCCAGTAAACGCATGGCTGACGGCTCATCCGCTCCTCGCATCGCTTGCGTCCGCACAATACGCCATTTCGTTTTTTGCTATGACCGGCTTCGCGATGGTCGTCCTATGGCTCAAGGCCCCCGCCTATTACCGCCGGGCACGGTGGACTCTTGTCATCATGACGCTCGGCGCGCTGGTCACCTACTGGACCTATCCCCTGGCGCCCCCGCGCCTCGTGCCCGAACTTGGGTTCGTCGATGCGGTCGCCGAGCATACGTCAGCCTATTCCCACCTGTTCGGCACACTCGCCAATCCCTACGGTGCCATACCATCGATGCACACGGGTTGGTCCGTATGGGTGGCCTTCATGCTTGGAACGTACGTGTGGCGCTCGTGGTGGGCCCGACTGATTCTCGCCGTCCACCCCGTTTAACCATCGTGACAATCGTCGCAACGGCCAATCATTATGTGGTTGACGCCATTGCCGGATGCGCATACTTCCTGCTCGCCTGGCTCTTTGTCACCATTGCCAACAGGACCTTACTGGGGAATGTGCGTACGCCCGGCGAGACATCCTAGGACCTCCCCTATTTAAACGCTAGTGTGGATGCCATGAGACTCGGAGTTGATTTTGGCACCACGACCACAGCGATCGCTATCGTCGATCGGGGGAACTACCCGATCGTCTCGTTCGTCAACAATAATGATGATACGGTCGATTTCATCCCGTCTATCATCGCCCTTGACGGCGATCGCCTGATCTACGGGTTTGATGCTGAGGACGCCGCCAGGGAGGGCGCTGCCCACCTGCGCTCTTTCAAGCGCCTTCTGTCCGATCCGTCGGTGACTGACACCTCGACGCTGCGCTTGGGCAACCACAGTATCTCGATCCTCGATGCACTGACCGGCTTCCTCAGCTACGTCGTGCGCCAGCTGCGCACGAACTCCTCCATCGCCTCGCTGCCCGATTCGGAGCCGCTCGAGGCCCTCGTCGGCATCCCCGCGCATGCGTGGTCGGCACAGCGTTTCCTCACCCTCGAGGCTTTCCGACGGGCTGGCTGGGATGTGCTTGCGATGGTGAACGAGCCTTCTGCCGCCGGCTTCGAGTACACCCATCGCCACGCGGGGACGCTGAACTCGAAGCGCACCGCGATCCTCGTCTACGACCTGGGTGGCGGCACGTTTGACGCTTCCATCGTCTCCGCCACGGGCACACTCCACGAGGTGATGGGATCACGCGGCCTCAACATGGTCGGTGGCGACGACTTCGACGTCGTACTCGCTACTCGCCTCGCCGCTGCCGCCGGCACCGACTCAGGCAAGCTTGGGGACGCGGCGTGGGAGCGTCTCATCGAAGACTCACGCGACGCGAAGGAGACCCTCTCCCCTTCGACGAAGTTCATCACCGTGCCCGTCGACGGCAAGCCCGTCACGATTCCGGTTGCCGACTTCTACGAAGCCGCCACTCCCCTCGTCGAGGCAACGATCGCCGCGATGGAACCGCTCCTCGTTCCCGATGCGGCAGGTGTCGGTCAGCTCGGCGGCGACATCGCCGGCCTGTACGTCGTCGGTGGCGGGTCGCAGCTGCCCCTCGTTGCCCGGATTCTGCGTTCGCGCTTTGGCCGCCGCGTGCATCGCTCCCCCCACACGGCCGCGTCGACCGCAATCGGCCTTGCAATCGGCGCAGATCCGGAGGCAGCGTACACGGTGCGCGAGCAGCTTTCCCGCGGCGTCGGCGTGTTCCGCGAGCGTGAGGCAGGTAGCTTCATTTCCTTCGACACACTGCTTGAGCCGAACACGGAGCTCGCACCGGGTGAAACGCTGACGATCAAGCGCCGGTACCGCGCCGCGCACAACATCGGTTACTTCCGCTTCGTCGAGTATTCATCGTTCGACGAGGCCGGGGTGCCGCGCGGCGATCTTCAGCCGTACGGCGAGGTGATCGTTCCCTTCGATCGTGCCCTGCGCCGCGACGATGTCGACCTGAACTACGTACCCGTCATCCGCACCGAAGACGGACCGTTGATCGAAGAGTCCTACATCGTCGATGCCAACGGGATGGTGACGGTCGAAATCACCGACGTCGAAGCGTCATACACGGTGAGCCGTCCCCTCGGGCGCCGCTGACGTCGACGAGGAACATCCCAGAAGACGCACATAGCTGTGGGGGCCAGGCTCAGCCTGGCCCCCACAGCTATCGAAAACGATTACGTGTCAGGACGCGGACAACTTTGAGCGACGGCGCTCGGCGAGCTCGTCAACGAACGCATGCTCGGAGCGCTCAAGCGGAAGCTCCGCAAGCGACCCCTCGACCTCGCGCCACACGCGGCCAACAGCGATGCCGAAGACGCCCTGGCCGCCCTGAAGCAGATCGATCACTTCGTCCGTCGAGGTGCATTCGTACACGGACGCCCCGTCGCTCATCAGGGTGATCGAGGCAAGATCGTCCACTCCCCTGTTCTGGAGCGAGGACACGGCGACGCGCACCTGCTGGAGGGACACACCGGCGTCGAGGAGCTTCTTGACGACCTTCAGGACGAGGATGTCGCGGAAGGAATACAGACGCTGCGATCCAGAACCGCGAGCTGCGCGGATAGACGGCTGAAGAAGGCCAGTACGAGCCCAGTAGTCGAGCTGGCGGTACGTGATACCAGCGGCACTACAGGCGACCGGGCCACGGTATCCCATCTCGTCCGTATCAAGGCCTTCGAGCGGGTCGCCGAAAGCATGCCTTGCCGGCTAGCGGCGTTCGCTTGTGCGCTCACTGTCGGGCTCCTTGCAGGTGGTACTTGATGAGAACAGCACTACGGTAGAGCACCGACGCACGGTGGTCAATGACCGAAGCGGCGAGTCTAACCTTCATGTTCAACATGAGACTTAGTCTCCATCATCCGCGAGAGCTGACACGGCTACCGTCAACATTTCACGGTGTAGCTCAGCGAACAACTCCCCCCAGCTCAACCGCACGGGCGCGGGCACGTTCACGATCCGCGCCCCGGCCTCGTCCCCGCTGCGAGGACACGGTTTGGTCAATGATATCCGCACTACGCTCGGCGCCCTGCCGGACCGCGCGCAAGACGCGCACGTCGACTCCAGCACACTCAAGACGCGCGATAGCGGACACCGTCTGCACGCAACGCGCGGGAAAGTAACCCGCCAGGTCCGGTGTGATAAGCCCGAGGCGCGTGTAGCGTTCGAGTGTCTCCATATCGACACCCGTCAGATCGCACAGGTCAGCCGCGGGAATCGCACGGCGCCCGCCCAGCGACACCGTCTGTCCTTCAGAAGAGACAACCTGGGCGACCCTGCGCCGCGTCGGTGTATGCCCGGCATCGAGAGCGTCGAGCTGGGTACGAATCACGCTCAGCGGCGTGAATGAATCGCGCTGCTCCGTGAGCACGTAACGCAAGCGCTCCACATCGGCGGCGGAGTACTTGCGGTAACCCGAACCCGTGCGCGCGGGAGCCACGAGCCCCTCGCTCTCCAGGTAACGAACCTTAGACAGCGAGATGGCGGGGAATTCCTCTTTCAAAGCGTCGACGACGCGGCCGATCGACAGCTCAGGGCTATGATCGGCATCCTGCGGCCACGAACGTTCCTCGTGAGACGATGCTGCCCCCCGCGCGTGCGCAACGGCTGCGGACACGTCAGGCCTGCTTGGTCGACGGCTGGTAGGTCAGGCGATACTTACCGATCTGCACTTCGTCACCGGCACGCAGCTGAATAGAATCAACGCGCTCGCGGTTGACGTACGTTCCGTTGAGCGAACCCGAATCACGAACGATGTGCCCGCCCTCAGAAGCGATGAACTGGCAGTGCTTACGCGATACCGTCACGTCGTCGAGGAAGATATCGGCCTTAGGAGAACGACCGGCGTTGGTCACCTCCGGGTCCAGCAGGAATCGCGCACCCGTATTCGGACCGCGCTGCACGATGAGGAGAGCCGATCCGGCAGGCAGCGCCTCGACGGCCTCACGGTCGCGAGCGGACAGGGCAACGGGCGTCTCTTCGACCTCATCAGCCACAGGCGCCAAGCCGAAAACTGAGGTTGCAGTCGGATCGAACGGCTGGTTGTCAGACATTGTGCGCTCCAAAAAATAAAATGGTGGACTGAGATAAGTGTAAACGTTTGGCTTGTATCAGGCGCGAGCACGCACCTGAGGACGGTGCGCTCATCGCGATCTCATCCATAGGTAGCAAACTGGGGTGGCTTGGGCGTCGCGATGGACGTGATCGACAGATCATCACTGGGCGTGATCTGAACGGTAGCGCCCTTGGCGCGCATCTGAGCCGCAGAACCCGCCTGAATATCGAGGGCTGTTGCAATCGTCTGTGCCTCGCCGATGGCTTTCCATGTATAGGGCGAGGTGATGGGTGTCCCGTCCACGAGAATTGCACCCGCCTGGCCGGTGAATGCCGCACGCGTCGACAGACGCACGCCGTTGAGTTCGATGGCCTCGGCTCCAGCATTACGGAGCTCACCCAGCGTCATGACGAATTGTGTCGGCGTCAGGTTAGCGCCCGGATCCGATACCGACACTGTCACTCCGGGCCCGTGCACGGCAACCGTGCCGGCGGCGATTTGCGCCTGCGTTTCAGCTTTGCGAGTCGCCTGCTCGCGCGCCTGGGCTTCATCGGCTGCACTTCGCAGCTCATCGAGTTCGCCGGAAAGCTCACCGCGGCGAGTACGCAGATTCTCTTCCTGGGTCCCCAGTTCGTCGAGTACCGTCACGAGATCCTGCTCGGAGAGGCCCTCGAGCGGATCCGAGCGTTGCGCGCGCACCTGCGTTGCCAATGCGAATCCGAGGATCATAAAGATCACGAGCATCACGACGTGAAGCCCACGGGGAAGAGCAAAAAACGCCTGACGAGCGCGAGCCCACAGACGCGGGTGCGCGTGTTCGGAGCGACGGGATGCCCGCGTGCGTGTGAGTTCGTCGCCAGAGTCTTCGTGCGCGACCGTCGGGGTAGGTTCGTCGTTCATCTCAGGCTTTCAGGAGAAGTCGGCGAATGGATGCCGTGTTGGAGAAGATACGGATGCCCAGAACGACGACAACCGCAGTCGTCATCGCTGAGCCAACGCCAAGCTGCGTGCCGAGGAAGACGAGGAGGCACGCGACGACGACGTTCCAAAAGAACGACGTGACGAACACTCGGTCCGCAAAGCGTCCCTCAAGCCATGCGCGTCCGGCGCCGAAGAGGGCATCCAGACCTGCAACGACCGCGACCGGCAGGAACGGGGCGAGCCAGACCGGGACCGTCGGATCTAGGAGCACGCCGAGAACAATGCCGATGATCAAGCCGATGACGGCAATCATGAAGAACCACCTTCGTTCGATTCTCCCACCGGGGTTGCGTAGTGGGAGTCTGTGAGCGTGAGTGCCTCCATCTGGAGGTTGTCGCTGACTGTGGATGACACGGTCATTCCGGTGACCGACTGCGCGGCCGACAGGTAGTCGCCAGTGGTGCCGCGGACAAGTGCGATCGACAGGGCGTTTGCGTCGCCGATTGCCGCCACCACGTAGGGCGAGGACACGGGGGTGACGTTCACAAGAATGACGGAGCCGGCAGTACGCACAAACGTCTCGGGCCCCACCCGTTGACCGTTAATGGAAACAGCGTCGGCCCCGGCGGCCCACATGGCGTTGACGACCATCGCCAGATCCTGGTCGCGCACGGTCCCGCTCCCCTTGCCGGGGCCGCTGCGATCGGTCAGAGTCACGGTGATACCGGGCCCGCTGACGGGTGTCGTGGCTGTCATCAGATCCTGTGCCGGGTTCGATGAGGCGCTCGAGCCGGTTTGGGAATACTGGTCAATGGCACGGCCCAGCGACTGTACGTCGTCGTTCAACGCTTCGACCGCAGCCGTGCGCTCCGAGGCCTGGGATTTCAGATTGGATTTCACGTCGCCCGCGGGGGCACGCAGCGACGACGTCGCGACGACGGAGCCGAAGCCGAGCGCGACGGCCACCGCGAAAACACTGATTTTGCCGATCACGCTCGCTGGTCTCGACCCGTGTTCGGCACGATAGTGCTCGTACCCGGCATCGAGGGGGTTGGCCAGCAGGGAGTTCAGCAAGGACATCGAGGCCGCGGGGTCGACGGACGAGGCCTGGGTAGCCTCGACCTGCTCCCCCGCCGCGTCGCTCGGTGTTCCCCCTGCGTCACTGATCCTGCTTCCACTGGCGCTGCACGCGCTCGTCACGTTCGAAGGCATCGAGGTGCTCGAGGACGATGCGGCGCAGCTGCGCGGGAGCATCGCCATTGGCGTCGAGCCAGCCGCGCAGGAGTCCCACGGAGCGCTCGACACTACCGTCGCGGTCGATGTCGAGGCCGTAGGCGAGCACGCCGTTCGCATAGCGCAGGGACATCCCGATCGTGTGGCTTTCCCAGTAGGAGCGCAGCCGATCGACAGCGCCCTCGATACCTGAGTCGCCGTCCCACGACGACGCGTTCAAGCCGGCAAGCGTCGCGGTCAAAAAGTCGTTGGACAGCGATTCGGAGTAGACCGACTCCCACGCACGCGAGCGCGCGTCCTGAAGCGGCAGCGAGGCGAGCGCTTCGACGCTCATACGTGCCGCTTCACCGGATCCGTCGGCACTGCGCCACGCCTCAACCGCATCTGCGTCGACGAGGCCGCGAGCCGCCAGAGCGCGGCGGGCACGCCAGGCGATATCGGGGTTGTCGCTGTCCGCGAGAGCGCGCACCGTGGCCTCGTACTCGTCGCCGCCACGGGCCGCGAACTCCGCGATGAAGGCACGCGTGTAGGAACGCCAAGCGTCGGCATCCCCCGTCTCGCGCGACAGCCGAATCGTCGTCGCCAGGACCTGGTCGTGCACGTCGCCGCGCAGGCTACCAGGAAGGAATGCCGAGAGCGCTTCAGATACGAACAGGAGGAGACGGTCGCGGATAGCCGGCTCGGTCTCGGCAGGAACGGCCGTCAGTACGGCGACGATGAAGCGGCGAGGATCGAGCAGACCGTCACGCACCGCGTTCCACAGCGACGCCCAGATCACCGCACGCGTGATCGGCTCGTCGATGGTTCCCACATACGCAAGTGCCACGTCGGTCGAGCGCTCGTCGAGGCGCGAGATCGCGTACGTGAGGTCGTCATCGTTGACGACGACGAGGTCGGCGGAGGCGGCACCACCGGGGACTGCGAGCACGCCCTCGGGGTCGATGGGAGCAGTTTCCCCGTCGATACGGACGTCGAACACGTGCGTGCGTTCGAGCGCTCCCGCCGCGACGCGCCAGGTCGACACGGTGACGCGATGGGGGCGCAGCACACCGTTGCAGGCCTCGCCACCCTGATGGAGCGTAAAGTCCGTGATGGCCCCGACAGCGTCGGTCACCCAGGAAGCGGACAGCGTCGACGGACCAGAGGTCTCCAACCACGCGCTCTTCCAAGAGGACAGTTCCTGCTCCGAGGCCCCCTCGAGAGCGACGAGCAGATCCTGCAGGTTCGTAGCCCCGAACTGGTGCTCGGCAAAGTAGCGGCGCGCCCCCTCGTAGAAGGCGTCCTCCCCGACCCAGGCGACCAGCTGCTTGAGCACGGATGCGCCCTTCGCGTAGGTGATGCCATCGAAGTTCGTCTTTGCCGCGGCGACGTCCGGAATGTCGGCAGCGATCGGGTGCGTGGTCGGCATCTGGTCCTGCGTGTAGGCCCAGATCTTGCGGTTCATCGCGAAGTTCGCCCATTCACCCACGTAGCGGGTCGCCGTCGCAATCGCGCTGGCGCCCTGGTTCTCAGCAAAAGACTCCTTCAGCCACAGGTCATCCCACCACGAGGGCGTTGCGAGGTCGCCAAACCACATGTGGCACATCTCGTGCAGCGTCGTGTTCGCGCGCCGCTGGCGCTCGGAGAACGTGGGGGTCGAGCGCGAAATGTAGTTCTCGTTGAAGGTGATGCAGCCCGGATTCTCCATGGCGCCCAGGTTGTATTCGGGCACATATACCTGATCGTAGGAACCCCACGGGAAGGTCACTCCGTAGCGCTCGTGGAAGAAGTCGAGTCCTGCGCGGGTCACCTCGAACACATCATCGGAATCAAGGTAGCGCGCGAGCGTGCGGCGACACAGGAGGCGCAGCACCAGCTCGGCGTGGCCGCCATCGGAGGCGCCGCCGCTCCAGGTACCGCCCTCGATCACCGCCCACGGACCCGCGACGATCGCCGTGATGTAGCTCGAAAGGGGACGAGTCGCCGTGAAGTCATGGCGCAGCGCACCCGAGTCATCCACGAGCTCGGTGGCTGTCTCAACGCCGTTGGAGGAAACCACCCAGCCGGCAGGAGCGATCACGTGGAATGTCCACTCGGGCTTGACGTCGGGCTGGTCGATGCACGGCCAGGCTCGATGGGCGTCGTTCGGCTCGAACTGCGTGTAGAGGTAGACCTCGCCGTCCTCCGGGTCCGTGTAGCGATGCAGGCCTTCGCCACTGCGCGAGTAGCGCGCGAGGGCGCGAACCTCAAGGGTGACCGTCTCCCCCACCGGCAGACCGCCGACCCACACGCGGTCTTCGTCGTCGTCGAATGCGTGAGGTTCACCGTTGAGGAGAACCTGCGTCACCTCGCCCGCAATGTCAACGAATGTACGGTCCTCGTCCGACGTCATCGTCAGGGTCGACGTGACGGGATAGGTGGGGTTCGTGGTGTCCTTGGCGTCTCGTATATCGACCACGACGTCGATGGCGGAGACGTGAAGATGGGCAGCGCGATGGGTAGCTTCGTTGCGTGTCAAAATCTGCATGACCCCTATCCTACTGTGTCACCGCCGGTCTGTGTGGCGCGCGCCGCCGTCGCGACGAACTAGAGTAGACCCATGACTTCAGTGACTGATATTCGTCCCACGATCACGCCGGTCTCTTTGACGACCGCCCTCGAAGGCCTGGACATCGAGGGCTTCTACAGCGCCGACGGCTCTCCCGCACAGATCGCGGATTCCTCTGCAAGCCTGCGAGGTATCACCGTATCCTCCGACGACTGCGAGTCCGAGTGGTTGTTCGTCGCAATCCCGGGCCTGAAGCAGCACGGTATTCGTTTCGCGCACGCGGCGATCGAGGCCGGGGCGAGCGTCATTCTCACTGACGAGGAGGGCCGTACCCAGGCATTCGAACGCGGTCTGGGCGTGCCAGTCATTCAGGTGGCCGACCCGCGCGCCGTCGTTCCGCAGCTGTGCGCTAATGTCTACGCCTCCCCCCGCCACGCGTCTGACGACGCTGGCGATCACGGGCACGAACGGCAAGACCACGACCTCGTACCTGATGCGCGCGGCCATCACATCAAGATTCCCAAACGCTTCGCTGTGCGGCACCGTGGAAATGCATGTCGGCCCTATTTCATTCGAGGCTGTGCGCACGACCGCCGAAGCCCCCGTCATCGCCCGCTTCCTGGCGGCCACCGAGCAGTACGAGTGCGGCGCGGGCGTTATCGAGCTGTCGGCGCACGCGCTTTCCTTGCACCGCGTCGACGGCATCGTCTTCGATGTTGCCGCGTTTACCAACCTGCAACACGACCACCTCGACTACTACGGCGACATGGAGAATTACTTCCAGGCCAAGGCCCTGTTGTTCACCCCTGAGCATTCCCGCCACGGCGTCGTGTGTGTCGACGACGAGTGGGGGCGCCGCCTCGCCGAGCAGGCGACCGTACCGGTCACGACGGTCTCCGCGCTGACCGAGGAGGCGGCCGACTGGCAGGTTCGAGATGTCACGCCCGATCAGACGATCGGACGCACCGTGTTCACGCTCGTCGATCCCTCCGGTACGGGGCACCGCGTCGCGATGCCGATCCTGGGCGAGGTGAACATTCAGAACACCGCCGTCGCGATCGTCAGCGCGGTCAGCCTCGGCATCGACGTCGCGGATGTCATTTCGGCTATCGAGGACGCTCCTCAGATCCCCGGACGTATGGAGAAGGTCAATCCGGTACCGGGCGGCCAGCCGCTCGTCATCGTCGACTACGCACACACGCCCGAAGCGCTGGAATGGACCCTACGCTCGACCCGTGAGCTCACCCCCGGACGCGTCGTTGTCGTCTTCGGAACGGACGGCGACCGCGATGCCACCAAGCGTGAGCACCTTGCGCAGATCGCCGCACGCGAAGCCGACGTTCTGTGGGTGACGGACGAGAATCCGCGGACCGAAGACCCGCAGTCAATTCGCGACTACCTCCTGCGCGGCATCGCCTCCGTGCGCCCCGGCATGGAAGACGTCACCGAGGTGACGACCTGCCGCCGCGATGCGGTGCGGCGCGCGATCTTGGCAGCGCAGCCCGGTGACACCGTCATCATCACGGGCAAAGGGGCCGAGTGGTACCAGGAAATCCAGGGGATCCACCACCGCTACAACGACGTTCCCGTCGCCGCTGAAGTTCTCGCGGGCGACGTGCGAGCGCACGAGTAACTCCCCCCTTATCTGTGACCTGGCGCGCCGCAGAGGCTCCTATCGGGCCTTTGCGGCGCGCCACGCCGTAGACTGGGCGGGTGAATGACTTTGACAATCAGCCCGACGCGACCGACGCATTCGGCGCGGACGCTTCCGAGAACTACAGCGCAGACGCGCAGGAGGCCTCGCCCGCCGCGATCGAACTGAGCGATGCGGAGACCGAGGCTCGCGCCCGTCTCATGCGAGCCAACCTCGAGCAGTTTGACCTGGACGAGGAGGACCTGGCCCTCCTGGACGGGGAGACCACACTCGCGGATTCGGACGACGTGGCCGCGGGTCTGCCCGTGCTCGCGGTCGTTGGCCGACCCAACGTTGGCAAGTCCACGCTGGTCAACCGTATCCTCGGCCGCCGCGAGGCAGTCGTGCAGGACACGCCCGGCGTCACCCGCGACCGCGTCTCCTACCCGGCCGAGTGGGCGGGACGCGACTTCACGCTCGTCGACACGGGCGGCTGGGAAATCGACGTCAAGGGCCTTGATCGTTCCGTCGCTGAGCAGGCGGAGATTGCGGTCGATCTAGCTGACGCCGTCGTCCTCGTACTCGATGCGACCGTCGGCGTGACCGCTTCCGACGAACGCATCGTGGAGATGCTCCGTTCGAAGAAGAAGCCGATTATTCTTGCCGCCAACAAGGTGGATTCCCCGCTTCAGGAGGCCGACGCGGCCTACCTGTGGAGCCTCGGCCTTGGCGAACCCCACCCGATTTCTGCGCTGCACGGGCGCGGCACCGGCGATCTCCTCGACGTCGTCATGGAGGTCCTGCCCACGGAGTCGGCCGTCGCCTCGGCCTGCCAGTCGGCGGCCCGCGTCGCGTCGCCCTGGTGGGCCGCCCGAACGTCGGAAAGTCCTCCCTGCTCAACGCCCTGGCCGGCGGCGAGCGCGTCGTCGTCAACGAGCTGGCGGGCACCACACGCGACCCCGTCGATGAGCTCATCGAGCTCGACGGTCGCTCGTGGTGGTTCGTTGACACAGCTGGTATCCGCCGCAAGATGCACCGGACAACGGGTGCCGACTACTACGCGTCCATTCGTACCCAGGCCGCGATCGAGAAGGCCGAGGTCGCCCTCGTCCTCATCGATGGTTCGACGCCGCTGACCGAGCAGGACGTGCGTGTCGTTCAGCAGGTCATCGACGCGGGCCGCGCGCTCGTCATCGTCACCAACAAGTGGGACCTGGTGGACGAGGAGCGTCAGAAGGAGATCAAGAACGAGCTCGAGCGCGAGCTGGTTCAGATCCAATGGGCGCCGCGCATCAACCTGGCCGCGAAGACGGGATGGCACACGAACCGCATTGTGCGCGCGCTCGACACCGCGCTCGAGGGGTGGGAGACCCGCATCCCCACCGGCCAGCTCAACGCGTTCCTGGGCCAGCTGGTCGCCGCTCACCCCCACCCGCTGCGTGGAGGCAAGCAGCCGCGCATCCTCTTTGGCACGCAGGCGTCGAACAAGCCTCCGCGCTTCGTACTGTTCACGACGGGCTTCCTCGATCCCGGCTACCGCCGCTTCATCGAGCGCCGTCTGCGCGAGACTTTTGGTTTCGCCGGCACGCCGATTCAGATTTCGGTGCGCGTGCGCGAACGCCGCCGTAAGTAAGCACTAAGCAGGGGCGGGATGTCACGGACGTGGCATCCCGCCCCTCATGCATCGTGGGGCACATTGCTTCACGTCCGTCGCTATCCACAGCCCATCGACGCCTCCATAAGTTATCCACAGGCCTGCCCTAGCGTCTTGACGCGCGCATGCGTGGGCAACATGATCGTGTCATGACTACTTCTCCCCTTTCATCCGATTCTGTCGCCGTTGCCGATGGGCTGGTGCTGTGCTCCGACAAACTCATTCGCCCCGTGTGGGCCTCACACGACCAACTGATGCGCGAGTACTACGACACCGAATGGGGCCTGCCGATCCACGACGAGGCGGGCGTTTTCGAACGCCTCGTGTTGGAGGGATTCCAGGCTGGCCTCTCCTGGCGCACGGTGCTTGCCAAACGCGAAGCTTTTCGCGACGCATTCGACGGATTTGTTCCCGACCGGGTCGCCGCATTCACAACCGAGGACATCGATCGTCTCGTGAGCGCACCCGGGATCATTCGTAACCGCAGAAAGATCGAGGCGGCGATCAGTAACGCTCGCGCAACGGTCGCGATGCGCGCCAGCGCCGACAGCTCGCATGGGCCCGCCCACCTGGGCGAACTTGTCTGGTCGTATCGCCCGACGCGCGATCCGCTTCCGCGTTCACAGGGCGAAGTACCGACGCAGCTGCCGGAGTCGGTGGCGCTTGCCAAGGATCTGAAAGCCAGAGGATTCCGTTTCGTCGGCCCGACAACAATGCTCGCGCTCATGGCTGCGATCGGCATCGTGAATACGGATATTGTCGGCACGCATCGCAGGCCTGCTTAACCTCAGGCGAGGTCGCACACAGCCGTTACCCGCACGTTTTCACAAGTTGCGGCGATCTGGCATGATGGTGTCATGGCTCTGTCGAAAAAGCTCCTCAGCCAGGACGAGGTCGTCGTCCGGCACATGCACACGCACATTAAGACCCTGCTTCCCGCGATCATCGTGGAGTCGATCCTCGTTATCGCGGCGGCTGTTGGTTCTTTCTACGTCCCGGAGGATGCCCGTTACTGGGCGCTTCCGACCATCTGGATCGCCGTGCTCCTCCTGTCGATTCCGCTCATCCTTGTTCCCTGGATCAAGTGGATAACGACGACCTACACGGTGACGACGAAGCGAGTCATCACCCGCACCGGCATCATCAAGCGCACCGGACACGACCTGCCGCTCAGCCGTATCTCCGACATTCAGATCGAAAAGGACTTCGATGACCGGATCTTCGGTTGCGGCACGCTCGCCCTCCAGACCTCCGCTGACGATCCGTTGCTGCTGCGCGACGTGCCGAAGGTCGAGACGGTACAGGTCGAGATCTCGAACCTCCTCTTCCACGATATTCAGGGAGCCATCGACGCGGATCCGACGAGCTGATCACACTGCAGGGTAAAACCCTGCCACCTGCGAATAGAGTGGCGTCATGTTTTTTCTTCATGGTTTCGAGATGACGGTCTTTAAGCTCCTGATCGGTATCATCCTGATCGTCCTTCACCTGCACCTCACGGGCAAGCAGCGGACGGTCCAGATGACGCCGATCGACTTTATCGGGAACTTCATTCTCGGTGGCACCATCGGTGGCGTCATCTACAACCGCACAATCTCCTTCGCGGAGTACATCAGCGTCCTGCTCATCACCTTCGCGATCGTCTCCGGCCTGAACTACCTGACGTCGAAGTTCAATTCGACCCGCTCGCTCGTGATGGGCAAGGCGTACACGATCATCGAGGGCGGACGATTCACGCAGTTCGTTCTCGACAGCGAGGATCTTAACCTCGATCCGGTCGAGTTGCTCGCAGAGCTACGCGGCATGGGCATCTTTTCACTCAACGACATCAGCCTCTTACAACGCGAAGCCAACGGCTCCCTGACGGTACGGCGCAAGGGCGAGGGTGGCGTCAACTACGTCCTGGTGTCCAATGGCCAGGTCGTGACCGACAACCTTGAGCTGGCTCATCGCGACGAGGAGTGGCTGCGGGGAGAAATCGCGCAGGCGGGCGTCGGTGAGTTGGAGGACCTCTTCATCGTGGAGCTCGACGCGAACAATCGACTCAACATCGTCGACGGCGCTGGCAATACGACCGGGCTGACGGTGTCTGATCCGGCCATCAACGAGGTAACGACGGTGACCGAGTTTCAGGATCCGGATTCTCAGGGTCCCACCCTTCAGGAGTTCGCAGCGGACGGTGCCGACACGAGCTCTCAGACATCCAAGTGAACGTCTGATAGCTCCACATGCGATCCAGCCCCGGCCTCGTTCTTCATGGACGAGGCCGGGATGTCATTGTGGGACACAGAAACCGCGTGAGTTGAAACTGTAGAAAACCGCACGAGTGCGCGAGAAGCTAGTAGCCAGAGGAAAGGGCATGTCACCTGCCCAGACGCCAACAGTAAGCAGGTCGAAATCATCCCCGTTGACGACTTCGACCTGTGAAACAGTTTACTCCAGCCATTGAACTCATTGAGACCGTTGAAACATGCCCACACACCGCATGCGACCTGCGAAAATCTGCGAGTATTTGCGAGAAAACCACGTTTTACCGGCCGAAACAAAAGCGGGAAAACCTGGGTCACATTTCGGTTACAAACCACGGGGGCACGTTCAGCAAGGACAGAGGTCCCTCCGGCTACTAGCCCCGGCGCTCGAAGGGTAGGGCAACAAAAAACCGCGAGGAAAATCCTCACGGTTCTTTCGTCGGGCTGGCGGGATTTGAACCCACGACCCCTTGACCCCCAGTCAAGTGCGCTACCAAGCTGCGCCACAGCCCGTATTCAGTTCGTCGCCGTGGCGACCTGTAGAACTATAGCGCACCCCGCGATCAGGAAGCAACCCGACGGGCGTGCGCCATGACACATTCCCCCTGTTGATCTGACAGCAGCATCCGCCACCCTCGTGCTTTGCCTCCATATCGGCACGCAGAACAGCGGGTCGGGCGACAGGCCCCAGGCTAGACTGATGCTATCTCGTCACCAACGCACCGTAGGAGCACACCACATGACCATCCGCCGCCTCTTGACATCTGCCGCGACCCTTGCCCTAGCGGTCACGGGTGTCGCACTGCCGTCTGCCAGCGCGTGGGAGGCGTCGACAGCACAGGCGAGCGCGGTCGTTGTGAGCACGGAAACCTCCCCTGCCAGCACCGCAACCACCGGACGCGCGACGCGTGCGAACACGTCCATCCCCGCACCGACACGCCGTCGTTTCCGTTCACGAACGACGTCTCACGACCCGGTTGCCGTCGTCATCTCCCTGGTCCTTTCGCTCTGATCGCAGGTAGCTACTACCTGTTCCGTTACCTGGCTAACCAGGGGTCGCGCCGCCAGATGCAGACCGTTAATTACAACGGCCCCAGTGGGCCTCAATACGGAGTCACGGGCAACGTCTATGGCGGTTCTCAGTACCCGCAGGCGGGTGCACCCATGAATCCGCCGATGCAGCAGGGAAACGGCTACGGCACGGCAGATTACGGCAACCCCTACGGCGGCCAGCAGGGCGGCTATCCGTCGTCGGGCACGAACGGTAGCTACGGCTCCTACGGCGGCGGATACTGAGTCCAGCTCGCCTGCGTGCGATCGGACGCGAGCGGCGCCCCCGCTGGCGCTCGATCCGCCCGCTCTGGTCATTGTCAAGGCCCTGTATCGCGTCGGTACACACAACCGGCTGTTTATCGAACCGGTTACCCCTGTTCCCCTACCGCGCACGGAGGATACACCACATGATTCCCTATCAACTTCTCACGTGCGGAGCCTCAGTTACCTTCCTTGCTCCCCTTCGCACCGTTGCTGCAGCGAGCTCCGATGCAAAGGTAACAACTGGCGCGGCCCTCATCATGATCCTGATCGTCGCGATCATTGCCCTTCCCTTCTGCATCATCCAAGTGGTTGTGTATCGGCGAGCGCGCCAAGACGTCCACGATATGCCTAACTACACCGGCGTCAACGGCCCGCAGTACGGAGTGACAGGCTACCCTCAGGGCACCGTCCCCCCCGAGCCAATCGCGCTACACCGGATTCAACCCTCTCTGGTCGCGAAATACCACCTACAGCGGTGGCCCGGTGACGCCAGGGACACCTGGCGTGAACGGCTACGGCACCGCCCCTGCCCAGGTACCGACCTACGGCACGCCGACGGGTCAGGGACCGGTGTATGGCACGCAGCCCTCTCAGGGACCCGCCTACGGGTACGGAACCCAACCCGGCCAGGCATCCACGTACGGGTATGGTGGCGGCCAGCCGCCCGCCAACGGATACGGAACTCAGGGTTCCCAAGGACCGACCTATGGCATGCAAGGCAGTGGCCAGGGGTATGGAACAGCGCCCTCAGCGCAGGACCAGAACCCACCGTTCGGCCAGGCTCCCGGACAAAACTATCCCAGCTACTAGCCACCGTATGTGTGTGCCCCGCACCTGCCGGTGCGGGGCACACACAACATACATACTCGGTTCCTACTGCGCGTCACGCCGGGCGAGGTCGGCGTCCACGTGGGCAAGAATCGCCTCGCACACACCGTCGATATCCAACCCGGTCGAATCCACCGTGTCCACGCCGGGCGCGGCAACCATGAACTCGGACACCGCAGAATCAGCCTTGTCGCGGCCCTCAACCTGCGCGCGCACGATCTCCATGTGTTCCTCTGTCGCGTCGCCGTACAGCTCGAGCGTACGGCGACGCAGGCGCGCCTCCTGATCGGCCAGAAGCAGGATGCGTACGTCAGCGTCGGGGCACACCACCGTCGTGATGTCACGGCCTTCGGCAATCATGCCCGAGCCCTTCTCCCGGGCTTCCATCATGCGGCGGCGCTGCTCGGTCGCCATCCACGCGCGCACCTCGAGATTCGTCGAGACGTGCTTGATTTCCAGTGCAATACGCGGATCACGGATGTCCTTGGTCACCTCGCGTTCGCCTACCCACACGTGAGGATCGGAGGGATCCGACACGAGCCGCAGGGGCATCTCGTCGGCGGCTGCGGCAACAGCTTCGCTATCCGCCAGATCAATGCCACGATCCAGGCAGTACCATGTCAGGGCGCGGTACATCGCCCCCGTGTCGAGGTAGCCGATAGCAAGCCGCGTCGCCAGTGCCTTCGAGACCGTGGACTTACCGGAACCCGCGGGGCCGTCGATAGCAATCGTGATGCCAACGCGTGAAATGGCATCCCTGCGCATCGAGTCATTCATTGCAGCATTCTCCTCATCGAGGTGTTGAGTGGGTGATCAACCGCCAGCCCCGCTCCTGCAGGTGAGCGACACAACGGTCCGAAACAGAAGGGTCAATCATGACGCGGGCGACGCCGACCTGTGCGCCCGCCGAGTGTTCAAGCACGAGGTCTTCGATGTTGATGCCCGCTTCGCCCAGCTCGCTGAACAAGCGCCCGAGCGCACCCGGCTCATCGGGAATAAGAACCTCGATCTCGGTGTAGCGAGACGGCGCACCGCCGTGCTTGCCGGGAATGCGGGCCACACCCTGGTTGCCGGCCGTCATCACGCGATTAATGGCCCCGACGCTTCCGCCGCGCAGCGGACCCAGCTGAGCCGCAGCGTCGAGGTGCGTCAACAGATCATCGAGATCGCCGCGCAGCTCGCGCAAAATCGATGCCACAGGGCCCGCATTGCCCGCAAGAATCGCAGTCCACAGACGCGGGTCAGAGCCCGCAATCCGAGCAGTGTCACGCAACCCCTGCCCCGCCAAACCCAGCGCCTGAGCGGGGGCATCGACGAGCCGTGCGGCAAGCATCGATGAGACGAGCTGCGGAACATGAGACACGAGAGCGACAGAATGATCGTGCGTCCCCGCGTTCATCTCCAACGGCACTGCGCCCACGTCGGTAGCGAGCGCGCGGGCAACCAACACGGCGCGAGGCCAGGTGTTCTCATGCGCCACGATCACCCACGGGCGCCCGTAGAACAGGTCGCCATCCGCAGCACCCGCGCCGCTGCGCTCGCGGCCCGCCATGGGATGGGAACCGACGTAGCGCGACGATGCCTCGGATGAGCCCTCAGCCTCAAGGCCGGAAAGGACGTCGGCGACGACGGCATCCTTGACGGACGCGACGTCGGTGACGATCGCATCGGGAAAACGCAGCAGCGACTCGACGATCACGCGGTCTGCGACATCCGGTGGCGTCGCGACAACGACGAGCCGCGGAGCCTCATAGCCGGGCTGGTCCGACCCGCACTCGGCGCGACGCACACCTGCATCAGCGAGGACGTCGCCAAAAGCTTCTCCCGCACCGACGTCGGAGGCCAAGCGCAGCGACGTGGGCGAGGCATCCTCGAGATAGACCCGCACTCCCCCGGCACGCAGGGCAAGCCCCAGCGACGCGCCGAGCAGACCCGATCCAATGATGAGAACCGGGCCAACAGTCGAAATGGCGCGTTGCCCCACCGTCGCGCCCGAGCCGTTCACAGGCCGACGGCGTCGTAGAGCGCGGTCAGGGCGTTACCCTTGACGCGTCGGGTCGTGCCCTGCTTGAGGTGATCGAGAGTGATCGGACCGAAGCCAGTGCGCACCAGCTCGCGAACCGGGTAGCCGACGGCCTCCATCATGCGACGCACGAGGCGATTGCGGCCCTCGTGCACGACGATCTCAACGGTGGTGATGTCGCCGTAAGTGTCGACGACGCGGAAGGAATCGACCTTGATCGGGCCGTCCTCCAGCTCGATGCCGTTTAGCAGGGTGCGCTTAACGCCCGGCTTCACCTCGCCGTGCAGACGCGCCACGTAGGTCTTGCGAATCTCGTACTTCGGATGAGTCAGGCGGTTCGCCAGCTCACCATCGTTGGTCAGCAGCAGCAGGCCGGACGTGTCAATGTCGAGGCGACCGACATGATAGAGGCGCTCCGGGTAGTCGGCGATCAGATCGGCGATCGTGGGACGTCCCTCCGGGTCACTCATCGTGGAAACGGTGCCGATCGGCTTGTTGAGCGCCAGGACGATGTGCTTCGTCTCGTCGAGGATCAGGCGCTCGCCGTCCACGTGAATCACCTGCGTCGCCGGATCCACGCGCACGCCCTGGTTACGCACGACGGTGCCGTCGACGCTCACACGGCCGTCGGCGATCATCTGTTCGGACGCACGCCTGGATGCGACGCCAGCCTGGGCGAGCACCTTCTGCAGGCGCACTCCACCCTCGGTGTAGGGGTTAGCCCTCATAGTTCTTCCTCCAATTCATCCAGCGCGTCGGCGTCTGGCAAGTAGGGTGCCAACGGTACCAGCTCCGACAGGCTCGTTAATCCCATTTTCTCAAGAAATTCCCCGGTCGTCCCGTACAGGCGCGCGCCGGAGGGTGTCAGTCCCGTCTCTTCTACGAGGCCTCGGGCCAGGAGCGTGCGCACGACGCCGTCCACGTTCACCCCTCGAATACGGCAGATTCGTGCCCTGGAAATCGGCTGCCGGTAGGCGATGACCGCCAGCGTTTCGAGCGCCGCCTGTGACAAACGCGCGTGCGACGATCCGACGACGAAGCGCCCAACCACGTCAGCGTATGCTCGCGCGGAATAGATGCGCCAGCCGCCCGCGACCTCGCGTAGTTCGAAGCCTCGCGGGCGATCCCCTCCTTCGCCGATATACTCAGCGGCGAGCCCGCGTAGCTGCGTCTCGACGTCCTCAACGCTCACTCCGAGCACGTCGGCGAGATCGGACGCGGCAACCGGCTCCGAGGCCACCATCAGGATCGCCTCGATCGGACCGTACAGCGTGTTCTCACTCATCGGCATCTCCTGCTCCTGTCGCAATCGCTCCCGCGTTCGGGTACGAGGCCGGGGCTAAGTCCGCGTCGCCGGCACCCGTGTAGTCGTCCACATCGATGTCGATGCTGCCCTCGCTGCCGGTCCACTGAATCGTGAGCGCACCGAGCGCCCCGTCTTGCTCGAACTCAACGGCTCCACGCCTGTAGAGTTCCAAGAGAGCGAGGAAGCGAGAGACAACAACAGCGCGCGTCGGCGCATCCTCCACGAGCTCATGGAAGGTCATGCGCCCCGCTTGCGCGAGCATCGCTGAGACAACGAGTGCTTGCTCGCGTACGGGCACGACCGGATCGTGCAGGTGCGCGACCTGAACCGTCGGAGTCGTGGACGACAAGGCATCGGCAGCCAAACGCGCAAGGTCATCGGGTGTTGTGAGCCACCGAAGCTCGGGCAAGAGGGTAGCAAAATGCGGCTCGAGGGGAACATCCCTGGCGACGTAGGAGCCGTACTCCCCCCATGCGCGCGTCAATGTTCTTTGCCGCTTCCTTAAACGCTCTGTACTGCAAGAGCCTGGAGAACAGGAGATCGCGCGCCTCCAAGTCAGCCTCAGACGCATTGTCCTCCTCATCAATGCGAGGCAGCAGGTGCGCCGCTTTCATATCCAGGAGCGTAGCTGCGACAACAAGAAACTCCGTGGTCCGTGACAAGTCTGGCGACGCCTTCATAAAAGCGATGAACTCGTCGGTGACCTGCGCGAGCGCAACCTCTGTAATGTCGAGTTTCTTGCGCGCGATCAGCGAGAGGAGAAGGTCGAAAGGACCTTCGAAAACCGGGAGCGAGACCGCGAAGAGGTCGAACTCCCCCTGAACCTCGAGACTGTCAGGCCGCGTCGCCACGGGCGATGACTTCCCGCGCGAGTCGACGGTACGCGTGAGCGCCCGCGTGGTTGGGAGCGTAGGAAATGATCGGCTCGGTGGCCACCGACGCGTCCGGGAACTTGATGGTACGCCCGATACGGGTATCGAAGACGAGATCGCCGAAGGCCTCCTGCAAGCGCTGGAGGACCTCGCGCGAGTGCAGCGTGCGCGAATCAACCATCGTGGCGACGATGCCGTCGATCTTCAGGCGGGGGTTGATGCGATCACGCACCGTTTCGATGGTCTCGACCAGCAGGGCCACGCCGCGCAGCGCGAAGAACTCCGCCTCAACTGGAACGATGACGCCGTGAGCTGCCGTCAGAGCATTGACCGCAAGCAGGCCGAGGGAAGGCTGGCAGTCGATAAGCACCACGTCGTAGTCGGATTCGACGTGGCGCAGCACGCGCGCGAGAGCGCTCTCGCGGGCAACCTCATTCACCAGCTGAACTTCGGCCGCGGACAGGTCAATGTTCGCCGGAATGATGTCGAGGTTTTCCGTCGACGTGTGACAGATCGTCGCCTTGACATCCGCCTTCGGATTCATGAGCAGCGTGTAGATCGTCTGCTCCATGTCGAGGGCGTTGATTCCCAGGCCCACAGATGCTGCACCCTGAGGATCGAAGTCCACGATCAAAACGCGACGGCCGTATTCAGCCAACGCGGCACCCAGGTTGATGGTGGTCGTCGTCTTGCCGACGCCGCCCTTCTGATTGCACATCGCGATCACGCGGGCGGGACCATGCCCCGACAGCGGCGCGGGCACGGGAAAGTCGACCGGCTCTTCGTGCAGGTCGGGCGTCAGCGTAGGATGCGAGTTCGTGGTCACGCTCCCATCCTAATTCATGACCGCGCTGATGCGTCGGTGCCACGCGCCCGCGGGTGTGAGAGCGTAAAAACTTCCCGCAGTGCCTGGGCTGTCACCTGGGTGTAAATCTGCGTCGTCGCCACCGATGCGTGTCCGAGCAGCTCCTGCACCTCACGCACACTCGCCCCACCTTCAAGGAGGTGGGTCGCGAAAGAATGCCGCAAGGTATGCGGGGAGACGCGATCTCCCAACTGCGCCGCCTCCGCCGCACGCCGGATGGCCGTCCAGGCGCTCTGCCGGGACATCGCGCCTCCCCGAGAGTTCAGGAAGAAGACGGTGGTTCCACGACCTCGTGCGGCGAGCACCGGGCGGGCACGCACCCGATACGCGTCGAGGGCGTCCACGGCGAACGAGCCGACGGGAACGATTCGTTCTTTGCGTCCCTTGCCGAACAGGCGTACGACCGGTACGTCGCCGTCCAGATCGAGGTCGTCGGCACTGAGCGACACGGCCTCGGACACACGAGCCCCCGTCGCATAGAGGAACTCGAGGAGGGCAGCGTCGCGCAAACCGATCGGGGAATCGTCTGCATGAGCTGCATCGAGGAGGCGGCCGACCTCGTCGATGGACAGAGCCTTGGGCAAGTGACGCCCTTGACGAGGAGCGTGCAGCGCAGCGGCCACGTCCGTCCCAACGGCCCCCTCGGTGAGCGCGTACTTATGCAGTCCACGGATCGCGGCGGACGCGCGGGCAACGGACGAGGCCGCAGCAGGTTTGCCGGTCACGTCGCCGGAGGCCAGACGCATCGTGTAGTCCTCGATGTCTCGCGTGCTCACGTCCGCGACAGTGCGCTTTCCACGAGCCTTCATGTCAAACGCGTAGCGAGCCGCATCTCGACGATAGTTCGAAACTGTATGCGCAGACGCTCCTTTCGACGCGCAGATAATCCACCCACTCGTCAACGAGAGCTTCCAAAGACGTCATAGTGACAGGGTAAGCGACTGTGCAACATATGTGCGTGAGCGCTATCGGCATGCGCACATATTCGCTAGACTGTGACGCGGTAAACCATTTCCGCCCCAATGCAGGGGCCCAACAACTGGAGACCAACGTGTCACTTCACTGGGATCACATCGATGACGAAGCGGTCAAAACCGCTAAGCTCCTCGCCGCCGACGCCGTCGAGCAAGCCGGTTCGGGCCACCCCGGTACCGCCATCTCGCTCGCCCCCGCCGCCTACCTCCTCTACAACAAGGTCATGAACGTCGACCCGGCAGATCCGCGCTGGATCGGTCGCGACCGCTTCATCCTCTCGGCCGGCCACTCGTCGCTGACCCAGTACGTCCAGCTCTACCTGTCCGGCTTCGGTCTCGAACTCGACGACATCAAGGCGCTGCGCACCGCCGGCTCCCTGACCCCGGGCCACCCCGAGTACGGCCACACCAAGGGCGTTGAAATCACCACCGGCCCGCTGGGCACCGGCATCGCCTCCGCCGTTGGCTTCGCCATGAACGCCCGCCGCGTCCACGGTCTGCTCGATCCCGAGACCCCCCTCGGCGAGTCCGTCTTCGACCACAACGTCTACGTCATCGCTGGCGACGGCTGCTTCGAGGAAGGCGTCTCCGCCGAGGCCTCCTCCCTCGCCGGCACCCAGGAACTCGGCAACATCACCGTCATCTGGGACGACAACCACATCTCCATCGAAGACGACACCTCGATCGCCTTCAACGAGGATGTCCTGGCCCGCTACGAGGCCTACGGCTGGCACGTCCAGCGCGTCGACTGGCTCGGCGAGGACGGCTCCTACGAGGAAAACACCGCCGCCCTGAACGACGCCCTCGACGCCGCCAAGGCCGAGACCACAAAGCCCTCGCTCATCGCGCTGCGCACCATCATCGGCTGGCCGACCCCCGGCAAGCAGAACACCGGCGGCATCCACGGCTCCAAGCTGGGCTCCGAGGCCCTCAAGGGCCTGAAGGAAGCCCTGGGCGCCGACCCCGAGAAGATGTTCGATGCCGACGCCGCGATCGTGGACGAGGTCCGCGCCCGCGCCGCCGCGCGCGCAGCCGAGTACCGCAAGGACTGGGACGCCCGCTTCGAGGCGTGGAAGGCCGCTCACCCCGAGCAGGCCGCCCTGCTGGAGCGCCTCCTCGAAGGCCGCCTCCCCGAAGGCTGGGAAGCCGCGCTGCCCACCTTCGAAGAGGGCAAGGCCATCGCGACCCGCGCCGCCTCCGGCCAGGTGCTCAACGCGATCGCCCCCGTCCTGCCCGAGCTGTGGGGCGGCTCCGCCGACCTCGCCGGCTCCAACAACACCTTCCTGAAGGGCGAGCCCTCCTTCCTGCCCGCGCACCGCTCCTCCTCGTCTTTCAGCGGCGACGAGTTCGGCCGTAACCTCCACTTCGGCGTGCGCGAGTTCGCGATGGGCGCTGCCCTTAACGGCATCGCCGCCGACGGCTTGACCCGCGCCTACGGCGGCACGTTCTTCGTGTTCTCCGACTTCATGCGCGGCGCCGTGCGCCTCGCCGCCCTGATGGACCTGCCCGTCACCTACGTGTGGACCCACGACTCCATCGGCGTCGGCGAAGATGGCCCGACCCACCAGCCGATCGAGCACCTGGCCTCCTACCGCGCGATCCCGAATTTCGCGGTCGTGCGTCCCGCCGACGCCGCCGAGACGGCCGCGTCCTGGAAGGCCATCCTCGAGCAGTCCCACCCGGCCGCCATCATCCTGTCGCGTCAGAACCTGCCGAACCCGGCACGTGGCGAGGGCACCGGCCTGGCCACCACCGAGGACCTCGCTCGCGGCGCCTACGTCCTGGCCGACACCGAGGGCACGCCCGACGTGATCCTGCTGGCCTCCGGCTCCGAGGTCTCCGTCGCCCTTGAGGCGCGCGAGGCACTGGCCGCCGACGGCGTTGCCGCCCGCGTCGTGTCCGTGCCCTGCCTCGACTGGTTCGAGGCCCAGGACCGCGAGTACCGCGACTCGGTCCTGCCCCCGTCGGTGCGTGCCCGCGTCTCCGTCGAAGCCGGCATCGCCCTGCCGTGGTACCGCTGGATCGGCGACGCCGACCGCGCGGTCTCCATCGAGCACTTCGGCGCCTCCGCGCCGGGCGAACTCCTCTTCAAGGAGTACGGCATCGACGCCGAGCACGTGGCCGCCGCCGCGAAGGAATCCATCGAGGCCGCACGTTCGTGACTTTATAGTCAACTGAACTGACAGAGGGCTGCTGGCGCGCGAGGGCGTGCCAGCAGCCCTATTCTCTTAGACATGTATGGGTCCTCGGTCCCGTTCCACTCACCTGCGTGGAGAAACGTCCAGGCCCGGGCCTCGTCCTGCCCCCTAGCGAACGGAGCGACCACTCGTGACCAACGAGATTCCCACCCTGCGTGATCCCCAGGATCGCAGGCTTCCGCGCATCTCCCCGCCCTGCGGCCTCGTCATCTTCGGCATCACGGGCGACCTTGCACGCAAGAAGCTCCTTCCCGCCATCTACGACCTCGCCAACCGCGGCCTCCTCCACCCGGCGTTCTCCCTGACCGGCTTCGCTCGCCGCGACTGGAGCCCCCAGGACTTTGAGGAATACGTACGCGCATCCATCGAGGCACACACCCGCACCGGCTTCAACGAGGGCACGTGGAACCAGCTGCGCTCGGGCCTGCGCTTCGTCTCGGGCACCTTCGACGATCCCGACGCCTACCGCCAGCTCGCCGACACTGTCGCCGAGCTCGACCGCTCGCGCGGAACCGGCGGCAACCACGCGTTCTACCTCTCGATTCCGCCCTCATACTTCCCCGTCGTGGCCAAGCACCTGTCCGACACGGGCCTCAACAAGCGCCAGGGCCGCGAATGGCGCCGCGTCATCATCGAGAAGCCTTTCGGCCACGACCTTCGCTCCGCGCAAGAGCTCTCCGACGTCATCTCGCAGATCTTCGACGAGAAGGACGTCTTCCGCATCGACCACTACCTGGGCAAAGAAACCGTCCAGAACATCATGGCGATGCGCTTCGCGAATGCCATGTTCGAGCCTCTATGGAAAGCAAACTACGTCGATTCCGTGCAGATCACGATGGCCGAGGATATCGGCATCGGCACGCGTGCGGGCTACTACGACGGCATCGGCGCGGCCCGCGACATCATTCAGAACCATCTGCTTCAGCTGATGGCGCTGACCGCCATGGAGGAACCTGTCCACTTCACACCCGAGGAAATCCGGGCGGAGAAGGAGAAGGTGCTCTCCGCAGTGCGCCTGCCCGAGGACCTGGCCATCGATACGGCTCGCGGGCAGTACGCCGGTGGCTGGCAGGGCGGTGCCCATGTGCGCGGCTACCTCGAGGAGGACGGCATCCCGGCCGACTCGACCACCGAAACCTTCGCGGCGATCAAGCTCTTCGTCGACACGCGCCGTTGGGCGGGCGTGCCCTTCTACCTGCGCGCTGGCAAGCGCCTCGGCAAGCGCGTCACCGAGATCGCTGTCATCTTCAAGCGCTCGGCCCACGTGCCGTTCGGCTACTCCGAATTGAGTGAATCCGGCCAGAACGCGCTCGTGATCCGCGTCCAGCCGGACGAGGGTCTGACCCTCAAGCTCGGCGCGAAGGTGCCGGGCACCTCAATGCAGGTCCGTGACGTGACCATGGACTTCGCCTACGGCCACGCGTTCACCGAGGACTCGCCCGAGGCCTACGAGCGCCTCATCCTGGACGCACTCGTCGGCTCCGCTCCCCTGTTCCCACACCAGCACGAGGTCGAGGCCTCGTGGAAGATCCTCGACCCGATTCTGTCCTTCTGGGAGTCCCAGGGGCAGCCAGAGCCCTACGCCCCCGGCAACTGGGGTCCCCAATCCGCGCACGACATGCTGGCCCGCGACGGCCGTTTCTGGAGGCTCCCGTGATCATCACCCTGAAGAACACCACGTCGGCCGAGGTCGCCTCCCGCATTGTGGAGCTGCGTGACGAGCGCGGTTCCGCCGCTCTGAGCCGTGTCCTCACGCTGCTCATCTGCGTGCCCGACCTCATCGACGTCGACAACGCAATCGAGGTCTCCGACGCGGTCTCTCGCGAGCATCCCTGCCGCGTCATCGTCATCGTCGAGCCCGAGTCCACCGAAGGCACAGCGCGCCTGAACGCCCAGATTCGCGTGGGCGACGCAGCGGGCCTGTCCGACATCATCATCCTCGAACCTCGCGGTGAGGCTGCGTCGAACATCGACTCACTCGTCATGCCACTGCTCCAGTCGGATACGCCGGTCGTCACGTACTGGCCGGTCGTTCCCCCGCAGAACCCGGGTGCGCACCCACTTGGTCGCCTCGCGGTCAAGCGCATCACCGACTCGCGCGCAACCGAGTGCCCCATGGACACGCTGTCTGCCCTCTCAGCCGTCTACACCCCCGGCGATACAGATCTCGCGTGGGCTGGCGTCACGCTGTGGCGGGCGCTGCTCGCAGCCGTCGCCGAAGACTTTGACCGACTGCCGACATCGATCCGCGTTGCGGGTAACGCGACGCACCCTTCGCCCTTCCTCGTGGCCGCGTGGCTGCACCACCAGCTGGGTGTGCCCGTCGAGCGCGTCGTCGACCCTGAGGCCCTCACGATCACGGACATCACGTTCTTCTTCGACGACGACACGACCGTGTCGCTGTCTCGTAGCGCCTCCTCGTCGGTCGCATGCCTGTCGCGCCCCGGCCTCGAAGATCGCTCCGTGAACCTCGCGCGCCGCTCCGTGCAGGACTCCCTCATGGAGGATCTGCGTCGCATGGATCCGGACGTCTACTACGGCGAGCTCCTCACGAAGGAACTCCCACGTTTGGCTGCACACTCTGAGGGTGAGTGACGATGGTGCCTGTCCACACGCTTGAGGTTCTGCCGACCGTTGAGGAACTCAACCAGGCCGTGGGCCGTGCGTTCCTCGCTCGTCTGCGCACGCTCATCGACGTGGCCGGGGCCGCTTCACGCATCAACCTGGCCATCTCCGGTGGCGCGATCACAACGAGCCTGTTGCCCTCGTTGCTTCCGTTTGTCGGCGAGGTCGACTGGTCTCGCGTGCGCGTGTGGCTGGTCGACGAGCGTTACGTGGCGTTCGGCGACGCGGATCGCAACGACGATCAGGCGTGGGAAGGCTTCTTCCACGCGGCCTCCGGCGTTGAGTTCGTCCGCATGCCGACCTCCGATGTATCCGCGCCTGGTGCCGGTTCTCTCGACGAGGCGACCACGGCGTTCACCAACACGTGGCGCGAGCTCATGGGTGAGCGTTCCTTCGACATCGCACTGATCGGCATGGGTCCCGATGGGCACATCTGCTCGCTCTTCCCGGGACGCGTCGACATGGACGAGGCCTCCCCCATTCTGGCGATCCGCAATTCTCCCAAGCCGCCGCCCGAGCGCATCACGGTGTCGATGCCCGTCATGCGTGCGTGCGGCGAGGTGTGGCTGACGACTGCGGGGGCCGCGAAGGCGGATGCCCTCGGAGCTGCCTTCGCAGGCGCGTCGCCCCTCGAGATTCCTGTCGCGGGCATCCTTGCCCCCTCAACGCGCGTCTACCTCGACGAGGCGGCTGCCACGCAAATCAGCCTCGCATAATACGACACCATTGTCCTGTGGGGCCGTCTTCTTCATGAAGGCGGCCCCACAGCGGCACAGACGTAAAAATGGCTCCCCGCTCGCAAGCGGAGAGCCATCACGAAGACGAGCTAGCGTCAGCCGCCGAACTTTGCCAGCAGCGCGTAGCCGATGATGCACACCAGCCAGATGAGCAGCGTGCCCAGGGTGATGCGGTTCAGGTTACGCTCAGCAACGCCGGAGGAGCCGGCCGACGAGGAGATGCCGCCACCGAACATGTCCGACAGACCGCCGCCCTGTCCCTTGTGCATGAGGACGGTCAGGGTCAGCAGGATGCTGGTCAGGAAGATCAGCACGATCAGAACGTTGTTCAGAATGGTCACGGTCAATCCAGTTTCTATCGCAGTTCACCCCGGATCGGGGCACATATAGCTTAAGTTTAACTGAGAATGCCGGTGGGGCCAACCGGCACACCGGTTGGCCCCACCTCGCGTCCGCTCCGACCCGGCTTACGTGGCTGGGCGGGGTGAGCGCGTGACGGCTTCTCAGGCGTAGAACGTCGCCATGGCGGCGAAGGAGTCAGCCTTGAGGGACGCGCCGCCGACGAGACCGCCGTCGACGTCGGGCTGAGCCATGAGCTCCTTGATGTTGTCGGGCTTGGCGGAGCCGCCGTAGAGGATGCGGGTGGACTCGGCGGTCTCGGCGCCGAAGTCCTCGGCCAGGGCGGCGCGGATGGCACCGCACACTTCCTGAGCGTCCTCGGCGGAGGCGGTCTCGCCGGTGCCGATGGCCCAGATGGGCTCGTAGGCGATGACGATCTTGGCGACCTCTTCGGCCTTCCAGCCGGCGAGGGCGGCGCGGATCTGGCCGAGCACGAACTCGACGTAGGTGCCGGCCTTGCGGACCTCGAGGGCCTCGCCGCAGCACAGGATCGGGGTCATGCCAGCGTCGAAGACCTTGCGGGCCTTGGCGCCGACGAGCTCGTCGGACTCGCCGTGGTACTCGCGACGCTCGGAGTGGCCCATGACCACGTAGAGACGCCGAGCTTGGTCAGCATCTCGGTGGAGATTTCGCCGGTGTAGGCGCCGTTGTCGTGGATTGAGACGTCCTGAGCACCGTACTTGATCTGAAGATCATCGGCGTCGACGATGGTCTGGACGGTGCGGAGGTCGGTGAACGGCGGGATGACGAGGACCTCGCACTTGGAGTAGTCGTGGCCCGCGTCGGACAGGGCCATCGCCAGGCCCTGGACAAGGTGGTTGGCCTCGAGGTGATCGAGGTTCATCTTCCAGTTGCCGGCCATGAGGGGGGTGCGTGCCATGAGTCAGTCCTCCAGAACTGCGATACCGGGCAGAACCTTGCCCTCGAGGAGCTCGAGGGAGGCGCCGCCGCCAGTGGAAATGTGGGAGAAGGTGTTCTCGTCGAAGCCGAGCAGGCGCACGGCTGCGGCGGAGTCGCCACCGCCGATGACGGAGAACATGGAGCCCTTGGAGAGGGCTTCGGCGACGGCGCGGGTGCCGCCGGCGAATGCGTCGAATTCGAAGACGCCCATGGGGCCGTTCCAGGCCACGGTCTTCGCGGTTGCGAGCTTGTCGGCGAAGAGCTTCGCGGACTCGGGGCCGATGTCCAGGCCCATCTGGTCGTCGGGGATCGCGTCGACCTTGACGACGGTCGCGGGCGCGTCGGCCGCGAACTCGGGGGCGACGATGACGTCGACGGGCAGAACCAGGTCGACGCCGCGCTCGGCGGCCTCGGCGATGTAGCCCTTGACGGTGTCGATCTGGTCTTCCTCGAGCAGGGACTTGCCCACCGAGTAGCCCTGAGCAGCGAGGAAGGTAAAGACCATGCCACCGCCGATGAACAGCATGTCAGCCTTCTTCAGCAGGTTGGCGATAACGCCGAGCTTGTCGGAGACCTTGGAGCCGCCCAGGACGACGCCGTAGGGGCGCTCGGGGTCACCGGTGACCTTGGACAGGGACTCGATCTCCTTGAGGACGAGCAGGCCGGCGGCCGAGGGCAGCAGCTTGGCGATGTCGTAGACGGACGCCTGCTTGCGGTGGACGACACCGAAGCCGTCGGAGACGAAGGCGTCGCCGAGCTTGGCGTACTCGCGGGCCAGTTCCTCGCGCTCTTCGTCGACCTTGGAGGTCTCACGAGCGTCGTAGCGGACGTTCTCGAGCAGGGCGATCTCGCCCTCACCCAGGGCGGCGACGGTCTCGGTGGCCGACGGGCCAACGACGTCGGAGGCCAGGGTAACCTTCACGCCGGACAGCTCGGCGAGGCGCTTGGCGACGGGGGCCAGCGAGAAGGCGGGATCGACCTGACCCTTGGGGCGGCCGAGGTGGGCCATGATGACGACCTTGGCACCGGCGTCGGTGAGGGTCTTGAGGGTCGGCAGCGCCGCGCGGATACGGCCGTCGTCGGTGATGACGCCGTCCTTGAGCGGAACATTGAAGTCGGAGCGGACGAGGACGCGCTTGCCGCGCAGGTCGCCCAGGGTGGAGATGGTCCTCACGAGGAGTCCTTTCGGTCTGAAGGCGGTGGCGATGTACGAGATGCCCGTGCACGAGCGTGCACGGGCATCTCGCTGATCAGCTCATGGCTGGTGTATCAGCTGTGTGCTCAGGCGAGCTTGGAGCCGATGAGGGCGGTGAGGCGAACGAGAGCGTTCGAGTAGCCCCACTCGTTGTCGTACCAGGACAGGACCTTGACGAGGTTGCCGATGACCTTGGTCTCGGTGGCGTCGAAGATCGAGGTGTGCGGGTCGCCCACGATGTCGGTGGAGACGATCGGATCCTCGGTGTACTTCAGAACACCCTTGAGCTCACCCTCGGCGGCGGCCTTCACGGCAGCCTTGACGGCCTCGACGGAGACCTCCTTCTTCGCGATGAAGGTGAGGTCGGTCAGGGAGCCGGTCGGGGTGGGGACGCGGACGGCGAGGCCATCGAACTTGCCCTCGAGCTCGGGCAGAACCAGGGCAACGGCCTGGGCAGCACCGGTCTTGGTGGGGATCATGTTCAGGGCCGCGGCGCGGGCGCGACGCAGATCCGAGTGGGGGGCGTCGAGGACGCGCTGGTCACCCGTGTAGGAGTGGATGGTGGTCATGATGCCGCGCTCGATGCCGAAGTTCTCCTCGAGAACCTTGGCGAGGGGGGCGAGGCAGTTGGTCGTGCAGGAGGCGTTCGACACGATGTTCATCGTGGCGTTGTCGTAGTCAGCCTCGTTCACGCCCATGACGAAGGTGCCGTCGACGTTCTTCGCGGGAGCGGAGATGACGACCTTCTTGGCGCCACCGTCGAGGTGAGCCTTGGCCTTCTCGCCGTCGGTGAAGAAGCCGGTGGACTCAACGACAACCTCGACGCCGAGCTCGCCCCAGGGCAGGTCGGCGGGGTTACGCTGCGCCAGCACCTTGATGTGCTTGCCGTCGACGATGATGCCCTCGTCGTCGTAGGAGACCTCGCCCTGGAAGCGACCCGTGATCGAGTCGTACTTCAGCAGGTGAGCGAGGGTCTTGTTGTCGGTGAGGTCGTTAACGGCGACGATCTCGATATCCGCGCCCTGCTCGAGAGCGGCGCGGAAGAAGTTACGGCCAATACGGCCGAAGCCGTTGATGCCAACGCGGGTGGTCACTATGTTCCTCCTGCTCGTGCCCACACGGGACACGGTCTTCGATGCAACCGGGCCTGCGGGTTGCCTGCCCGGCCCGCAGATGTCTGCGGTTCCAGCAGTTCCTAATCTACACCCAAAAGCGGACTCAGTCACAATCCAATTTGAAAATCTGCACGTGGGGTAATTCTCGTTTGGATTGAGACGAAGCGGCAGGAATGAGGGACCTCAGTCCTCCTCGAGCATGTCGAGGGTGAGCGCAGATTCCGTGTCCGGGATGCCGCGTTCGTGCGCGACCTTGTCCGCGAGAGCAAGAAGCCTGCGGATACGGCCGGCGACGGCATCCTTGGTCAGGGGCGGGTTCGTGTGCTTGCCGAGCTCTTCAAGCGACGCCTGCTTGTATCGCAGACGCAGCGTGCCGGCTTCGAGCAGGTGGGCGGGTACGTCGTCCCCGAGAATCTCGAAGGCACGTTCGACGCGAGCACCCGCGGCAACGGCCGCGCGGGCGGAGCGACGCAGGTTCGCGTCGTCAAAGTTGGCCAGTCGGTTGGCGCTTCCTCGGGCCTCGCGGCGCTCGCGCCGCTCCTGCCATGCCTCGAATGTCTGGGGGGCGCCCATGGCGGAGATGAGCGTGCCGATCGCGTCCGAATCGCGGACGGAGACGCGGTCGGCGCCGCGCACCTCCTTGGAGCGGGCAGCCGCGCCGAGCTTACGCGCGCACCCCACCATCGCGAGGGCAACCTCGGGGCCGGGACACGTAATCTCGAGAGACGAGGATCGTCCGGGCTCCATAAGGGAGCCGCGGGCGAGGAAGGCGCCGCGCCAGATAGCCGCGGCCTCGGCGGTTCCAGACGCGACAAGGACCGGCGGCAGCCCGCGCACGGGGCGACGCAGGGAGTCGACGAGGCCGGTGAGGCGGGCAAGTTCGTCGGCCTTGTGGACGACGCGCACGACGTAGCGCTTGCCGCGTCGCAGAGAAGAACCGGACACCACAACGACGGAAGACTCGGCGTTGTACAACGCCTGCAGGTAGGTGCGCAGGCGGCGCGCAGCCACGGGCGAGTCAAGCTCGGCCTCGACGAGGATGCGCCCGCCCACGAGGTGCAGTCCGCCCGCGAAACGCAGCGTCGCGCTCACTTCGGCGGCGACCTCGGACGGCGTCGTGATGACGGCGCGCGCCAGCTCATCCTTCATGTCAGATGTCAGGGACACGGCTTCTCCAGATATGTCATGTCGTTTGTCAGCAGGCAACAGGTTCTAAGGTAACCACGTTTCGGGCTGTCCGACCTCACCAAGGAAGCCGTCAAATGCGTCACGCAGGGCGGCGGCGAGGCGCAGCGGGTCATGATGCGGGGCTCCATCACCCGTGCGGACTTGCCGCAACAGCACGCGTGCACCCAGCTCCTCGGCGGCCACGATCAGGTCATCAATATCGTCACAGGCCGTCGGATCAGCGACGACGACATCAAGCTTGAGCATGGGTGCGTACTCACGCAGGACGCGCACGTGGTCGGCGGTCGACATCAGGTCGGTTTCGCCGCGCTGGCGAGCCAGGTTGAGCACCAGCGCGCGGTGTGCGTCAGTCGTAGCAAGCGCGCGGTTGATCTCGGGCACCAGCAGGTGCGGGATCACGGAGGTGTACCACGAGCCGGGCCCCAGGACGACCCAGTCAGCCTCGGAGATTGCCTCGGTGACCGCGGAGGGCACCTCAGGCGCCTCGGGCGTGATGCGCACGTGCTCGACGGTGCCGGGAGCGACGGCGACCTTGGATTGACCGGACACGACGTAGCGGCGGCCGCCGTCGTTCATGTCCGCCTCGATGTCGATCGGCGTCGTGGACATGGGCAGGACGCGGCCCTGCGCGCCGAGGAGACGGCCGACCCAGTCGAGGCCTTCGACGGGATCGTCGAGGAGCTGCCACAGGCCGGAGATCAGCAGGTTGCCGAGCGCGTGCCCGTTGAGCGGGCCGGTCGTGTCGAGGCGCAGCTGCATAACGTCGCGCCACGTCAGGCCCCACTCGGATTCCTCACAGAGAGACGCCAGCGCCATGCGCAGGTCGCCAGGAGGCAGGATCGGCATCTCCTGGCGCAGTCGGCCGGAGCTACCTCCGTCGTCGGCGACGGTAACGACAGCCGTCAGCGCGCGGGTGATGTGGCGCAGCGCCCGCAGGGTCGCGGACAGTCCGTGTCCGCCGCCGAGGGCGACGATGTTTTGGCCGGATTCTCCACGTTGAACCCAGCCGGCTGCATCAAGATAGGGCATCAGTCTCTCCCAATGTCACGGTGCATCACGCGAACCGTGTATCCGTGTGAGCGCAGGCGTTGCGCGATTGCCTCCGAGGACGCGACGGAGCGGTGCTTTCCGCCCGTGCATCCGACGGCAATCGTGACGAATGGCTTCAATTCTGCCAGATATCCACTCAGCATGGGGGCAAGAAGGTCGGCATATCCGAGGGCAAAATCGCGCGCACCCGGCTGAGACAGCACGTAGTCGGCGACGGCCTGGTCCTTGCCCGTGAGGTGGCGCAGTTCGTCCACCCAGTAGGGGTTCTTGAGAAAGCGCACGTCGACGACGTGATCGGCGTCGAGGGGCAGGCCGTGCTTGAAGCCGAAGGATTCGACGGTCACCTGCAGGGGGCGCTCCTCCCCCGCCACGATGTCGCGGATGCGCCGCGTTAGATCGTGGACGCTCATCGTGGACGTGTCGATGACCTCGTCGGCGGCGCGACGCAGGGGCGCGAGCAGGCGCATCTCGGCCTTGATGCCATCCATGAGCGTACCGGCACCCTGGAGGGGATGCGGACGGCGGTTTGATTCGTAGCGACGCACCAGAGTCTCGGGGCTGGCCTCAAGGAAGATAACGCGGTAGACGATGCCCGCACCCTTGAGCTGTTCGAGGGTGGCATCGAGCGTGCGGAAGAAGGTGCGCGAGCGAACGTCAACACCGACGGCGAGGCGGTGTACGCCCGCAGCGGGATCGTTCGACATCATGCCGACAAGGGCGGGGAGCATGGTCGGCGGTAGGTTGTCGACGACGTACCAGTCGAGGTCTTCGAGCGCGCGGGCGGCGCCTGTGCGGCCCGCTCCCGAGTAGCCGGTGATGATGAGCACCTCGTTGGACGCGCGCGGCTCGTACTTGACACGCATCATGTCACGCACGGCGATGCCCTCGGGGACCGTGGGAGGGTTCTCCTCGTTCATTGACGAGGCCGGGGCCTCGTCTGCGTCGTGAGCATCCGTGGGTGTGTGGTCGGGCATGGCGTCCTCCTCAGGGCGTGGCTGGGTGGGTCGTGGGAGCTGTTAGGCGGAAGGTGCGGGGGCCTCGTCAATCGTGATGCCGGCGGCGGCTCTGCGGGCAATGACCCGCGCTTCCTTCGGCGTGCTCGCGGTGGTGGCGACGACGCCGACGCGCCTGCCGGCGCGGCTCACCGGCTTGCCGAAGATACGCACGATGTCGGCGGATTCGAGGGCGTGAGCGACGCCGTTGTAGACGGGGGCATCGACGGCGCTCGTTGACTTGACGACAGCCGAGGCGCCCGGCGTGGACTGGGCCGTGGAGACGGGCAGTCCCAGGATCGCGCGTGCGTGCAGCTCGAACTCGGACTGTGCTTGGGTCACCATCGTGACCATGCCGGTGTCGTGGGGGCGGGGCGAGAAGCTCGGAGAACCAGACGTCGTCGCCACGCACGAAGAACTCGACGCCGAAGATGCCGAGGCACGGGCCGTTTCCGGCCTGCGCCAGAGCGTCGGTGACGGCCTTGGCCATCTGTCGCGCGCCCTCGAGGGCGGCCTCGCTCATGGCCATGGGCTGCCAGGATTCGACGTAGTCGCCGCCCTCCTGACGGTGCCCGATCGGAGCGCAGAAGCTCGTCGTGACAGTTCCGGAAGCGGCGTCCCAGGAGCGCACGGTGAGCAGGGTGATCTCGTAGTCGAAGTCAACGCCCTCTTCAACGATGACGACGCCGGTCGTGGCGCGGGCGTCTTCTTCGGCGTGGGCCCAGGCGGAGGCAGCCTGCTCGGGTCCCGTTACGCGGGACTGGCCGTGCCCCGAGGAAGACATCGTGGGCTTAACAAAGGCGGGGTAGCCGACCTCGTCCAGGGCTGCGGCCAGCTCGGCCTCGCTGCGCGCGAAGCGGAAGGCGGAGGTGCGCACGCCGGGCAGGGACGCGGCGAGGTTGCGGATGCGCTGACGGTCCATCGTCGCCTGGACGGCAAAGGCGTTGGGGACGACGCGCACGCCGCGCTCCTCGTAGGCACTCAGCTCGTCTGTCGCGATGGCCTCCACCTCGGGGACGATCAGGTCGACGTCGACGGCATCGAGCACCTCACGCAGAGCCTGCGGGTCGCTCATGTCGAAGACGCGGAACTCGTCCGCAACCTGCATAGCGGGAGCGCCCTCGTAGGAATCGCAGGCGATCACCGTGCATCCGTAGCGTTGCAGGGCGATCACGACTTCCTTACCGAGTTCGCCCGATCCCAGCAGCAGCACGCGTGCCGGCAGTGGCACGGGAAGCGTCGTTGTCATGGTGTGTCCTCCCTCGACGATGTCGCTAGCCTATCGTGGATCGTCTGAGCAAGGCCGACTCCCACGCCCTTGACTTCGGCAATCTGCTCGGGCGTGGCCTCGCGAATCCGCTTGACTGAGCCAAAATGCTTGAGCAGCGCCACCTGGCGCGTGGGTCCAAGCCCTGGGATGGAATCGAGGACCGAGCGGCGCTGGGCCTTCGAGCGGCGCTTGCGGTGCTTCGTGATCGCGAAGCGGTGGGACTCATCGCGCAGATACTGCAGGAGGTAGAGAGCCTCCGATGTGCGCGGCAGGATCAGCGGGAACTCGTCGCCGGGAATCCACACCTCTTCCAGGCGCTTCGCCAGGCCTACGACGGGCACGTCCGCGCCCACCGCGTCCAGGGCGGCGCGCGCGGCGTTGACCTGGGGCAGACCGCCGTCCACGACGACCAAGTCGGGCCGGTAGGAGAATCGCTTGGGGCGTCCCGTCATCGCGTCGATCGGGCCGGACGCGTAGGCGACGCCGTCCTCGTCCTCTCCGTCAACGCCGGCCTCCTCGGCGAGGAGCCGCGAGAAGCGCCGGGTGAGCACCTCGTTCATTGCGCTCGTATCGTCGGGGGTGCCGTTTCCGTCCTCGCCGCGGATGTTGTAGGTGCGGTATGCGTCCTTGCGCGGCATACCGTCCTCGAAGACCACCATCGAGGCAACCTGGTTCTCCCCGCCCGTGTGCGAGACGTCGTAGCACTCGATACGCAGGGGCGCGCCGGGCAAATCCAGGTTTTCCGCGAGCTGCTCGAGCGCCTTCGAGCGCGCCGTAATATCGCCCGCGCGCTTCGTGCGGTGCAGGGCGAGGGCCTGCCGTGCGTTCTCCGTGACCGTCTCCATGATTTGTGCCTTCGGCCCGCGCTTGGGCACGTGCACCGACACGGACGCGCCCCGCATCTCGGCCAGCCAACGCGCGATGGTCTCCTTCTCCTCGGGTTCGACGGAAACGAGCACCTCGCGAGGGATCGCCGAGGTCGGCGTGTGCGCAACGTCGTCCACGCTCACGGCCGCGACCTTGGGCGCCTTCCCAGCCCCGGCCTCGTCCGGCGACGCCGACGAATACACCTGCTCGAGAAGGCGAGCCATGAGCGCCGCGTCGTCCGCGCCATCCACCCGCTCGATCACCCAGCCGCGCGTGCCCCGAATGCGTCCGCCGCGCACATGGAAGACGTGGACCGCGGCATCCAAGTCGTCGCTGATGAGGGAGAACACGTCAGCGTCCGACCCATCGTCGAGCACGACCGCGTTGCGCTCCAGCACCGTGCGCAGCGCCTTGACGTCATCGCGCAGCTTCGCCGCGCGCTCAAAGTTCAGCTCCATGGAAGCCTGGCGCATCTGCTCCTCCAGGTCACGGATCACCGGACCCGTGCGCCCCTCCATGAACTGGCACAGCCCCTCTGCGAGCTCGCGATGTTCCTCCATGGAAATGCGCCCCACGCACGGGGCCGCGCACTTGTCGATGTAGCCGAGCAGGCAGGGGCGCCCCTGCGCCTTCGCGCGCTGAAACACACCCGCCGAACACGAGCGCATCGGGAAGACGCGCAGCAGCTGATCGATCGTCTCTCGAATCGCCCACACCTGCGTGTAGGGGCCGAAGTAGCGCGATCCCGCCCGCTTACGCTCGCGCGTCACCTGCACGCGCGGGAAGCGCTCCCCCATCGACACCGCCAGGTAGGGGTAGGACTTGTCGTCCTTAAACATGACGTTGAAGCGCGGATTGAATTCCTTAATCCACGTGAACTCCAGCGTCAGGGCCTCGACCTCGGAACGCACGACGGTCCACTGCACGGCGCTCGCGGTCGTCACCATCTGCTGGGTGCGAGGGTGCAGGTTCGCCAGGTCCTGAAAGTAGTTGGTGAGGCGATTGCGTAGGTTTTTGGCCTTGCCGACGTAGATGACGCGGCCCTGCGGGTCTGAGAATCGGTAGACGCCCGGCGAGGTCGGGATGTCTCCCGTGCGGGGTCGGTACGTCGAAGGATCTGCCACGCTCCCAGGGTACGAGGCCAGGGCTGGGAGTGCCCGGCGCCCACCTCGGGCGTGCTCTATGTCATGAAACATTTGAATGATGAAACCAATGCACGCGCGCACCACCTGTGGGCTTATACTGAACTTGGTTACGAATTGACCGATTCTTGACCTTTGAGTACAGCTCTCCCACAAAGAAGGACGTTCATGTTCACCTCCACCCAAGAGGTCGCAGACTTTATCTCCGAGCAGAACATTGAACTCGTCGACGTGCGCTTCTGCGACGTCCCCGGGGTTCAGCAGCACTTTACGATCCCCGTGAGCGAGTTCCTGGACGCCGCTTTGTCGGACGGCTCATGTTCGATGGCTCCTCGGTGCGCGGATTCACCGCCATCCACGAGTCCGACATGAAGCTCATCCCGGACATCTCCTCCGCGTTCGTGGATCCGTTCCGCGATCGCAAGACCCTGGTCGTGAACTTCTCGATCGTCGACCCCTTTACCGACGAGCCCTTCTCGCGCGACCCGCGCCAGGTGGCCGCCAAGGCCGAGGCGTACCTGCGCTCGACCGGCATCGCGGATGAGTGCTTCATCGGCGCCGAGGCGGAGTTCTACCTCTTCGACGACGTGCGCTACCAGGTCACCCCGCACAACACCTTCTTCTCTGTCGACTCCCCCCGAGGCGTACTGGAACACCGGCCGCGCCGAAGAGGGCGGCAACATGGGCTACAAGGTGCCCATCAAGGGCGGCTACTTCCCCGTCTCCCCCGCCGACAAGTACGCGGACGTGCGCGACGAGATGAGCCGACTCCTCGAAGAGGTGGGTCTGACGATCGAGCGCGCCCACCACGAGGTCGGCTCGGGTGGCCAGCAGGAGATCAACTATCGCTTCGCGACACTGCAGACCGCGGCCGACGACATGATGAAGTTCAAGTACGTCATCAAGAACTCTGCCCTCGAGTTCGGCCACTCCGCGACCTTCATGCCCAAGCCCCTGTTCGGCGACAACGGTTCGGGCATGCATACGCACATCTCGCTGTGGAAGAACGGCGAGCCCCTGTTCTACGACGAGCGCGGCTACGGCTCCCTGTCCGACACTGCTCGCTGGTTCATCGGTGGTCTGCTCGAGCACGCGCCCGCGCTGCTGGCCTTCACGAACCCGTCGGTAAACTCCTTCCGACGCCTGGTTCCCGGCTTCGAGGCCCCGATCAACCTCGTGTACTCGGCGCGCAACCGCTCCGCATGCATCCGTATCCCCGTGACGGGCACGTCGCCCAAGGCCAAGCGCGTGGAGTACCGCGTGCCGGACCCGAGCGCGAACCCCTACCTGGCATTCTCCGCGTGCCTCATGGCGGGCATCGACGGCATCAAGCGCCGCATCGAGCCGGCTGCGCCCATTGATAAGGACCTGTACGAGCTGCCCCCTGCCGAATACCAGGACATCGCGAAGCTGCCCAGCTCGCTCGAGGCCGCCCTCGACGCGCTGCGCGAGGACCACGAGTTCCTCACCGAGGGCGACGTCTTCACGCAGGACCTGATCGATACGTGGCTCGACTACAAGGAGACCAACGAGGTCGCCCCGATGCGCGCCTACGTACACCCCTACGAATACCAGATGTACTACGACCTGTGATCTAATCGTCACTTGAGTGGCCCCCGCCCCGATTAAGGGGCGGGGGCCGCGCCACAACCAGTAGACTCACATCGAACCTGTTGTTCAGTCTTTGAACCGACATCCCGGAGGACACGATGAAGCGCATGCGTGATGGCTCGTACACGATCAAGCCGACGTACAAGGTCGGCGAACACGACATCGTTCCGGACATGCTGGCCAAGCGCGCCCTCCTGCACCCCGACCAGGTGGCGGTCGAGCAGCGCTCCTCCGTCGGCTCCACCCGCTCCCTGACCACAGCTGAGCTCCAGCGCCAGGTCGAGTACACCGCCTGCGGCCTCATCGGCCTCGGCGTGCAGGCTGGCGACGCCGTCGCGATCCTGGCCCCAACCTCGTACGAGTGGCTCCTCCTCGACCTCGCACTGCTCTCGATCGGCGCGATCACCGTCCCGATCTACGAGTCCGACTCCGCCGCCCAGATCGAGCACATCCTCACCGACGCGCACGTCACCCGCGTCTTCACGGCCACCACCCAGCAGGCCGAGCTTGTGCACTCGGTGGCCCCGGAATACACCGTGGCGGTCGACTCCTTCGACCGCGGCGCCCAGCGCATGATCGCCCGCGCCGCCACCGGCATCACCATCGAAAACGTCGAGCAGCGCCGCGCGGCCATCTCCTCCTCGGACATCGCCACCATCATCTACACCTCCGGCACAACCGGAAACCCAAAGGGCGTGGCCCTGACGCACGCGAACTTCGTGGCTACCACAGAAGGCGCCCGCCAGGTCCTCGGTGACGTCATCGACTCCCCCGAGACCCGCCTGCTCCTCTTCCTGCCTGTCGCCCACGTGCTCGCTCGCCTCGTCATGCACGTCATCCTGTCGGGCCAGGGCGTCCTCGGCTTCTCCCCCAGCATCAAGAACCTGCTGCCGGACATCCAGGCCTTCAAGCCCTCCGTCCTCCTCGTTGTGCCCCGCGTCCTCGAGAAGGTGTACAACGCGGCCTCTTCCAAGGCGGGCGGCGGTATCAAGGGCCGCATGTTCGCATGGAGCGCCAAGCAGGCACGCACCTTCTCCGTGGCCTCCGAGAAGACCTTCGGCCCGGGCCTGTTCAAGAAGATGCGCCACGGCATCGCCGACGCGCTCGTTCTCAAGAAGATTCGCTCGGTCCTGGGCCCCAACCTGCGCTACATCGTGTCCGGCGGCGCGCCGCTGGCCACCGACCTCGCACACTTCTACGCCGGCATGGGCATCACCCTCATCCAGGGCTATGGCCTGTCCGAGACCACCGGCCCGATCGCCGTCCAGCACATCGGCAAGAACCCCGTCGGCGGCGTCGGCCTGCCCCTGCCCGGTAACTTCATCAAGATCGCCAAGGACGGCGAGATCCTCGTGCGCGGCCAGTCCGTCATGCCCGGCTACTACCACCTGCCCGAGCAGACCGCCGAGGTCATGCCCGACGGCAAGTGGTTCCACACGGGTGACCTGGGCTCGATCGACCGCAAGGGCCAGCTGACTATCACGGGCCGCAAGAAGGAACTCATCGTCACCGCGGGTGGCAAGAACGTTTCCCCCGAGGTCCTCGAGGATTCCCTGGCGACGCACCCGCTGATTGCCAACGTCATCGTGGTCGGCGATCAGCGCCCCTACGTCGGCGCGCTCTTCACCTTGACGCAGACATGCTGCCCGACTGGCTGGCCAAGCACGGCCTGCCGCAGTGCTCGCCCACCGAGGCGGCCGAGCTGCCCGCCGTGCGAGAGTCCCTCGAGAAGGCCGTCGAGCGCGCCAACAAGGCTGTCTCCCGCGCCGAGTCGATCCGTAAGTTCCGTATCATCGACGCGACCTTCACCGTCGAGAACGGCTACGTGACGCCGTCGATGAAGCTGCGCCGCCGCAAGGTCATCACCGACTACGCCCACGAGATCGACGCCCTGTACGGCGGCCCCGTCTCCGCCGAAGCGCCCAAGAAGCGCGGGATTTTTGGCCGCGGCAAGAAGAACTGATCCCACCACGCACGGCGCACAGCGCCCACCCCACGAAAGGACCGCAATGACGGTACGCAGGCTCGCCGACGGCTCTTGGGAGTCGATCGCGACGCGAGAAGCCACCGAGGACATGAACCTGCCGAAGATGCTCCACCAGCGCGTGGCATCCCACCCCGGGCAGGTCGCGATTGAGCGCCGCTCCAACGTCGGCGCGTGGCGCCCGGTCACGATGGAGACCTTCCTCGGTGAGGCCGACTCGCTTGCGCGCGGCCTCATCGGCATCGGACTCGAGGCCCGCGACCACCTGGCGATCCTGGCCCCCACCTCCTACGAGTGGGCGCTCATCGACGTGGCCGCGCTGTCCTGCGGCGCGATCACCGTGCCCATCTACGAGACGGACTCGGCCTCGCAGATCGCGCACATCCTGGCCGACGCCGACGTGCGTATCGTCATTACGGCCACCACGCAGCAGGCCGAGCTGGTCGAATCCGTGCGCACCGAGGGTGTGCGCCATATCCTCTCCCTGGACCGGGGTGCCGAGCGCGTCCTGTCGGGCGCCGCTCAGGGCGTGAGCGTCGATCAGGTGCGTGAGCGCACCGACGCCGTGACACTTCGCGACGAGGCGACGGTCATCTACACCTCCGGCACGACCGGCATGCCCAAGGGCGTCGTGCTCACGCACGGCAACTTCATCTCGCCGATGCTGCAGGCCTACGACTTCCTGCCTCTCCTCATCAACGACCCGAAGTCGCGCTCTCTGCTCTTCCTGCCGGTCGCTCACGTGCTCGCGCGTTTCGTCATGTACTGCCTGCTCGCGGGCCAGGGCGTCACCGCGTTCTCCCCCGACACGCGCAACCTGGTCAACGACATCGCGACCTTCAAACCGACGATGCTCCTCGTGGTCCCGCGCGTCATGGAGAAGGTCTACAACGCCGCGGCCGCGAAGGCCGGCGGCGGCATGAAGGGCCGCATGTTCGCGTGGGCCGCCAAGCAGGCACGCGCCCTGTCCAAGGCTTCTGCCTACGTCGACTCTCCCCTGCCTGAGTCTGCCGTGGCTGGTCCCGGCCCTGACACGACGCCCGTCCCCGACGCCTCGGCGATGCCTTCCCCCGGCCCGTCAACCGCGCTCAAGCTGCGCAGACGCGTCGCCGATGCGCTCGTCCTGTCGAAGGTCCGCGCGATCCTGGGTCCGAACCTACACACGATCATCTCGGGTGGCGCTCCCCTGGCCCTCGACCTCGCAAACTTCTATCGCGGCCTGGGCATCACGCTCCTGCAGGGCTACGGCCTGTCCGAGACGACCGGACCGATCTCCGTGGAGACACCGCAGGACTTCCCGCCTGACTCGGTGGGCTTCCCCTGGCCCGGTAACCGCATGAAGATCGCTCCCGACGGCGAGCTGCTCGTCCAGGGCATCTCCGTGTCGAAGGGCTACCACAACCTGCCCGAGGCCACGGCCGAGGCCTACGTCGACGGCTGGTTCAAGACCGGCGACCTCGCCTCCATCGATGATCGCGGCCACCTGCGCATCACGGGCCGCAAGAAGGAACTCATCGTCACCGCGGGTGGCAAGAATGTCTCTCCCGAGATCCTCGAAGAGTCCCTGTCGACGCACCCGCTCATCGCGAACATCATCGTGGTCGGCGACAACCGCCCGTACATCGGCGCGCTCATCGCTCTGGATACGGAGATGCTGCCCGAGTGGCTGGCCACCCACGGCCTGCCCGTCGTCGATGCTGCGCAGGCCGCGAACCTGCCGGAGGTGCGCGACTCGCTCGAGAAGGCGATCGCCCGCGCCAACAAGGCAGTCTCGCGCGCCGAGTCGATCCGCCGCTACCGCATCGTGAATGCTGCTTTCACCGTGGAGAACGGCTATATGACGCCCTCCCTCAAGCTCAAGCGCCGCCGCGTCCTGGCCGACTACGCCGACGAGGTCGACGCCCTGTACGCGTCGGGTGAGGCAGCGAAGAACCAGGAGTAACCCGGCCACCGGCCCGGGAGTCCGATCCGACGAAGCGGCCCCGGCCTCGTTCCAATGACGAGGCCAGGGCCGCTTCCGTACGTTTCAAAGCGCCTATTCGTCGGCCGTGTTGCGTCCCACGACGAAAGCCGCAAAGAGGGCAAGAAGGAAGATGACTCCAATGACCGGCATCGGGATCCAGAAGAGCATTCGGCGCGCGATCTCCAGGGCAGCCGAGGCGACGACGCCAACCGTCAAGAACATGTGAAAGGCACGCGCCCACACGAAGCCGCCGGACTCCGCGCTCCACAGGGACACGAGCGTCATGATCAAGAAGACGACCACGACCGCGTAAATTGCGATGACCGTCCCCAGCTGCCACACGTGGCGAGCCTCCGCGTGGGCCGCCACGCTCAGGCACAGGTTGCCGAGGCCGGCAACAAAGCCACAGCCCAGTCCGTAGACGCGGCTACGCCCCGAAGCGTGGGCGACGAGCGCCTTCAGAGTGAGGCCGCCGGACACCACCATGAGTGCCACGACGATGAGGTGGACCCACGCGGGCCAAAAGTACGAGAAGCCGTAGAGGCCGTACATCGGATTCATGAGATCCATACTAACCATCACTTCTGCAAACTCGCGGCGTCTCGCTCGGCTTCCTTCGCCAGGACCTCGGCGAGGTACTGGCCGGTGAAGGACTCCTCCACCTTCGCAACCTCCTCGGGCGTGCCCTGTGCGACGACCGTGCCGCCGCCGGCGCCACCCTCCGGACCCATGTCGATGATCCAGTCGGCGCTCTTGATGACGTCCAGGTTGTGCTCGATGACGATGACGGTGTTGCCCTTGTCGGCGAGCGACTGCAGGACCAGGAGCAACTTGCGGATGTCCTCGGAGTGCAGGCCGGTCGTGGGCTCGTCAAGCACGTAGACCGTGCGGCCGGTCGAGCGTCGCTGCAGCTCGGAGGCCAGCTTCACGCGCTGGGCCTCGCCGCCCGACAGGGTCGTGGCGCTCTGGCCGAGGCGTACGTATCCCAGGCCCACCTCAACGAGCGTATTGAGGTGGCGGGCGATGCGCGAGATCGGCGCGAAGAACTGCGCGGCCTCGGCGATCGGCATGTCCAGCACGTCGGCGACGGTCTTGCCCTTGTACTCGACCTCGAGGGTCTCGCGGTTATAGCGCGCACCGTGGCAGACCTCACAGGGCACGTACACGTCGGGCAGGAAGTTCATTTCGATCTTCAGGGTGCCGTCACCCTTGCAGGACTCGCAGCGTCCGCCCTTGACGTTGAAGGAGAAGCGTCCCGGGCCGTAGCCGCGCACCTTCGCCTCCTGCGTCTCGGCGAAAAGCTTGCGGATCTGGTCCCACACGCCCGTGTAGGTCGCCGGGTTCGAGCGCGGCGTCCGACCAATCGGGCTCTGGTCCACGTGCACGACCTTGTCGAGCTGTTCGATGCCCGTGATCGTGCGGTGCCGGCCGGGCACCATGCGCGCACCGTTGAGGCGCGAGGCCAGGGTGCGATACAGGATGCCGTTGACCAGGGTCGATTTACCCGAGCCGGACACGCCGGTGACGGCGGTGAGCACGCCGAGCGGGAAGGACACGTCGACGTTCTTCAGGTTGTTTTCGCGCGCGCCCTTGACGGTCACGACGCGCTTCTTGTCGATCGGGCGGCGGGTTGGAGGCAGGACGATGCGGCGCTTGCCCGACAGGTACTGGCCGGTCAGCGACTTGCGGTTTGTGAGCAGCTCCGACAGCGGGCCGGAGTGCACGACCCAGCCGCCGGTTTCGCCCGCGCCGGGGCCGATGTCGACGATCCAGTCGGCGGCCTCCATCGTCTCCTCGTCATGCTCGACGACGATGAGGGTGTTGCCCAGGTCGCGTAGGCGCTCGAGGGTGGCGATGAGCTTGCGGTTGTCGCGCTGGTGCAGGCCGATCGAGGGCTCGTCGAGGACGTAGAGGACGCCGACGAGGCCCGAGCCGATCTGCGTGGCCAGACGGATACGCTGCGCTTCGCCGCCCGAGAGGGTTCCGGCGCCACGCGACAGCGTCAGGTAGGTGAGGCCGACGTCGACGAGGAAGGCCAGGCGAGCCTCAATCTCTGTGAGGATGGGCGCGGCAATCGAGCCGGCACGCTGCTCGAGCTCGACGTCCGCGAGGAACGCGCGAGCGTCCGCGATCGACATGTCGGACAGCTCGGCGATCGACTTGTTACCGATGCGCACGGCGAGAACCTCGGGCTTGAGACGCGCGCCGTGGCACGTCGGGCATGGGATCTCACGCATGTAGGAGTCGAGCTTCTCCGAGACGGCCGCAGACTCGGTCTCCTCGCGCTTACGCTCGATGTAGTTGACGGCACCCTCGAAGCCCGTCGAGTAAGAGCGCTCGCGCCCCCAGCGGTTGCGGAACTTGACGGTGACCTCGTAGTCCTTGCCGTACAGGATGGCGTCCTTGACCTTCTTGGGCAGGGACTTCCACGGGGTGCCCATCGTGAATCCCAGTTCCTTGGAGAGGGATTCGAGGAGCTTCTTGTGGTACTTGAAGTTGGAGTTCCACGGAATGACGGCTCCGTCGGCCAGGGAGAGCTCTTCGTCGGGCACGACCAGCTCGGGGTCGACCTCGAGGCGGAAGCCGAGGCCCGCGCAGTCGGGGCAGGCGCCGTATGGCGCGTTGAAGGAGAAGGTACGCGGCTCGATCTCGTCGAGCATCAGCGGGTGGTCGTTGGGACACGCACGCTTCTCGGAGAAGCGGCGGCGGCGCTCGGGGTCGTCGGCATCCAGGTCGACGCAGTCGATGACGACGAGGCCGTCCGACAGGCGCAGGGCGGTTTCGACGGAGTCGGTGAGGCGCTGGCGCATGCCCTCGCGCACGACGAGGCGGTCGACGACGACCTCGATCGTGTGCTTTAAGCTTCTTCTCCAGCTTGGGGGCGTTCTCGAGGCGAACCATCTCGCCGTCGATAATCGCACGCGTGTAGCCCTCGGAGCGCAGCTCGTCGATGAGGTCCTGGTACTCGCCCTTACGGCCGCGCACGACCGGGGAGAGCACCTGGAATCGCGTGCCCTCGTCCATCGTGCGAACTCGGTCGACGATCTGCTGGGGAGTCTGGGCCTGGATGCGGGCGCCACACTCGGGGCAGTGCGCCACGCCCGCGCGGGCGTAGAGCAGACGCAGGTAGTCGTGAATCTCCGTGATCGTGCCGACGGTCGAGCGCGGGTTGCGCGAGGTCGACTTCTGGTCGATGGAGACGGCGGGTGACAGGCCCTCGATGAAGTCCACGTCGGGCTTGTCCATCTGCCCGAGGAACTGGCGCGCGTAGGAGGACAGCGACTCCACGTAGCGGCGCTGTCCCTCGGCGAAAATCGTGTCGAATGCGAGGGAGGATTTACCGGATCCGGACAGGCCGGTGAAGACGATCATGGAGTCTCGGGGCAGCTCGAGGCTCACGTCCTTGAGGTTGTGCTCGCGAGCACCCTGGATGATTAGCTTGTCATGCACCCCTCGATCCTAGCCGTCCTCTAGGCAAAAGCGCGGATCAGGGCTAGTGTTGGGGATATGGCATTCTACGCAGTTGAATACGTGTACAACCCCTCGATGACGGAGACGATGGACGAGGTTCGCCCGACGCACCGCGCGTTCCTGTCCGGCCTGCTCGAGCAGGGGATCAACGTTGCGTCCGGTCCCCTCGTTGGCGAGATCCCCGGCGCCCTGCTCCTCATCAACGCCGAGAGCCAGGCCGACGTCGAGCGCATCCTGAACGAGGATCCCTTCTACGTCGCCGAGGTTATCCAGGCGCGCCTCATCCGCGAGTGGAACCCCGTCATCCGGGCATTCTGATCCACACAGACGTTCGAGGCCGGGGCCGGGTTCACACCCGATGCCGGCCTCGCGTCGCATCCGAAGGGCCTCAGCCCTCCAGGGAACGGGCAAACTGGCGCGCATAGAAGATACGCTGCGCGACCTCGATGAGCAGCGCGGCGCACGCGCCGACGCACAGGATGACGAGCCACTCGTATCCACTCGGCGCGACCATCGAGAAGAAATGACGCACTGGCTCCAGCAGAACGCCGCCCACGGTCGCGGAAATGACGCTCACCAAGAGCACCCACTTCCACGTCGACAGCGGACGTGAGGTAATGACGAGCAGCCAGATCGCCCCCAGCATGAGGGAGAGAATCGCAGCCGTGGACTCGCGCGCCTGAGGCGGGCCATCAACGATCCCAAAAGCGGTGAGCGCGGCCGCCGCCAGAATGACGCCCGTCGGCATCGCGAGCGACAGCGTGCGCTTGAGGAAGCCCGGCACGTAGCGACGCGGGTTCGGCCACAGGGCCAGGAAGAACGCGGGAATGCCGATGGTCAGCGAATCGATGTAGCTGAACTGGCGCGGCAGGAACGGGTATCGCCAGCCGACCAGGGCCGTCACGATGACGAGGACGGCCGCGTACGTGGTCTTGGCCAGGAACAGCGAGGATACGCGCTCCATGTTGGCGATAATGCGGCGGCCCTCCGACAGGACCCCCGGCAGCACGGAGAACTTCGAGTCCACGAGGACGATCTGCGCGACTGCCTTCGTGGCCTGCGTGCCGTTACCCATCGCAATGCCCAGGTCGGCGTCCTTGAGCGCGAGTGCGTCGTTGACACCGTCACCCGTCATGGCGACGCAGTGGCCGCGTGCTGCAGCGCTCCAACCATCGCGCGCTTCTGCTCGGGAGTCACGCGCCCAAACACGTCGTGATTCTCGATCGCGTCGATGAATGCCTCCCGAGGTCAGGTCTTCGGGCAGATCGCGCGCGTCCATGAGGCGTGCTGGCGTACCGTCGGGAGCGGCGAGGCCCGCCTGCGCGGCGAGCGCGCCGACCGTCGTCGGGTTGTCGCCCGAAATGACGCGCACGTGCACGTCCTGCGAGCGGAAGTAGTCAAGGGTCTCAGCAGCGTCGGGACGCAGATCCTCCTCGAGGACCACGAGGGCGGCCACCGCGCGCTGTGCGGGCAGTTCATCGTCGGCCACGGCCTCGTCGGCGTGCACGAGGGCGACGACGCGCGAACCGTCCTTGGCGGCGGCACCCACCTTGGCCAGGAGATCGGCGTTGCCAGCCAGCGCCTCGTCGATGACGAACTCGGGGGCGCCGAGGATCCAGGATTCGTGCTCACTCCCCCACGCGCTCCACTTGCGGGCCGAAGAGAAAGGCACAGCCCACTCGATGCGCTCGGTCGCGCCCGCACGCACATCGTCGGAAAGGTGATCCCAAATGGCCTGGGCGGTCGCGTTGGTACGATCACTTGCTGCGCTCGCCAGGGCGCGGAGCACCACGGTCTCGTCGCCCGAGATAATCTCAACGCCGCGCACGCGAATGCCGCCGGTGGTGAGCGTACCCGTCTTATCGAGGCACAGGCAGTCCACACGCGCGAGCACCTCGACGGCGGGGAGTTCCTGGACGAGCACACCGCGGCGCGCCAGCGTCGCCGAGCCGATCGCAAAGTTCATGGACGTCAGGAGCACCAGGCCCTGCGGGATCATGCCAATCACCGAGGCGACCGATAGGACGAGGGCCTCGCGCCAGTCTCCCCCGTGACCTCCAGCGATGCGGTTCTGCGAGTAGAACGTCAGGATGACAATGGGGAGCAGCATGACGGAGACAACCTGCAGCACCCGGTTAATCGACATCTGAATCTCGGACACCGTGCGCGTGAAGGCACGGGCCTGCTCGGACAGACCCTGCGCGTAGACACGCTCGCCGACCGCGGTGGCGACCATGCGGCCAGCACCCGCGACGACGCTCGTGCCCGCCAGCAGCTGATCGCCCTGCTTCTTCTTCACGGGACGAGACTCGCCGGTCAGCAGCGACTCGTCGATTTCGAGGCCCGCCGAGGACAGGACCGTGCCGTCCACACTCACCTGATCGCCAAGCGTCAGATCGATGACGTCGTCGAGGACAACGTCGCGCGCTGGCACAACCGACAGCGTCCCGTCACGCAACACGGTCGCCTGCGGAGCATCGACGATCGCCAGGGAGTCGAGAGTGCGCTTAGCGCGCAGCTCGGACACGATGCCGATGACCGCGTTGATGATCATAACGCCACCGAAAATGCCATCACGCAGGTCACCAAACGTCAGCACGATGACTGACGCCGCGACGATGATCGCGTTAAACAGCGTCAACACGTTCTCACGAACAATCGAGGTCACCGAGCGAGACGTACGGTCCTTCACCCGGTTCACGGCGCCGCGCGCCACGCGCTCGGAAACCTCGGAGGCGCTCAGTCCATGCTCGTCGATACTCAAGCTCTCAACGCTCACCGGCGCCCTCCTCATCCATCGCGCTGCGGATAAGCGACGCGATAACAGTAACGGTCAGGGTCACGACAATGACACCGAGCGACACCGACACGGAAATCTCCGGTGCCCACTCGAAGCCGCGGCCACCGTTAATGAACGGCAGCGTGTTGGTGTGCAGGGCCTCGAGAATCAGCTTGACGCCGATGAAGCTCAGGATCACGCCAAGGCCGTAGCCCAGGTACACGAGCTTACCGAGGAGAGCGTCCACGAGGAAGAACAGCTGGCGCAGACCCATGAGCGCGAACACGTTGCACGCAAACACGAGGAAAGCCTGCGACGTGATGCCGAAGATTGCGGGGATCGAATCAAAGGCAAACATGAGATCCGCCGAGCCCAGAGCCAGCACGACGACGAACAGCGGGGTGAGGTACGTACGTCCGCCGTGACGGTACAGCATGCGGTCGCCGATGAAGCCGTCGGTAATCGGCAGGACGCGGCGCACGACGCGGATGAACGCGTTCTCCTCGTACTCCTCGTCATCTCCTCCACCTGTCACGGTCTCTTTGATCTGGGAAAACGCCGTCCACAGCAGCCACAGCCCGAAGATGAAAAACATCCACGAGAAACGTGCGACGAGTGCGGCGCCCAGAAGGATGAACACGAGGCGGAGCAAGAGCGCGATGACGATGCCGAAGAGAAGGGCCTTTTGCTGATTCTCGCGCGGGACCCGGAAAGCCTTCAGAATCAGGATGAACACGAAGAGGTTGTCGACCGAGAGCGACCACTCCATCGCCCAGCCCGCGTAGAACTCCTGGGCGTACAGCCACCCGTTCGTCAGCCAGATGCCGACGCCGAAAACGCCCGCGAGGCCGACGTAGAACAGCGTCCAGCGAGCGGCTTCTCCGGCCGTTGGCGGGTGCGGATTACGGGCGTGCCCGAGGAAGTCGAGCGCGACCAGACCGATCGCAACGAGGGCCAGAATGCCCCACGCCCACGGGTGAACAACCATGCGTACCTCTTAACTATCCGACCATTGAATTTTAGCGCTCTCCCATGGTCGGAGCCTGTCACGCGCGCCGTTTCCCGGAAACCGCGAGAGAGGCGATGACCGTGATCAGGATCGTCACGACGATAAAGCCCAGCGAAAACGCGATCGACGGCTCGGGGATCACCGAAACCTCGTGTCCGCCATTGATGAAGGGCAGCTCGTTCGTGTGCAGCGCATGGTTGATCAGCTTGAAGCCAATGAAGCCGAGAATCGCTGCGAGGCCGTAGTGCAGGAACACGATGCGATCGAGCAAGCCGTCGATGAGGAAGTACAGCTGGCGCAGGCCGAGCAGCGAGAACGCGTTGGCGGCAAACACCAGGTAGGCCTCGGAGGTCAGCGAGTAGATCGCGGGGATCGAGTCGACGGCGAACATGACGTCGGCGGTTCCAATCGCGATAACGCACAGCAGCATTGGCGTGATGTAGGTGCGACCGCCGTGACGGTAGAGCATGCGCGATCCGATAAAGCCATCGGTCACCGGCACGACCTTCGACACCCAGCGAACAATCGCCGGCGGGTTGTATTCCTCGTCATCGTCGTCGCTGGCCCCCTCGCGCACTTGGCTGATGGCCGTCCATAGCAGCCACGCGCCGAAGATGTAGAAGACCCACGAGAAGTTCTCAATGAGCGCGGCGCCCGCCAGGATGAAGATCAGACGCAGAACGAGGGCGATGATGATGCCGGCCAGCAGGACCTCCTGCTGGTTTTTCCGCGGCACGCGGAACGTGGAGAGGATGATGACAAACACGAAGAGGTTGTCGATACTCAGCGCTTTTTCGGTGATGTAGCCGCCGAGGTATTCCTGGCCGTATTGGGGTCCCCAGACGGCCCACACGATGGCGCCGAAAATGAGGGCGATCGCAATGTAGGCGACGGACCACCAGGTCGCTTCCTTAAGCGTGGGTTCGTGGGGTGTGCGGACGTGGCCGACGATGTCGACGACGATCATGGTCAGGATGATGCCAGCCAGGACTATCCAGGCAAGGGCGTGCACGTGCATACGTGGTGCCTCCGGTACGAGTCGGGTACCGGAGGTCTCCTCCCGCCAGGAACCCTGGCCGGTGACGCCGGAGGCCGCGCCGCGTGGGCGGGCCGTCGTGATGACGACGCCACTGTTGGTGGGAGTACTCCCCTCCGCTTACACCTCTATCCTAGTGGGAAGGAGCCGATCCCAGGCGATTGATGACAAGTGGCGTCTGTCGCCTTGACACTACCGGCCGCTCCCGATGGACGAGGCCGGGGCCCTCACCATCCTTCGGCGCCCCGGGCGACAGGCACGATCAGTGGGCGCGCTTCATGGCGCGCAGTTCCTTCTTCAGGTCTTCGATTTCGTCACGCAGACGAGCCGCGACCTCGAATTGGAGGTGCTGGGCGGCGGTCATCATCTGGGCGGACAGCTCCTCGATGAGTTCGGCGAGCTCGGCTTCAGCACGCTGACCCGATGTCATGGCGCGGGGGCCACCGGTGGCGTCGCTGCGCTCCCGCTTGCTCTTCTCCTTGCGGTACCCGCCCTCGAGGAGGGTCTGTGTGTCAACCTGCTCGCGGGCGAGCATGTCGGTGACGTCGGAGATCTTCTTGCGCAGGGGCTGCGGGTCGATACCGTGTTCCTTGTTGTAGGCGATCTGGATCTCGCGGCGACGCATCGTCTCGGAGATGGCCTCGTTCATCGAATCCGTCATGTTGTCCGCGTACATGTGGACCTCGCCGGACACGTTTCGAGCGGCACGGCCGATCGTCTGGATGAGCGAGCGGGTTGAGCGCAGGAAGCCTTCCTTGTCCGCGTCGAGGATCGACACGAGGGACACCTCGGGCAGGTCCAGGCCCTCGCGCAGCAGGTTAATGCCGACGAGCACGTCGAAGGTGCCCAGGCGCAACTCGCGCAGCAGCTCGACGCGCCGCAGGGTATCGACGTCGGAGTGCAGGTACTCGACCTTGACGCCGCGCTCAGCGAGATACGTCGTGAGCTCCTCGGCCATCTTCTTCGTGAGGGTGGTGACGAGGACACGCTCGTCGCGCTCGACGCGCAGGCGCACCTGCTCAAGGAGGTCGTCGATCTGTCCCTCGGTGGGCTTGACAACGACGAGCGGGTCGACGAGGCCCGTCGGGCGAATGATCTGCTCGACGACGCCGTCGGAGCGTTCGAGCTCGTAGGGGCCGGGGGTCGCCGACAGGTAGACGGTCTGTCCGATGCGCTGGGTGAACTCATCCCACTTGAGAGGCCGGTTGTCCATCGCCGAGGGCAGGCGGAAGCCGTAGTCGACGAGGGTTCGCTTACGCGACATGTCGCCCTCAAACATTGCGCCGATCTGTGGGACGGTCACGTGCGACTCATCGATGATGAGCAGGAAGTCGTCGGGGAAGTAGTCCAGGAGCGTGTGCGGCGGCGTGCCGGGTCCTCGGCCGTCGATGTGGCGCGAGTAGTTTTCGACGCCCGAGCACGAGCCGATTTCCTTGAGCATCTCCAGGTCGAAGGTCGTGCGCATGCGCAGGCGCTGCTCTTCGAGCAGTTTGTTCTGGCCGCGGAACCATGCGAGGCGATCATCGAGTTCGTCCTCGATGGAGGCGATCGCCTTCTTCATGCGCTCCTCGCCGGCCACGTAGTGCGACGCCGGGAACAGGTACGTATGGTCCACCTGGTCGATCACGTCGCCGGTGAGCGGATGCAAAACGGCAAGAGACTCAATCTCGTCGCCGAACATCTCAATGCGGATCGCGAGTTCCTCGTACACGGGGATGATTTTGATCGTGTCGCCGCGCACGCGGAACGTGCCACGCGTGAAGGCCATGTCGTTGCGCACGTACTGCATGGCGACGAAGCGGCGCAGCAGCGCATCACGGTCGATGATCATTCCCCGCTCGAGCTCGATCATGCGGGCCACGTATTCCTCGGGCGTACCGAGGCCGTAGATGCAGGACACGGAGGAGACGACGACCGTGTCGCGACGCGTGAGCAGCGAGTTCGTGGCGCTGTGGCGCAGTCGTTCGACCTCGTCGTTGATCGAGGAGTCCTTCTCGATGAAGGTGTCCGTCTGGGGGACGTAGGCCTCGGGCTGGTAGTAGTCGTAGTAGGAGACGAAGTACTCGACGGCGTTGCCCGGCAGCAGCTCGCGGAACTCGGCCGCGAGCTGGGCGGCGAGGGTCTTGTTCGGCTCGAGCACGAGGGCGGGGCGCTGCAGCTCTTCGATCAGCCAGGCCGTGGTCGCGCTCTTACCCGTGCCCGTCGCGCCCATGAGGACGACGTCCTGTTCACCGTCGCGGATGCGCGCAGCCAGCTCTTTGATGGCCTTGGGCTGGTCGCCCGACGGCGTGTACGGGGAGATGACCTCGAAAGGCTTGTTCTGGCGGGTCACGGCATTAGTGCTCACGCACCCTACGCTACCGTTCAGGCACGTGGGGTGCTCGCACAAAGCGCCGGGGTTCGCGACGAGCGTGGAGTGCCCCGGCCTCGTCAATCAATGAGGGGAACGTCCGGGGTCAGCCAACGCTCGTAGACGAGGCGTGCGACTTCCTCCAGTTCTTCGGCGCTGCCTTCGTTGTCGATCCAGATCGTCGCGATGGCTCGGCGCTGCTGCGACGAGGCCTGGGCGCGGATACGTGCACGCGCGTCCTCGGGCGCGACTCCCCTACCCTCCAGGCGCTTGACGCGCTCCTCGAGGGGCGCATCGACGATGACGACGGCGTCGAAACGATCCGCGTGATCGCCCTCGGCCAGAAGGGGAATGTCGTAGACAGCGAGTCTGCCCTCCGGGGCTCCGCGCAGGATCGACCACGCGCGCTCCTCAATCACGGGGTGGGTGATGGCGTTGAGCCGAGCGACGCGTTCGTCGGCTCCTGCACCCCCGAATACCCGGGAGGCGAGGAGCGCCCGGTCCAGGCTCCCGTCCTCCCTCAGCAGGTCATCCCCAAAGGCGCGTGCGACCTCGGTCAGCGTCGGCTCGCCCGGCTCGAGAATCTCCCGCGCGATCGCGTCCGCGTCCGCCGTCACCGCGCCCCGAGAGGCGAAGACGCGCGTCACCGAGGATTTACCGGAGCCGATGCCTCCGCTCACCGCAATGATGCGGCGCGGTCCCTGCGCGCGAGGCTGGCCAATAGGGCGGATAAGGGTGGCCACGCAAGCCCCGGACCTCAGAGTCATGTTCACACCCACAGGGTAGCCCGCTAATTGTTGCTTTTCGTGGTCGTCATGCAAGAATTGGGGCTGTTATAGAACCCACACCATCAAGTGAGTAGCAGTGACGCAGACAGTCAATGACGATTCCGCTGGGCGCTCGAGCAGCACCGCTGTCCTCATCGCGACCTCCCTGACGCTTTTCTCTATGTTTTTCGGCGCAGGCAACCTGATTTCCGCCGATCATGGGCGCGTCCGCGGGCACCAACTTTGGCCCTGCGATGGTCGGCTTCCTGATCGGCGGCGTCGCGCTGCCCGTCATCTCCATCATCACGATCGCTCTGTCGGGCACCGACATGCGCGACCTCGTGAGCCGGGCCGGCAAATCTTTCGGGATCGTCTTCTCCGTCATGGTCTACCTGTCGATCGGCGCCTTCTACGCCCTCCCGCGTACGGGCGCCGTGTCTTTCTCGACTGCCGTCGCGCCTCTGATCGGCACGCAGTCCCTGACCGCGTCGATCATCTTCAGCTTCATTTTCTTCGGCATCGCGTTCTATCTGTGCTGGAATCCCGGCACAATTATCGACAACCTCGGCAAGATCCTCACCCCGATCCTGCTGGGCCTTCTCGTTCTCCTGGTCTTCCTGTGCCTAGGATCGCTGCCGGCTTCGCATGACGCTCCGACCGGCGAGTACGCATCCACTCCCCTGGCCGCCGGCCTCCTCGAGGGCTACATGACGATGGACTCGATCGCGGCTCTGGCCTTCGGCATCATCGTCGTCACCTCGCTCGGACACACCGGGGGCGGCATCGGAGCCAAGGTCGTGCGCCGCACGTCGACGGCCGCCATCATCGCGGGGTTCCTGCTCGCCGTCGTCTACGTGGGCCTGGGCCTCATCGGTCACGTGATCCCGAATGGTCAAAGCTACAGCGACGGTGCAACCCTGCTGGCAAACGCCGCCCAGATGACGATGGGGTGGCCCGGACAGATCGTTTTCGGCCTCATCGTGCTGACGGCCTGCATGACGACGGCGGTCGGCTTGATTGCTGCGACGTCGGAGTTTTTCCACCGTCTGCTCCCTGCCATCTCCTACCGCGCGTGGATGATCGTCTTCACGATCATTTCCTTCGTGCTTGCTTCGGCGGGACTGAGTTCGGTGCTCGCCATCGCGGTACCGATCATCACCTTCCTCTACCCCATCGCGATCACCATCGTTTTCCTGACGATCGCAACCCACCCGCTACGCCTAGCTACCCCGGCACTGTGGACCTTCCGTCTGGGCTCGTGGATGACGGCGGCCTGGTCGGCGGCGACGACGCTAGCACATGTCGGCGTGTACACCGAGCACTTCAACTCTGTTCTCATGTGGAGCCCGCTCCAGGGCATTCAGCTCGGTTGGATCGTGCCGATGCTGATCGCGGCCACCATCGGCACCTGCATCGACGTGGCAGTTATGAAGCGTTCGCCTGCCTAAACACAGCACGTGTAGGGCCCCGGATGGTGACACACCATCCGGGGCCATTTCATATGCTCAGCGGCTCACCGCATCCACTCATGTGCAAGCCAATACGGGCTTTGGGTGGCCTGGCTGCGGTACCCATGGGCGGCGGCGGGGCCTGGCCGGGCAACACACAGGTTCCCCCGACCGATTGGAGGCCGCCGCGAGGCCTGCGGGGCCTGGCCGGGCAACACACAGGTTCCCCCGACCGATTGGAGGCCGCCGCGAGGCCTGCGGGGCCTGGCCGGGCAACACACAGGTTCCCCCGACCGATTGGAGGCCGTCGCGAGGCCTGCGGGGCCTGGCCGGGTCATTCCCAGCGCCGACCGATTGGAGGCCGCCGCGAGGCCTGCGGGGCCTGGCCGGGCTTCGAGCCGACGCGCCGAGCGCAGCTCGCGGCGCGGACGGCGAGCGGGCGGGCAGGCCGCGCGGCGGCCGGAGATCTGTCGGGGCAACAAACAACAAGCAGAAAGACCGCCGCCCACGGCGCAGCACGGCACCGCACCGGCCGGAGATCAGGCGGCGTACGAAGCAAAAAAGTGGTGGCCCCCAGGAAAACCTGGGGACCACCACTCATGCGTTCACATGCGTGAACTGACGAGTCGAAGCTCAGTCAGAACGACTGATTCAGTTGTTCGTCAGCTTCTCACGCAGGGCGGCAAGGGCCTCGTCGGAAGCAAGGGTGCCCTCGTTGTCGACCGGGGTCGAGTAGGAGGCCTGCTCCTCGATGGAGGGAGCCGCTTCGGCGTCCTCTTCGAGGGCCTTGCGGACCTGAGCCTTGTGGGCCTCCCAGCGAGCCTGAGCCTCGGCGTACTGGGCTTCCCAAGCCTCGCGCTGAGCGTCGAAGCCTTCCATCCACTCCTGGGTCTCCGGATCGAAGCCCTCGGGGTACTTGTAGTTGCCGTTCTCGTCGTACTCGGCAGCCATGCCGTAGAGCGAGGGATCGAACTCTTCGGAGGTCGGATCCACGCCCTCGTTGGCCTGCTTGAGGGACAGGGAGATGCGGCGACGCTCGAGGTCGATGTCGATGACCTTGACGAAGACCTCTTCGCCAACCTTGACGACCTGGTCCGGCAGCTCGACGTGACGCTGAGCCAGCTCGGAGATGTGGACGAGGCCCTCGATGCCGTCCTCGACGCGCACGAACGCGCCGAAGGGGACCAGCTGGTGACCTTGCCGGGCACGACCTGGCCGATGGCGTGGGTGCGGGCGAATGCCTGCCACGGATCTTCCTGGGTGGCCTTGAGCGACAGGGAGACGCGCTCGCGATCCATGTCGACGTCGAGAACCTCGACGGTGACTTCCTGGCCAACCTCGACGACCTCGGACGGGTGGTCGATGTGCTTCCAGGACAGCTCGGAGACGTGAACCAGGCCGTCGACACCACCGAGATCGACGAACGCGCCGAAGTTGACGATGGAGGAAACGACGCCGGAGCGCACCTGGCCCTTCTGGAGGGTGTGCAGGAAGTTCGTGCGGACCTCGGACTGGGTCTGCTCGAGCCATGCGCGGCGGGACAGGACCACGTTGTTGCGGTTCTTGTCGAGCTCGATGATCTTCGCTTCGATCTCGCGACCGATGTAGGGGGCGAGGTCGCGGACGCGACGCATCTCGACGAGGGAGGCGGGCAGGAAGCCACGCAGGCCGATGTCGAGGATCAGGCCGCCCTTGACGACCTCGATGACGGTACCGGTAACGACGCCGTCTTCTTCCTTGACCTTCTCGATCTGGCCCCAGGCGCGCTCGTACTGCGCACGCTTCTTCGACAGGAGGAGGCGGCCTTCCTTGTCTTCCTTCTGGAGGACGAGCGCCTCGATCTGGTCGCCCACGGCGACAACGTCGTCGGGGTTGACGTCGTGCTTGATGGACAGCTCGCGAGAGAGAGGATGACGCCCTCGGTCTTGTAGCCGATGTCAAGGAGGACCTCGTCGTGGTCGACCTTGACGACAGTGCCCTCGACGATGTCGCCATCGTTGAAGTACTTGATGGTCTCGTCGATGGCTGCGATCAGGTCTGCTTCCGAACCAATGTCGTTGATAGCGACCTGCGGCGTGTTGGTGGTCATGTAGTAGTTTCTCCGAAACGGACTGGATAGTAGATGGACAGTTCCGGCGCCCCGAGACGAATGCGGATGCACTCGTCCCCAGACACCGTGAACCAGTTTAGCAGCCTTTGATCGGCAAATGTGACGAATTTGGCGACACTTTCCGTGGCGTGCGTCGCGTCGTCACGCCGATCAGTGAGCCGCGAGCTGCCAGGACCGTCCGATTCCGACGGCGACATCGAGCGGAACGGAGAGCTCCACGGGGGTTGCCATCTTGTCTCGGACAATCGCTTCGAGCGCCGTAGCCTCTCCCGGGGCGACCTCGAGGAGCAGTTCGTCGTGGATCTGCACGAGGAGGCGCGAGGTCAGGCCGGCCTCGGACAGGGCGTCGACGACGTTCATCATGGCGATCTTGACGATGTCCGCGGCGCTGCCCTGGATGGGCGCGTTGAGGGCGGCCCGCTCGGCCATCTCGCGGCGCTGACGGTTCGAGGAACGCAGGTCGGGCAGGTAGCGGCGGCGCCCGAACATCGTCTGGGTGTAGCCGTCGGCACGCGCCTGGGCGACGAGGCCCTCGAGGTAGTCGCGTACTTTCCCGAAACGTTCGAAGTAGCGGTCGCGCAGGGCGGCGGCCTCGGGCACGGGAATGCCAAGCTGGGCGGCGAGGCCGTAGGAGGACAGGCCGTAGGCAAGGCCGTAGGAGGTCGCCTTGATGCGCGAGCGTTCCTCGGCGCTCACCTCGGCAACCGGTGTCCCAAAGACCATGGACGCCATGGTGCGGTGCAGGTCCTCGCCGGAGTTGAAGGCCTCGATGAGCGCCTCGTCGCCGGACAGATGCGCCATGAGGCGCATCTCGATCTGCGAGTAGTCGGCGCTCATGAGCGACTCGAAGCCCTCACCCGCGACGAACGCGCCGCGGATGCGCATGCCGTCGGCGCTGCGCGCGGGAATGTTCTGCAGGTTCGGATCCGAGGACGCCAGGCGCCCCGTGGCCGCGGCGACCTGGGAGAAGGTCGTGTGGATGCGACCGTCGGAGGCAACGGTGGCGGACAGCGAGTCGACCATCTGCTTGAGCTTGATGCGGTCGCGGTGGGTCAGCAGGAAGCCGAGGAACTCGTGCCCCGCTCCCCCTTCGTCCGCAGTTTTCGCGTGCAGGTCCGCCAGGGCCTCGGCGTTCGTCGTGTACCCGGTCTTCGTCTTCTTCGTCTTGGGCAGGCCGAAGTGATCGAAGAGCAGCTCCTGGAGCTGCTTGGGGCTCGACAGGTTGACCTCGCGGCCCGCCGCGGCCCATGCTCCCTCGCGCGCGGCATCGACGGCCTTGCCGAGTTCGCCGGAGAGTCCATCGAGCACGCCCGTGTCAGCGGCAATGCCGATGTCTTCCATCTGCCCCAGCAGGACCGACAGGGGCATCTCCATGTCGGTCAGCAGGGAGGCTTCGGAGCTTTCCTCCAGGCGCGCGCGCAGAGTCGCGGCCAGCGGGTGCAGGTGGGCGGCCAGCTTACCCACGCGCACCTGCGCAGCGCTCGGGCCCGCACCCATATCACCGACTGCGAAGAGGGCATCCGGATCGCCCTCCTCTTCCTCGATCACGACGCCAAGCACACGCGACAGCACATCCTCCAGCTTGTGCGAGCGCTGATCGGGGTGAGCGAGGTAGGCAGCCAGCATAGTGTCGAATTCGACGTCACCAAGAGTCCAGCCGCGCGACGCAAGCGCATGGCGCGCGCCCTTCGCGTCCTGCACGATGAGGGACGAGGCCGTGGCGAGCACCTCCCCGAGCGCTTCCTCCTGCTTGGGGCTCAGTTCGACGGGGTCGATAACGAGCGCCTCACTGTCGGAGGCGAGGACAAGGCGAGTGACGTCGCCTCGCGTCGGCCGCATATCCCCCTCGATCAGCACGGCGAGAGGTGAGTGGGCGCGAGCCCACTGCGCGATGTCGCAGTCGCCGTCGGCGAGTGACACCGAGATCTCGACATCGGCCACAGACTCGGGGGCCTCGTCGACATGCCCCTCCCCCATGCCGATCCCAGAGACTTCACGGACTTTCTGGCGCAGGCGACCAAACTCGAGGGAGTCGAAGAGACGGTCGATGGCGGCAATATCCGTCGGACGGCGCGCCAGGTCGGACGGCGACACCTCGAGGTCCATGTCGGTAAGCAAGCGATTGAGGCGGCGGTTGCGCACGACGTCGTCGATGTGCTCGCGCAGCGCTGCGCCACGCTTTCCGCCGATTTCATTGGCCCGTGCCAGGAGATTATCCAGGCCGTCGTACTTGTTAATCCACTGCGCAGCGGTCTTGGGGCCGACACCCGGAACGCCGGGCAGGTTGTCCGAGGTCTCACCCACGATGGCGGCAATCTCAGGATAGCGCTGCGGCGGCACCCCGTACTTCTCCTCAACCGCCTGCGGAGTCATGCGGCGCAGATCACCGGGGCCAGTACCGGGGTACAGCACCGTCACATTATCAGTCACCGTCTGGAAGGAGTCGCGGTCGCCGGACACGACGAGGACTCTCGCTCCGTCATTGGCGGCACGGTGGGCCAGCGTCGCCAGAATATCGTCCGCCTCAAAGCCCTCGCGGGACAGAGAAACGATGCCCATCGCATCAAGCACCTCGCGGATCAGCTCCACCTGCCCCTTGAACTCCTCGGGCGTGGCGTCACGCGTCCCCTTGTACTCCGGGTACTCCTCGGTACGGAATGAGTGCCTGGACACATCGAACGCGACGGCGACATGGGTCGGCTTCTCTGTCTCCAGCAAGCGCGTCAGCATTGAGACGAAGCCGTAAACGGCGTTCGTGTGCTGGCCCGTAGCCGTGACGAAGTTATCCGGCGGAAGCGCGTAGAATGCGCGAAACGCCATCGAATGGCCATCAATAATCAGCACAGTGTCACTCACACATGCCACCCTAGATGCCATGACACACGATCACCAGACGAAACACACGCATTCTTCCTCACCCGATCCGCTCGCACGCGGCGGGTGGGTCGGCGCCCACTGGCCCGGCACTCTGATGGAAGCCACCGGGATGGAAGTACTGGAGCATAGCGCGACGCGCACCGTCATCTCTATGCCCATCGACGGGAATCGTCAGAGCGCCGGGATCCTCCACGGTGGCGCATCCGCTGCGCTCGCGGAGACCGCGGCGTCGTTTGCCGCCCAGATCCACGCGCGTGAAGCTAACCCGGGCAAGCAGGCCTACGCCGTCGGGACGGAACTGAACGCTTCTCACATCAGCGCCGGACGCGAGGGAATCATCACGGCGACCGCTACCGCCGTTCACCTGGGCCGCAGCTCGACCGTTCACACCGTGGAGATTCGCGACGAGGCAGACCGCCTGATTTCGATCGCACGCGTGGCAAACCGCATCCTGGTGCGTTCAAGCCACGACTGAAGTGCCAGAGCACAGCAATGGGGAGGGTCGATTGACCCTCCCCATTCGCACGTCTATGACTCAGTCATCAACCTGGTTGATCACCGCGTCGGCAACCTCGCGCATCGACAGACGACGATCCATCGACGTCTTCTGAATCCAGCGGAAGGCCTCAGGCTCGCTCATGCCCATGTTCTTCATGAGCAGGCCCTTTGCGCGATCCACGCGCTTGCGGGTCTCGAAGCGATCCGACAGGTCGGCAATCTGGTCCTCGAGCGACTCGATCTCTGCGTGACGCGACAGCGCAATCTCAACAGCCGGGATCAGGTCAGCGGGGCTGAAGGGCTTCACGACGTAGGCCATCGCGCCAGCGTCACGAGCACGCTCAACGAGCTCAGTCTGCGAGAACGCCGTCAGCATGACGACGGCGCAGGACAGTTCCTGCAGGATCTTCTCCGCTGCGGTGATGCCATCCATCTTCGGCATCTTGACATCCATCACGCACAGATCGGGTTCAAGCTCGAGTGCCAGCTCGACAGCTTCCTCACCGTCGGCAGCCTCGCCAACGACCTCGAACCCCGCCTGGGTCAGCGTCTCAACGATATCGAGACGAATCAACCCCTCGTCTTCTGCGACGAGGACGCGACGCGGCTCAGCCTGCTCTTCACTCATTGTCATATTCCTCAGTTTGATCGGTTTGCTCAGCTGCTCTATTGTGGAACTCGCACACGCGAAGCCCCGATAGCCCAACTGGCAGAGGCGGTCGGCTCAAACCCGGCTTGTTGTGGGTTCGAATCCCACTCGGGGTACCGCCAGTGGAGTACGTGCTCCTAATGGTACCGGCATTTCAGCGCGTATGCGACGCGCGCACCGCAATTGATACCGCGAATATGCGGATGAACAAGGGGCCGACAAGCATTGCTTGTCGGCCCCTTTGTCACGGCTCAGGCCACGACGCTCAGTTCGAGACCGAGGTACTCGGCAGCCGCGCCCCGGCGGGCCGGCTCGTCAAGGTCGGCGATTGCCTGCTTGACCCTCGAGTCGTGGAAGTCAGCGAACCACGGCTCAACGGCGCGCGAGAGCTGGCCGACCTCCAGGTTGTTGGCCACGCGGCCAAACAGAGTGTCGTGGACCGACACGGTCCGGATGTTCGTATTCATTTCTCTTTCTCCTCTTTCATTCGGGCGCGCCAGAAAACGTGCTTTGTTCGCACAGGCATTTCTGATCACGCCGGGCAGCGATTTGCTGCTGTGCCGCGCCGTCGTTGGTGCGGCGTCCACGTGTCTCAACGTGTATCCGAGTACTTTATTCCACGGATTGCATTTTGTCCACGTGAAGAAACAAAAAGAGCGGGGGCGCCGGCTTGCCGCCGACGCCCCCGCTACTCACGCATCTCACGCGTGGCGGGTTCCGCCAATCGTATAGTCGGCCTCATCTCCGACTTCGTGAATACGCAGCATGTTCGAGGAACCGGCGATGCCCGGGGGCATGCCCGCAACGATGACAAGCTGGTCGCCAATGTCGGCCAGGTGCGCAGACTGAACGACCTGATCGAGCTGCCACACCATGTCATCAGTGTGCTGAACCTCGGGGACTCGGTACGTCTGGATGCCCCACGACAGGGCGAGGCGGCGACGCGTCGACTCGAGCGGCGTGAAGGCCAGCATCGGGATCGGGCGGCGCATGCGCGACAGCAGGCGAGCGGACGTACCCGACTGGCTGAAGGTCACCAGGTAGCGAGCGTCCATGTGCTCGGCGATACGCGCCGCAGCATCGCAGATAACGCCCGCACGATCGGCGTAGAAGCCGGGGATCGACGCGATACGCTCGCCGCCGTTCTCTTCCGTCGACTCGATGATCGCGGCCATCGTACGAACCGTTTCGATCGGGAAGGCACCCACCGAGGTCTCGCCCGACAGCATGACCGCGTCAGCGCCGTCGAGGATCGCGTTGGCGCAGTCGGAGGCCTCGGCGCGCGTCGGACGCGGGTTCTTGATCATGGAGTCCATGACCTGCGTCGCGACGATGACGGGCTTTGCGGCAATACGAGCGAGCTCGATCGCGCGCTTCTGGACCAGCGGGACCGCCTCGAGGGGCATCTCGACACCGAGGTCACCGCGGGCGACCATGATGCCGTCGAAGGCCTCGATAATGTCTTCCAGGGCCTCGACAGCCTGCGGCTTCTCGATCTTGGCGATAACCGGGATGCGCTTGCCCATCTCGTCCATGATCTCGTGAACGTCCTTGATGTCCTCGGCGGAACGCACGAAGGACAGGGCGATGAAGTCGGCATCCTGCTCGATGGCCCAGCGCAGGTCCTCCTTGTCCTTCTCAGACAGGGCGGGAACGGAGACGGCGACACCGGGCAGGTTGAGGCCCTTATGGTCCGACACTATGCCGGGAACCTCAACACGGGTGACGACGTCAGTATCAGTCACCTCAACAACGCGGACCGCGACGTTACCGTCGTCGATCAGCAGGCGGTCACCGGGGGCGCAGTCGCCGGGCAGCCCCTTGAAGGTGGTGCCGACGAGTTCCTTGGTGCCGGGAACGTCGCGGGTCGTGATGGTGAAGGTGTCACCGATCTTGAGTTCCTGGGGTCCGTCCTGGAAGGTTTCCAGGCGGATCTTAGGGCCCTGGAGGTCGACGAGAACCGCGATCGCGCGGCCGGACGTCGCAGACGCCTTTCGCACGCGCGCAATGACGGCCTCGTGTTCCTCAGCCTTTCCATGCGACCGGTTGATACGCGCGACATCCATGCCGGCGTCCACCAGTGCCTGGAGCTGCTCAGGGGGATTCAGTGGCAGGTCCAATAGTGCAGACAATCTTAGCTCGACGCATAGGTATGAGTTTACCGTCCAATCACAGTTGAAACGAGGAGGATCAGCAGCGAGGCAACGTGATCATTCCCATGAATCGACCTGTTGTGGGACCTCAGGCACACAAAACCCAGACAGACGCCACACGACGGTTACTTGGTGACGCCATCCTTGGATGCATCTGCTGTGCTCGCAGTACTCTCTCCGTGCTCCTCGATGGATGCACCGGCCTCTCCCCCGTCGTTGCCCGACGAGGCTTCGTCTTCCTTGTCGACATCCTGTTCTTCCAGGTCCTCGGCTACTACGCGCGTCGATCGACCGAGTCGGCCGGCGACGGCGAACACGAGTAGTCCGAGTGCGAACACGAGCAGGGACGTCCACACATTCAAACGTAGTCCCAACACCCGGTGTGCATCGTCGATGCGCAGCATCTCGATCCAGCACCGGCCGGCCGTGTAGGCCATCAGGTATAGCCCGAACACCTGGCCACCGGCGAAGCGGTGACGCCGGTCAAACCACACGATGAGCGCGGCGGCGGCAAGGTTCCACAGGCACTCGTAGAGGAATGTCGGATGGAACAGCGTGCCTGCAGGGTATCCGGCGGGCATGTGCGCCGCGTCGATCTGGAGGCCCCACGGCAGAGTCGTCGGAGCACCAAAAAGTTCCTGATTGAACCAGTTGCCCCAACGGCCGATAGCCTGCGCCACCAGCAGCGCGGGAGCCAGGGAATCGGCGATCGGACCAAAGCGCACACCGGCACGCTTCACAGCGATGAAAGCACCGAGTGCGCCGAAAGCGACTCCACCCCAGATGCCGAGCCCACCTCGCCAAATCTGGAACGCGAGCATCGGATCGCCGCCCGGGCCGAAGTAGGCTTCCGGAGAGGTGATGACGTGATAGATGCGCGCGCCGACGACGCCAAGAGGGATCGCCCACAGCGCCACGTCGTAGAGCGTGTCCGGGTTTCCACCGCGGTCGCGGTACCGGCGGGCGGTCCACCAGACGCCGATGATCATGCCCGCAGCGATGATGATGCCGTAGGCCCGCAGCGGGATCGGCCCGAGGTACCAGACGCCCTGCGAGGGGGACGGGATACCGGCCGCTATGAGGGCGCTCACGCGCGGGCCCCGCTGACGCCGGACTTGAGCTCGTTCGCGAGGTCACCCAGAGCCTTGAGGCCGCGGTCGATGTTCTCATCGAAGAGCGTTTTGACAAGCGCAGATCCGACGATCACGCCGTCCGCATATGCGCCAATCTCGCGGGCCTGAGCGCCGTTGGACACGCCGAGGCCGACACACACGCGCTCGGCACCGGCTGCACGGGTACGCGCCACAACATCGGCGACGTGAGCGCCAACAGCAGCGCGCGCACCAGTCACACCCATCGACGAGGCCGCGTACACCCAGCCGCGCGAGTGCTCGGCGATCAGCTTGAGGCGATGCTCGGGTGACGAGGGGGCACTCAGGTAAATGCGTTCCAGATCGTGCTTGTCCGAGGCCGCCTCCCACTGCGCGCCCTCCTCGGGCGGCAGGTCGGGGGTAATGAGGCCCGAACCGCCCACGGCGGCGAAGTCCTTGGCGAAACGCTCGACACCCCACCACTCAACCGGGTTCCAGTAGGTCATCGAGCAGGTCGAAATGCCGTACGAGGTGAGCTCGTCCACCGCGTGAAAAAGATCCTCAAGGTGGGTGCCGCGCTCGAGGGCCGCGACGGTCGCGCGCTGAATGGTCGGACCGTCCATGCCGGGATCCGAGTAGGGGAAGCCGAGTTCGATGACGTCAACGCCGCAGTCCGCCAGGACCTTTCCCGCACGAATCGAATCCTCGACCGACGGAAAGCCCACGGGCAGGTAGGTGATGAGCGCAGCGTCGCCGCGCTGGAGCGCGGCGTCAATAGCGAGCGCAGAATGGGGTGCACGCGTCATGTCACTTCTCCTCGTTCTCATCCAGGACGGCAACGCCCGACGGTCCGGCGCTAGGGTCGATGACCTGCAGCTTCGCGTGGCCGTAGCCGAACCACCGCGATGCCGTGTCCACGTCCTTGTCACCACGACCCGACACGGTCACAATCACGATGGGCTCCTCACCGGGCGCGAAGGGGCCCTCGGCCTCCGCCTTGGCGCGCGCCCATGCGCGCACACCGGCGAGGGCGTGCGAGGACTCGATGGCGGGGATGATGCCCTCCGTGCGCGACAGGTGCAGGAAAGCATCCATGGCCTCGGCGTCGGAAATAGGCATGTACGAGGCCCGGCCGGAGCGTGCCAGCCACGCGTGCTGTGGGCCGACACCCGGGTAATCCAGACCAGCGGAAATGGAGTGGGAGGCCTTCGTCTGGCCATCGCGCTCCTGTAGCACGAACGTGCGAGCGCCGTGGAGCACGCCCACCTCGTCAGCCGTAATCGACGCGGCGTGGCGGCCGGTCTCGAAGCCGTCACCGGCCGCCTCGCAGCCGAGCAGCTCGACGCTCGGATCGTCGATGAACGCGGTGAACGAGCCAATGGCGTTGGAGCCGCCGCCCACGCAGGCCACGACGACGTCGGGCAGGCGCCCCTCTGCGGCCAGCAGCTGCGCGCGCGCCTCGTCGCCGATGACGCGCTGGAGATCACGCACGAGCTCCGGGAACGGGTGCGGCCCAGCGGCCGTGCCGAAAATGTAGTTCGTCGTCTCGACGTTGGTCACCCAGTCACGGAAGGCCTCGTTGATCGCATCCTTGAGCGTCGCCGAACCCGCGGTCACAGCGATCACCTCGGCGCCGAGCATCTGCATGCGCGCAACATTGAGGGCCTGACGCTCAGTGTCCTCGCGCCCCATGTAGATCGTGCAGTCGAGGCCGAGGAGGGCAGCGGCGGTCGCGGTAGCGACACCGTGCTGGCCCGCTCCGGTCTCAGCGATGACACGCGTCTTGCCCAGCTCCTTGGTGAGCAGCGCCTGGCCGAGCACGTTGTTGATCTTGTGCGAACCCGTATGATTCAGGTCCTCGCGCTTAAGAAACACGCGCACTCCGCCGAGGTCCGCAGCGAAGCGAGGCGCTTCAGTCAGCAGAGACGGACGCCCCGCGTAGTTCAGGAAAAGATCTCGCAAACGGTGCTGGAACGACTTATCGCGCCACAGGCGCTTCCACGCTTCCTCAACCTCTTCGAGGGGGCCCATGAGGGACTCGGCGACGAAGCGTCCACCAAAATCACCGAAGTACGGTCCTTGAGCGAAGTTCTCAGCGTCCATCACTGTCCTTCCTGACGCGCCGCTGCGACGCGAGCCTTGCGATCCGTGCGCAGCGCGGGATGCTGGCCCGCGCTCACCATGTCCTGAATGCTCGCACGGGGATCACCCGAGGTGACGAGCGCTTCGCCGACGAGCACAGCATCCGCTCCCCACTTGGCGTATTCAAAAACATCATGTGCATTCGCGACGCCGGATTCGGCGACCGCAACAACGTCCTGGGGGATCACGTCGATGACCTGCTCGACGGTCGAGCGATCGACTTCCAGCGTCTTGAGGTTGCGCGCATTCACGCCAATGATCGAGGCACCGGCCTCCATCGCGCGCAGTGCCTCAAGGCGGGAGTGGGTCTCCACCAGCGCTTCCATGCCGAGCGAACGGGTCCGCTCCAGCAGGACACAAGCACGTTCTGCTCCAGCGCCGCAACAATCAGCAGCACGAGGTCAGCGCCGTGAGCACGCGCCTCGTGAATCTGATACGGCGTCACGATAAAATCCTTGCGCAGAATCGGGATATCGACCGCAGCGCGCACCGCGTCAAGGTCCGCAAGCGAACCATTGAAACGACGCTGCTCCGTGAGCACCGAAATGACGGATGCTCCCCCGGCCTCGTACGTCGACGCAAGGGCTGCGGGATCCGGAATGGCTGCGAGCGCACCCTTGGACGGCGAGGAACGCTTCACCTCGGAAATGATCTTGACGGCACCATCGCGGCCCCGCAGGGCGCCGAGCGCATCCTTCGCCTCCGGGACCTGGGTCTCCATCTCCTTGATGCGAGCCAGAGGGACGCGGTCTTCACGCTCTTTCAGGTCCTGCCGGACCCCGGCAATAATGTCATCGAGAACGCTCACGACGCTCCCCTTTCAGGCAGAAACGATCAATCCTCACCAAGGCTAGCGAAAAATAGCCCACAGCGGGCAAGCCATCCCGCACTACGGGTCAGGACAAGGGGACGAGAGTCGAGGCCCGAACGACGGACTCGACCGCTGCGGCGGCCTTATTGCGTGACTCCTCGTACTCGAGGGCGGGAACCGAATCGGCAACGAGTCCCGCACCCGCTTGCACCGAGGCAACGCCGTCCTTCAGGGAGGCCGTGCGAATAGCGATCGCCAGATCCGCGTCGCCGGACAGGTCGAAGTAGCCGACCACACCGCCATACACTCCGCGCGCCGCGGGCTCGAAGTCGTCGATGAGCTGGATGGCACGAGGCTTGGGCGCGCCCGAGAGGGTGCCCGCCGGGAAGGTCGCAACCAGCGCATCGAGGGCATCAGCGTCAGGGCGCAGGACACCCGTCACCGTGGAGGAAATATGCTGAATGTGCGAAAAGCGCTTAAGTTCCATGAGCGTCGAAACCTCGACCGAAGCCGGATCGCACACCTTCGACAGGTCGTTGCGGGCCAGATCAACGAGCATGACGTGCTCGGACAGTTCCTTCGGATCCTCGAGCAGTTCGGCCGCCAGTCGGTGGTCTTCGGCCGAATCGGCACCGCGCGGGCGCGAGCCCGCAATCGGGTAGGTCCACACGCGGCGTCGTTCGGTCTTCACCAGTGTCTCCGGGGAAGAACCAACGACCTCGAAGTGGCCGCCCAACTCATCCGGCAGGTCGAGGAAGTACATGTACGGCGAGGGGTTGACCGTGCGCAGCACGCGGTAGACGTCGATACCACTGGCTGACGTAGCGACGTCAAGGCGCTGCGACAGCACAATCTGAAACGCGTCACCGTCTTCGATTGCGCGCTTGGCCGCGTTGACGGAAGACTCGAAATCTGCGCGCGCCGTGCGCTCGCGCACCTGGGGCGGCGTGGCACCGCTGCTGCCCAGAACCGCGGGGGCGATGGGGGTTGCCAGCTGCGCGGTCATCGCATCGAGGCGCTCAATCGCGCGGTCGTACGCCCCGTCCACTCCGTCGGCCGAGCCGTTCAAGTTCCAGGCGATCGCCATCAGATACACCGAACCAGTCGCATGGTCGAGCGCGGCGACCTCAGTCGCGAGCACGAGCGTTGCATCCGGAATGTCGGATTCCTTCGGTGCGGTCGCTGCGAGCGTCGGCTCCCACTCGGGGATAATTCCCCAGCCCAGGGATCCGACGAGTGCGCCCGTCAGAGGGGGCATTCCTTCAATCGCAGGCGCGGCAAGCTCCTCCAGGGCAGAGTGCACAACCTCAAGGAAGCTCCCCTCCTTCAGGGCACCCTCGGGGTGCGAACCGATCCACTGGGCGTGGCCATCGCGTGCGACGATAGCGCCAGCGCTCGATGCGCCCACAAACGACCAGCGTCCCCACGAATCACCATGTTCTGCGGACTCCAGGATGAAGCTGCCATAGTTGCCGTGCGCGAGCTGTCGATACACGCCTACCGCGCTCAGCTCGTCAGCGAGCACACGCCGGACAACCGGGATCACTCGGCGGTCCTGTGCAAGATCGACAAAAACATCGCGGGGAGGCCAGGTCTGGCCCCAATCGAGGCTCACAGGCTCGCACTGGAATGAAGACGTCTCGTTACTCACCGTGCCATTGTCCCATTCCCGACCGGCCTCGGCCCGTCGGGTCCACGATGAGGCCACGCAAGTACCCTACAGCCAGTCCGGAACGACACCCCAGGCAATCGCTGCGAAGAGGGCCGAACCGATCATCCAGGGACCCATCGGCACGCGCGACTTGGTGCCAGCCGAACCGATCACGACCTTCCACAGAGCGGCGAGCCCCGCCAGCACGAAAGACAGCAGGAGAGAGAAAACCGCCGCGTGCAAGCCGACGGAACCGGCCATGGCGCCCAAGACGGGTGCGAGTTTCACGTCTCCCCCACCCATGCCGCCGGGCAGACGGTTCAGCAGAGCGATGGGAATCGTCCAGATCAGAGCGCCGACAAGACACCCGATGAGGCGCTGCTGCCACGCTGGAGAAATCACCACTCCTACGGCCACACCAGCAGCGACGCCGATAGCCATCGCCGCAGTGTATGCATTCGGGAGACGGTGCGTGTGGGCGTCGACGTATGCGCTCAGCGCTCCGATCATCGCAACGGCCATGACGGAAGGCATGCCGGGGCGCATCTGCGCCGCGACGAAAAAGACTGCTCCCACGATAGCGGCGCTCCAGACGATCGCATTGCGCGTCAATGGCGTGCGTGTTGCTTCGATGAAGTACCTGCGCTGGATTTTCCAGCCTGATCTCCACAACCATGCCAGGACAATAACCCACGTGAGGAAGCCCGACACGAGGGAAAGATCCGCGCTGATTCGCGGAGGAAGCCAGCCGACGATCACGGCGCCGATCCTTCCCTTGAGCGGCGTTCCAGTTCTTCCTCGAGGGCCTCGCGCATGACATCGGTATCGGGGCTGTGCCCGGTCATGAGTTGAACCTGTGCGGCGGCCTGGAAGACGAGCATGTCCGTGCCCTCGGCGACGACACCCCCGGCGCTCTCAAAGGCGCTGCGCAATGCGGTGTCTCGCGGAGAGTACACGACGTCCAACAGGATCTGTCCTTCCCGAACGTGCAGGCGCTCGGCAAGCGGATCGGCAGCAGAGGCAGGGAGCGTGGAGATGACGAGGTCCGCGCTGGCGGCCGCACGATCCACCGCGGCGGTGTCCGACCACAGAACCTGTTCGATGGTGACTCCAAGCCGCGAGGCCGCGGCAACAACGGAGCCCGGGCCGCCAAAGCGGCGCGCGGCGACGGTCGACGACGTAATCCCCAGCTCGCCCAACGCCGCAAGCGCGGACGAGGCGGTCGCGCGAGCACCGAGAACGAGAGCGCTCGACGGCGCGGGGCACCCCGCCATCGCACAGGCGCGCCTCACGGCGGACGCGATGCCTGTGACATCGGTGTTGAAACCGGCAAGGACCCCCGAAGACGGAACGACCGTATTGACGGCGCCCACCGCACTTGCCAGCGGATCGATCGCGTCGAGCAGCGGCATGACGGCCTGCTTGCAGGGCATCGTCACGGACAGGCCCACGCAGTCGCCACCGAGACCGGCAACGAAACCGGGCAGTGAGTCTGCGTTGTGCTCGAGACGGCGATAGTCCCAGCCATCGATGCCGAGCTGGGCCCATGCCGCGCGATGAATCACCGGCGACAGGGAGTGTTCAATCGGCGACCCGATGACCGCGGCCCAGGTCATGATGACGTACAAACCTTCGGGTTCGCAGTGCAGTACGCCTTGAACTTTTCACGGTTCTTCTCCTGTTCCTCCAGCGTCGAAGCGAACAGAGTCTCACCCGTGTCCAGGTTGACCGTCACGAAGTACAGCCACGTGCCCTCGGCCGGGTTCAGCACGGCCTTAATGGCCTTCTCACTCGGCTGACCGATCGGAGTGGGCGGCAGACCGGGATGCAGTCGCGTGTTGTACGGATTGTCGTTGTCGAGGTCTGCCTGATCGGGAACGCCGCTGGTCTTACCAACGCCGTAGAGCACCGTCGAATCCATGCCGAGCATGCCCTTCGTCTCGCCGTTCGTGTCCGCGAGGCGATTCTCGATGACGCGGGCGACCATCGGCATGTACTTGTCGATGTTCATTTCACCGTCGACGATGGAAGCCTTGATAAGGACAGTCTCCCGGTCGGCAGGAGCGACCCCAAGACGATCAAGCTCATCGATGGTGCCCTTCACCATGCGCGCGATCACGGTTGTCGGTGTGTCAGTCTCACCAACCTCGTAGGAACCGGGCAGCAGCCAGCCTTCCGCATTTCCGCCAGCCTCTGAGGGAAGTCCAATTGCCTCTGTATCAGCAAACGCTGCATCAACATCTTCCTCGGAAACACCCATGATGTCGACAATGCGCTGCTTGACTTCGGACAACTTCTGACCGGACCCAACCGTCACCGTCGAGTCAACTCGGTTCGTCTCATCCAGCAGAGCGGCGAGTGCACCGGAGGCGCTCATCTGCAGCTTCAATCGGTACGTGCCGGGACGAATCGAGAGCGACGCACGGTTCGTTTCGAACTGGCGAACGAAAGCACCCACGGACTTGACGACCCCCGCATCCACGAGAGTCTGACCAATCGCACGGCCTGACGAATCTTCCTCGATCGTCACCTCGACGGAGCCAGACCCAGGACCAGGGAAATCATCCGACGCGGTCGTCGAGGAGTTGAAGAGCTGATCGTAGGCGACGTAGCTGGCACCCCCAAGCAATCCGAGAACCAGAACGATGATGAAGAATGAACGCACGCGACGGCGGCGCTTACGCTGACGCGCGGCTCGACGCTCGCTCGCAAGCCTGCGCGAACGCATGCCGGTCGTTTCAGACGGCGTCTCGACGGCCTGCGCTCCACCGCGAGCACGGGCAGCAGACGCGGATGCACGCGGGGTCGCACCGGTATCGGTCACCTCGTCGAAAGAGGGCAGCGACGCCGAGCGCTGGCGAACGCTGGAGCCGCGCGCAGGCGCAGCAGCGTCATCGAACGAGGCCGAAGCCGCCGCAGGCGTGCCCTGCACAGGAGTGGGCACAGATTCTGACGAGGCCTCGACGCTGGCATTCTCTTGTGGAGCGTCGGAGTAGACCTTAGGCTCGCCGGAGTGTATCTCGCGACGCGAACGGAAGGGGTAAGGGGGAGGCGTACTCATGCGTGCGCTCCTTCGCTTGGTTCGAGGATAATCTCCTCACCGGGAGCCCGACCGCCCATGCGCTCGAGCTCGAGTGCCTGTTCCAAAATGATCTGCGCTGCTACCTGGTCAATAACGCTGCGATGCTCGATCTCCGGAATACCGGAAGCACGCAGCCGCGCGTGTGCCTGGTTGGATGTCATGCGCTCATCAACCATCGCCACGCGAACATCGGGAACAAGCTTCTTGATGCGGCGCGCGTACTTGCGCGCACCCTTCGCAGAGATCCCCTCTCCCCCACGCAAATGCCGAGGAAGTCCAACGATCACTTCGATCGCGTCGTGGCTACGCACGATGTCGGCCAAGCGATCAAGATCGGACAGATCGGGAGCCCTATGGAGGGTTTCAACAGGCATCGTGAGAATGCCGTCGGGGTCGCACCGGCTCACGCCGACACGCACGGTGCCGACGTCTACGCCGATACGAATACCCCGACGAATACTCACAGAGCCTCGATTTCCTTGCGGATCGCATCGATCGCGTCCGCGATGCCCTCGGGCTTGCTACCGCCGCCCTGAGCGATGTCGTCACGGCCACCGCCGCCACCGCCCATGTACTTGCCGACGGCGCGAACCAGAGCGCCAGCCTTCACCGAGGCCTCACGCGCTGCCTCATTCGTCGCGACGACAAGCGAGGGCTTACCGCCGACGATGCCACCGAGGGCGACGACGGTTCCACGCTCGTTGCCGAGGCGGTCGCGCACATCGAGCGCAAGGGTACGCAGAGCATCCGCAGACGGCATCTCACCAACTGCTGAGGCGACGAGGGTCACGGGACCGACGGCCTTCGCGGAAGCTGCCAGATCGGCGCCCTGGCTCAGGGCCTGGGCTGTGCGGACCTTCTCGAGCTCCTTCTCGGACTCGCGCAGCTTCGCCAGCAGCGACTCGATGCGCTCGGGCAGCTCATCGGAACGGCCGCCCACAAGCTGAGAGAGCTGGTTGACGAGCGCGTGTTCCTTGGCCTGGAACTCGTACGCGCCGGTGCCGACGAGGGCCTCGATGCGACGCACGCCCGAAGCCACCGAGCCTTCACCGAGGAGGGTCACGCGGCCGATGTGGCCAGTCGTCGGGACGTGCGTACCACCGCACAGCTCGCGGTCAAAGCCATCACCGATCGTGACGACGCGAACCTCGGAACCGTACTTCTCACCGAAGAGCGCGATCGCACCGGCCGCCTTGGCCTCGTCGATGCTCATGATCTCGGTCGTCACAGGCATGTCTTCAGCGAGCTTCTCGTTGACGAGGGCCTCGATATCGCTCAGCTGGGAGCCGGACAGGGCGCTAGAGTGACGGAAGTCGAAGCGCAGACGCGACGGCGAGTTCTCAGAACCGGCCTGGTCAGCGTTTTCGGACACAACGTTGCGCAGACCCGCGTAGACCATGTGGGTCGCGGTGTGAGCACGCGCGATCGCGAGGCGGCGCTGGCCATCGATCTCAGCGTACGCCTTCTCGCCGACCGTTATGCCGCCCTCGGTGAGGGTGCCGCGGTGCACGCTCAGGCCACGAATCGGGGCCTGCACGTCGTGAACCTCGACGACGCCTCCGCCGGCGAGGCGAATCGTGCCGTGGTCGGCGAGCTGGCCACCCATCTCGGCGTAGAACGGGGTGCGATCAAGGATGACCTCGACCTCGGCAGGGGCGCTGGCCGCAGGGGCCTCGACGCCGTCAACGAGGAGGGCCTGGACGGTGGCCTCGCTGGCCTGCTCCGTGTAGCCCAGGAACGTCGATCCTCCCCCCATCGCCTTTTCAATCTCGTGGAAGATGCGCACGTCCGTGTGGCCGGTCTTCTTCGAGCGCGCGTCAGCGCGTGCGCGCTCCTTCTGCTCGGCCATGAGCGTGCGGAAGCCTTCTTCGTCGACGGACACGCCCTGCTCGGCGGCCATCTCGAGGGTCAGGTCGATCGGGAAACCGTAGGTGTCGTGCAGCGCGAACGCGGACTCACCCGAGATCATCGGTGCGCCCTTCGACTCCTTCGCAGTGGCAACGGCCGCGTCCAGGATCGTGGTACCCGTGCTGAGGGTGCGGCGGAAGGCCTCCTCCTCCGCATAGGCGACCTCGGAGATCGTCTTCCAGTTGGTCTCCAGCTCGGGGTACGAGGCCTTCATCGCATCCTTCGACGCCGTGAGCAGCGTCGGCATGGTCGCCTCGTCGACGCCGAGCAGACGCATCGAGCGAACCGCGCGGCGGATCAGGCGGCGCAGAACGTAGCCGCGACCGTCGTTACCGGGGCGCACCCCGTCGCCGATGAGCATGAGCGAGGAGCGCACGTGGTCGGCCACGACACGCATGCGCACGTCGTCGTCGTAGGCCGCGCCGGCCTCGGGGCCCGCGGCGCCCAGGCCGTAGCGCTTGCCGCTCATCTGCATGGCGGCGTCGATGACGGGGAACACCTCGTCGATCTCGTACATGTTGGGCTTGTCCTGCATGACAAACGCGAGACGTTCGAGGCCAGCGCCCGTATCAATGGCCTTCTTGTCCAGCTCACCCAGCAGCGGGTAGTCCTTGCCGGTACCCTCGCCGCGCATGTACTGGTCGAAGACCAGGTTCCACACCTCGAGGTAGCGGTCGCCGCCAGGATCCACAGTGCCACCCACGGCCTCGGGGCCGTAGGCGGGGCCACGGTCGTAGTGCCACTCGGCGCAGGGGCCGGCAGGGCCCGGCTGGCCGGTGTCCCAGAAGTTTTCGACGCGAGGCAGGCGCACGATGTGAGCCGGGTCCATGCCAATCTGCTTCGTCAGAACGTTGAAAGCTTTCTCGTCCTGGTCCCAAATCGTCACCCAGAAGCGATCCCCATCGAGGCCGTACTTGCCCTCATCGCGTGAACCGGTCAGCAGTCCCACGCGAAGTTAATGGCGCCTTCCTTGAAGTAATCGCCGAAGGAGAAGTTGCCGTTCATCTGGAAGAACGTACCGTGACGCGTCGTCTTGCCGACGTTATCGATGTCGTTCGTGCGGATGCACTTCTGCACCGACGCGGCCCTGGGCCACGGCGCAGGCTCAACGCCCATGATGTAGGGGATGAACGGAACCATGCCGGCAATCGTGAAAAGGATCGACGGCTCGGGCGAGACCAGGGAAACGGAAGGACAGATCTCATGACCCTGCTTCTCGAAGTAGTCGAGCCAGCGGGTGCGGATTTCAGACGTACGCATAGTTCCCCATGTTAGACGGTTGGCGCCGCTCACGACACATCGGCGCGCGCAATCGGACAGTGGAATGAAAGAAAAAACCGCGCCCCCGAGCAACGCTCGGGGGCGCGGAGTTGACTAGTGTCAGCGCGAGTAGTGCTCGACGACCATCTGGACGTCAACGGTCACGGGGACCTCAGCACGCTTGGGGCGACGCACCAGGGTCGCCTTGAGGCGGGACAGCTCGACATCCAGGTACTCGGGGACGGCGGGCAGCACGTCGCGGTGGATACCCTCAGCGGCGATCTCGAAGGGAACCGTGGTCTGCGACTTCGGCTTGACCTGCAGGGTCTGGCCGGGCTTCACGCGGTACGAGGGACGGTCGACGATCTTACCGTCAACGAGGATGTGACGGTGCACGACGAACTGGCGGGCCTGCTGGATGGTGCGGGCGAAGCCAGCACGCAGGACGAGGGCGTCGAGACGCATCTCGAGCAGCTCGACCAGGTTCTCACCGGTCAGGCCGGCGGTGCGACGGGCCTCTTCGAAGGCGCGGCGCAGCTGCGACTCGCGGATGCCGTACTGAGCGCGCAGACGCTGCTTTTCCTTCAGACGAACGGCGTAGTCGGAATCCTGGCGGCGGCGGGTGCGGCCGTGCTCACCGGGGCCGTAGGGGCGCTTCTCGAAGTAGCGAACGGCCTTGGGGGTCAGGGCCAGACCGAGGGCGCGGGACTCGCGCACCTGCTTGCGGGAACGATTCGTTGCCATGTTTCTTCTTCCTGTTTCTCATGTCATGCCGGGAATCCCGGCATGGGGCCAACTCCAGGACCGGTTCGGTCCGTCGGCTAAGGCCCCAGGTGCCCGCTGGAGCGGACAACTGTTACATCCTAGCGTCTTTTCAGCAGATTGCGAATTACGCCGAGCCGCTTCGTGAGCATCGCCTCATGTCCATTCTCCGTCGGCACGTAGTACTGCGTGCCCTCCAAGTCGTCCGGTAGGTACTGCTGCGCAGCGACATGGTGGGGGTGATCGTGCGCGTAGAGGTACCCGTCGCCATGGCCCAGAGTCTTCGCGCCGGCGTAGTGCGCGTCGCGCAAATGTTCGGGCACCGCTCCCCCACGCCCGGCGCGAACATCAGCGATGGCGCGGTCAATCGCCAGATAGGTCGCGTTCGACTTCGGGGCTGTCGCGACAGCGACGACCGCCTGAGCGAGGAGCAGACGCGCCTCGGGCATGCCTATAAGCGCGACGCCCTGTGCGACACTCACGCAGGTGGTGAGCACCTCGGGAGCAGCCATGCCGATTTCCTCGGAAGCAGCGATCATGATGCGCCGCGCGATGAAACGCGGATCTTCCCCTGCCTCGATCATGCGAGCCAAGTAGTGAAGGGAAGCGTCCACGTCAGAGCCGCGCATCGACTTGATGAACGCACTGGCCACATCGTAGTGCTGATCCTTACTCCATCGAACGAGGGCCTGGTTGGCTGCCGCTTCGACGCTCGCGACAGTGATCTCACCAGAGCCGTCGTCACTGGCCACGCCGGCCGCCGCCTCGAGGAGCGTCAAGGACTTGCGCGCATCCGAGCCCGCCAGACGCACGAGGCCAGCCACGGCCTCGTCTGTGATGGAGAAGCGCCCAGCGAGACCGCGCTCATCCGCCAACGCACGGCGGATCAATCCCTCAATCGCGTCTGAATCCAGGGGCCTCAGCGTCAGCAGAAGCGAGCGCGAGAGCAGCGGCGAAATTACCGAGAACGACGGATTCTCCGTCGTCGCCGCAACGAGCACCACCCAGCGATTCTCAACCGCCGGAAGCAGCGAATCCTGCTGCGACTTGGAAAAGCGATGCACCTCGTCGACGAACAGAATCGTTTCTTCTCCCCCGCTGGCCAGGGTTCGACGCGCATCATCCACAACTCGCCGGACGTCGCTGACACCGGAGGACACTGCGGACAGCTCAATGAAACGGCGCCCGGACGCACGCGCAATCAGATAAGCGAGGGTCGTCTTGCCCGTTCCCGGCGGACCCCACAGCATGACGGAGGAGACGGCGACACCATCACTCGAACCGGGCGAGAGAAGGCGGCGCAGCGGCGCCCCTTCACCAAGCAGGTGAGACTGACCGACCACCTCATCGAGGGTCGTCGGGCGCATACGAACGGCGAGGGGCGCGCCCGCGTTGAAAGCAGGCACGCCCGACTCGTCGACAGATTCAGAATCAAACAGATCCATGAAACCTAGCTTAGGACAGAGTGACTCCATTCGAGGAGGACCCGATCTTAGGACCGGAGAGAACCTGGACGACCACGAGGCCACCGAGGATCAGCATGCAAGCCCCGGCTCCCAGCAGGTAGCCGTTGAGGCTTTCAGACTCGTTGCCCGCAAGCGAGGAGGAGAGCATCTCCGCGTGCAGCTTCACGCCACCCGACGCATCCACCGAGGAACCGGTACCAGCGGCGGCCACGGTCGACGCGACCTTGAACTCTGCCCAGCCGACCAGTTCATGCTGGCGGTTAGCCACGACGACCTTGTAATCGCCCATCGGCAGGCCCGTCACGTCCATGGACACCTGGTTGGAGTCTTCGACCTGGAGCCAGCGAGCCTCACCGGTCTGCATAATGTTCGCACTCACCCAGTCACCGGCAACGGCCTTATCCGAAGGAACGTTAATCGTCAGCTGTCCGCCGGTGAAAGCAGCACTCACGCCACCCTTGTTGGCGTCAGTGAGCTGGGACACGTCCGTAATGGGCGACACCGGGGTATCGGACGGCTGCGAAGCTGCGGCGGATGCGCTCGCAGACGGGGTGGGCGTCGGCGTTGCGGAGGAAGTCGTGGCGGGACGCACAGCGGGCAGCTGCGGATCGTCGGGCTGAGGGGCCGGAGGCTGCTCCGTGTTGGGCGCAGGCGCGGGATCGGAGCTAGGCTCCGTCGTCGGTTCAGGCGCAGGCGCAGGATCAGCGGTCGGTTCCGTCGTAGGCGCGGGGGTCGGAAGCGGATCGTCGATATTGTCGTGCGTCGGATCCGCGGTCGGGACCGGATCGTGACGATTGTCTTCGCTGTGAGCCGGGTGCGCAGTGTCACTAGCGGGCTGATACACGCGCACGTTGTAGGTCACCGGGTCACCGTCGACGAGCGAACGGCCTTCCTTGAACATCAGCACGGTCACCGTGTGGTTCGTGCCGGGCTCCCAGGTGATGCCCTCGATATTGTTCTTGCCGTTGGGAACTGGAACGGTCAGGGTGTAGTTGTTCGGAGCGGTGGCAACCCACACGTCATCGGCCGTGACGGTCACCTTCTCACCATTACGCTCATAGGTCGGCTTCTCAACCGGCGTCACGCGACCCGAATCGAGCATGACACCCCAGTAGCCGGTTGCTCCGTAGGACGACTCGAACGACGAGCCGTGCTCGATCGTGACGGTAAACGTCGTGTTCGGGACGGAATCAAATCGTTATTACCGTCCGCTCGAGCGGCAAATCCGGGTATCGCGAGCGCAATGGCAGCGAAGAGGCTCAGGCCCATCAGGAGGCTCATTAAGCGACTGCGCCCCGCAAGCCCGCGCGCGGCAAGGGCAGAAGTAGCCCGTGCGTGCTGCATACCGTTCTCCTTAGTGATTTAATCCTCACAAGCAATTGTTCTGGAACAAGAGTAACAGGCGTGACGCGTGAATGCTAAATTCCAACGCACACCAATCGGTTAATGCAAGTATTCGTAGTGCGATCCACCAGGTGAGGCGAAATTAGCGCAGCAAACCGTGCGAACGTCGAACAATACTGACCGTCACGATTGCGCCGAGAAGCGCAAGCAGGCCGCCACCTGCGAGGATCCAGCCATTCAAACGCGACTCCTGCTCGCGGGCAGCCTGATTCGACGCCTGTTGCTCGGAGTGCGCTTTGGGGCCAATCTGCGATGCGGACACACTCTGCTGCTCCGAAGAGGTGGAAGGCTCGGGCGTCGGGTCGCTGCCAGTAGCACCTCCACCGGACGAAGATGTCGAAGCCCGAGCCGAGGACGCGCCCCCCCGCAGACGACGGGGTCGACGAAGGCGAGGGAGAAGACGCAGACGAGGGAGCATCGTCTGCGCGCGAAGGCGCAGACGTCTGCCTCTGAGCGACCTCCGGGCCGGTCGACGAGGACGCAGAAGCAGTCGTCTCACCATTAGTCGTCGCGGCAGTATCCTCACCAGCAGGATCGAAGGGATCTGCGGGCGCATCCGCGGCAGCATTGTCAGTCGCAGGGTCAGGTGTCGGCGCCACAGTATCATCACCGCTCGGCTCGACGACATCCGCGGTTGCCGGCTCAGTGGGATTCAGTGAACAGGAACGCGCCTCGGCAGCGGATTCGACGACCGTCACCTCAACCTGGACGTAGTTACCCGTCACACCGTCACCGATCATGACCTGATGAGAGGAACCAACAGCCCATGAGGCAGGCAGATCAAGATCAATGGAAAAAGCTCCGTCAGCGTCAACCTTTGCTACCGACCATGCAGCCTTGTTGCGCGTCACTGACACGGGAGCCCACGACGGAAGCACAACATCGTCAGGACGCTGCTCCTGCCCATCATCAAGCGTCACGATAACGAAACCCAGGGTGTCATCCGACGAGGGGCCCCAACCAGCACCTTCCACATGCAGCTGCGAACCGCTGGCAACGACCGACGACGCGATGATCGACGCTCCTTCTTCGGAAGCGGTCACACACTGCGCCACACCATCACCGATTCCATCCACGCTGTAGGCAGGAGAAACCGAGACAAACATTCCGCCGACAACACAAGCAGAGGCGGTCAGCGCAAGCATGGACATACGAAGCCCCCGGCTTTGTGAGCACACGTGTGTCGTCATGCGTATTCGCCTCCTTCTGTCTGGGATAGTCTCGACCGATCGGCGCTGTCACGCGCAGAACGATCATGTCAGTGTCCGAGTAACCACTCGCCACATGAACCATACTATTGCCTTGCGTCCAAGATGTAATTGCGAGCAACAAGCAAATTCGTGGCACACCTACTCAACACCTGATTTTACCTGGTTTTATGCGATTATTCCTGAACGACTGTGAGCAATATTATCGAACAATCATGCTCACTGATGACCCGCTGGTCAACATTTGAGATATTCAGACGCACAACAACCCCTCAACGACGAGGAATGACCAGTGGAGCTCCCGTCTCAGGATCATCGATGATGCGGCACGCGACTCCAAAAACCAGCTCCACCAGATCTGGCGTTACCACCCTGGTAGGCGCACCCTGCGCCACGATCTGCCCGTCTTTCATAAAAACGAGGTGAGTGGCATATCGGAATGCCAGATGCAGGTCATGCAACACAGCGACGACCGTCGTACCTGCACGCTGCAGGCGTTCCGCAAGGCGCAACACCTCGAGTTGATGGTTCAGATCCAGGTAGGTCGTGGGCTCATCCAACAGCAGAATCTCAGTAGACTGCGCCAGCGCCATCGCGATCCATACGCGCTGACGCTGCCCGCCAGAAAGCTCCCCAACGCGACGCCCCGCCAAAGCCGCGATCCCTGCATCTTCCATCGCTCGCGCCACGGCCTCGTCATCCTCACGACTCCACTGACGCAGGAGCGACTGGTAGGGGTACCGCCCCCGCGCCACTAAGTCCTCAACGAGCATGTCGCCCGGAGCGACGGACGACTGGGCGAGCAGACCAAGTCGCCGCGCGAGCGCCTTTTGGTTAATGTCCGCAACGCTGCGACCATCAAGTTCCACCACACCGCAGCGCACGTCAAGGACGCGCGCCAGCGAGCGCAGAAGCGTCGATTTTCCGCACGCATTGGGGCCGACGATGACCGTGAGCTCCCCAGTGAGCACGTCCAGCGACAGACCTTCCAAAATCGGATCGTTTTTCCCATAGCCCACGACGATGTCCCGGGCAGTGAGCCCCTGCCTCGTAACGGTCTCTGTCACGATCTCACCTCACGAATCAACAACCACAGGAGATACAAACCTCCCAGAACACCCGTCACGACACCGACGGGAAGCTCAGCCGGAGCAAACAGGCGCTGCGCGCAGACATCAGACGCCAGGACCAGCAACGCCCCAACAACGGCACACGAGGCGAAGCCAACTCCCCCACCACCGCACAAACGATGCGCCACGTGCGGAGCAGACAGCGCAACGAACGCAATCGGCCCAGCAACCGCCGTCGCACAGGCGACGAGCACAATGGCCACAACGATAAGAAGAACGCGCACACGACGCACCCTCACACCGAGACCAGTCGCAATATCATCCCCCATCGCGACGAGCCCCAACGGCACCGCAGCGGCCACGCAAATGAACACCACAACGCCTAAGAGCACCCCAAGCGGTAACAATCGAGCAAACGTCACTCCAGAAAATGATCCTGCGCTCCACAGCTGCGCACGCTGCGCTGCTTCCAGAGGCGCTTTCACAATCAGCAGCGAATTCACCGCACGCAGTGCAGCCGAGCAGCCAATTCCGACAAGAACGACACGCATGCCCGTCACTCGCATGCCACCCGCACAGGCAAGGATAAACACCCCAGACACCAAGCCACCGATCAACGCCCCGACGCCCGTCACAGCCGGGCTGGAGCCCAGAATGATGATGGCGATCAGCGCACCGGTGGCGCATCCCGTCGACAGCCCGACGATATCCGGACTTCCCAGAGGATTGCCCGAGATCGTCTGGAAAATGCGCCCCGCAATACCCAACGCGCATCCAACCGCGACTGCGGCCAGCATGCGAGGCAGGCGCACGGACTGGACAAAGTAGACGCCCAGGAAGTCATCACGGGGACCACCGTCGCCGATCAGGCGACGGAACGAGTCGGCAGCGGTCAGCCCGTAGTCGCCCAGCGTCAGCGAATACACGGACAAAGCGAGGAGAAGAACGAAGCCGATCAGCACAACGGCGGCGCTGCGTCGATGGACGCGCAACGAGAAGCCCGCTCGCGCCACGGTCACATACCGATGATCCTCACGCGTCACGACATCCCCCTTCCACGGGCACCGATCACAAAGAAGGGAGCACCGATGAGGGCGACGATGATGCCGACGGGCACCTCAGACGGCGCGACGATGAGCCGCGACACGACATCGGCGGCACACACCCACACGGCACCAACGATCAGTGACCACAGCGCAATCGTCCCCTGCCGAGCACCCACAACGCGTCGCACCAAGAGCGGAACGGCGAGACCCACAAAGGTGAGCGGCCCGCCAAGCGCCGTCGCCCCGCCAGCGAGGGCCGTAACGGCCACGACACCGAGAGTACGAATGAGGCGCACACGCACACCGAGGCTCACCGCGGTATCCTCACCGATAGCGAGGACGCCAAGAGCCGAAGAGATAAGCGCAGCAACAACGCCGCCGCACGCGATAACTGCCCCAGCGGCAACCACGGAGGCCATATCGACCCCTTCCAGGGAGCCGGAGGCCCAGTAACGGAATTCGTTGAATGCGAACTGGTTTGCCGCCAGGACCGCCTGCGTCAGCGACGCGAGAGCAGCGGAGACCGCGATACCCGCCAACGCCAAACGGGAACGCGATCCCCCACCACTACCCGACACAGCAAACGAGGGCTGCTGCTACCCCCGCTCCAAGAAGCGAAGCAACCAGCGTTCCCATGCGCGTCGTGACTCCTGTCGCAGCCGTTACCGTCACCACGACGAATGCAGCGCCCGCATTGATACCAAGAACGCCGGGATCGGCAAGAGGATTGCGAGTCATCGCCTGCATGATGGATCCCGCCAGCCCCAGCGCTCCACCGATGACGAGCGCGGCGATCGTACGGGGAACGCGCAGTTGCGTGACCACCTGGGCGTCCTGACTGACACCACCGTGCACAAGTGCGTCCCACACGACGGCGGGAGCAATCTGACGCGAACCGAGCGCGAGGGAGGCCGTTGCCACGATGGCAAAGCACCAGCGCCGCCACTGCACAAGCAATGGCGACGCTGGTGATGCGACGTGTCGTCATGTCAGGTCATCAACCCAGATCGTTTGGCCTTCGACATCAGGAGGCCGGGACGAACTGGGCCTCGATGTTCGAGACGATGCCGTCCATGAGGAGGTATCCACCGGCGGAGGTCCACAGGGAACCGTCAACGGGGATCACGTGGTTCGCCTTCACGGCACCGAGGGAGTCAAAACCGACGGTGCTCTTCGCCTCTTCCAGGGCGGCGGCCGAGGCCTCGACACCCGTGTTACCACCGGCAGAGGGGTTGTTCACCGATGACTTACCCAGGGTGCCAAAGAAGATCCAGTCAGCGTCAATCTGATCAATGTTTTCCAGCGAGACGGGCTCGGAGTGGCCCTCGCCGTCACGGTCCTGGTTGGCGGGGCGCTTCATGCCGAGCGCGCTCAGGGCCTGGCCGGCGGGCAGCTCCTTGAGGATGAGGCCGGCGCTATCGCCCTGCCAACGCACGACCGAGTAGGTCTGATCGAGGTAGCCGGCGTCCTTCAGGCGGGCGCTAACGGATGCAACGTGCTGATCAAATTCCGCGAGCTTGGCCTGCGCCTGGTCAGCAACGCCGAGCGCGTCGGCCGTCAGGGTGAAGGTCTCGCGCCAGTCGCCACCCTTTTGCGTCGTGAAGAAGACGGGCGCGATCTGGGCGAGCGCGGTCAGCGTCTCAGTGTCATTGTTCTTCACCGATGTGCCGTCAACGAGGATGAGATCCGGGTGCGCCGCACCGATGGCCTCAAGGTTGGGGGTGCCGATGGAGCCCAGGATCGGGATATCACCCGCACGATCAAGGAGGTAGTTGGGGACCGTCTGCTGGCCGCGGCCGGAGACGACGCCGATCGGGGTGACGCCCAGGGCGAGCGCGTTGTCGGTCGTCGGCTCGGAGAGCGTGACGACGCGGCTGGGGTGCGACGGCAGGGTCACTTCCTGGCCGGATGCGTCGGTGACAGTGCGCGTCGCGGAGGTCTCGGCGGCCTCGGAAGCCTCAGGGGACGAGGCCGGGGCGGGCTGGTTGGACGAGCATGCTCCCAGAGCGAGAGCGGTCAGAGCGACGCCGACGATGGCGCGAATTCGCGTCGACAGGTGCACGAGTGCCTCAATTCAGTCGATCTTATCAGGTGCATAGGTAAGCTAACCTACAGACTACGCATTGACCTGGGCTGTCTCATTCCTGGTCAGCATGTGAGAGGGTTCCCATTCATCAAGGGCGCGCACGAGGCCTTCGCGCCACCATGCCACGTCGTGCCCACTGCGGTAGTGGTCGAGCTCCACGTCTGCACCCTGGCGCCGCAGGAGCTCGGCGCAGCCATCCACCACGGGACGCATTGTCTCTTCCAACGTACCCACCTGCAGCCGTAGACGCACACCCTGGCGCGGCCTCACCGACCCGACGCGCAGGTCGCCCATCAGCGTCCCTTCGCCAACGCCTCGTTGTGCACCGCCCCACCACAGGGACGGCGATTGAGCGACGATCTCGTCAACGGGTACATCCGATCGTAGACCGGCCTCGAGTACGGCGAGGCCACCGTAGGATTGGCCGGCGACCATCACGGGCCCCGCCCCCCGCCTCGTCACACACTGCCTGCAGCAGAGCGCCGACGCGATCGGGATCGGTCAGCTCTGCCTCGCGCTCGCCCAGGTCCCCCGCGTCGATCGTCACGACGCGCAGGCCAGGAAAACGCCGAGTCAGCCAGCCGACGCCGTTGCCTCGCCAGATCTCGCCGTCAAAGAGGATGAGCGTGCACGTTGGGTCCGCCTCGCCGTCGTGCATCACGACCCGCTGCTGGCGCGTGTGCCCGAGCCGGGCACTAATAGCCGCGCCAATCTCGCGCTCTCGCGGCGCACACATCTGAGGCGCCGCCAGATCCTCCGACGGCCACACCACCCGCGCATCGGGCCCGACGAAGAGCGATGCGGCGGCCCCTCGCCCGTTCACGACTCTCAAAGGATTCGATTCATCAGGGCCCGCATCCTCGAGGAATCGGATCCACTCCCCCATCTCCGTACGCACCCCGGGCTCGAGTCCCCACGGCCCCACGATCACCGTTTGGTAGCTGAGGATCGCATCCGCGGGAAGCGCGCACACGAGCGACCGAGCATCCGCCCGTCCCGGCCCTATTGACATGCAAAACTCGTCGAGGTGTTCGCGCGCCCGATCAGTGATCGTGTTGAGGATGACGTAGCAGTGCGCCGCGGCCTGGGCGCCCCACTGAAAGGTCACGCGTACGGCGTCGACCCCATCGACGACGAGCCGAGGCCCGACGATCGGGAGCCCATCGGTGTAGCGATAGATCCCGTCTGACGCCTCCGGGCGCAGCAGGCAAAAGCCCGTGCGCGAAAAAGACGCCTGCTCAAACACCACGCGATCAGTCGAAGAGCGAAATATCGCCCGCTCCGACGCGCGCGACGACAGCGTCCCCACCGGAGAAGTCGATGACCGTTGTCGGCTCGGCGACGCCCACGGGACCCACGACCACCAGGTCAACCTGGTGTCCGATGCGATCATCCACGTCGAAGCCGTCCGTCAGAGGCTCTTCCTCACCCGGCATGATGAGCGTCGAGCAGGCCAGCGGCTCGCCCAGCGCCTCGACGATCGCCTGCGTGATGACATGATCGGGGATACGCACGCCCACCGTGTGCTTCTTCTTATTGAGCATGATGCGCGGGACCTCCTTGGTCCCACGCAGGATGAACGTGTAGGGTCCCGGGGTGAGCGCCTTCATGGTGCGGAACTCGTGATTATCGATGATCACGAGTTCGCCCAGCTGCGCAAACGAGTGGCACAGCAACGAGAAGTTGTGCTTGTCATCGAGCTTACGGATGGCACGGATCGTGTCCATACCCGCCTTGTTGCCCGCCTTCGTGGCGATCGCGTAGCCAGAGTCGGTGGGCAGCGCGATCGTGCCGCCACGTTCCAGCAGGTCAACGACCGTGTTGACCAGACGTGCCTGCGGATTCTCAGGGTGCATCTCGACGTACGACATACCCCTATTGTGCACGAAACCCCCACCGGTCGGTAACCGATGGGGGTTCCGTGGACAAGGTCACGGCACCGAAATCACTTATCGGATTCCTCGGATGCTTCCTCGCCGCGCTTCTTCGGCTTCGCGTCGACGCCGGCTTCCTTACGCTGCGCAGGCGTGATCGGGGCCGGGGCCTCGGTCAGCGGGTCGAAACCGCCGCCGGACTTCGGGAAGGCGATGACGTCGCGGATCGAGTCGGACTTCGTCAGCAGGGAGACGATGCGGTCCCAGCCGAAGGCGACGCCGCCGTGCGGCGGGGCGCCGTACTTGAAGGCGTCCAGCAGGAAGCCGAACTGCGTCTGGGCTTCCTCCTCGCCGATACCCATCACGTTGAACACGCGGTTCTGGATATCGCGGCGGTGGATACGGATGGAGCCGCCGCCGATCTCGTTGCCGTTGCAGACGATATCGTAGGCGTAGGCCAGCGCGTTGCCCGGGTCCTTGTCGAAGGAGTCGATCCACTCGGGCTTGGGCGAGGTAAACGCGTGGTGGACGGCCGTCCAGGCGCTGTGGCCCAGCGCGACGTCACCCTCGGCCTCGGCGTCGCCGGTGGGCTTGAAGAGCGGCGCGTCGACGACCCAGGTGAATGCCCAGGCGTCGGGGTCGATGAGGTCACAGCGTTTGCCGATCTCGAGGCGGGCCGCGCCGAGCAGCTCGCGCGAGGGCGTGGGCTTGCCGGCAGCGAAGAAGATGCAGTCGCCGGGGTTGGCGCCGGTCGCGGCGGCCAGGCCCTCGCGCTCGGCCTCGGTGATGTTCTTGGCGACGGGGCCGCCCAGCGTGCCGTCCTCGGCGATCGTGACGTAGGCCAGGCCCTTGGCGCCGCGCGCCTTGGCCCATTCCTGCCACTTGTCGAAGGTACGACGCGGCTGCGAGCCGCCACCAGGCATGACGACGGCGCCCACGTAGGGGGCCTGGAACACGCGGAAGGTCGTGTCCTTGAAGTACTCGGTGAGCTCGGTGAGCTCGAGGCCGAAGCGCAGATCGGGCTTGTCCGAGCCGAAGCGCTCCATGGCGTCCTTGTAGGTCATGCGCGGGATTGGCGTGGACAGGTCGTAGCCGATGAGGGCCCACACGTTCTTCAGGACGTCCTCGGCGACCTCGATGACGTCGTCCTGGTCCACGAAGCTCATCTCGATGTCGAGCTGGGTGAACTCGGGCTGACGGTCGGCGCGGAAGTCCTCGTCGCGGTAGCAGCGCGCGATCTGGAAGTAGCGCTCCATGCCGGCCACCATGAGCAGCTGCTTGAAGAGCTGAGGCGACTGGGGCAGGGCGTACCAGCAACCGGGCGAGAGGCGTGCCGGGACGATGAAGTCGCGCGCACCCTCGGGGGTCGAGCGGGTCAGGGTCGGGGTCTCAATCTCGACGAAGTCGCGGGCGTAGAGCGCCTCACGGGCTGCGCGAGAGACCTTCGAGCGCAGGCGAATCGCGTACTGCTCAGGCTCGCGACGCAGGTCGAGGTAGCGGTACTTCAGGCGAGTTTCCTCGCCCACGTTGCCGGAATCTTCAGCATTGGAGGACACCTGGAACGGCAGGGGCGCGCTGGTGTTCAGGATTTCGATGTCGTCGCCCATGACCTCGATGGCGCCGGTGGCCAGGTGCGGGTTTTCGTTGCCCTCGGGGCGAGCGCAGACCTCGCCGGTGACCTTGAGGACGAATTCGGAGCGCAGCTCGTGGGCGACACGCTCGTCGCGGACGACAACCTGGGCGATGCCCGACGCGTCGCGCAGGTCGATGAACGCCACGCCACCGTGGTCACGACGACGATCCACCCAACCGGTGAGCGTCACGGTCTGACCCACAAGGTCGGTGCCGAGGGTTCCAATGTTGTGAGTGCGAAGCACTGTGATTCCTTTCGTAGTTACCATCCGCGAGACAGGCGGCGGCAGTGTCATTGTACGCCTGCCTTCGCAAGAGGCACGCGTGCCGCGAGTAGGATAGTCAACATGCCCACCGACGCCTCCTCCACCCGCGCTTCCTGGACCACATCCGAAATTGGCTTGGCCATCGGGTCGGTTCTGCTGATCACGCTTGTGGCTTTCGAGGAGCTCGCAGCTACGACGATCATGCCCGCGGTCGTCCAGTCTTTTGACGCTGCCGCGTGGTACCCGATCGCTCGGGTGCGGCACTGGCAACGCAGCTCAGCGCGACTGTCATCGCGGGTGCGCTGGCGGATTGGAAGGGGCCACGTTTCGTTCTGCTCGCGGGCCTGGTTCTGTTTGCCGTCGGCCTAGTCGTGTGCGCTGCCGGTTTAAACGTCGTCATTTTCGTGGTCGGGCGTGCGCTTCAAGGCCTCGGGGGCGGCCTCCTCATCGTGCCGCTCTACGTCCTCATCGGAGCGGTAGCCTCTCCGCGCCACCGTCCCTCGTTCTTCGCATCTTTCTCATTGGCGTGGGTTCTCCCGTCGCTGGTCGGCCCCGCGATCGCCGGCCACGTCACCCAGGAGTGGGGATGGCGCTACGTCTTCGGGGTCGTTCCGCTCTTCGTCGTGATCGCGGCACTTCCCATCGCCTACGTCCTGCGCTCGGTCCCGACTGCACAGGGGCAGCGTTCCCCCGTTCTCGCAGCGTTGTCGCGCGACGCCGGACTCGTCGGAATCGGCGTCATGCTGCTGCAGCTCGCGGGCGCTCTGTCCTCGCCCTTCGCGCAGTTCGGCGTGTTTGCGCTCGGTGCGTGCATCACGGTCTGGGCGCTCCCCCCCGTCTCCTCCCGCGTGGAACCTTCCACTCCCGCCGCGGCATGCCCTCGGCGATCCTGGCAAGGCTGTGCGCCATGGCCTCACAGGTCGGTCTCGCCGTCATGATCCCGCTCATCCTCCAGCGCGTGCACGGATGGTCCGAGGCCTCCTCCGCCTGGTGGGTCACCCTCGGTTCAATCACGTGGTCTATCGGCGCGGTCGGCCAGGCACGCATTCACAATCCGCATCTGCGAAACCGGCTCCCCGTCATCGGTGGCGCGTTAATGGCGATTGGCGCGATCCCCGTCGGAGCGCTCCTTCTTCCCTCGATCCCCGTGTGGGTAGCCCTCATCGGTTGGCTCCTCGTCGGACTCGGCATCGGCCTCGTGCACGCTCCCCTGTCCGTCATGGCCCTCGAGGTCACCCCAGAGACCAAGCACGGGCGTGTCGCCTCGTGGCTGCAGGTCGCGGATTCGGCAGGCCCTGCCCTCGAACTCGCCCTCGTATCCGTGGCCATGAGCGCGTGGGCCGCCACCGCCACGGTGGGCGGGGCGGCCTACGCTCCCTATTGGGTGATTGCTGCTGTGCTCGCCGTCCTCACCGTGGTTGCCGTCACGCGGCTGCGTCCCTCTTCGGTTCGTTCTACAGGCGAGGCGGCTAGCGCTCAGTCGTCGTAACGGCGCTTGCCGAAGTGGCGGCGTCCGCCGTCACGGCCTCCGCCGTCGCGGTCCGGGCCGCCGTCGCGGCCACCCTCGCGTTCGCGGCGGGCACGCTTCATGTCCTTCTCCCAGCGCTCGGTGCGAACGCTGCGGCGCGGACGCGATCCGTCGCCTTTTCGAAGCGGTGCGGACGCTTGTCATCACGGTCCCCGAATCGCCCCTCACGATCGCCGTAGCTACCGCGGCCTCGGTTGTCTCGGTCGTAGTCGCGGCGCTCACGGCGCTCGAAGCCGTCACGGTCACCGTGAGAACGGCCGCCGGGGCCCTCGTCCACGCGGATGCGCAGCTGACGGCCCGACACGTATCCCTTGGAGATGCGGGACAGCTGCTCGCTGGACAGGTCCGCAGTGATGTCCACCAGCGAGAAGGTCGGGTAGATCTCGATGTTGCCGATATCGCGGCCGTCGATGCCCCCCCTCGCCAGCGATCGCGCCGACGATCGAACCGGGCTTGACGCGGTCCTTCTTGCCCACCTCGATGCGGTAGCGTGTACCGGAGCCGGGTGCCGGGCGACCGCCACCGCGACGACGGGCACCGTTCGCGCCGCCCTTGAGCGGGCGGTCCTTGTCGCGACCGGCCTCGAAGGTGGCGCCAACGAACTCGCCGGACTCGTCCAGCTGTTCCTCGCGGCGGATCTTGCCGTTGCCACGGCGATCCTTCTCGCGGCGCGGGGCGGGGCCTTCGTCGCCGACGGCCGTCGCCATGAGGGCGGCGGCGATGTCCTCCACCGAAACTTCCTCGCCGAGGTCGGCGAGCAGACGCTTGTACATGTCGAGGCGGCCGCGCTCGATACGAGCGGACAGACCCTCAAGCAGGCGGCTGGCGCGGAATTCAGAGACGGCTGCGGGCGAAGGAATCTCGACCTCTTCCATCTCCGTGCCCGTCAGCTTCTCGATGCGGCGCAGGCGTCCGTGCTCGCGCGGGGTGAAGAAGGTCAGCGCGCGACCCTCGCGGCCCGCACGGCCGGTACGGCCAATACGGTGCACGTAAGCCTCGGGCTCGCGCGGAACATCGAAGTTGACGACGAGAGAGATACGCTCGACGTCGAGGCCTCGGGCGGCCACGTCGGTCGCAACCAGCACATCGAGCGAGCCGTTCTTCAGGCGCTCAACCATGCGCTCGCGCTCGGTCTGAGCAACATCGCCGGAAATGCCGGCGGCTCGGAATCCACGGCTCGACAGCTCCAGCGACACCTCTTCGACATCGGCGCGCGTGCGCACAAAGACAATGGCGGCGTCGGCCTCTTCCTGGCCTCCTTGATGTGCTGGGCGCGGGTCGCCAGCACGCGCGAGAGCGCACCGATCTTATGCTTGTAGGGCACCACCGCGTAGGTCTGGTGGATGGTATCGACCGTCGAGGACTCGGTGGAGACCGCGACCTTGACGGGATCCTTCAGGTGCTCGCGGGCGACCTTTTCGATGGCAGCGGGCATCGTCGCGCTGAACAGGGCAGTCAGGCGATCATCGGGGGCACTCGAGGCGATCGTCTCGACGTCTTCCGCGAAGCCCATGCGCAGCATCTCGTCGGCCTCGTCGAGGACCAGCATGCGCACGTTCGACAGGTCGAGGGCGCCCTTTTCGATGAGGTCAATGACGCGACCCGGGGTGCCGACGACGACCTGGGCGCCGCGCTTGAGCGCGCCGATCTGCGGACCATAGGGCGAGCCACCGTACACGGCAACAACGTCGAGGCGGGCGGTGCGCGCCGCGAAATCCTCGATCGCCTGGGCGCTCTGCATCGCAAGCTCGCGTGTGGGCGCGAGGACGAGGGCCTGGACGTCGCGCTCGTCCGCGTCAACAATTGCCAGGAGCGGCAGGCCGAAGGCAGCGGTCTTACCGGTACCTGTCTGGGCGATGCCGACGACGTCGCGCAGCTCCAGCAGCGGCGGGATAGCGGCGGCCTGAATCGGGGTCGGGACGCGGAATCCCATGTCGGTCACAGCCGCGAGAATCTCCTCGGGCAGGCCGAGGCTCGCGAAGGTGACGGTATCATCGGCGGACTCTTCGTCGTCCGCATCAATCTCGTCGACGAGGTCGAGGTCCTCGTCTGCGTCAATAATGTTCTCGCGCTCGTCGCGAGCGTCTTCCATGTAGTCCTCAGAGGGCATAGTTGTTCCTTGCCTGTTGCATGTGGGTAGCAAAACCATCGGGGCGGGCCTGACAGGCTCCTCGGCGCGGCCTCACCCATAACAACAAATCCCGCATCCCGCGGGCACCATAACAAGGGGCAGCGCCTCATCGCTACGCTCAGCTTACTCGCCAAACAGGGGCGGCGGCGCGTGTGGTCAGCGAACTCACTGTTCCGCCGCGGTCATAGCTGTACGACAGTCACGCCAATCACAGGCGCAGGCGCGCGATGAACGAAGCGATCGTGACCTGTCGGTTGTCCTCGTCTCGCACCGGTGCCACCACCAGCCGCTCGACCTCATCGCGGCACAGTCCCCGCAGATCACGCATGACCGCGCGATGGCGACGCCCAGCCACCCATCGACACGCGACGCGATTCATCCCCGCCAGCAAGGCGGTGACGGCAAGCGAAACTGCGACAAGTGCGGTCGGAGCAGGAACCGGCCCAAGCGCCGGAACATCCCAGTCGATGAGCACCGCTCGACCCAGGTGGATGAGGCCGATCCACGCGGCTCCCACGAGACAGACCACCCATGCGAGGAGCTGCGCTCCTCCGAGGAAACGACTCATCGACGGCGCTCCCGTTGCTACCTGCACGTTGCCAGCGACCTCTCGGTGCGCGGCAGCCGGAACACCGCGCGCCCCCTCGAGCGCCCGATCCACCAATCGAGCGCGCCACGCAGACGGGCGCCCCTGAGAACGCTCCCCCACCTCGCGGCGCACGGCGTTGACGAAAGCAGCTTCATCCGATGAAGACCGCGTCGGCAGCGTCGGCGTCGTCGCACCTTCGGAGCGCGACTCGTCATCCAGATGGAGGCGGCGCAACGGGTCCACACCCAGCCGTGCGATCCATCGCAGCGGCAGCCAACCCCCGACGCGACGACCGGCACGTATCGTAGAGCCCGCCACGGCCTCGGCGATGATCGGTGCACCCGCGAGGTCGGCTGCAGCGGCACACAAATCTGAGGCCATGCCGTCCGTTTCGATCCCGCGGACAGTGCCTTCCAGCCCGATCGCGTCACGGATCAGCACCGCAGCCTCACGCAGGGCCGCACGAGCCCTCGACGCCTGCCGCGACACGCGTTCGGCCTCATGTCCGAGTGTGTGACGAGCGCAGGCGTTCCTTCGCCGCTCGTCGACGACACCGAAAGCACCGTCGCGGCGTTCATGCCGCGCTCGGAGAGAAGACGGCGCAAGTCCCGCTCAATTGCCTTCTCTCTCACCCGGCGCAATCGTATCGATGTGCGTGAGCACCACGGTCACCGACGCGTGGGAGGAACGAAGCCGCGCCAGCCACTCATCGTGAAGGCGAGCATCCGCGTATTTCTGCGGATTGACAACCACCACAAGGGCGTCGACGCGGGATGCAAGACGATCAGCAATCTCAGCGTGGCTCGCCTCGATCGAGTCAATATCGGGCAGGTCGATGACGACAGTGTCGCCAGGCAGGGCCTCGGGCGCCTCGACCCTGCGTGCCACGCCCAGCCACCCGAGCAGGTCCTGGGGTTCGCGCCCGCGCGGCAGCACGGCGCATGCCTCGTTCGTCGTGGGGCGCCGAACACCCGCGGTGACGACCTCTCCCCCACTCAGCGCATTCACGAGCGAAGACTTGCCGGCGCCCGTCCCGCCGAGCATTCCGATGACGCACCACGTCGGATCGATCTCGCTGCGTTCAGCGGTAATATCGATCAACTGGCGAATCTGGGACAGCGTCGCCTCGTCGATATCCGTGGCCGCCAGCGTGCACACCTGGTCAAGTTCGGAAGCCGCCGACGCGACCGTGCCCTTCGAACGCCTCATGCGAGAACCTCCCGCGCGTTCGCCAACGCCTGATCCAAAGCATCCAGGCGCGCGCCTTCGTCGGAGCGGTCCAACAGAGCCAACACGGGTGCGACGACATCGGTCACGGACGACACCGCGAGCCTTTCCAACGCGTCGCGCGCCTGCTGGGCGAGAGAGCGAACGGTGCGCTCACCGAAGAAAGACTCCAGAACAGTCTGCGACAGCGCTGCTGATGCACCCGCGACGCCGACTTCAAGGCCCGTCAGCCCGCCTGTCATCGCAAACACGCTCACCATCAAAGAGACCGTCACAACGTTGATACCACCTGCGAGCAGACGGCCACTCACGTGCGAGGACTCGGCCTGGGCACGAATGATCTCGGTGACCTCAGCCGTCCACTCCCCAGCGGTACGGCGCGCACGCTCCGAGGCCGCGTCCGCATCCAGGACAGGATCGGGCAACTGATCGGCGCCAAGAACCGGACGAGCAGCGCGCAGAGCGTCGCTCCACGCCTGGTGATACTGATCGGCCAGACGAGCCGCCAAGCCGCCCGTCAGGTCCCGCTGCACCTGGATATCCGGGGCGGCCTCGCCGCGCAGAGCACCCATGACGCGAGCGCCCAGCCCCGACATAAAGCGAGAGATCGTACGCGTCATATCCCACGAACCGAGCACCTCAGCGATGCGGGCACTCACTTCCCCGCGCAGGACATCGTCGCTCGATGCGGAGGCGACCTCGCGCGCGCACGACGCGACAGCCTGTTCAATCCTCTCGATCGCCTGTTCGTATGCGCGATTGTGTTCGCGAGCCCCATCGAGGGCGCTCAGGGCCTCCCCCAGAGACGCCGACACGGCCCCAGCCAGAGAACGGCGAACAATCGCGGCCCGCTCCGCGGCATCCCGACCGATCGTTTCCAAGAAAGAGCCGACGGGGGCCACCGCGTCAATCGGCAAACGACCATCCGTCAGCGGCTGCTCGTCGATCGTCATGATCGGGACATCTCCCAGGCCTCGGCGCTGCGCGAGCGAGGCCAGGTCAGCGCGAATTTCGTCGGCTGCCCCAGCGGGCACACGATTCAGCACGATCGCGACACGCAGGCCGCGGCTTGCGGCGTCCTCGAGGTGCTTCCATGCGACGGCATCGGCGTAGCGCGCCGCGCTCGTCACGAACACCCACAGGTCCGCGCCATCAAGAAGTTCCGCAGCGAGACGACGGTTGCCGTCCTCCACCGAATCGATGTCGGGTGCGTCCAGGATGCCGACGCCCGGCCACAGCGTGTCATCGACAGCAATAGTGATGGCGTCGAGGCTCTCTCCCCCGTCACCGGCATGCTTGGCGAGACGGGGCAGCACCCGATCGGACATGAACCAGGCGTAAGACTCCTTCGAACACACAAGGACGGGGCGACGCGTCGTCGGACGCACCGCTCCGGCGCGACTGACGTTGCGCCCCAACAGCGAATTGACGAGCGTCGATTTACCCGACCCAGTCGAACCGCCGACGACGACCAGCAACGGCGCGTCTGCATCCTCCAGCCGCGGGAGAACGACATCTTGCAGACGCCGCAGCGCACGTTGCGCATCACTGCGGCTTCCCTGAGGCATCGCCTCCAGGGACTGCTCGAGGGCTCCCGCCAGGGCGCGAGCCGCCTCAACCGACGTCAGCGGCACTCAGTCCATCACCTTTTCAATCGAGGGAAACGCGTCAGCGGCGGGAATCGTCCACGTCGCAGGATCTGCCTCCACCTGCTCACCGCTGCGAATGTCCTTGACAGTGTCCGCGGCGCCCTCATCTCCAGGGAACCACACGAAGGGAATACCGCGCTTGTCAGCAAACTTTATCTGCTTGCCGAACTTGGCGGCGCTCGGTGCCACATCCGTGGAAATACCACGCGCACGCAGTGCCGCAGCAATTGCCTCCGAACGCTCACGCTGATCCTCGGTGATGACCGCAACGACGACAGCAGTGGGCACCTTGCGAGACGCCTTCACCATCGGTGCGGAAATCATGCGGGAGACGAGACGCGAGACGCCGATCGACAGGCCCACGCCCGGGTAGGTGCGCTTGCCGTCCTTCGCGAGCGAATCGTAGCGGCCGCCCGAGCAGATCGAACCGAGATCCTCGTGTCCTTCGATCTCCGACTCATAGACGCTGCCCGTGTAGTAGTCGAGGCCGCGAGCAATCTTGAGGTCCGCGACGACGGCACCCGGCATCCGCTTGTTCGCCGTGTCGAGCAGCTCGGTCAGCTCACGCAGGCCCTCCTCGAGCAGCTCACCGCCCACGCCGAGGCCGGCCAGGCGATCTCGGATCTCAGCCGAATCGGAGGTGCGGATCTGCGCCATCTGCAGCAGCACGGAGGCCTGATCGCCGTCGATGCCGGACTGAGCGAGCTCTGCAGCCACACCCTCCGCACCGATCTTGTCGATCTTGTCGAGGCCGCGCAGGGCTGCCTCAACGTCGGTGACGCCCAGCGACTCACACACGCCCTGGACAACCTTGCGGTTGTTGACCAGCACGCGAACGGGCGGAATCGGCAGGTTGTTGAGGGCTTCGGCCATGACGAGCGGGAGATCCACCTCGAAGTGGAACGGCAGCTCGCCGTTACCCACGACATCGATATCCGCCTGCGTGAACTCACGGAAACGACCGTCCTGGGGACGCTCGCCGCGCCAGACCTTCTGGATCTGGTAGCGCTTGAACGGGAAGTCCAGCTCGTTGGCGTTCTCGACGACGTAACGCGCGAACGGCACCGTCAAGTCGAAGTGCAGGCCCATGCCCTTGTCCTTGGGAGCGCGTGCGCCCGACGCTGCGGCCTTGAGGGCCTGCAGGCGGTCCAGCACATAGATCTCCTTCGACGTCTCACCCTTGGCTTCCAGCTGCTCGAGGGTCTCGACCGCTCTGGTTTCAATGCCGGCGAAACCGTGCAATTCGAACACGCGCCGCAGCTCATCGAGGACGTGCATCTCAATGATGCGCCCCTCGGGGAGCCATTCGGGGAAACCTGACAGGGACGTGCGAGCCATGAAGCGTTCTTTCTGTGAGGAAGGTGGTTAGCCGATACGGCGTGCGCGGATCAGATACTGGTTCGAGGTTATCTCATCAGCCAGCGTCGTGGCCGGACCGTGACCGGGGACGAGGACCGTTCGCGGGTCAAGGGCATTGGAAATGGTGCGCAGCGAGTGACGCATTTGCGTTTCATCGCCACCGGGCAGGTCGGTACGCCCGACACTGTCCTTGAACAGGACATCCGCGCTCATCGCCCAGGGAACCGCCTCGTCCGACCAGTAGAAGGATTGGTTGTTCACGCGGATATCCAGGGGGCTCTCGCCCAGGAATACCGCAGAGCCCTCCGTGTGTCCGGGGGCCGGGACCATGCGCAGCCACAGACCCGGGGTCACCTCGAAGGAATCGGTGGGGGCCTCGCGCAGGTCGGCGGGCTTGACCCACTCGCCGACAAAGTCGGGCAGCGGCATCGGCAGGAACGAGGCCGGGTCATCCATGCGGTACATGTCGGGTCCCGGCACATACACGGGAACGGTCGCTCCACCCTGTCCCCAGGTGGACACTGCGGCTGCGTCCCATACGTGGTCTGGATGGCCGTGCGTGAGCAACACAGCTCCAACGCTCACGCCCTCGAGCTCAAGAACGTCGCGAATCAGGTGCTGGATGCCGGCGGAAGGATCGACAACAAGGGCAGTGCCCGCCCCGGAAGGGACGAGCACAAGCCCATTCGCCGCGTAGAAAGGCGACGGAATAACGTGAAGACGCATGTCACTCCATGGACGAGGAGATCTGCGCGAGCCAGGCGCGCTTGGTCTCGAGCGCCTCACGCACGTTCCTGGCGGCCTTCTCATCGCCTTGGCCTCGGCCTCGGACAGAGAACGCTCGAGCTGAGCGATCTGCTCCTCGAGCTGGCCGACCATGCCGGCCGCGCGTGCGCGGGTCTCCGGGTTAGTGCGACGCCATTCCTTCTCTTCCGCTTCGCGGACCGCGGCCTCGACGGCGCGCAGGCGCCCCTCGATGCGGTGCAGGTCGGAGGAGGGCACGCGACCGACCTCTTCCCAGCGGTCCTGAATCTGACGCAGCTGAGCCTTGGCACGGTCGATATCGGTGACCGGCAGGATAGCCTCGGCGTCCACGAGGATGGCTTCCTTGGCGACGAGGTTGTCGCGGTACTCCGCGTCGGTGGCCTCATCCTTGGCGCGGCGGGCATCGAAGAAGACCTGCTGGGCGGCGCGGAAGCGTGCCCACAGCGCGTCGTCTTCCTTGCGGGAGGCGCGCGGGGCGGCCTTCCAGCGGTTCATGAGCTCACGGTAGGCGCCGGAGGTGCGCGACCAATCCTCGGACGAGGACAGGGCCTCAGCCTCGGCAATGAGGGCTTCCTTCACGCGCTTGGCCTCAGACTGCGCCTGGTCAAGCTGCGAGAAGAACTGACGACGGTGACGATCAAACTGGGTGCGAGCGGAGGAGAAGCGCTTCCACAGCTCGTCCTCCACGGCCTTCTCCAGGCGAGGGCCTCGACGCTGGAGGTTCTTCCACTCCTCGAGCAGATCGCGCAGGGTCTGGCCGGACTGCTTCCAGTGGGTCTTCGCGGGATCCTGCGCAACGATCTGCTCGGCGCGCTCAACGACGGACGTACGCTCGGCCAGAGCGGCAGCCTTCGCGGCCTTGCGCTCCTCGCGGGCGATTTCCTTGCGCTCCTCAGCGACCTTTTCGACGGCCGCGACACGCTCGCGCAGTGCCGGGATGTCGCCGATGACGTTCGGCGAGGCAACCTGCTCGCGCAGCGTCGCGAGAGTCTGATCGATGTCGCGCGGGCTCAGGGTCGCCAGGCGATCCTCGAACAGCTTGATCGTCGCTTCAAGATCGGCGTAACGACGCTCATAGAGAGCGTAGGGAGATGCGGGAATACCCTCGGGGAAGCCGCCGATGACGCGCTCCTCGTCTCCATCCTTGACATAGACCGTCCCGTCCTCGCCGATACGGGCGAAGGGGTGCTCAGGCACCTCGGAAGCTGCGATCGTCGCCTGGGAGGCGACCTCCTCAGTCGTCGAGGTGGCAGCTTCGGGAGCGTTTTCGTTATTCGGAATCGGCGTCGTGGTCACGATATTCCTTCTGAGACGAGGGCTTACGCCCGGCGCGGGTGCGTGCCGATGTGACACACACAGCTAGTGTGTCACATCTAACGGAGAGGGGAAAGCTCATCCCACAAAAGGGGACGGATGTAACACCCTTTTCCCGCTGATCGGCGCAGTCAATCCCCGCCTCGTCTACGAATCAGCGCCGATGCGCACCGCCTCGAAGACGCCGTCGACCCGACGGAGGGCCGACAAAACCGCGTTGAGGTGACCGAGGTCGGCCAGCTCAAAGGAGAAATTACCCGAGGCAACCTGGTCCCCATCGGTTTTCAGAGCGGCGGCGAGGATGTTGACGCGGTAATCGGACAGGACGCGGGTCAGGTCGGAGAGCAGTCCACCGCGGTCGAGTGCCCGCACTTCGATCTGCACGCGGAAGGGCGCACCCAGGCCCTTCTCGTTCCAGGAGACATCGACGAAACGCTCGGGCTGCAGCTGCCCCAGGCGCACAGCGTTCGCACACGTGCTGCGATGCACTGAGACGCCCTGGCCTCGCGTGATGAAACCGACGATGTCGTCACCGGGAACAGGGGTACAGCATTTTGCGAGCTTCACCCAGATCTCATTCGGGCTGAGACCGGCGACGGTGATCGCCGCATCGCCAGTGGCCTCGGAGCGAGGCTTCTGCGAGCCCGGCGTGACGCCCTCGGACAGCGTCTCCTCCGTACCGTCTCCCCCACCCAGGTTGTCGACGAGTCGGGTCACGACATTCTGCGCGGAGATATGTCCCTCGCCAACGGCTGCGTACAGGCCGGAAACATCCGGATACCCGAACGACGTCGCCACCGACAGGATCGACTCGTGATTCATGAGGCGCTGGAGCGGCAGGTTCTGCTTGCGCATCGTGCGTGCCAGTGCTTCCTTACCCGCCTCGATGGCCTCCTCGCGACGTTCCTTGGAGAACCACGCCTTGATCTTGGAACGCGCGCGCGGAGAGGCCACGAAGGCGAGCCAGTCGCGAGACGGGCCTGACTTGTCCGACTTCGATGTGACGACCTCGACCGTTTCGCCCGACTCGAGGCGCGTATCCAGAGAGACGAGACGGCCGTTGACCTTCGCACCTACCGTGCGGTGGCCAACCTCCGTGTGCACCGCGTACGCGAAGTCGACGGGCGTCGAACGCGCCGGCAACACGATGACCTGGCCCTTCGGCGTAAACACGTAGACCTCGTCGCCGGCGATCTCGTAGCGCAGCGAATCGAGGAACTCCTCAGGATCCCCCCGTCTCGCGCTCCATCTCGACCAAAGCGCGCAGCCAGTTCGCCTGCTCGTCAGAACTCATGCGATCAGCGTCGCCACTCGAAGCGTTGGGGTTCTGCTTGTACTTCCAGTGTGCGGCGACGCCGTGCTCAGCGCGCTCATGCATGTCGAAGGTACGGATCTGAATTTCCACCGGCTTGCCGCCAGGACCGATCACCGTCGTGTGCAGCGACTGGTAGAGATTAAACTTCGGCATCGCGATATAGTCTTTGAAACGGCCGGGAATCGGGTTCCAGCGTCCATGCAACGCCCCGAGCACGCCGTAGCAATCCTTTGATCGACTCTACCAGGACACGCACAGCCACCAGGTCGAAGACCTCGTCGAAGGCCTTTCCTCGCACGATCATCTTCTGGTAGATCGAATAGTGGCTCTTCGGCCGGCCGCTCACCGTCCCCTTCGTGCCCGAACGACGCAGATCCTCTTCGATCTGGTCGATGACATCGCGCAGGTATTCTTCGCGCTGGGGTGCCCGCTCCGCGACGAGGCGGTCGATCTCCTCGTAGATCTCCGGGTACAGCGTCTTAAACGACAGCTCCTCGAGCTCCCACTTCACCATGTTCATGCCGAGGCGATGAGCGAGCGGAGCGTAGATCTCGAGCGTCTCCTGGGCCTTCTTCGCAGCCGACTTGGCGGGCACGAAACGCCAGGTGCGAGCATTGTGCAGGCGGTCGGCGAGCTTGATGAGCAGCACACGAATATCGCGACTCATCGCGACGAGCATCTTGCGCAGCGTCTCGGACTGGGCAGCCGCACCGTAGTGCACCTTATCGAGCTTGGTCACGCCGTCAACGAGATTGGCGATCGCCTCGCCGTATTCAGCCGCGAGCTGCTCGAGGGTGTAGTCCGTGTCCTCGACCGTGTCGTGCAGCAGCGCTGCGACAAGCGTCGGGGTCGTCATGCCCATTTCCGCCAGGATGGTCGCGACGGCCACCGGATGGGTGATATACGGTTCACCGGACTTGCGCGTTTGCCCGCGGTGATGTTCCTCAGCGGTGCGGTAGGCACGCTCGACGACGCTAATATCCGCCTTCGGATGGTTCGCACGCAGCGCACGCACAAGCGGCTCAATTTCAGGGATCGTGGCCCGTCCGCGCGAACCAAACCACACGAGCCCGGAGCGCACCCGGGAACCCGCCGCGGGAAGCGCGGAGCCTGAAGTCATGTCGTCGCTGCTCATGGCCCCATGATAGCGACGAACGAGCGGGTCCGGGGATCGTGACGATCCCAGGGCCCGCTCGTTGTCGAGAAGCAACACTCAGAGGTGAAGCGCGCTCTCCACCGTCACGTCCGACAGCACCGAGCGACCGCCCAGCGCGTCGAGTTCCAGCAAAACAGCCACGGCCTCGACGGAGGCACCGCACTGACGCAGGAGCTTCACCGCCGCGTTGGCGGTGCCGCCCGTTGCGAGCACGTCGTCAATGATGAGGACGCGCTGTCCCTCGTGGACCGACTCCGGGTGCATTTCCATGCGCGCTGTGCCGTACTCGAGTTCGTAGTCGACGCCGATCACGTGGCCGGGCAGCTTACCGGCCTTGCGGATCGTCAGCATTCCAAGGCCAAGCTCAGCGGCCACGGGGGCGCCGAGAATGAAACCGCGCGACTCGAGACCCGCAACGGCGTCGATGCGACCCGCATAACGGGCGCCGATCAGCTCAACCAATTCCTTGAATGCCGGGCCGTTCGCAAACAGCTCGGTAATGTCGCGGAACAGGACGCCGGGTTCCGGAAAATCCGGAATTTCCAGCATGTTTTGCTGAACCAGAGTGGCGACACGATCGCCAAGCTCACCGATCATCGATGATTCTTCTTCCTGTGGGGCTGGTTCTCATTACCCAGACGCTGTCCGGGCTTGATCGGAGCCACCTTGACGGACTTCGGAGCGGAAGACTTGCCGGTGGCGGTGCGGTGCTCGCGCTCGTGCTCGACCGCCGCGTTGTGCTCGCGCGTCTTGTTCGACAGCTCCTGGAAAGTAACCAGCAGCGGAGAGGCAATGAAGATCGACGAGTAGGTACCGGCGATCATACCAACGAACAGGGCCAGCGAGATATCTACCAGGGTACCCGGGCCGAGGGCCACGGAACCGATGATCAGGATCGCACCGACGGGGAGAAGCGCCACAACCGAGGTGTTGATCGAGCGAACCATCGTCTGGTTGACCGCGAGGTTGACGTACTCGGCGAAGGTGTAGTGCTTCTGCTCGTAGACGTCCGAGGTCAGCTCGCGCACCTTGTCGAAGACGACGACGGTGTCATAGAGCGAGTAGCCCAGGATCGTCAGGAAACCGATGACGGTTGCGGGCGAGACCTCGACCTGCAGAATCGCGAACACGCCGACGGTGACCGCGATGTCGTGCAGCAGGGCGAGGAGCGCCGAGGCAGCCATGCGCCACGAGCGGAAGTACACGGTCATCAGCAGGGCGACGAGCGCCATGAAGATGACGAGAGACTGTGCGGCCTTCGTGGTGACCGACGAACCCCAGGAGGGGCCGATCGACGAGGACTGGACCTCGGTCGCATCCACGCCGTAGGCGCTAGCCAGGGCGTCACGCATCTGAGCGGTCTGCGCGGAGTCGAGCGAGGTGGTCTGAATACGCACGGAGTCGGAACCCACGCGCGTAACCTTGGGGGCACCTTCGACGAGGCCGGTTGCACTGACCGCGCGCGACGCGAAGGACTCACTCTGGTCGCTCACATGAGCGACGTCGAACTGCGAGCCACCCGTGAACTCAATCGAACGATTGAGGCCAAGGATTGCAACGAGCGCAAAGCCGAGAACGAGAACGCCAGCCGCGAGGCCGACAAAGACCTTGCGCTTGGGGACGACGGCGTAGGACTTGTCGCCCGAGTACAGGGCGTTACCCCACTGAGCAAAACTCATCATGTCAGTTCTCCTCTTCCTCGGTTGCCACCGTGGCGTCATCCGTCGACTCGGCCGACGAGGCCTCTTCCTCCGCCTTCTGGGCGGCCAGGCGTGCAGCGCGGCGGCGCTCGGCGATCGACAGACCGTCTCCGGCCTCGTCATTCTTGTCCTTGGAGGTGGATTCACCGCGCACGACCACGCGGCCGCGGCCCGCATACACGAGGGAGTTCTTCGCACCCAAGTGCTCGGGATCGAGGCCGGACAGCTTGTGGCCCTCGCCGAAGAAGCGGGTACGGATCAGCAGTTCCATCATCGGGTGGGTGAACAGGAAGATCACCGCGATGTCGATGACGGTCGTGACACCCAGGGTGAAGGCAAAGCCCTGAACGCCACCGACGGCAAGCAGGTAGAGGACCACGGCGGCCACCAGGTTAACGGCGTCAGAGACCAGGATCGTACGCTTGGCGCGGTCCCAGCCCTCCTCGACGGCGGCCTGCAGCGGGCGGCCATCGCGCACTTCGTCGCGCACGCGCTCGAAGTAAACGATGAAGGAGTCGGTCGTGACACCGATGGCCATGATCAGACCGGCGACACCCGCCAGCGAGAGGCGGTAGCCCATCCACCACGACAGGAGCGTGATCACCAGGTAGGTGATGATCGAGGCGACGACGAGCGAGCCCGCCGAGATGATCGCCAGGCCGCGGTACTGCCAGATGAGGTAGAGGATGACGAGCAGGAAGCCGATCAGGGCGGCCCACAGGCCGACCGTCAGGTGATCGGTGCCAATCGTCGCGGAGATCTGCTGTTCGGACTCGACCTCGAAGTTCAGCGGCAGCGAACCGAAGCTGAGCTGGTTGGCCAGCGCCGAAGCGGACTGAGCGGTGAAGTTACCGGTGATCTCGGCCTGGCCGTTGGGGATGATCGCGTTCATCGAAGGTGCGGTGATGACCGTGCCGTCCAGGACGACCGCGAACGAGTTACGGTCGGGGCGGCCCTGGTAGAAAGACGTACCCTGCGGATCCGAGGTGTGGTAGCCGTAGAGGATCGTGGAGGTGTCCTTGAACTTCTCCGTGCCCGCGTCGTTGAACTGCAGGGACACGGCCCACTGGCCGGTCGTCTGACCGTTGCTGTTGCGCGCAAGGCTGGCGGTCGCAGTCTTCAGATCCGAACCGGGTACGGCCACGGGACCAAGGATGTACTTGATCTGACCGGAGTCATCACAGGCGGCGTAGGGCTTGTCAGAAGAACCCTCAATATGCTTGACGTCAGCGGCAGCGAGCAATCAAGCGTCAGGAAGTCGTACACGACCTGCTCGGTGATCCACGCGAGATCCGAAGCATTCTCAGGCGTGGTCGCGGGGGTGTCGGACAGGACCCCGTCCTGATTCGCATCGGCGATACCCTTCGCGGTCGCCTCATCCAGGGCGGTGGACTGAACGCCCGACTGCGCTGCCTCGGTCGCTGCGCCCGACTGGGCTGCCTCGGTGGTCGCCCCGCCCGACTGCTCGCCCGACTGGGCACCGGACTGGGCTCCGACTGCGGCGTATCCGTCTGGGCGGGCTCCTGGTTCTGGATGACGCCCTGAGCCGCGCCGATTCGCAGGACCGGGCGGAAGTTCATCTGCGAGGACGAACGAATAAGATCCAGCTGCTCCTGAGAGGGCGTGCCGGGGATCGACACCATGATGTTCGAGCTGCCCATCGAGGAGATCTCAGACTCAGACACGCCGGAGGCGTCGATTCGGTTACGGATAATCGAGATCGCCTGGGTGATGTCCTCTTCGGTGATCTCACGCTGTCCGTCGCCCGTCACGGTCGGCGTCAGGATGAGCTGAGTGCCGCCCTTCAGGTCGAGGGCCAGGTCGGGATACGGGGATACGCCCTCGGTGAAGTGCCCGATCGCAAGTGCCGCACACGCCGTCACAACGGAGACGGTGAGGGTCACGAGCGCGCGCACGGGGCGTCGCTTATGTGATGCCACGGTTCTACTTTCCGTTCAGCCTTGACTTACTTCTGCTGCTCGTCGGCGTCGTTCATGGAGACCTCGCCGTCGGTCGGCTCGTCGAGTCCGAGGACCTTCTCGTCCTCGTCCGTCGCCTCGTCGGCGGCTGCGAACTCGAATGCGTCCGCCTGCTCCGCGTCAGCGAGAAGGCGGCTGGCCGCCGATTTCGGCGATCATCTCTCGCTCCCAGTACATCTCGTGCCCGTCGGTGGTCTCCAGGACGATGATGTCGCCGTCGAGGTCAACAAAACGACCCCAGAAGCCAACGCGGGTACGAACCCATTCGCCAGGCTTGACGGCAGCGAGCTGGTCACGCTTTTCCTGCTCCATCTTCGCCATCTGCTTCTTGCGGGAGGTCGAGCTCCACCACATAAAAGCGACCATGGCGACAATCAGGATCACGAGGGTGTAGTTGTTCATAAAGGCTGATTCACTTTCGATGACGGTCAGGCGCTTCGAGCGCACCTTGCCAGTCTAATGCCCGTGCAAGGTTTTAGCCTAAGTGATCAAGGTGTGGCGCGGCGCAAGGACCCATCGGAGCCTCTTTGACACTGCAGGTTGCGCCCGTGGCCAGCCAGGATGGGCACAAGGCCCGCTCCCCTAGTCGAAGAGTGCCCCGTCCGGCGCTGGCGGAGTGAGCCCGAGGTGGGCCCACGCCTTGGGGGTTGCCATGCGTCCACGGTTGGTACGCACGAGGAATCCTTCGCGGACGAGATAGGGCTCGGCAACGGTTTCGACGGTCTCCGCCTCCTCGCCAATCGTCACGGACAGGGTCGTCAGGCCCACCGGGCCACCCGCGAAACGGCGACAGATGGCTTCGAGAACCGCGCGGTCCAGGCGATCCAAGCCGGAAGGGTCGACCTCGAAGAGCTCGAGCGCGCCGCGCGCGGCCTCGAGGGTCAGCTGCCCGTCGCCGTGCACCTGGGCGTAGTCGACGACGCGACGCAGGAGGCGGTTCGCGATTCGAGGAGTGCCTCTCGAACGTGAGGCGATCTCGTGCGCCGCCTGCGCGTCGATGGGGGAACCCAGCAGCGAGGCGGAACGGGTGACGACGGACTGCAGTTCGTCGGTCTCGTAAAACTCAAGATGGGCCGTGAAGCCGAAGCGGTCGCGCAGCGGTGCGGGGAGGAGACCTGAACGCGTCGTCGCACCCACGACCGTGAAGGGAGGAAGGGTCAGCGGGATCGACGTCGCACCGGGCCCCTTACCCACGACGACATCGACGCGGAAGTCCTCCATCGCGAGGTACAGCATTTCCTCGGCGGTGCGCGCGAGGCGGTGGATCTCATCAATGAAGAGGATGTCACCCTCTTGGAGACCGGACAGAATCGCAGCAAGGTCGCCAGCATGCTGGATCGCAGGGCCGGAGGTCAGGCGCAGGGACGTGCCCATCTCCGCAGCGATGATCATTGCGAGCGTCGTCTTACCGAGTCCGGGAGGGCCTGCAAGGAGAACATGATCGGGGCTGGCCGAACGCATGCGCGCAGCATCAAGCACGAGCTGCAGCTGACCGCGCACGACGCGCTGGCCGACAAATTCCGAGAGCTTCTTGGGGCGCAGCGCAGCCTCGGCAGCGCGCTCGAGCTCCCCGGCGTCGGGGGCGACGATGCGCATCGCATCGACATCGAAACCGGAATCCATCTGATTAGCCACGTCCGCCTCCCAGCGTCACGAGTGCAGCGCGCAGCATGTCGGAGGCACCGAGCCCGCTGCCCGCGAGCTTCTCGATGGCCTTGGCTGCCTGCGCCTCGGACCATCCCAGGCCGACCAACGCGGCGCTGACTTCGGAGGCCACGGCGTCCTCCGTGGGCGCGGGAGCGGCCGCCTTTTCCGCGCCCGGCAGTGCTGCCGGGGTGCCCAGCTTGTCCCCGATTTCGAGGGCCATACGCTGCGCCGACTTCTTACCCACGCCGGGGATGCGTTGAAGAGCCGTCAGATCCTGGTCGCGCACCGCGCGGCGCAGGTCGTCGGGGCGTAGGACCGCCAGTGCGGCGAGCGCGATCTTCGGGCCAATGCCCGACACCGACAGCAGTTTCGTGAAGACGTCGCGTTCGTCGGCGGACTCGAAGCCGTAGAGCGTCATCGAGTCTTCGCGCACGATCATCGATGTGAACACCGTCATCTCCTGGTCACGCGACGCACCCTGCGCGAAGGCGGGCGTCACGTGCACGCGAAAGCCGATGCTCCCCACCACGATGTCGATGTGGTCGAGGCCGACGCTCGCGACTGTGCCGCGCAGAATGGAGATCACTGCGTTCCTTTCGTTCACGGGTCACCCGCGCATGCGGGCGAACATATGTACGATTCTAGCCGCGCCTGCGCCTCGGATCGACGGCACCCGTTCGGCGTTGCGCGGCCTGGGCCTCGGCCCACGCCTTTTGAGCGGGGGTCATGGAGCCGCGAGCGGTGAGGCGGCCCGAGATCGAGACGGCGACCGACGAGTCCTCAGGGGCACCGAGCAAGCCGGTTCCCCGCCACGCGTGCGTGATCGCGATGGCCAGCGCGTCGGCGGCGTCCGCGGGCTTGGGGGCCTTGGCGAGGCCGAGGATGCGAGCGACCATCGCCTGCACCTGAGCCTTGTCCGCGTTACCGTTGCCGGAGACGGCGGACTTAACCTCAGAGGGCGTATGGACGGCCATCGGCAGGCCGGCGCGCCCAACGCACGTCATCGCCGCACCCATGACCTGCATCGTGGTGGTCACCGACTGGAGGTTGTCCTGCGCGAAGACGCGTTCGATGGCGACGACCTCGGGCTCGTAGCGCTCGATGACGCTGTCGATCGCATCCGCGATCGTGCGCAGCCGGAAGTGCGTCGCCAGGTCCTTATCCGTGCGAGCCACACCGACGTACACGAGCGAAGCACGCCGCGACGCATCGACGTCGACGACACCGAGGCCGCAGCGCGTCAGGCCCGGGTCGATGCCCATGACGCGCATCAGGAGCGTGCAACCATATCGGCGAACATGGCGTGGATACGGTCGTCCCCGCCCACCTCGGGATGGAAGGACGTCGCCATGACGTTGCCACGGCGTACAGCGACGATCGGGCCGTCGGCAGCGTTGCCAGCGCGCGCGATGACTTCGACGCCCTCGCCCACCGACTCCACCCACGGGGCGCGGATAAACACGGCGTGGAAAGGACCGCCTTCAACCCCCTCGACGTCCAGGTCCTCCTCGTAGGAGTCGACCTGACGACCGAAGGCGTTACGGCGCACGACCATGTCGAGCGCCCCGAAGGAACGCTGATCCTCGCGGCCGTCCAGGATCGACGAGGCGAGCATAATCATGCCCGCGCACGTCCCGTAGACCGGCAGGCCGGATGCGATGCGGTCGTGCAGCGCATCGAACAGGCCAAAGGAGAGCAGCAGGTTCGACATGGTCGTCGACTCACCGCCGGGGATGACGAGCCGTCGACCTGGTCGAGTTCAGAAACCCTACGCACAAGCAGCGCGCGGGCGCCGGAGTTTTCCAGCGCCCGCACGTGCTCTGCGACGTCGCCCTGCAGGGCGAGAACGCCGATGGTCACCATCCGCGCTCCGCGAGGCGGTGATCGACCGGCAGGTCGTCGACGTTAATGCCAACCATGGCCTCGCCCAGGCCACGGGAGACCTCGGCAATGACGGATGGATCGTCATAGAAGGTCGTGGCCTTGACGATGGCGGCCGCACGCTTGGCGGGATCGCCGGACTTGAAGATGCCCGAACCAACGAAGACGCCCTCGGCGCCCAGCTGCATCATCATGGCAGCGTCGGCGGGGGTGGCGATGCCGCCGGCCGTGAAGAGCACGACGGGGAGGCGACCCTCGCGGGCGACCTCGGCAACGAGCTCGTAGGGGGCCTGCAGTTCCTTGGCCGCGACGTAGAGCTCGTCCTCGGGCAGGGAGGTCAGGTGACGGATCTCGTCGCGGATCTTACGCATATGCGTGGTCGCGTTGGAGACGTCGCCGGTGCCGGCCTCGCCCTTGGAGCGGATCATGGCCGCGCCCTCGTTGATGCGGCGCAGCGCCTCACCGAGGTTGGTCGCACCGCAGACGAAGGGAACGGTGAAGTTCCACTTGTCGATGTGGTGGGTGTAGTCGGCGGGGGTCAGGACCTCGGACTCGTCGATGTAGTCGACACCGAGGGACTGCAGGACCTGCGCCTCGACGAAGTGACCGATGCGGGCCTTGGCCATCACGGGGATGGACACAGCCTCGATGATGCCTTCGATCAGGTCGGGGTCGGACATGCGGGCCACGCCGCCCTGGGCGCGGATGTCGGCGGGGACGCGCTCGAGGGCCATGACGGCCACGGCGCCCGCGTCCTCGGCGATCTTCGCCTGCTCGGGGGTGACGACGTCCATGATGACGCCGCCCTTGAGCATCTGGGCCATGCCGCGCTTGACCTGCGGCGTGCCGACCTCGCGCTTAGCGGTCGAATCGCTCATGTTCACTCCTGCTCTTCCAGCTGGGCACGAACCTCGTCCGACAGGGACATGTTCGTGTAGATGTTCTGCACGTCATCGGAGTCCTCGAGGGCGTCGATGAGCTTGTTGACCTTGAGAGCGCCCTCGAGGTCGAGCTCGACCTCGGTGGAGGCGACGAACTGGACTTCGGCGGAGTCGTAGTCGATGCCGGCGTCCTGCAGAGCGGTACGCACGGCGACGACGTCCTTGGGGTCGGACTCGACGATGAAGAGCTCACCGGCGTCCTCGACCTCTTCGGCGCCCGCGTCCAGGACGGCCATCATGATGGATTCCTCGTCCACGCCGTCGGCGGCGGGCACCTCGACGATGCCGCGGCGCGAGAACAGGTAGGACACCGAACCGGGGTCGGCCAGCGAGCCGCCGTGGCGGGTGAAGCCCAGGCGCACGTCGGAGGCGGCGCGGTTACGGTTGTCCGTCAGACACTCCACCAGGAAGGCGACACCGTTGGGGCCGTAGCCCTCGTACATGATGGTCTCGTAGTTGGCGCCACCGGCCTCGGCACCGGAGCCACGCTTGACGGCGCGGTCGATGTTGTCGGCGGGGACGGAGTTCTTCTTCGCCTTCTGGATGGCGTCGTACAGGGTCGGGTTGCCAGCGGGGTCGCCGCCGCCCGTGCGAGCTGCAACCTCAATGTTCTTGATGAGGCGCGCGAAGAGCTTGCCGCGCTTGGCGTCAATAGCGGCCTTCTTGTGCTTGGTGGTCGCCCACTTAGAGTGTCCCGACATCACTTCTCCCTGTTGGGTGGATAGATACCGCCATATTCTAACGCGCTTGAGGCTCCCATCCGCATCCGGGCGGGCGTCACGTGGACAAACGTAAACACACTCACAGGAAGGATGGACGAGGCCGTGGCCACTTCCGCGAGCATCTGCCCTATCGGGCGGGCGGGGTGAGCACCACGCGCAGGGCGCAGCTCGCGGGGGCCAGATCCTCCCAGGTGCCGTCGAAGGTGAGGATGAGCGCGGTCGCGGTGGGCACGCCTCGGGACACCTCTCCCCGATCGTCATCGCGGGCCAGCACATAGCCCGCGCCGGAGATGGTCGGCTCATGTCCGACAATGAGTGCGCGCTCCCCCTCGAAAGTGCGCGCGAGTGTCAGGATGTCTTCCTCATCAGCGTTGTAGACGCCGCGGTCGAACCAGCTCTCGCGAATCGACACTCGCTGGCGGATCTGGGCGAACGTCTGCTGGGCGCGAACCGCGTCCGAGCACGCGGCCACATCGAAGCTCCCGATCTGCCGGGACAGGACACCGCCGAGGCGCGCGGCCTGGTCGAGGCCCGCGTGGGTGAGGGGGCGCGCGTGATCGGGGTAGGAGTATGCGGCCTGCGCGTGGCGAAGGAGAACGAGGGTTGGCATACTTCCAAGCGTAACCGCACGGGGAGGACACCATGGCACTGGGAGTCGAAGCCGCATCGGGCATCTGCTCGGCGCGCGAATGCACGAACGCCGCGATCTACCGGATCGACTGGCGCAATCCCGCGATCCACCGCGGGCGCACGAAGACATGGCTCGCGTGCGAGGGGCACCTCTCCTACCTGGAGAACTACTTCAAATACCGCTCGTTCCCCTACGAGGTGTCAGCCTTCGTGGCGCCCAATCAGGAGGAGACTCACGACCACTGATCGAGGGGACGGTCGTTCCATGTCAGGGCGTGGAGCCCCTTCGCCAGTTCGTCGGCCGAGGCAGGGGTGAAGTCGGGGGCCCACTCGAAGGTAGACGTGCCCGTGTTGGACATGAAGTGCTTGGAGACGAGTTCCTCGTCGATGTCGGTGGACAGCCACGTGGCCAGCAGGCGCGTGAGGGCACCGTGGATGACGAACACCGCGACGGCCTCGTCCCCCGCCTGTTCGCGCGCGGCCAAGCCCACGCGGCGCACGGTTTCCAGCGATCGGGCCAGGGCCTCGCGCCCGCTCTCGCCGCCGGGCATGCGGTTGTCAAGGTCGCCAGCGCACCACGACAGGGTCGTGCGCACGTAGAGGGACTGCGAGCCAGGGTCGGCCGCCATCTCGAGGTCGCCGGAACGCAACTCGCGAATACCGGGGTGCACCTGCGGGGTCAGGCCGTAGGCACTCGCCAGCGGCGCCGCGGTCAGGCGCGTGCGGTGCAGCCCAGACATCGCGATGACGGTGGGAGGAGGCGCGACCTCGGACTCCCATCGATCCGCGAGGCGCTGGGCCTGGAGGAGCCCTTCGGGAGTCAGCCCGAGGCCGGGGCGCACCGTATCGAGCGCGCCGAGGCGATTCGCGGGGGTCTGTCCGTGCCGAACCAGCACAATCTTCACTGCTGCTCCCAAAAAAGTCGTTCCATGACGGCGCGCGCCTTGCGTCCAGCGCGCAGCCAATCGTCTTCGAGGGCGTTCAGCCCGCCGCTACCGTACCCGAGGATCGCTGCGAGGGCACGCAGCTCCGCGCTATCACGAGGCAAGACGTCGAGCTTCACACCGCTCATACGCCCGCTCGCCAGGGTATTTGCCGCGCGAATACGAGTGGCCATGTCCCAGGCATCGAGAAGAGTCTGCGCGTCTTGAGCGCTGATCAGTTCATGATCTTGAGCGCTGAGGATCGCCTGCGTCGTCGAGGGTGTACGCAGTGCGGGGTTCTTCATTCCAGCACGCATCTGAATGAGCTGGATCGTCCACTCCACGTCGGTGAGGCCACCGGGCCCGAGCTTCACGTGACGAGCGGGCTCAATGCCGCGAGGCAGGCGCTCGTTCTCCATGCGTGCCTTCACTAAACGAATGTCACGCACATCTGACTCGCTCACTCCCCCGTAGGCGAGCTCCGCGAAGAGTTCGCGAGCCTTATCGGCGAGGCTCCCCTCCCCGATCGGGCGTGCGCGAACCGCAGCCTGCCGCTCCCAGGTGGAGGCCCAGCGCTGCGCATACTCACGATGCGACTCGATCGTGCGGCTCATCGGGCCGTTCTTGCCCTCGGGTCGCAGGTCGAGGTCGACGACAATGCCCAGCTGATTGGTCGCCGAGCCGAGGAGCTTCTTCACGCGGTTCACAATCGCCGTCGCGCTGGCAGCCGCTTCCGATTCGGTGGCACCACCGACGGCCTCATGCAGGGCAATCACATCTGCGTCCGACGCGTACGAGCACTCGCGTCCGCCGTAGCGGCCCATCGCGACGAACACGACGGTTGCCCGTTCCTCGCCCCACCGCTCGCTTTCCTCCCGCCGCGCGATGGCGAGGGCTCCGAGGATTGCAGCATCCGTGGCGTCTGCGATCGCGTTCCCGCGAGGATCGACGCCACCCAGCAGGTCGCTCATCGCACAGCGCGTCAGCTCGCGGGTGCGGACGGCGCGGACCCGAGCGGCAGCCTCCATCGCGTCTTCATGACGGTCGATCAGGGCGGCGACTTCTCGGGCCAGCTGGCGCGGCTCGCGCGGTGCCAGCTCAGCATCATCGTCGAGCCACGCCACGGCCTCGGGACGTTTAGCGAGAGCCTCTGCGATCCAGCGGGAGTTCGGAAGCATGGTCGTGAGCCTGTGGGCCGCCACGCCCGAATCGCGCAAAAGCGCGAGGTACCAGTGTGAATCGCCGATGTCCTCGGACAGGATCCGGAAGTTCAGGAGCCCCATGTCGGGATCAGCCCCTGCGGCGAGCCACGAGATGAACACCGGCAGCAGGTGGCGCTGAATCGCCGCGCGCCTGCTCGTCCCTTGGGTGAGGGCGCCGATGTGCGTCAGTGCTCCCGCCGGATCCCGGTAGCCAATCGCCGCCAGTCGGTCGCGCGCGCCGTCCGCGTGCAGGGATACCTCGTCCTCACTCAGCGATGCGGTCGCGGCGATGATCGGACGATAGAAGACGTCCTCGTGCAGAGCGCGTACACGAGTTCGAACCTCGTCAATGGCATCGCTGATGGACTCCGCATCGGGGAAGCGCGCCGGGTCCATTGATCGTCCGAGGACACGCAGCTCCCGTTCCTTGTCAGGAATCAGGTGCGTGCGGCGCATCCGGGGCAGCTGAGTGCGGTGTTCGACGGCGCGCAGGAATCGGTAACACGACGCGAGCTGATGCGCGTCGCTGCGTGCAATATAGCCGCCCTCGCGCAGCGCCTCGATCGCCTCCAGCGTCGACCTCACGCGCAGGAAGGCGTCGGTGCGACCGTGAACGAGCTGAAGCAGCTGGACGGTAAACTCGACGTCTCGCAGACCGCCGCGCCCGAGCTTAAGCTCGCGCGACGCGTGCGAACGGGAGATGTTGTCTTCTACGCGACGGCGCATCGCGCGCGCGGCCTCGACGAATCCCTCGCGCGTCGCGGCGCTCCACACGTAGGGCTGCGCGGCTTCCTCGAAGGAGCGCCCGACGGCCTCGTCTCCCGCGCAGGCTCGAGCCTTGAGCAGCGCCTGAAACTCCCAGGTCTGCGCCCACTTGTCCCAATACTGCCGGTAGGACTCGACGGTGCGCACGAGTGCTCCGTTGCGTCCCTCGGGGCGCAGGTTCGCGTCCACCGTCCACAGCGGCGCTTCGGTGCCGGGCCCCGAGCATGCGGAGGCCGTCGCCGCTGCGAGACGGGTCGCGACCTCGAGGGCCACGCGTTCATCCCCGTCCGCCCCGGCCTCGGCGACGTAAACGACATCGACGTCGGAGATGTAGTTGAGTTCGCGTGCGCCCGTTTTCCCCATCGCGATGATTGCTAGGGGGATGAGCCCGCGCGGGTCGATGTCCCGGCGCGCCAGGGCCAGGCCGGCCTCAAGGGTCGCGTCGACCAGGTCGGCGATGCGCCGACCGACCTCGGGCATGAAGCCTTCAGGATCCTCGCTCGTCAGGTCGTCTGCGGCCAGGTACAGCAGCACCCGGCGATACGCGCCGCGCAGATCATCCACCCGGGCATCCTCAGAGGCGATGAAGACGCCACGCTCCCCTCGCGTCGCCCCCACGGACGCCAGCATCACGCGCGCGGCCTCTCCCGGGTCCTCCCAGGTCGCCCGCGCACGGGCGGGATCGGCAATGATGTAGTCGCCGAGCCACTGGCTACCACCCAGCACCGCACACACGCGACGCCGCGCGGCAGCATCATCGACCAGACCACGCACGAGGCCGGGGTCAGCTTCATGGAGACGGATCGCAGCGAGCAGCGCCAGATCGGGGTCGGCGCTCGCCCCCAGGTCCCCCGCCCACACCTCGGCTCCGCCCGGCAGCTCCTCGAAAAAGTCGAGGGCTCGGCGGGGGTCCAGGAATCCGGCAATCCGAAGCTCGTCGGGTGTCACCGGGGAACGACCTTGAGGAATTGCTCAAGCTCCTGGCGGGTGATCTGCTGACGATACTCCGTCCATTCCTTGCGCTTGTTGCGGATGACGTAGTCGAACACCTGCTCGCCGAGCGTCGAGGCCACCAGATCAGAGCGCTTCATCGCACGCACCGCATCCGCCAGTGAGGCAGGCAGGGCGCGAATACCCATGACTTGACGCTCGCGATCCGACAGATCCCAGACGTTGTCCTCGGCCTCGGGCATGAGCTCCATTTTCTGCTCGATGCCATCCAGACCCGCGGAGATCAGCACGGCGAACGCCAGGTAGGGGTTTGCACTCGGGTCGGGCGCACGGTATTCGATGCGCGCGGCGGCCGCCTTCTTCGGCTTGTACAGGGGGACACGCACGAGGGCCGAGCGGTTCAGGTGCCCCCAGCACACGTAGGAGGGCGCCTCTCCCCCACCCCACAGGCGCTTGTAGGAGTTCACGTGCTGGTTCGTAATCGCCGCGATCTCCTCGGCATGGGCGAGCAGGCCAGCAATGAACTGGCGCCCCGTCGTAGACAGACGATACTGACCCGCCGGGGAGAAGAACGCGTTCTCTTCGCCCTCAAACAGCGACAGGTGCGTGTGCATTCCCGAGCCCGGGTGTTCGATGAAGGGCTTGGGCATGAACGTCGCGACGAGCTCCTCACGCAGCGCGACCTCCTCAATGAGGGTGCGCGCAGTCATGATGTTATCCGCTGCGCGCACGGGGTCCACGGCTCGCAGGTCGATCTCGTTTTGCCCCGGGCCGCCCTCGTGATGCGAAAACTCGACCGGGATCGCCATGTCCTCAAGCATGCGCACAGCGCGGCGGCGGAAGTCGTTCGAATCGCCGCGTGCGACATGGTCGAAGTAGCCAGCCTGATCGACGGGGATCATGCGGTCGGGGGTGACGGGCTGACGCAGCAGGTAGAACTCGATCTCCGGGTGGATCATCACACGGAAGCCGGCATCGGCGGCGCGCTCCACCGCGCGCTCGAGGACGCCGCGAGGATCGGAGGGAGCCGGGCGACCATCGGGCATGAGGACGTCGCAGAACATACGAGCAACCGGGTCCTCGTTGGAGCGCCACGGGAGCAGCTGGAACGTCGACGCATCCGGCTTGAGCAGCATGTCCGACTCGTAGACACGCGTCAGGCCTTCGACAGCCGACCCATCGAAGCCGATGCCCTCGGCGAACGCCTCCTCGAGCTCACCGGGGTCGATCGAAATCGACTTCAAGACGCCCGCGACATCCGTAAACCACAGACGGATGAAACGAATATTCTTCTGCGCGACCTCGCGCAGCACGTATTCCTGATGCGAATCCACCGCTGTCCTCCCGTTGAGAAAAAACGGGCCGACCGCAGGGACTGCGGTCGGCCCGGCATGGCTTCAGTCTACTTGCCCAGGTTGAAACCCTTCGAGATGGATTCCAGTGCGCCGGTGAGATCGGAGGGAAGCATCCACAGCTTGGACGCCTGACCGTCGGCAATCTTCGGCAGCATTTCGAGGTACTTGTAGGACAGGAGCTCGGGCGTGGCCTTGCCAGCGTTGATCGCCGCGAAGACGGTCTGGATGGCCTCGGACTCGCCCTGCGCCCGCAGGATCTGCGCCTGACGGGCACCCTCGGCCTGCAGGATGAGCGCTTCCTTCTGACCCTTGGCCTGCAGAACCTGTGCTTCCTGCTGCGCGGACGCGGCCAGAACGGCGGCCTGCTTGGCGCCCTCTGCCTTCTTGATCTGGGCCTCACGCTCGGCCTCCGCAGTCAGAATCGTCGCACGCTTGGTGCGCTCCGCCGTAATCTGCTGCTCCATGGCGGCCAGAACTCGCGGCGGCGGCTCAATCGACTTGAGCTCCACGCGGGTCACGCGGATGCCCCACGGGCCCGTGGCCTCGTCGAGAACGCCACGCAGCTGCTTGTTGATCGACTCACGCGAGGTCTGCGTCTGTTCCAGATCAAGAGAGCCGATCAGGTTACGCAGCGTCGTCGCGGTGAGCTGCTCAATCGCCTGCAGGAAGTTCGCGACCTCGTAGGTCGCGCTGCGAGGATCCGTGATCTGGAAGTAGATGACGGAGTCGATCGAGACCATCGCCTGGTCGGCGGTGATGACGGGCTGGGGCGGGAAGTTCGCAACTTGCTCGCGCAGGTCAATGCGGGCGGCGACGCGGTCCACGAAGGGAACCAGCAGGTGGAAGCCACCCTGCATAACCGCCTGGAAGCGACCAAGGCGCTCAACAACGTACGCCTGCGACTGCGGGACAATCCGCACCGCGCGCACCAGCGAAATGACAACAAAAACAATGAGCGCGAGGACCACGATCACCACGATGTTACCGATGACTTCACCGGAACTCATAACGTATTTCCTTTCTTACGTCACTGACAGGGAGCGGGCTTTCAGGAGGCCGAACCCGCAGGCGGCTGGGTAGGTGCCGGCACCGCCGGATTCAGGGCGCTCACGACAGCGGTTGCTCCGTCGATACGATCGACGCGCACCTCGGCACCAACGGGAAGCTCAGGCCCTTCTGTTCGTGCGCTCCATTCACCGCCCGTGAACTGGATGCGTCCGTGACGCTCCCCCACGGCCTCGGTCACGTAGGCGGTCTTTCCAATGAGACCGTCCGCGTTGCTCGGGACGTAGCTGGTCGTCTTGTCGATCCTGCCCTTGAGGAACGGACGGACAAGCGCCAGCAAAGCGATAGAGACGACAACGAAGACGATGACCTGAATCGTCAGATTTGCGCCGAACGCGCCCGCGATGCCGGCGACCAACGCTCCGATCGCGAACATGAGGAACACGAAGCTCACACTCATGACCTCGATGATGCCGCACACCAGGGCGGCGAGAATCCACAGCCACCAGGTAGTCATATTTCCCCCTTATTCGGTGATACCGCGCGCCCACCAGCGACCGTCGGTACGTCCGGTGAGAAGCGGCATTCCATAGACCTGCGACAGATTAACACCCGTCAGTACGTCCTCGATCGGACCCTGGTAGGCAATCTGCCCCTGCGACATGATCGCGCAGTGCGTCACGCCGTCAGGAATCTCCTCGATCTGGTGGGTCACCAGGATGATCTGCGGAGACTTCGAACCCTTCATGATCTCCGAAAGCGCGGCAATTAGCAACTCGCGCGCGCCCAGGTCGAGCCCAGAAGTGGGCTCATCCAGGACGAGAACCTCGGGATCGGTCATCAGCGCGCGGGCCAGCAGCACACGCTGCGCTTCTCCCTCGGATAGTGTCGCGTACTCTCGCTGGGCGAGGTGGTCGACTCCGAAGATCTCCATGAGCACACGGGCGCGCTCATCGTCAACCTGCTCGTATTCCTCGTCGTGGGCAACGGCCAGGCCCCAGGCGGCGCTGCGCACCGTGTCGAGAACGGACTGGGTCGGCACGATCTTGGCGCCCACCGCAGCCGAAGCAAGCCCGACTCGCGTGGCCACCTCTGCGGGATCGGCCTGTGCCAGATCCGTCTGCGAAACGGCGACCTCACCGGTGTCCGGTGCGATGCGGCCGGAGGCCACACGCGCCAGCGTGGTCTTGCCTGCGCCGTTCGGGCCGACGATGACCCAGTGCTGGCGCGGACGCGTCGACCATGAGACATCGGAGAGGACCTGCGTGTCCCCGCGCTGGAGGGAAACGTGAGAAAGATTCAGGACGTAAGTCATGTATCCAGCCTAGTCGTCTGTCGGGTGACGTGCGCCCTAAACGAGCGAACGGTACAGCTCGGCGGTCTTCACGCCGATCGCTTCCCAGGAGAAGTGATCGCGGGCGCGAACGAGGCCAGCTTCGCCCATGCGACGTCCCAGTTCAGGGTCGTCGAGGATACGCACCAGGCGATCAGCCATCGCTTCCTCGAAGGCGCGGGGATCAAGCGGCGTTCCCGTACCGTCCTGCATCTGCTCGATCGGGACGAGTAGCCGGTTTCTCCGTCGACGATCACGTCGGGGATGCCGCCGGTCGCGGTCCCGACGACGGGCAGGCCCAGGGCCATGGCCTCAAGGTTCACGATGCCGAGGGGCTCGTACACCGACGGCGTGATGAAGACCTGCGCGGAGGACAGGATCGCCGCCACCTCGGGCTGCGGGAGCATCTCGGAGATGAGGACGACGCCGGAGCGACGCGAGCGCAGCTCGGCGACGAGGCCCTCGACCTCGGCCGCGATCTCGGGGGTGTCGGGAGCACCGGCGCACAGCACGAGCTGAACGTCATCGGGCAGGAGCTGGGCCGCGCGCAGGAAGTAGGGCAAGCCCTTCTGGCGAGTGATGCGGCCGACGAACACGACCGTGCGACGCGACGGGTCGATACCGTGCTCGGCGAGTACGCGGGCGCGGAGCTCCTCGCCTGCCTCCCCCTCAGGGGCGTGCCACTTGTTCAGGTCGATGCCGTTGTGGATGACGTGCACGCGCTCGGGATCGACGGCCGGGTAGCAGCGCAGGATGTCGTCACGCATGCCGTTCGAGACGGCGACGATCGCGCTCGCAGCCTCGTAGGCGGTCTTCTCCACATAGGAGGACACGCGGTAGCCGCCGCCGAGCTGCTCGGCCTTCCACGGGCGCAGGGGCTCGAGCGAGTGCGCCGAAATAACGTGCGGGATGTCGCCGAGAAGCGATGCAATATGACCGGCAAAGTTGGCGTACCAGGTGTGGGAATGAACCAGGTCAGAACCCTCGCACGCGGCGGCGATCTCGAGGTCAACACCGAGCGTACGCAGGGCGGCGTTCGCTCCGGCGAGCTGAGGCAGATCAGCGTGCCCGGTCACGCCCGGGTCGGCTCCATCGGTGCCCGGTTCGCGAGGACCGTCAAACGCCTGCACGCGCAGGTCATCGACGAGGCCACGCAGGACCTTGGCCAGTTCAAGCACGTGGACACCGGCTCCTCCGTAGACATGAGGCGGGTATTCGCGGGTAAGGAGATCAACGCGCATGGTGGGGTCCTTCCGACGTGAGCGACATGTGAGACACATCGTATCCGATCTCGCGTCACCGCTGGTCGAAAACGAGACGATGTAGCAATCGATAGACATTTGTAATACAGTGTGACCACTCCCACGGATCCGCGCCGTTGCGGGTCCACTCGACCAACGAAGAGGTGCCACATGGCAAAGAACCACGTTCTGGCAATTGTTCTCGCGGGCGGTGAGGGAAAGCGACTGATGCCCCTGACGGATGACCGTGCAAAGCCGGCGGTTCCGTTCGGCGGCCACTTCCGTCTGATCGATTTTGCTCTGTCGAACATCGTGAATTCCGGATACCTCAAGATTGTCGTCTTGACGCAGTACAAGTCGCATTCGCTCGACCGCCACGTCACAAAGACCTGGTACACGTCTCCTCTACTCGGCAACTTCATTGCCCCTGTGCCGGCTCAGCAGCGTCGCGGCCCGCACTGGTACCTGGGTAGCGCGGACGCCATCTACCAGTCGCTCAACATCGTCGACGACGAGCAGCCGGAGTACATCGTCATCATCGGTGCGGACAACATTTACCGTATGGACTTCTCGCAGATGGTCCAGCACCACATCGATTCGGGCCTGCCCGCCACGGTCGCCGGCATCCGCCAGCCCATTGAGCTGGCTTCGGCGCTCGGTGTGATCGACGGCGAGAACGGCGTCGTCAAGAACTTCCTCGAAAAGCCGAAGAACGCCGTGGGTCTGCCCGACGATCCGACCAAGGTTCTCGCCTCCATGGGCAACTACGTGTTCACCACGAAGGATCTGGTGAACGCTCTGCGTGAGGATGCGGCCGACCCCGATTCGAAGCACGACATGGGCGGCAACATCATCCCGTGGTTCGTCGAGCGCGGCGAGTGCGGCGTCTACGACTTCCAGGACAACGACGTGCCGGGTTCGACCGACCGCGACCGCGACTACTGGCGTGACGTCGGTACGCTGGACGCCTACTACGAGGCGAACATGGACCTGATCTCGGTGCACCCGGTGTTCAACCTGTACAACCGCGACTGGCCGACCATGACGATGATCGACGGCTCGCTGCCTCCGGCCAAGTTCGTCTACGGCGATGCGGATCGCCTGGGCCATGCGATCGACTCGTTCGTGTCCCCCGGCGTCATCGTCTCCGGCGGCGAGATCGTACGCTCGGTCATTTCCCCGAACACCTACGTCCACTCGTGGGCAAAGATCGAGGATTCGGTCGTCATGCACGGCTGCCGCATCGGCCGCTCGTCGCGAGTCGTGAAGACGATTCTGGATAAGAACGTCGTCGTTGAGGAAGGTGCCGTCGTCGGTGTCGATCTTGAGCACGATCGCGAGCGCGGATTTACCGTCACCGAGTCCGGCATTACGGTCGTCCCCAAGGGTGCGGTCGTCCGCAAGTGAGCATGACTCACCGTCTCGATGAGCCGGGTGCGCCGCTGCTGTGTGCCAGCGGGGCGCCCGGCCTCGTCGTCACCGACGTCGATTCGACGCTGATCAGCCAGGAAGTCATCGAGGAGCTCGCAGGCGCTGCGGGCACGCGGGCACGCGTCGCCGAGATTACGTCTCGTGCGATGAATGGCGAGCTCGATTTCGCGGAGTCTTTGCGTGAGCGCGTCGCAACCCTCGCGGGTGTCCCCGAGTCTGTCTTCGGTGATGTCTTGGCTTCCATCACCCCCACAACGGGTGCGCGCGAGCTGATCGACGCGGTCCACCGGGCGGGCGGAAGGTTCGGCATCGTCTCAGGCGGATTTGAGGAAGTGGTCGCTCCCCTGGCGGCGTCCCTCGACATCGATTTCTACGCGGCGAACCGCCTCGAAGTCGTCGGCGGCGTTCTGACCGGCCGCGTCCTCGGGCGCATCGTGACCTCCCAGGTGAAGGTCGACTGCCTGCGTGAGTGGGCCTCGTCCCTCGGGGTCCCCCTCGAGCGCACGGTCGCGATCGGTGACGGGGCGAACGACGTCCCCATGATGCACGAGGCCGGGGTTGGTATCGCGTTCTGCGCCAAGCCCGCCGTGCGCGAGCAGGTTGCGGTCCAGCTCAACACTCCGGATCTGTCCCTGGCGATCGCGCCCCTGGGCCTCGCCTAGCCGAATGCGTCAGGGCTCGCGCGTCTCTGTCAGGCGGATCATGCGCCCGTCCCACCCGTCGCGCCAGGCGCGCGCATACTCGAGGATCTGGGCGGGGTAGATCTCCCCGTTGATTTGAGCCGCTGCCTCGTCGATATCCCACCACGCCTGGGTATCGATGACGGAACGCTCCAGTTCGGTCCAGCCGTCCCTACTCAGCACGGTCGAGGGTGCCTGCGCGATGAAGAACCACTCGTCTTGGCGGGCGGTGACCGCCAAGAAGTCGAACTCGGCGGTCCGATAGAGGACGGGGCCGACCAGGTCGTCAGGGGCCAGCTGGATGCCTGTTTCCTCGAAGACCTCACGCACGGCTGCGCCACGCGGGTCCTCCCCTTCCTCGATGCCGCCCCCGATCGTGAACCACCAGAATCGCTCCGGCTGGTCCTCGTCATGGCCCTTGGCCAATAGGACCCTCCCACTGTCGTCGAAGAGAAGGACGCGGGCGGCCTCCCGGTGGGGATAGCCGTCCGCGTCCAATGGCCAGTCGAGTGCGCTCATGCCTCCAGGGTAGCCCGATGGCGTCGCAGTCCCCACACGAGGAGGGCTGTGCTCACGACGAACACCGGGATTTCGATGGCGCCGTAGGTCAGGTTCCACGAGTCTTCGGGAGCCACGAACCCCAGGCCGTTGGCCTGGGCGTGCAGCGCGAGCGCTCCGACGTAGCCCAGGGCACCAACGAGGACTGCGCGCGGCGTGCTAGTGGCGCGCAGGACGGCCCAGGCCAGCGCGTATCCGAACAGGCCGGTGAAGATAGCGTGAGCGTATGCGCCGAGGATGGCGCGCACGAGGAAGGATTCCCACAGTCCACCCATGCCGTCTTCGAGGGCGCTCACGTAGTAGCCCACGTCCTCGCCCCAGGCGAAGCCGATGCCAACAAGGGCACCGAGAACGCCGCCCTGCGCGGGACGCTCGAGCAGCCGACGTGCAGCGAGAATCAGCGCAAGGACGCCGAGGCCTTTGCCGGTCTCCTCGACGACGGGTCCCGTCAGCGCGGAGGTTGCAAAGTCAACGGCGCTTTCCCCTAAGCCGGACTCTTCAACGGCAGAATCCACAAAGCCGTTTCCGAAACCGGCAAAAATAAGAGCAGCGCCGGTTCCCCAGCCGAACGCGGCAAGCCAGGCGAGAACGGTAGGCTTCATGCGCGCCAACACACCGAGGAACACGAGCCCCACGACCGCGCTCAGTGTCGAGGCGCCAACCGCGAGCCAGGCATCGGAGGACGAGACTCCCGCTAGGGCGTTCGAAAATTCATAGATAGCCGCCGGGATGCTCAGTGCGATCAGCACGGCGGAGCAGACGATCAACGCCCAGGAACGTGGGCGCGTCGAGAGTTCATCAGTCACGTAGGTTTCCTTTCTGTCCCCTCTATCGTGAGACACGAACCTATGTGTGTCCTATGAAAAGACGATGCGCGAGCCGTGAGAATCGAAACACTCACATGGGGCGGATGCCCATGAGCGACTGGAAGGTCTGACGCTGTGTCGTCGCCTCCTGAATCTTGTTCTGAGTCTCGTCGATCCGGGCCTTCTCGGGCCCGCGCACGTTCATGACGATCTGGTCGAGTCCGACGGCAGCCAAGTTGTTCATGAAGGACTTCATCGCGCGCTTGGCAGCGGGACCACCGCCCGCGACCCAGGCCAAAGCGTTGCGACGCGAGCCCGGGTCACACACCATCTGAACCTCGCTCGGCAGAATCCACCCCTGGTTGACGTAGGGCATGAGACCGGCAGCGATGTCGCGCCGCTCCCGACGCATCGTTCGAGCGACAAAGAACAGCCAGCAGCAGAACAGAGGAACCTGGAAGATGAAGTAGAGCACGAGGAAACCACCGCGGGAACCCGAGATCACGGCGGATCCGTTCCACAGACCGTGCATCGTCACGGCGATCAGGTAGCCAAGCGTCACAACACCGATGCCAGCACCGATCGAACGCGTGCGTGTCACCGCCCATCCGATCGCCCAGCCGGTACATGTCGTGTACATGACGTGCCCGAAAACACCCAGGAATACGCGCATCACGAATGTCTCGGCAAGTATCCCATTGTAGAAGCTGTTCACAAAGTAGGTGAAGTCTTCGACGACTAGGAATCCCGCCGCCGAGTAACCGGCGTAGACGAGGCCGTCGAGCGGGGAGGAGATGCTGTGACGCCTCATCATGACGATCACGAGCACACCGAGCGCCTTGAGGAATTCTTCGCCAAGGGGAGCGGCAACCACTCCCTTAAAGATCTCCCCCGCAGAACCGCTACCTGTTGCGCTCGCAACAGCCACGCCGGCGAGTCCGTTCGAAATAATCGCAAAGAAGACTGCCACGCCGCCACCCCAGAGGAGCGCCGCGATCTTCGTCCACCAGGGCTCGGGCTCGAAGCGGTCCACGAACTGAAGAAACGCCAGGATGATGACAAGCGGGACCAGGCAGAAAAAGGCGATGAATAAGCCGAGGAAGGGGCCACTGGCGAAAAGGAAGCTGCTGGTACCCACGAGCATCATTGCTGCGCCGGCACCGATCACGACGGCTTCAAAAACCGGTGCCTTCTTGGGAGCGGTGGGCATGGCCCACGACTGCACCTGTTGCGGCGCTGCCTGCGGGTACTGTGCGGCGCTCGGCCCGGGCATAGTCGGCGCCGAATTGACGAACGACTGGAAGGACGAGGTGAATCGTGCTTCGGGCTCGAATCGCGTCATCGGGTCGGGGGCGGGCATCTGCGTCGACTCAGTGGCAGGCTGCCCTGTTGAAGCAGCAGGGGCGTAGGCTGAGGCCGCCTGCGGCTGCGGGATAACCGAGCTAGTGGGTTGAGGAACGCCAGCGTCGTCAGACGCAGGAGCGTCGGAGGCACCGGACTGAGGATCGGACGACGGCTGCGGGACGGCATCGCTATCCGAGGCCGTGTCTGCGTTATCTTCCGGCTCAGGCTCGGGGGCGTAGCTCGAGGTCGCGGGAGCACCGTAGCGCCCACCCGGAGCCTGCGCCCCCTGCTGAGGCGCGGGAGCATAACCAGACCCTGCGGGAGCGCCGTACTGCCCACCCGGAGCCTGACCACCCTGCTGAGGCGCAGGAGCACCGTACTGCCCACCCGGAGCCTGCGCCCCCTGCTGAGGTGCAGGCGCACCAAACTGCCCACCGGGAGCCTGCACCCCCTGCTGAGGTGCAGGCGCACCAAACTGCCCACCGGGAGCCTGCTGCTGAGGAGCCGGAGCGTAACCCGACCCCGCGGGCGCACCAAACTGCGATCCCGGAGCCTGCATGCCCTGCTGAGGCACAGGAGCACCGTACTGCCCACCGGGAGCCTGCTGCTGAGGAGCCGGAGCGTAACCCGACCCCGCGGGCGCACCAAACTGCGATCCCGGAGCCTGCATGCCCTGCTGAGGCGCGGGCGCACCGTACTGTGCCCCCTGCTGAGGCGCGGGCGCACCGTACTGTGCCCCCTGCTGAGGCGCGGGCGCACCGTACTGCGCGCCGGGAGCAGGCTGTCCCTGCGGCTGGTTCGGGGGCACAAAGCCTTGCTGGGGCGCGGGGTGTGGGTAGTTGTTACTCATAGCTCGTCTTCTTTCTTAGTGTGCCTGCGCGAGGCGGGACACGGCATCCGTCACGTCCTGCTGCTGTTCGGCGATCGATGTCAGGCGCAGGAATTCTCGCCTGTTGTCGACTGCTTCAGCGAGCATCTGGCGGTCGGCTTCGATACGCGCGGGGTCGGGGCCGTTCTTGGCCATGAGGCGCTGATCCATGCCCAGAGAGGCAAGATTGATGAGGAAGGAGCGCATGGCACGCTTGGCCTCGCGTCCGCCGGTTCGCGCCCACTTGAGGGCGGCTCGGCGCGCGCGTCGGTCGCTGGCCATCGTGACTTCGCCGGGAATGAACCATCCGGTACGCACGTAGGGCACGAGTCCGATGCGGATCTTCTCGGCTTCCTTGCGGGACATGATGATGAGCGTGACCGCCCACACGATGAAGGCTGGCACGCCGATGACTGCGTACAACAGTAGGAAGTATTGATTCAGGAACGCCAAGGTGCCGTTCCACGCGAAGTGGATGCACATGGCGAAAAACCAGAACACCAGCACGATGCCAGTCTTGGACCAGCCGCGTTTGAATTTCAGCAGTGCCAGGGCGAGGCCGATGCCGGTCATCGAGGTCGCCATCGCGTGAACGAAGGGACTGGCCAGACCTCGCATGATGAAGGTCCAGACGATGCTGCCGGCCTCGGGATTATCAACCCTCACGAAGTACAGGATGTCCTCGGCAAACATGAATCCGCCGGCGGAAAAACCCGCGTAGACGACGCCGTCAATGAGCGAATTAATGTTGGTACGGCGCACGACGACGACGATGAGGACGCCCAGCCCCTTGAGGGTCTCCTCGACGAGAGGGGCGATAAACGCCGCGCCAAGGGCACTGGATTGCTGGAGATCGCCGGTCGTGAAGGTGATGTTCTCCTCGAGGGCGGTGTTGAGGATACCGGAGGACAGCGTCGCAACACCTGCGCCCCACAGGAACAGAGCCACCTTCGTCTTCCAGGGCTCTGGCTCCCATCGGTCGATGAACAGGATGAAGCTGAGGACGATGAGGAGGGGGGAACGACAGCGAGAAGACTCGTCTTAATCAGAGATGCGACACCCGATGACGCGGGGCTGAGCCAGAAGATGACAAGGCCGAGAAGACCGAGGGTGCCGACCGTCGTCATGATGACCTCGAACCACGGGAACGAGTGGCGTGCCTTCGGCGTCTGCCACACGGGTGCGGCGTCATCGGGCGCGGGCCCGGAGATGCCACTGACGACGTCGATGTTGACGCTACTGATCTTCTTCAGGCGGTAGTCTTCGCCCGGCCCTCCCCAGTGGGTCGTGTGCATGTCAGTATCCCCGTCCGCCGATATGTGTGTCGTCATCAAAGTCAATGGGCTCGGGAACCGGTGCGTGTCCGGCGAGCCGAAGCAATTTTACCATCCGTGCGGAACGCAGGGCACGGACCCCAGCCACATCGACGTTGTGGACGTTTCTGGTCAGCTCGATGCGGTAGCACGTCGCGTCAAGTGCCTCGAGGCGGGCGGCAGCTTGCGGGTCCGCCTCGATCTGCGCACGCACGTCGGGAGTGAGCGTTTCTCGGATCGCACGCGTCACAGCGGACGCCCGCTCGAGGCGGGCGTTGACCTCGACGCGATCCGCTTGACGCTGAGCGCTCGTGCGTCGATCGAGTCCGTCGGTCGTCAGTTGATCGCCGCCGTCGCGAATGTACGCGCGCGCAGCATCGACGAGGCCGGGGCCTCCCCCGCTGTCAAGGCCGGCGGCGTGAGCGAGAAGTTCAGCCTCGGAGGCGCGACGCAGCAAAAGTCGCGAGAGAGAGTCGCGAGAAGCAAGGATGCGCTGATGGAGCCGGTCCAACCTGCGCGCACGCGTAATCGCGAATCCAGCGACGACAGCCAGCGTGATGACGGCGAATACGATAGCGGCCAGCAGCCAGGGGGACAGTGAGATCATGCGAGTTCATCCCCTTCTTCTCCGCGGCCTCGGATCAGGTCACGTGCCCGGCGCGTTCCCGAGTCGGCGGGACTTCCCATGGCGATCGCCAGCTTGTAGACCTCGAAGACCTTATCCGCCACAACTTCCCAGTCGTACTGCGCCGATGAGCGAGCTCCGGAAGCGGACAGCTCTTCAAGGCGGTCGCGGTCGCTGAGCAGGTCGATGAGCGTACGTGCGAGCGAGTCACTGTTACCCGTCTCGAAGAGCGCGCCGGCTCGCCCGTCCTCGAGCACCGCACGGAAGGCGGGGATATCCGAGGCAACGACAGCCGTATGGGCCGCCATCGCCTCGACGAGGACGATGCCGAAAGACTCGCCACCCGTCTGCGGAGCGACGTAGATGGACGCGCCCGCGAGCAAGGATTCCTTCTCCTCGTCGCTGATTCCACCCAGGAAGGACACAGAATCACCAAAGCGCTCGACGGCCCGGCGGATCTCCGGAGCGTCTCCTCGCCCGGCAATCAAGAAACGGGCACCCGGAAAACGCTCGAGAACACCAGCGATAGCACCCGCGAAATGCTCAGGCCCTTGCGAGGCTCATCCAGGCGGCCGAGGAAAACGATGACCGGGCGCTCATCCGTCGCAACCCACTGCTCCAATGGCTGCGCGGTGCGGAACGAGGCCGTCTCCACGCCGTTCGGGATGATGACGGCGTCGCCGCCGTGATGCTCAATGAGCGTGCGTCGAGCTTCTTCGGAGACAGCGATGCGCACTCCGATACGTTCCATGTACAGGCGCATGGGGGCCGAGGCAATCGCGCGCGAGACCGACCGGCCCAGAGCGGCGTGGAATGTTCCCACGAGAGGGGCACTCGACAGCATCGCGGCGGCCATCGATACCGAGGGGACCACGGGTTCGTGCACGTGGACCACGTCGAAGTCATTGTCTGCCAGCCAGCGTCGCGTTCGCGCGAGTGCCTTGGGTTTCACCGAAATGTTCGCCACCGACCCGTTGAAGGGAATGGAGACGGACGAGCCCGCGGAGGTGATCCATTCGGGGAGGTCGTCCGAGGTCGACGGCGTGAGCACCTGCACGTCGTGGCCACGCGAGCGCAGCTTCAATGCGAGGTCGCGAATATGAAAGCCCACTCCCCCCGGGCACGTCCCAGGAGTATGGGTTCACGATCCCGATCTTCATCGATTCTTCCTCTCGTGCTCGGCCCTGGCGCGCGCAAGCCGCTCGGGGTCAAGGTCTTCCACGAATACCCTCTGCATCATGTGCCAGTCCTGCGGCTTCGACGCCATCATGGCGGCAAATTCGTCGACCCATGCCTGCGTGAGGGCCTCGACGCGGTTGAGGCCGGGTCGGTCCTGCTCCTCGACGCGGATCGGCCCGACGCAACGCACGCGCACATCGGCCCCGGTCGATGTCTCGTTCTCGTAGGTGATGCATGCGGCGAAGAGCGGGCGATCGAGCTTGGTCGCAAGCGCTGCGGGGCCCGCGGCGACGAGTGCCCGCCGCGTGCCGAGATCGACCTCGATGCCCGACCCCGAAATATCTCGGTCTGCCAACAAAGGAACGATAACGCTGCGGCCGCGCACGCGCTCAATGAGGGCAGAAAAGACCGACTCTCCCTTCGCGACGCCGATGATCTCCATGCCGATGCCTTCGCGCAGCGCCACGAAACGCTCAAACAGTGAGGGAGGTTCGACCTTCTCGGCTACGGTCACGATTGTGCGACCGTGGGCACACACCCATGCTCCCGCGCGGTCCCAGCTGCCCGAGTGTCCCAGCGCGAGGACCACCGGTCCGTCCGCACTGGCCTGTGCCAAGGCCTCGAATCCCTCGAAGGACACGCCCTCGAGCAGCGGCGCGCCTCGACGCGATCCGAGCATCAGCTGCTCGGCATAGTTGCGGATGTGCGAGCGAACTGCGTCGCGCAGCTCATCTGCTGATGGCTCCGTTCCGGTCAAACGCGCCATGTTAGAGCGCAGCCGATCGATCATGGCGCCCCCACGCCTGGCCGCGATGATTGCGCCCGCGTCCGCCATGCGCATGACGAGGCGCAGCGGGAGGCGAGGAGCGACGGCAAAAGCACAGGACAGGGGCGAGAAAGTCACTGGGCTCCCTCGTCGATGTGGCGGGCGGTGAACCAGATACGCTGGCAAACGGTCACAAACGACGCGAAAGCGACCCACGTCAAACCGGCCGCGAAGATCCATTCGGGCAGGCCCAGGCTCATGAGAATCGCCGTGCCCATGCCGATGATGAGGCGGTCGGTTCGCTCGGCGATGCCCAGCTTGGCGACGACCCCGACGGACTCGGCGCGAGCGCGCGCGTAGGGTACGGCGGCCGCGCCAACGATGGAGCAGATGCCAGCAATGATCGCCCACGTGCGCACGAGCGAATCGTCCATCTGGAAGATCGCGTAGGCGGTCAGGGAACCAAACACGGCACCGTCACCGAGGCGATCAAGCGTCGAATCGAGGAAGGCTCCAAAGCGCGTGCCCCCCCGTGGTCATCCGCGCAAGCGTGCCGTCCACGGAGTCGCCGAACATGACGACTGCCAGGGCAATACCGCCCTGCCAGATCCACCCCTGCGGAATGCAGATAACCGCGATCGCGACCGTCGCAACGGTGCCCGCGACCGTCACCGCATTAGGGGTGACGCCGGCTCGTGCGAGAACGCGAGCGAGAGGCGTAAAGATAGCCTTCGTGATGGAACGTCCGTGGTTTCCGAGCATCAGTCCTCCTTCGGCCAGGCGGCGGCCAGGCGCGCCCGAGCATCCTCCAGGAGCTCAGGCACGGCCTTTGTCTGCGCGATAATCGGCAGGAAGTTCGCGTCCCCCAGCCAGCGGGGAACGACGTGCTGGTGGAGGTGGGCGGCGATGCCGGCACCGGCCACCTCGCCCTGGTTCATGCCCAGGTTGAAACCCGCCGGAGACGCGACCTCGCGCGTGACACGCATGGCCGTCGCCGTCAGGTTGCCCAGCTCGATGCGTTCCTCGTCGGTGAGCTCCGTGTAGTCGGAGACGTGACGATACGGGCACACGAGCAAGTGCCCGGAATTGTAGGGGAACAGGTTCATGAGCACGAAGCAGGTGTCGCCGCGGTAGACGATCAGTCCCGTCTGGTCGTCCTTTCCGGGCGCCGTGCAGAACGGGCACCCGACGTCCGAGGCGTCGGCGGGCTTGCCTTCGCCGCGGATGTAGGCCATCCGGTAGGGGGTCCAGAAACGGCCGAAGCCGTCCGGGACGCCCGCAAGCTCGCGGGCGTCCTCAGTCGGCAACGGGCCGTTCGAGGTACCGATCACATCGGAACCGGCATCGCGGCTCATAAGACTCACGCCTCGTCGAGGCCGTCGATCTGGTCGGCGTTGTTGCGCTGCGCAATGTGGGAGGCGATCAGCTCGACCGCGCGATCAACGGCGATGCCGTTGTGCTGCGAGCCGTCACGCAGACGGAAGGAGACCGCGCCCGCCTCGACGTCCTCGCCGCCGGCGATGAGCGTGAAGGGGATCTTGTCCTTCGAAGCGTTGCGAATCTTCTTGCCGAAGCGATCGTCCGACAGGTCGGTCTCGACACGCACGCCGCGCTCGCGCAGCTTCGCAGCAACATCCTTGACGTAGCCATCGAAGGCCTCAGCGACGGGAATGAGGCGGACCTGGACGGGCGAGAGCCACGCCGGGAACGCGCCCGCGTAGTGCTCGGTGAGAACGCCGATGAAACGCTCGACGGAGCCCAGCTTCGCGGAGTGGATCATGACGGGGCGCTGACGGCTGCCATCGGCTGCCGTGTACTCCAAGTCGAAGCGGTCGGGCTGGTTGAAGTCGTACTGAATCGTCGACATCTGCCAGGTGCGCCCGATCGCATCCTTGACCTGCACGGACACCTTCGGGCCATAGAAGGCGGCGCCGCCCGGATCGGGAACCAGGTCGAGGCCGGTCGCGGCGCAGGCGTCTTCGAGGGCCTTCGTGGCAGCCGCCCAGTCCTCGTCCGAACCGATGAACTTGTCCTTCTTCTTGCCGTCCTCGTCACGCGTGGACAGCTCGAGGTAGAAGTCCTTGAGGCCGAAAGCAGACAGGATCGACAAGAAGAACTCGATCTGCGTGCGGATTTCCTCGGAGGCCTGCTCGGGGGTGCAGTAGGTGTGCGAGTCGTCCTGCGTGAAGCCGCGCATGCGGGTCAGGCCGTGGACAACGCCGCTCTTCTCGTAGCGGTAGTCGTGGCCAAGCTCGTAGAAGCGCAGGGGCAGCTCACGGTAGGAGCGGCCACGCGAGCGGAAGATCAGGTTGTGCATCGGACAGTTCATGGCCTTGAGGTAGTACTCCTGGCCTGCCTTGGTCACGTTGCCTTCCTCGTCGCGTTCTTCGTCGACGAGCATGGGCGGGAACATGGTGTCCGCGTAGTAGGGCAGGTGACCCGACGTGTGGAAGAGCCCGCCCTTAGAGATCTCGGGCGTGTGCACGAAGTCGAAGCCGGCCGCCTTGTGACGGTCGGTCACGTAGGACTCGATCTCGTGGCGCAGGATGCCGCCCTTGGGGTGGAAGACGACGAGGCCGGGGCCGATCTCCTCGGGGAAGGAGTACAGGTCCAGCTCGGCACCGAGGCGACGGTGGTCGCGACGCTCGGCTTCCTTGATGCGCTCCTGGTAGGCGACGAGGTCGTCCTTCGAGGCCCAGGCTGTGCCGTAGATGCGCTGGAGCTGATCGTTGGACTGATCGCCCTTCCAATAGGCGGCCGAGGCCTTGGTGAGCGTGAAGCCGTTGCCAATGAGCTTGGTGGAGGGCAGGTGCGGGCCGCGGCACAGGTCCTTCCAGGCGACGGAGCCATCGCGGCGGACGTTGTCGTACATGGTGAGCGTACCGCCGCCGACCTCGACGGAGGCGCCCTCGGCACCCTTACCCTTCGTGGTCACGAGCTCGAGCTTGTAGGGCTGCTCGGCCAGCTCGCGGGCGGCCTCCTCCTCGGAGATCTCGCGGCGCACGAAGCGCTGACCTTCCTTGACGATGCGCTTCATGCGCTTCTCAAGGTCGCGCAGCAGCTCGGGGGTGACGGCGTCGATGTTGCCGAAGTCGTAGTAGAAGCCATCGGTGATGAAGGGGCCGATGCCGAGGTTCACGTCGGGGAATACGTCCTGGACGGCCTGGGCGAGCACGTGGGTGGCGCTGTGGCGCAGGATGTTCAGGCCGTCCTCGCTAGCCAGGGTGATGGCCTCGACGGTCGTCCCCTCTTCGAAGGGGGTCTCCAGGTCTCGCGGGGTACCGTCGACCTTGATGGCGACAACATCGCGAGACTTCTCGAACCACGTCGTGCCCGTGGTCCCCGCCGGTACGGTGTGTTCGTGTCCGTCAATGACGAGCGAGATATCGGGCACTGTGTCTCTAGTTTCGTTAGATACGCGAAATTGTGTTGTTAAGGGGATTCTATCCCCGTGGCGTGCTCGGTTCAGGAGCGGGCGCGCCAGTCCTTGACGGCTTTCGCCGCGCTCAGGGCACGGTAGGTGGCCTTCTTAATGGGCATGTCCCAGCCGCCGGGCACGTCTGTGAAGTGCGAGGCGAAGGCGCTCTTGTACTTTCCGACGCTGTAGAGGTCGGGGCAGCGCGGCGAGTGGGCGCCCATCAGGTCGAATTCGCGCACGCCGTCGCGGGCGAGGAATTCGGCGGCCAGGAAGTCCAGGACCGGGGGCTGACGCAGGCGACGGCCGGCCTCGGTGGAGGCGCCGTATTCTGCCTGCGCGCGGATCCCCTCGACGAGGCAGAAGTCCCAGCACAGGATGTTTCCGTCGGCGTCACGCATCGAGAAAATGCGGGCGTGCTTGGGACCCAGGGTCTTGAGCAGGCTGAGGTAGTACTCCTTGGGGTGGGGGCGGAAGCCGTCACGCTTGGCGGTTTCCTCCATGACGGCGTAGTACTCGTCGATGACGGCCTCAGCGTTGGCGGTGTCCTCATGGAAGGTCACGCCCTCGGCCTTGCCCTTCTTCAGGCCGGAACGGATCGAGCGCTTACCGGCCTTGGGCATGGCGGCCAGGATCGCTTCCTCGGTCTTGCCGGAGGTGTCGATGACGACGGTACGGTCGTAGGAGATGGTCTGCAGCGGCATGCACAGGTCGGGGTGTTGGTAGATGGCGTGCAGGCGCACGAAGGCAACCGACTTGTCCTTTGCCTTGATCTCGCGCACAAGGTCCGCGCGCAGAGCTGCTTCGCGTTCTGGGGAGGCTTCCTTGACCCACGCCGGGCCCCACTTCGCCCACAGGTAGTGGACGCCGCGCACCGAATACTTGTAGAGGGTGATGAACGCAATCTTGGAATCGTCCTCGCACCAGGCATAGCGTCCCCACACTCCGTGGCCCTGAGACTCCTCGAACGCCTCCCAGACGCACGTCTGTTCGATGGGCAGGGAGCGGTCCTGGAAGCCGGAGACCGCGGCGATCTTGTCTTCCTGAGAAATGGGCACGAGTGCGGTTGTCGTCATGGTGTCCTCGTTAGTCGGAAATATCGGTCGCGTAGGGGGTCAGTCTATCAGGGCCTCCTCCCCCGCCGACGAGGCCGGGGCCGGGCGGGGAGGAGGCGTGGCGTCAGTAGGACGTCTCGGTGGGCTCCGGGTAGTAGCGCGCAAACTTCCGTCGGTGGTTCTGCTTCTGGAGCCAGACAGTGAGGTTGCGGCGCAGATCCTTCTCCGTCGGGTTGAGGAGCAGGTCGAAGCGGCGGCCCTCGCGGATAATCGTCTTGACGCGCGCACGCAGGTCGGGATCAACGATGTAGTGCAGGAGCAGAGAGTCTGGGACAAGCGTGTAGAGAATTTCATCCCGAGCTTGGGTCTGCTCGCACTCCTGGCCGTCAATGAGGTCGGCGACCATGGGAATCATCGGATTGGCACCCGCTGCCGCCATGTACCAGTTGTTGCGGCCAATGCGCGGGTTGACCTCGAAGAAGAGTGCGCGCCCGTCGCGAGGATCGATCTTCACGTCGAAGTTGGCGAAACCTCGGTAGCCGTTCTCCGTCAGGAGGGTGCACGCATCGGCCCACAGCTGGGGGGAAGTCCTCGGTGATCATGGCCACCGGGTTTCCGATCATCGTGGGAGCGTGATCCTCGAGGAGCACGCGAGCGGAACCGATGAGGGTGACCTTCCCTCGCGAATCAACATAGGCGGTGATCGATCGCATCGCCGTGTTGTCCCCGGGAATCAGTTCCTGGACGAGGAAAGTATCGCGGAAACCCGCATCCTTGAGTGTCTCCCACAGCTGGGTCAGTTCCTCGGGCGTATCGATGAACCAGATCTTGCGCTTGCCCTCGAATTCGAGCACGTCGTAGGGCTCACCTTTTGCGGATTTGGCCACAACCGGAAAACTGAACGGAATCTCGGGGGCCACCCACGCCTCGTCCTCAACACCGGAGAAATCGACGGCGACTGTACCGGGAGAATCGATTCCCGCACGCTCACACGCGCGGGAGAACTCCTCCTTATCGGTGAGGCGATCCATGACCTCTTCGCTCGGGAAAGGCAGCGCGTAGTGCCGTGAGAGCGCGTCCATGTTGCGGGCGACAAACGCCGAGAAGATGTCGTGATTCGCCATCAGGATCAGCTTCTTGTCCGCATTCTCAGCGGCAATCGTCATCAGGATGTCAAGCAGCTGAGCATCACTCGCGTGGGCGCTCACATGACGGACATCGAAAAAGTGTGACCGCGTGATCGACTCGGTCGGCTGGGAACCGACACAAATACAGCGGCATCCAAAAGCTTCATTGAAACAGCGCCCAATTCCATACACGCCGAAGTCTCCGCCGATGATGACGGGCAGGATATCGTTGCGGGGCGACAGGGGGCGAGGCCGAGTCAAGTAGTCGATCGTCATGCCACAAGCCTAGCGCCTGGTAGGATACGGAACGTTCCCTGAGACCTCTCTCACCTCTACGAAAGTTCGTTATGAGTTCGCCATTTTCGCAGCACAACCAGCAGCCCTTCCAGCCCCAGCAGGGCATGGGCGGATACCCCCAGCAGGGAGGCTACCCTCAGGGCGGGAACCAGCAGGGCGGATACCAGCAGCAGCCAGCCCAGCCCTCGTACGGCGCGACCCCTTACGGTCAGTCCGCTTACGCAGGCGGTCCGATGGGTCCCCGGCCCTCGGGTTCCAACAGTGGCAAGCTCATCGCGATCATCGCGGGTTCGTTCGTCGCCGCTCTCGTCATTGGCGGCATCATCATGATGATCTTCCAGATGAGCATGTCGTCGTCGCAGGAAGACCGATCGGCACGCCCCGCACCCACCTCGACAAGCTCCCCGACCTACGGATCTAATCCCACGAGCAAGCCCTCGTCGTCGCCCACGTACGGCTCGAAGCCGTCGCCCACGTACGGCTCGAAGCCGTCGCCGACGTCGGGCTCTGGCACCGGTACGGGTTCCTCGTCGGGCTCGAATGGCGGCTCCGACCCCGCCGTCGAGAATATGATCCAGTCGACCTGCGATAGCCAGATCAATACCGCGATCAAGGGCGCATCTATCACGAATAAGCAGATCTTCCTCATTAACACGAGCTCTGACAAGCTTACCTACGCGTACACGGGTCACGTGACCGGTCGGAGGGCCAAGAACAACGAGGCCGTCGACGGTGACTTCACCTGCAAGGCAGACTATGATCTGTCAACGGGTTTGATTGAAACGTACTTCGAGTAGAAACAGCGCCTGCTCTGACCTCTGCCGGGCGATCTCCGAGGCCCTCGGCCACTGCAGGGTTGGCCGCACAATCTCCAGACGTCTCGCACCATCGACTTCAGGGAGTCCTCATGTCCAACCCCTACGGCCCCAACCAGCCATCGCAGTGGGGCGGTCAGCAGGCGCCGAACGGCCAGTATCCGCTCGGTGCACAGGGTGGCGCGGTCTACGGAGCTCCATCCGTACAACAGCAGCCCAGTGGTGCAACGGGTGCGGGATACGGGTACGCGCAGCCCACGGTCACCCCGCAGGCACAGCCCGGCTATTACCAAGCTCCGTCGCCCATGCCGCAGGTGCAGTCCGCGGGCGGCCCTTCCTATGGCTCCATGGGCGCGATCCCGCCACGTCAGAAGTCACACGCGGGCTTGATCATCGGCATCGTCGTTGCCGTCCTCGTCATCCTCCTCATGATCGTTTTCGCGGTGATCGCCACGAGCAATGGGCCTCGTTCGGCGGGTCAGGCCCCGGCAACCGGAGCACCCGCGACAGGGGCGCCCACGGATTCTTCCTCTGGCTCGTCATCGGGGTCATCGTCCGGCTCGTCATCGGGGTCATCGTCCGGTTCCGGGCACGGCGCCTCCAAGCCTCGGGATAAGAACGGTAACGATCCGCTCACTGATGATGAGGAATCCAATGTTCTTAACGAGTGCAAGCTTTCTCTCAGTAAATCTGCGGCATCGGGAAGCCTCACGGACTGGACGATTTCCCGCGACGGCAAGACCGACAAGGGTAATCTGCAGTACCTCATGAAGGGTACCTTTGAGGGAACGATTAACTCCGGCAAGAGCGGAACCTTTGCTTTCACCTGCAACGCCATTCAGGACCTGAGCACCGGTCAATACATCGCCACGGCGACGTTCGACACCAAGTAAAACACTGCGCAGGAACTCATGATTCACCACCCGGATCTGCTCCCCGCGACGCGCACCAGCGTCTCTCCCTGGTGGAAGAATGCCGTCCTCTACCAGGTCTACCCTCGTTCGTTCCAGGACACGAACGGTGACGGTTACGGTGATGTGCAGGGGATTCATCAGCGCCTGGACTATTTGGCTGACCTCGGCATCGATATCGTGTGGATCTCCCCGATCTACCGATCCCCTCAGGCAGACAACGGCTACGATATCTCCGACTATCGAGACATTGATCCTCTCTTCGGGGATCTGGACGCCTTCGATCGGCTCGTCGCTCGCGCTCACGAGCTCGGCATGCGTGTCGTCATGGATCTCGTCGTCAACCACACGTCGGTCGAACACCCGTGGTTCGTCGAATCCGCTTCTTCCACGCACTCACCGCGCCGCGACTGGTACTACTGGCGCGACGCACGCCCCGGGATGGAACCTGGGTCACCCGGCGCGGAGCCGAACAACTGGGAGTCTTTTTTCGGTGGTTCCGCGTGGCAGTTCGATCCAACATCAGGCCAGTATTACCTGCATTTGTTCGCCCGCGAGCAGCCGGATCTGAACTGGGAGAACCCGCGGGTGCGCGACGCTGTCTACGAGATGATGAACTGGTGGCTGGATCGCGGCGTCGATGGATTCCGGGTCGACGCCATCGACGTGATCTCCAAGGCTCCAGGCCTCCCAGACGGCGGCCCTGCACGTGCCCCGTTCGGCGTGGGCCACGAGTGCTACGCGGATGGGCCGCGCCTCCACGAGTTTTTGCAGGAGATGAACGCGCGGACGTTCGCGCATCATCCCGGATCCTTCACGGTGGGCGAGGCATCGAATGCATCCCCCGAATCCGCGCTGCTGTTCTGTGCCCCAGAGCGCGGTGAGTTCAATATGCTCATCCAGTTCGAGCACATGAATCTCGGCCTCGAGAACGGGAAGTTCTCGCCCCGCCCCCTTGACGACGGCGAGCTGGCCGCGGTGTTCACTCGCTGGCAGGACACGCTCGGCGATCGAGGGTGGAACGCTCTGTACCTGGAGAATCACGACCAGCCTCGGTCGGTGTCGCGTTTCGGTGATCCCGACAGCTATTGGCACGAGTCAGCGACAGCCCTCGCCACGGCCTATTTCCTGCAGCGTGGCACGCCTTTCATCTACCAGGGGCAGGAGATCGGGATGCTCGGGGGCTCTTTATGTGAGAGCTCCGATTTCCGAGATGTTGAATCCCTGGGTTATCTGGCGAGTCTCGAAGGCGACGAGGTGCCGGCTGGCCTGACCGCCATGTCGCGAGATAACGGGCGCACCCCGATGCAGTGGGACGACTCCCCCACCGCCGGTTTTACCGAGAGCACACCCTGGATTGATGTTCCGCCGTCCACCTCTGGCATCAACGTCGCGGCACAGATCGAGGATCCAGCATCGATCCTGTCGTATTACAAGGCACTCATCGATGCTCGCCACCGCATTCCCGCGCTCACGGAGGGCTCATTCGAGCGCATCGACGTCGGTTCCCCCGCGCTCTTCGTCTATCGCCGGCGGATGGCGGGTAGCGAGGTTCTCGTGATGGTCAACCTTTCGGGTACCGTCCACAGCCCGCAATTCCCCACCTCGGACGAGGCATGGGCACCCTCTCACTGGGATCTGTACCTGTGCAATACGGATGTGCCGCTCGCGTCTGGTTCTCTTCGCTCGCGGGATGGGGAGGATCACGATGTACGTCCGGACGATTCGATGAAGCCCTGGGAGGCACGCGTCTATCTGCGCACGCTCTAGGCTGTCCTCGTTCTGTACCACCCAGCGAAGCGCTGCGGGCGGATCCTCAACCTGTCAGCATAGAGCGCCCACAATACGCAATACGCCCTGGACAAAGGAAAACGCGGATGAGAAGAAGATGTCTTCTCATCCGCGTTTTCCGTTGCTTGTCTCAGCCGTTGCGGCGCTTAGCGATCACGAGAGAGACACCCGCAATCGTCACGAGGCCTGCCAGGAAGCCCAGGTTCGTCGCATCTGCACCGGTCTTAGCGAGGCGCGGTGCGGGGGTTGTCGACGGCGTGGGAGTCGGCTCCGGGGTCGGGCTCTCCGACGGCGTGGGGCTCGGCTCCGGGGTCGGGCTCTCCGACGGCGTGGGGCTCGGCTCCGGGGTCGGGCTCTCCGACGGCGTGGGGCTCGGCTCCGGGGTCGGGCTCTCCGACGGCGTGGGGCTCGGCTCCGGGGTCGGGCTCTCCGACGGCGTGGGAGTCGGCGTCGGGGTCGGCGTGGGAGTCGGCGTCGGGGTCGGCGTCGGGGTCGGCGTCGGGGTCGGCGTCGGCGTCGGGGTCGGAGTCGGCGTCGGCGTGGGAGTCGGCGTCGGGGTCGGCGTGGGAGTCGGCGTCGGGGTCGGCTTAGGAGTCGGCACCAGCTTGTTGTTCAGGTTGAGAGCAAAGAGGTGATCCTCACTCAGCGTGAAGGTGGCCTCACGGTTGTTTGCCTTGAGCGTGACGCCCTGAGCGGTATCGAACACGCGGCTCTCGGCCTCGTTCCAGGTGACGCCGTCAGCGGAGGGCAGGTCGCCCTCAGAGACGCTTACCTCGGTGCCCAGGGGAAGTGCGCCCGGGTAGCTGTAGCTCTTACCGGCCTTGACGGTCGCCTGGTAGGTCTTGTTGACCGACGGATCCGCGTCGTTCTTGAGCGTGATGTTGAGGGTGTACTCAAGGTCCTTCGCGTTTTCGGGGAGCTCGCCGTCAACCTTCTTCGTCACGGAGAAGGTCTGGTGCGCGAAAGCATCCGCGACCGCACCGAAACGCATCACCTTCGTGACGGGGGAAACCTTCTTGCCGGGCACGTTGAACTCCACGGTGTTGGAGAACTTACCGACGATGTCGGCAGCGCGCTTGGCGCCCTCGACGCGAGTCGGAATCTCCACGATCGCCGACTGGTTTGCGGGGATCTCGGGGAAGGTCACGGTCAGCTTCTGAGGCGTGCACTCGACCGTGGACGCGGCACCGAAGGCACCCTTCGAGGTGTCCTTGCTCTGGCGCTTGCCCTCGGGTGTGGTCGGATCGACGACAACGAAGGTGTGCTTCTTGACGTAGTCCGTCACCGTGGCGCAGTCGTAGCTCCAGTTTTCACCGGCGGGAACCTCGTCGACGATCGACGCACCGGTCACGGCCTTATCACCGGCCGGCAGGATCACGCGCCACATGATGGCCTTGTTCTCATCGCCATCCTCGCTGTCGTTGAGGCCAATCCAGCCCTCCTTGACAGTGCGCGCTTCACCGGTGGGACGCACGACCATGTTGACCTTGCGCGAGACCACCTTGTTGCCGACCTTCACCACGAAGTTCTCGTTGGCGGGGCCGGTGTACTGAACCATGGCGCTCGTCGTCACGGAGCCCGCCCACTCAGCGGCCGAGTCAGCGTTCTCGTTGAAGACGACGGTGACGATACCGTCGGTCCCCCAGGTGCCGCAGCCGATGACAACGCCGGTTGCAGAACGAACATCAAAGGTACGCTCGGCTGTGGGGCGCAGGATCGGCTGACCCGTGTTCGCCTCGGCCACGGTCGCGTCGTAGGTGAAGAAGTCGCCGGCCTTCACAGCACCGTTCGTCTTCCACGGCAGCTTGACGCCGACGTCCCACAGGTTCGCGATTGTCTTCGCTTCCGCACCCTGGGGATTGACCAGCTGCAGGTTATCCCAGTCAAGGTCAACCTTGTTGTTGACATTCGTCGTGGGGGCGGGGCACGCGAGCGCCGTGGCCGACGCCGTGCGGGTCGTCAACAGCTGCAAAGCACCAAAGAAGCTCAATACCAGAGCGAAAGCTACAAGAAGTGCGCTAGCCGACTGCTCTTCAACGCAACCATAAAATACTCCTGTCGATGGGCATGAGACGGGATCGCCTCAAGCACATAATTATAGAGTAACGGAGCAAAAACTCTAGAGATCAGAGAATTAGCAGAAAACTATTTAAATAAAATTTCCTTGTCAAACCGGCTTATGCTGCATATATGCGGCACACAGAACACGTCTGTAATTGAACCGAATTAATTTTCTGCACACCAGGTCAAACGCACTTGACCAGCAAATACGCAGATTTCACAAAATGATGCTATTGATCACATTTCCACAAGACACTGCCCATTTCTACCTCGCGCGACCACGACCTAGTCACGCCTAGCACACGTGCAATGCTCCATCCCACCGCAACGCAAAACAACTCGGATGAGCCACAATAGGCCACACAAGCAACCGCGCATGCTTAGCAACGACAGCCTAGCCCACCACTCCCCCAACGCAGCATCGACAGCAGGATTCTTACTCCCCCATCTTTTGACAGGACTTTTGTCCGCACACACCCACACCCTCTCCCTCCGCACGCATGATGAGCCACTCGCGAAGCGCGCATGATGAGCCACTCGCGAAGCGCGCACAAAGAAGTGGGCGGGATGAGCATTACTCATCCCGCCCACTGTGTTCCCTCAGGGGCTCGCGCACCTCAGGGTCGGGTCACCATCAGTGGTTGCGACGCTTGGCGGCCACGAGAGACAGACCCGCGATCGCGACGATTCCAGCCAGGACGCCCAGACCAGCCGCATCGGTACCGGTCTTCGCCAGCTGCGGAGCGGGCGAAGGAGTTGCCGAGGGCGTCGGAGCAGGGGTCGAAGGCGTGGCCGACGGGGTCGGGGTCGGGGTCGGGGCCAAAACGTTGGTCAGGGTCAGCGAGTAGACCTGATCATCGCTCAGCGTGAAGGTAGCCTCGCGGTTATCCGCGGAGAGGGTCACACCATCGGCGGTCTCGAAGACGCGGCTCTCAGCATCATTCCAGGTGATACCAACACCGGCGGGCAGGTCACCCTCCGACACCGTCACAACGGTACCCAGGGGCAGAGACGTGGGGTAGGTGTAGGTCTCGCCAGCCTTGACGGAAGCAGCGAAGGTCTTGTTCACCGAGGGATCGGCGTCATTCTTCAGGGTGATCGTCAGCGGGTACTCGATGTCCTGGGCGGACTCGGGCAGGTCACCCTCGACCTTCTTGGTCACGGAGAAGGTCTGGTGGGCGTACGCATCGGCAGACGCACCGTAGTACAGGGTCTTCGTGATGGGCTCGACAACCTTCACACCGGCAACGTTGAAGTTGACGGTGTTGGAGAAGACACCCACGACATCGCCAGCGCGCTTTGCGCCCTCAACGCGGGCAGGCAGCAGGACAATCGCGGACTGGTTCGCGGGAATCTCAGCAAGCGTGACGGTCACCTTGGTAGAAGTGCACTCGACCTGCGCGGCAGCACCAAAGGCCCCCTTCGAGGTGTCATTGTCCTGGCGGAGGCCCTCGGAGCTGGTCGGGTCGGTCACCAGGTAGGTGTGGTTCTTCGTGTACTCGTTGACGACGTCGCAGTTGAAGTTCCACTTGGAGCCCGCGGGGACCTCGTCAACGATCGACGCGCCGGTCACGGCCTTGTCACCCGCGGGGAAGACAACGCGCCACATGATGGCCTTGTTCTCGTCGCCATCCTTATTCTCGGGAACGTTCAGCCAACCGTCCTTCTGGTAGCGGGGAACACCGGGGGTGCGACGCAGCATGTCGATCTCACGCTCAACCTTCTTGCCGAGCTTGACCGTGTACTTCTCACCGCCGGGACCGGAGTAGCGAGTCAGGCCGTTGGTGGACACGTGGCCGTACCACTGCGCAGCAGACTCGACCTTCTCGTTGAAGACGACGGTTACCATGCCGTCAGCACCCCAGGTGCCGCAACCGACGACGACGCCGTTGTTGGAGATGACCTCGAACTTACGGGCAACATTCGGACGCAGGACGCTCTCCCCCGTCGCAGCGTTGATGATCGAGGCATCGTAGGTGAAGTAGTCGCCGGCCTTCACGCGGCCCTCAGTCTTCCACGGCAGCTTGATGCCGAGGTCCCACCAGTCACCCACAGCCTTCGTCTCACGGCCGGCGTGGTCGACGAGCTGAGCGTTGTCCCAATCCAAGGTGACCTTGTTGCTCACATTCGTGGTCGGCTCCGGGCAGCTCAGCGGAGCTGCGGAGGTGGGAGTCTGAGCGCCGACAAACTGCGCGAGACCGAAGAAACTCAAAACCAATGCGAAAGTCGCAAGAAGAACACCGAAGTGACGGCGCTTCAGGGCAGCCATAGAAAACTCCTGTCAACGGGATGAGCGACGGCGTCGCCGCATACCGCATCAGTTTATGCCAATCACCTGCAAGACGGTCAAGAATCGGAGCGATTAGTTCCTCAGACACCACAACTAACACGAGCGACAAGAGTAAACGTCGCCGATTTGTCGGACTAATTTATAAACTGACAAAAATTGCTGCCCGGGCGTGTCGTCCAATGAGCGAACAATAGCCACACAGATCCGACAAACTCACCGAGTGTTCAGTAAATCGGAAGGCAAACGACGCCAGCGCAGATCGGCCATCTTCCCATCATCACGCGACACAACCGACGCCGACAGGATACGAACAAAAAAACTCCCGCCGACGTTCGACGAGAGTGAGATAAACAAAAAGCCGAATCAACAGATCCGACTAGCTGGTGGGCGATACTGGGATCGAACCAGTGACCTCTTCCGTGTGAAGGAAGCGCGCTACCCCTGCGCCAATCGCCCGAGGTGGGTACGGGATTCGAACCCGTGTATACGGCTTTGCAGGCCGCTGCCTCGCCTCTCGGCCAACCCACCACACCCAATGGGATCGAGTGGATTCCCGATTGAGAGCGGATGACGGGACTCGAACCCGCGACCCTCACCTTGGCAAGGTGATGCTCTACCAACTGAGCCACATCCGCGTGAACCGCTTGTGCGGCCGGGCTATAGCCCGCCAATCCTGTTTCCAGGATGACCGTGGGCGATACTGGGATCGAACCAGTGACCTCTTCCGTGTCAGGGAAGCGCGCTCCCGCTGCGCCAATCGCCCGAGCGGATGACGGGACTCGAACCCGCGACCCTCACCTTGGCAAGGTGATGCTCTACCAACTGAGCCACATCCGCGTTTCTCAGAACGTCAACCGTTCTTCGCAACGGGTAAAACCTTAACAGAACATCCAGCCAGAACGCAAAACCAAACCCCCGTTATCCAAGTCACACGCCATTTTTCGACCGGATTATCGCCCGTAAGGACACATTCGTGCGACGCTTGTCGGTATGGAAACTCGACCTGGCAAGGCCTACCCCCTGGGTGCCACCTTTGATGGAACCGGAACGAACTTCGCGATCTACTCGTCGGTCGCAACGTCTGTGACACTCTGCCTCTTGGACGACGACCTCAACGAAATGCGCATCCCCATGACGGAGGTCGATGCCTACGTGTGGCATGTCTACGTCCCTCAGATACGCGCCGGCCAACGCTACGGCTACCGCATCGACGGCCCCTGGGATCCCCACAACGGGTTACGTTGCGACCCTTCGAAGCTCCTCCTCGACCCCTATGCAAAGGCGATTGAGGGACAGCTGAAGGATTCCCTCGACCTGCTTTCCTACAAGATCGACGATCCCCTGACCCTGAAGGGCGGCGACTCCGCCGATGCGACAATGCACTCGGTCGTCGTCAACCCGTTCTTCGACTGGGAGGGTGACCGAAGCCCCGGACACGACTACTCCGAGTCGATCATCTACGAGGCCCACCTCAAGGGCATGACAATGCGCCATCCGGACATCCCGGAGGAGCTGCGCGGCACCTACGCAGGCATGGCGCACCCCGCGATCATCGAGCACCTGACAAAGCTCGGCATCACCACGGTTGAGCTATGCCGATCCAGCAGTTCACGAACGACACGACGCTGCAGGCCAAGGGCCTGTCGAACTACTGGGGCTACAACACGATCGGTTACTTTGCTCCGCACAACGCTTACGCCGCCACGAAGGATCCCGGCGCGCAGGTCTCCGAGTTCAAGGCGATGGTGAAGGCACTGCACGCGGCCAACATCGAGGTCATTCTCGACGTCGTCTACAACCACACGGCAGAGGGCAACCACATGGGGCCCACCCTCTCGTTCCGCGGCATCGACAATCCCTCTTACTACCGCCTCGTCGACGGGGATCGTCAGCACTACTTCGACACGACGGGCACGGGCAACTCCCTCCTCATGAGCTCTCCTCAGGTCCTCCAGCTCATCATGGACTCGCTGCGCTACTGGGTGACCGAGATGCACGTGGATGGCTTCCGCTTTGACCTCGCCTCCACCCTGGCCCGCCAGTTCGCCGAGGTCGACCGACTGTCCGCTTTCTTCGACCTCATCCACCAGGATCCCGTGGTCTCGCAGGTCAAGCTCATCGCGGAGCCGTGGGACGTGGGTGCGGACGGCTACCAGGTCGGCGGCTTCCCTCCCCTGTGGTCCGAGTGGAACGGCAGGTACCGCGATACGGTGCGCGACTTCTGGCGCGGCGAGTTCTCCTCTCTCCCCGACTTCGCCTCGCGTCTGGCTGGCTCCTCCGACCTCTATGGGACGACGGGCCGCAAGCCCATGGCATCCATCAACTTCATCACCGCCCACGACGGCTTCACGCTGCGCGACCTTGTGTCTTACAACGAGAAGCACAACGAGGCGAACCTCGAGGGCGGCGCGGATGGCGCGAACGACAACCGTTCGTGGAACTGCGGCGTCGAGGGCGACACGGATGACGAGGAGATCATCGAGTTGCGCTACCGCCAGCAGCGCAATTTCCTGACGACCCTCATCTTCTCCCAGGGCGTGCCGATGATCGCCCACGGCGACGAGCTGGGCCGCACCCAGCGAGGCAACAACAACGTGTACTGCCAGGACAACGAGCTCTCATGGATCAACTGGGATCTGGATGAGCACGACTACAAGCTCCTGCGTTTCACCCGCGACCTCATTCACCTGCGCCGCAATCACCCGGTGATGCGCCGCCGGCGTTTCCTGGAGGGGCCCGCGCGGCGTGGAGGCGAGTCCTCTCTCGGCGAGATCGAGTGGTTCACGCCGGCGGGCACGCACATGACGGAGGAGGAATGGAACCAGCCGTGGGCGCGCTCGACGATGGTCTTCTACAACGGCGACGCCATCCGCGAACCCGACGCGAACGGACGCCGCATCCTCGACGATGACTTCCTGCTGCTGCTCAACGCCGCTCCAGAGGCGGTCGACTTCACGCTCCCGGACGCGAAGTATGGGCACACCTGGCACACCGTCGTCGACACGGCAGGTGACGATGATCGCGACGAGTACCACTCGGGCGATGTCGTGCACGTTGGACCGCGCACCTCGTTCATCCTGCGCAATCCGCGCGGACTGTAGGACACCGACACCGACCGCCAGCTTTCAGGTACGCGTACCGGCTACTTATCGACCTGGGGCTGGGCGGCGCGTCTGAACCAAAAGGCGCATGGACACCCGTACGATTTGATTTGTGAATGAAAACGCGGTGCCCGAGGAGTTTATGCGGGCTCTGCTGTCCCTGCGACAGGCGGACCACCTGGCGCACATCCTCCTCGAGGAGGTTCCCCCGCCTCGTCGTTTGGCGCCCTTCACGGCGGCGCTCGCGATGCGAACCACGGACGAGGACGAGGCCGGACAGCCCCTGTCGACTGGTCGTATGGTCATCCTGCACGACCCCGTGGAGCAGATCGGTTGGAATGGTACGTTCCGCATCGTCGCCCAGATGCGCGCACAGGTGGATTCGGAGATGATCGGTGATCCGATGCTCTCGGAGGGAATCTGGGGCTGGATGCTCGATTGCCTGGACATGGCTGGCGCCGGTCTCCATGACTTGACCGGGACGGTGACCCGCGAGATGAGTGAGACCTTCGGCGGCCTGGAGTTGCGCGGGTCGGCACTGTTCGTCGAGGTCCGTGCATCGTGGACCCCGAACAGTGAGTATCTTGGTGAACATCTGTCCGGTTGGGCGGATGTGATGCGTCGGACGGCAGGAATCATGCCTGCCCGTCATCTCGAAGGAGTCTGAGTGCTGGTCAACAATGGCGGCGGCTTGCCGCAGGGCGATACGGATAATCCGGAGCTTATCGCGCAGCCGCGTGGGGGGACCCCCGCTGTCATTGATACCCAGGAAGAACTTGAGGCCGCGGCCCGCGCACTGAGCGTCGGCTCGACCCCGATTGCCCTGGACGTGGAACGCGCTCAGGGGTTCCGCTACGGCTCCGATCCTTACCTCGTGCAAATTCGCCGCGAGGACGTCGGCACGTTCCTCGTCGACACGCACGCACTGCCGGACCTGACCGCGGCGCAGCCGGGCGTGGAGGACGTGTGGCTGCTGCACGATTGTTTGCAGGACCTGCCGAATCTGCGCCAGGTTGGCCTGCGTCCCTCCGCCCTGTTCGACACGGAGATCGCCGCTCGCCTCATTGGGTTGGAGCGTTTCGGTCTGGCTGCCGTCGCCGAGCAGGTGCTTGGCCTCGGCCTTGTCAAGGATCACCAGGCCTCGGATTGGTCGGTGCGTCCCCTGCCCAAGGAATGGCTGCGCTACGCTGCCCTCGACGTTGAGCTGCTGACGGAGCTGTACTACCGCCTCTCGAAGCGGCTCGATGAGATGGGTCGTTGGGAGTGGGCGCAGCAGGAGTTCACC
>BNJS01003897.1_pt1 | contig 169809 bp, 216 predicted proteins | sample 8540461 | NCBI WGS metagenome assembly BNJS01 (sample SAMD00202454, study PRJDB9452) | human saliva metagenome | isolation source: human saliva | place: Japan
GCGTCGTTGTGTGGGGTGCATTATAGGGATTTTTGAAATCCACGCAAGCACTTTTTTAAAAAAATTTATCGATAGATGATTTTTTAGACGTAGATACCTTTAAGTTATGCTATTCAGCCTTTTTTAAAGTTCGTTTACAGCGCCTAAATCCATTTGCAGAAAGTATTTCATTAAGTTTAATAAGCCCTCTCTCCTTTTCTTTCTCAGTATAAAACTCACAATTACGATTTTCTAAAGCACCACGAAGTCGCCAATAAAAAGCTTCTGTTGCACCAATGTCCGCTTTCTTCAAACGAACAATTGCATTTTCAGCACCTATTTGTCGTAAAATATCGACATTATCAATACCAACTTTCTTTAATGCTCGTTCATACTTAACCGATAAATTCGGTAAATCACGAATCCGTCCAATCTTAGAGAGTGCAGAATCGAGTTTTTCCTTCCTTATTTGAGTAATTGAAAGAATGATCAAGGTTCTCATTAAAACATTATCTTTCAAGATACTTTCAGTTAAAGCATAATAATCAGATAATACAAAGCGCTTATTGAGTTCATTTGTTGTAAAGGGTTTACATCCAAGTCCTTTTAGTTTTATCGAAAGCTCATCCTTAGCGCGCAAGTAAACCTTATTGTTGGCCCAAACAGCAAACATATCTTTTTCTTTATGAAACAAGCCATATCCCGTAAATAGATTTTTACTTGTTACATCTCCGATAAGTTGATTTAACAAATCACATACTTTACTGATATGATCATTTGGGATTATGAGAGTTTTCATTTTAAAACTCCTCCTTACTTAAGGTTAATCACATACGACTATACCAAGAAGTACTTCTCAAAAATGGTTATATCATAACCAGTTAAAGATGACGAATATAAAATTTCAAATTTGTGAGAAAGATCGCAAATGCAAAATTTATTTATTGATAAACAACTAGATAAGAAAAAACAAGCTTATAGTTTAATATTTAACCATTAGAATTTTTTAAAATTCAGGAGTAAAAATGACAGTAGGACTCGTTCTTGAAGGCGGCGGCATGAGAGGAATGTTTACAGCAGGCGTTCTTGATGCACTCATGGAACAAAACATTCAAATAGATAAAATTATTGGCGTTTCTGCGGGGGCATTATTTGGCATAAATTATGCATCCAATCAAAAAAAGAAAGAGCGTTGAGATATAACCTAAAATATCTTAAAGATAAACGGTACATGGGATTTCATAGCCTTTTTTTACAACAGGCAACATTGTCAATAAAGACTTCGCTTTCTATGATCTCCCCTTTAATCTCGACCCTTTTTGATCAAAAATGAATTTGAAAAAAATCTCACATTGATTTCTATTTAGCTGCCACAAACATCGAGAATGGTGAAGCTGAATATTTCAAAATCGAAAATGTTTTTCAAAGAAATGGAATACTTCAGAGCAACCTCGGCCATGCCTTTTTGTCTCGCAATTTGTGGAAATCAATGGGCAAAAAAAATATCTAGACGGTGGAATTGCTGATAGTATTCCATTTGAAAAAAAGCACAAAGAGCTCGGTTGTGATAAAATCATCGTTGTTTTAACCCAACCTATCGACTACCGTAAAACAAAAATCTTCTTCTTTTTTTATTCAAGCTTTTTTTATCGCAAATATCCACATTTAGTTAAAACCTTAGAAAATCGCTACCGCACTTATAATGAACAAGTAGAAGAAATCATTCGTTTAGAAAAACAAAATAAAATCTTTGTGATCCGTCCAAATGTACCGCTCAATATAGGTCGATTAGAACGAGATGAAACCAAAATAAGAACTGTATATGAACTGGGTGAAAAAATTCTCTCAGCACAAATTCAAGATCTAAAAAAATACTTAAGAAGTTGATTTTGAATAAACTATTTCTCAAGTTTGGAATCTGATTCACATTTTTTCATCGAGGAAAAAATTTTCTCTTGATACTGTACATCAATACAGATATAATCTAGCCAAATTTAGATAACTCTATTCAAGAAGGTTTTATATGGCAACTCAAGAAGAAAAGCAAAAAGCGCTCGCCGCAGCACTTGGTCAAATTGAAAAGCAATTCGGTAAAGGCTCAATTATGAAATTGGGCGATACTCAAGCCCTTGATGTAGAATCTGTTTCAACTGGTTCTTTAGGTCTTGATGTCGCTCTTGGTATTGGTGGTTTACCAATGGGTCGTATTGTTGAAATTTTTGGACCTGAATCTTCTGGTAAAACAACTTTAACTTTATCTGTTATCGCTCAAGCACAAAAAGTAGGTAAAACCTGTGCGTTTATCGATGCGGAGCATGCACTTGATCCTATTTATGCAGCAAAACTTGGCGTTGATGTTAAAGAGCTCTTAGTCTCCCAGCCAGATAATGGTGAGCAAGCGCTTGAAATTTGTGATGCCTTAGTACGCTCTGGAGCTGTAGATGTGGTCATTGTGGACTCGGTTGCTGCACTTACCCCAAAAGCTGAAATTGAAGGTGAAATGGGTGATTCACACATGGGTTTACAAGCGCGTTTAATGTCTCAAGCACTACGTAAATTAACCGGTCAAATCAAAAATGCAAACTGTCTCGTTATCTTCATTAACCAAATTCGTATGAAAATTGGTGTCATGTTTGGTAACCCTGAAACTACAACTGGTGGTAACGCACTAAAATTCTATTCTTCTGTGCGTTTAGATATCCGTCGTACTGGTTCAGTTAAAGATGGAGATGAGGTCATTGGTAACGAAACTCGTGTTAAAGTAGTCAAAAACAAATTAGCCGCACCTTTCCGCCAAGTTGATTTCCAAATTCTTTACGGAGAAGGTATTTCGAAAGCTGGCGAATTAATTGAGCTCGGTGTTAAACACAAACTAGTTGAGAAATCTGGTGCATGGTATGCATACAACGGTGAAAAAATTGGTCAAGGTAAAGCTAATGCGATGAAGTGGTTACATGAAAATCCCTGCAAAATCAGATGAACTTGAAGCGAAGCTTCGTGCTGAATTAGTCGCTAACCCAGAACAAGCATTAATGGCGGACATTGAACAATCTAATGATGACGCAGAAAGCGATTTCTAATCACTAAAAGTGCGGTCAAAATTGACCGCACTTTTCATTTCACCCGTATTTCACCTAAAAGGAATTTTTATGTCTTCTCTTGCCTTGAGCTATGTCGTTAATTTACTTGCTCGACGTGAATATAGCGAATTTGAACTACGCAATAAAATGCAGGAAAAAGCATTTACAGAAGATGAGATCGATGAAACGATTGCTTACTGTCAGAAAAAAACTGGCAAAATGATAAACGATTTGCTGAAAATTATTTACACACACGTTCGCAGCGTGGATATGGTGCAAATCGTATCAAACAAGAATTACGTCAACTGAAAGGTGTATCTTCAGACGTAATCAATGAAGCCCTCACAGAAAGTGAAATTAATTGGATTGAAATAGCAGAAAAGGTTCTACACAAAAAGTTTCCTAATTATGCAGAACCTCAACCAATCAAAAGCAAACAAAAAATTTGGCAGTATATGCTCTCTCATGGATTTTATTCTGAAGAATTTAACGATTTTATCGGAAATGGAATAGAAGACTGATGAGCCTAAAGAAATAAATCCCTAATACTGTAAAAATTAAACAACCAACTAAATGGCTCACTAAAACGAACAATCCATTTGCCCACTCTTCTTTAAAAAAGAGTTCTATTACTTCGCCTGAAAAAGAAGAAAAGGTGGTGAGAGCACCAAGAAATCCAGTCACTAAGAATAATCGCCATTCAGGGCTAAATTGAGGAAATAACCAAAAGGCGGCCACTAAAATCCCCATCAAAAAACAGCCAATAAAGTTCGCCACAAGTGTACCAAATGCAACTGTGCTAAATAGTGAATTCAACCAAAGACCTAATCCCCATCGTAAGGATGCACCGATGGCTGCACCAGTGCTCACAAGAATGATTGACTGAAACATTTATTTGATACCAAAAAGCTCCGCCAAATGTTTGGCTACCGCTTCGTCTTTATTGAATCCAATCTCTTCCAATTCGGGGCAAGCTTCTTTTAGACGAGGATCAGCATTCGCCATCACATAACCTTTACCAGCCAAAGAAAGCATTTCAACATCATTTTGACCATCACCAAAAGCAATACAATCTTTTAATCCATAATTTCTATTTTCTAATAGATGAGCTAATGCATCACCTTTAGATACATTTTTGTTCATGACCTCTAAGCAAGTCACAGCGGAATAAACAATCGTCGTTTTATCACCAAAATGTGTTCTAAGATAATCTTCCAGTTCTACAAGATCTTTCGGGTCTCGAGCAATAAAAAATACTTTTTCAGTTCCTCTTCCGTGATGTTTTGTGAAATCAACCACCTCATACATGAAACCTGAATCCTTGTGATATTTGCTAATTCAGGCACATCTATATTGATAAACCAACCATCATCTTGATAAGTATTGATACAAATCTTGGTACGATCAAAAGGGATTTTATACAACTCAAGCACGATTTCTTCTGGAAGACTATTGCTATAAATAAGATTACCTTTTAGGTCGCGTACTCTCGCGCCATTGGAAGTGATCATTACAGCATGCTCCGCGCCAATCTTACCCAAAATAGAAGAAACATCCGTGTGATTACGGCCTGTCGCTAAAATAATATCAACACCTTTTTGTTCTAATTTATTTAATATCTCAATTGTAAAATCACCAATTACATGATTAGCATTGAGTAATGTACCGTCAAGATCAGAAACAACGGCTTTAAATGGAAGTTGTTGCATAAAACCACCTGTATAAAAAATGAGTCTGTATCATACCAAAACAACACCATTTTTGACCGCACTTTCTATCATAAAAACGATATTCATTGATAAAAAACAAAAAGGCGCATCTTTCGATACGCCTTCTTAATCTAACTTGTTACAGTTAATACATCAATTATTTGATGATTTTCGCAACAACGCCTGCACCTACTGTACGGCCACCTTCACGGATTGCGAAACGTAAACCTTGGTCCATCGCGATTGGGTGGATTAAGCTTACTGTCATTTTGATGTTATCACCAGGCATTACCATTTCCACGCCTTCTGGTAACTCGATTGTACCAGTTACGTCAGTTGTACGGAAATAGAACTGTGGACGGTAACCTTTGAAGAATGGAGTGTGACGACCACCTTCATCTTTTGATAATACGTAAACTTCTGATTCGAAAATCAGTGTGTGGAGTGATTGAACCTGGTTTCGCTAATACTTGACCACGTTCGATTTCTTCACGTTTGGTACCACGTAATAATGCACCGATGTTTTCACCTGCACGACCTTCGTCAAGTAATTTACGGAACATTTCAACACCAGTTACAGTTGTTTTAGTTGTTGGTTTGATACCAACGATTTCAACTTCATCACCAGTACGGATGATACCACGCTCAACACGACCTGTTACTACTGTACCACGACCTGAAATTGAGAACACGTCTTCGATTGGAAGAAGGAACGGTTGGTCAATTGCACGCTCTGGCTCAGGAATGTAAGTATCTAAGTGGTTTGCTAACTCAAGGATTTTTTCTTCCCATTCTGCAACGCCGTTTAATGCTTGTAATGCAGAACCACGTACGATTGGAGTATCGTCACCTGGGAAGTCATATTGAGAAAGAAGTTCACGAACTTCCATTTCTACTAATTCTAATAACTCTTCGTCATCTACCATGTCGCATTTGTTTAAGAATACGATGATGTAAGGTACACCTACTTGGCGACCTAATAAGATGTGTTCACGAGTTTGTGGCATAGGACCATCTGTCGCTGCTACTACTAAGATTGCACCGTCCATTTGCGCCGCACCGGTAATCATGTTTTTAACATAGTCCGCGTGTCCTGGGCAGTCAACGTGTGCGTAGTGACGAGTTGGAGTATCGTATTCAACGTGTGAGGTGTTGATGGTGATACCACGCGCTTTTTCTTCTGGCGCGTTATCGATTTGGTCGAATGCACGAGCTGCACCACCGTAGTGTTTTGCTAATACGGTTGTGATTGCTGCTGTTAAAGTTGTTTTACCGTGGTCAACGTGGCCGATTGTACCCACGTTTACGTGCGGTTTTGTACGTTCAAATTTTTCTTTAGACATTTAAAGAGTCCCTCTAAATAGACACGGTTATCGATGGGTAAATTAAACCACATTAACCAATAAAATCATTACTATTTAATAAAGGAAAGAGGAATTTGGAAGGCTGGTGCTGATAGGCGGATTTGAACCGCCGACCTCACCCTTACCAAGGGTGCGCTCTACCAACTGAGCTATATCAGCGTTTGGAGCGGGCAGCGGGAATCGAACCCGCATCTTTAGCTTGGAAGGCTAAGGTAATAGCCATTATACGATGCCCGCAGTCCTAAATTCATCTGTCCCATCAGAATTCATTTAGAAAATGGTGGAGGGAGAAGGATTCGAACCTTCGAAGGCTGAGCCAACAGATTTACAGTCTGCCCCCTTTGGCCGCTCGGGAACCCCTCCACGCTAAATGAATACTTGTTTACTAAAGGATGGTGCCGACTACCGGAATCGAACTGGTGACCTACTGATTACAAGTCAGTTGCTCTACCTACTGAGCTAAGTCGGCGTGTTGTAAGCAAGTGAGGCGTATTATATGGAAAATTTTATGCCTGACAAGTTTTTTTTATGAAAAATGCGTTTTTTTTAACTATTCGTCTAATTTACAAGCAAAAAGCCACATTCTTGCTTTAAAACTCATCACTTTTAATAAAAAACGATGATCACAACTCATTTATAGGGTATATTTTGTCCAATTTTTTCACTCTAGATATAAAGCACCGTGGAAATTACCGAACAACTCACGCCCTTTCTGAACTTTAGCCGTCAACAATGGGCCGAATTAAGAAAATCTGTTCCGCTAAAATTAACGGAGCAAGATCTCAAACCGCTTTTAGGTTTTAATGAAGAGCTTTCTCTCGATGAAGTGAGCACCATTTACCTGCCACTTGCACGTCTTATTAACTACTACATTGACGAAAACCTTCGCCGCCAAACCGTTTTAAATCGTTTTCTTGGCGGACAAAGCCCTAAAGTCCCTTACATCATTAGTATCGCGGGTAGTGTTGCTGTCGGGAAAAGTACATCGGCACGTATTTTGCAATCTTTGCTAACCCACTGGCCTACCGAACGAAAAGTTGATCTGATTACTACTGATGGTTTTCTTTATCCATTAGAGAAACTTAAAAAAGATGATTTGCTACAAAAAAAAGGCTTCCCTATTTCTTATGATACGGCCAAATTAATTCGTTTTTTAGCTGATATCAAATCAGGCAAGCCATCTGTAAAATCGCCTATTTACTCTCATCTGACTTACGATATCGTTCCTGATAAATTTGATATTGTTGACCAACCGGATATTTTAATTTTAGAAGGACTAAATGTTCTCCAAACAGGTTCAAATAAAGCCAATCAAACCTTCGTGTCTGATTTTGTGGATTTCTCCATTTACGTTGATGCAGACGAGAACTTACTCAAAGAATGGTACATCAAACGATTCTTAAAATTCCGTCAAAGTGCTTTCACCAATCCCGATTCCTATTTTAAACATTACGCTAATCTCTCTGAGCAAGAAGCCATTGAAACAGCCAGTAACATTTGGGATAACATTAACGGATTGAATTTAAAACAAAACATTCTGCCGACTCGTGAGCGCGCCAATCTCATTCTTAGAAAAGGTGAAAATCATGAAGTTGAATTAGTGAAATTAAGAAAATAAAAAAGAGCGGTCAATTTGACCGCTCTTTTTCTCACTGCCTTACGACATTCTTCCATTCTCAATGCCAATCACCTGATCGCAAATAGCCATGGTAGATTGGCGATGACTCACGAGAATAATCAATTTTTCTGCTTTCACGTTCAACAATGATTTCAAAATCATCGCTTCGTTTAAAGCTATCCAAATTACTAGTCGGTTCATCAAGTAAAATAATCGGTGCGTTGTGTAGGAATGCACGAGCAATACCGATACGTTGTTTTTCACCATCAGAGAGGTTGCCGCCCAATTCTGTCATTTTTGTTTGATAACCTTCTGGCAAGCTTAAAATGAAATCATGAATTGACGCTTTCTTCGCGGCTTCCATAATTTCTTCTAATGTTGCATCACGGCGTGCAAGGCGAATATTTTCCTCGATGGTTTCGTTGAAAATATAGGTTTGCTGGGTAATGTACGCCATATTGTCACGCAAACTACGGGTGTTGATATTCGGTAAGCTTTCGCCATTAATTTTAATGCTACCCGATTTAGGATCGTAAAAACGCATCAGCAGTTTTAACAGGGTACTTTTACCGCTGCCACTTCTGCCGTGAATACCTAAGATTTCCCCTTTTTTTACTGACAAGCTGACATCCGATAAAATTTGTTCTTCACCATAAGCAAAGTTGACGTTCTCTACATCAATGCGAGAAACCTCTTTCAAATCGACCGCACTTTCTACGTCTTTTAATTCGGGTTCTTCTGCTAGCAAACTCAATACACGCTCACCTGAAGCCAAGGTTTGTAACAAGTTGCTTGAAAGGTTACTTAACGCAATAACCGGGCCATAGCTAGACATCAATAAAATCACGCCGATTAAAAAGGCAGAAAAATCAATCTTATCTAGACTAAACAAAATTAAGCCTGTGAATAACATAATGATGTTAAACGCTGATACTGCCACTTCAGTGTAAACGCGCACTTTCGCTTCTTGGTCTTTAATACGTTCAAAAGCCGTATCAATTTTTGACTGCGTTGTTGAATTTCATCTAACCGTTGTTTCGCATAGCCAAAAAGTTGAATTTCTTTCATGCCTCGTACGCTGTCGAGGAAGAAATCATTCATTTCTCCTACTAGCTCACGATAGCGTCGACCATCTTCACGCGCCAATTTGGTGGTAATAATGGGTAGAATCACGCCCACTGTTAAATAAGCGGCTAATGCTACAACTACAAACCAGCCTGAAAGATGCCCAAAGACCAACAATAAAATTGCAGAAGTAAAGAACGCAATCATAATCGGTGCAATAGTGTGCGCATAGAACACTTCGAGCAATTCAATATCATTGGTGACTAATGACACTAATTGCCCCGCTTGTTTATCTTGCAACTTCACAAAAGCCAAGCGACGCAAAGAAGAAAACACTTTATCGCGCAATAATGCCAACAATTTAAAGGCGATATAATGCCCAGACATTTGCTCTAAATAACGCAATGCGCCACGAGCCACCGCTAACACGATAAGTGCGGTCAAAATGCCAGAAAAACTTAAATGGGTGTCAAAGTTTAATAAATTTACTAAACCCATCGCTCCAAGCACCATAATAAAGATAGCGGCAAGGAAACCGAGCGTTCCCATGGTGATAGTAAACGCCATGATATGAGCCAATGGAGTCACTAGTTTCAGCAAATGCCCCATCACAACAAAACCATTTTTACGCATTTTCCACCTCTCTAATTTGTTCTAAATCTTTTTGTTGTTGGAACATTTCAGCATACGCACCTTGTTTTTCCATGAGGTCTTTATGTGTGCCTTGCTCAATCAATTTGCCTTGTTCAAGCACGTTAATGCAGTCTGCATTCACGGCATTCGCCAAGCGGTGAGAAATCATCACAATGGTTTTTTGTTGTTTAAATTGCTGAATGAACTGCAAAATAATTTCTTCGCTTTCTACATCAATGTTACTGGTCGCTTCGTCAAAAATATAAAGTGACGCATTGTGTAATAACGCGCGTGCTAAAGCTAAACGTTGAATTTGACCGCCAGATAAATTCGCGCCACGGCTTAATAGCGGCATATCTAATCCACCATTATCTCGAACGAATTGCGCCAGATTGACTTGCTCTAAACACGCATAAATTTGCTCATCTGTGGCATCAATTTTCGCCATGATCATATTTTCGCGCAGCGTACCTTTAAACACGTAACTGCTATGGCTCACCAAAGAGACTTTTTCGTAAAACGAATGACGATCAATCTCTTGAATTTCTTGGCCGTTGAACAAAATCTTACCTTGTTGCGCTTGATTAAAGCCCATTAGCAATGAAACCAAGGTCGATTTACCACAACCACTTTTCCCCACAAATACCGTAAGCTGATTTGGTAAGATGCTTAAATCTAAGCCAACAATCGCAGGCTTTCTCTTCGCTATAAGCAAAATGCAGATCTTGAATATCCACTTGAATGGCATTTTTCGCTGCAAAATCGACCGCTTGTGTTTGAGTTTCCACGGGCGTATCTAACAATGTGAATATCTTATCTGATGCGGCTTTACCATTCATCGCCACATGGAAGAAAGAACCCAATAAACGAAGTGGAATAAAGAATTCAGAAGAAAGTAGAATAAATAAAATGACGCCTAATACGGTTAATTGATCGGCTTGGAATTGCAACAACGCCGTTAAAATCCCGATTGCTGCCCCACCGTAAGCAAGTAAATCCATCAGTGACACTGAATTAAGCTGCATGGTCAGCACTTTCATGGTAATTTTGCGGAAATGTTCTGCTTCTTCATCCATTGCTTTCGCTTTATAAGCATCATCTTGATAGATTTTTAGCGTGATTAAACCCTGTAAGTTATCTAAGAAACTGCTGCCTAAACCCACATAAATGGACCAATATTTTGCCAAGAGTTTTTTCGCAATTTTATTCACCGCAATAATCGACATAGGAATAAGCGGCACGCAAATCAACAAAATTACGGCTGTTTTAAAGCTGAAAAAGATCAGAAAAGCGAAGAGTGTGAGCGGGGCAAGCAAGCTATAAAAAAGCTGAGGCAAATAACGCCCAAAGTAGATTTCAAGTTGTTCCACACCTTCTGAAGCCACTTGAATGATGTTTGACGTAGATTGTTGATTCACTTGGTTAAGTGGCATCGAGGCCAATTTACGATAGATGAGGCTACGCAGCTCATGTTTTACTTTCGTACTGGCAAAATAAGAGGCCTGCACTGATTTTTTACCCGCAAAGGCACGCAATGCCAAAGCAGCAATTAAAACAATGCCCAAAATGACCGCACTTAGTGGGGCCCAATTCGTTAAAATAAGCCGCCTGTAAAATATAAGAAAACACGACGGCACTGATAATCCCACCAATTAACGCCACCCAGTTCCATAACACCGTGATGCCAATCCATTTTTTACTGTCGGCCACCGTGTTAATTAGGCGTTTATCTATCATCATAATGATTGCTCCTAAAAAAAAAAAAGAAGTACGCACATTACTATGCGTACTTTGCTATCAATCTAACAACTAAAAACGAGTCTATTTCGTATCATTGTCCTTAAACGATAAAAATCGTGAAAATTATAGTAAAGAATACACACAAATAATAGATCTAATTGAAAATTATTTCTATTTCTAAACAAAATAAAAAAATACCGCACTCAGTTTTCCTAAGTGCGGTCATTCTCAGTGATATTTTTGAATATTAGACTAAACGTCTAAGTTTGCTCGCAACGCATTCATTTCGATGAATTCACGACGCGGCTCAACTTCATCACCCATTAATGTGGTGAAGAGTTGGTCTGCTGCAACAGCATCTTTAATTGATACTTTTAACATACGACGAGCATTTGGATCCATGGTGGTTTCCCAAAGTTGCTCAGCGTTCATTTCACCCAACCCTTTATAACGTTGGATTTCTAAGCCACGACGAGATTCTTTCATCAACCATTCAACGGCTTGTTCAAATGATTGAACTGGTTGAGTTTTTTCACCACGAGTGACATACGCGCCCTCTTCTAGCAAGCCATTCACTTGCTGACCGAATGCGGTAATCTTTGCAAATTCATTGCCCGTTACAAAATCAAAGTTGATGAAGTAATCGGTATCAATACCATGTTTACGAACAGTAATGACTGCTTCATATACTTGGCGTTCACTGTTAAATTGCGTTCTTGCCGAACATAAATGTGCTTCCGTTTCTTTTGCGGTTAAGTACGCAACAAAAGCATTCGCCCAATTTTCAACCGCACTTTCATTACGCATTAACTCAACGGTTAATTGTGGTTGATAAACCAAACCTTGTAACAATGGCTCTGGATAGTAACGACTTAAACGAGTAATTAATTTCTGAACATTGTTATATTCGCCTACTAATTTCTCAAACACTAAATCATTCATTGCCGGTGCATTAGCACTGATATGTAACGCTGCACCATCTAACGCAAGCATTAACTCATATTGCACCATTTCGTCGTTATCTTTGATGTAACGCTCTTGTTTACCTTTTTTCACTTTATAAAGTGGCGGCTGAGCAATATACACGTAACCACGCTCAATTAATTCCGGCATTTGACGATAGAAGAAGGTCAACAATAAAGTACGAATGTGTGAACCGTCCACGTCCGCATCGGTCATGATAATGATGTGATGATAACGTAATTTATCCGGATTATATTCATCGCGGCCAATACCACAGCCTAGCGCTGTAATTAATGTACCCACTTCTTGAGAAGAAAGCATTTTGTCAAAACGTGCTTTTTCAACGTTAAGAATCTTCCCTTTTAACGGTAAAATCGCTTGGGTTTTACGATCACGACCTGATTTTGCCGAACCACCCGCAGAATCCCCCTCCACGAGGTAAAGTTCTGAAAGAGCTGGGTCTTTTTCTTGGCAGTCTGCTAATTTACCCGGAAGACCAGCAATATCTAATGCGCCTTTACGACGGGTCATTTCGCGGGCTTTACGTGCCGCTTCACGTGCACGTGCAGCCGTAATAATTTGATTTACAATGATTTTCGCATCGGCTGGATTTTCTAATAGATATTCCTGCATACGCTCATTCATGGCAGATTCAACCGCACTTTTCACTTCAGAAGACACTAATTTGTCTTTTGTTTGTGAAGAGAATTTAGGATCGGGCACTTTCACCGAAATAATCGCCACCAAACCTTCACGCGCATCGTCACCTGATGTGCTCACTTTCTCTTTTTTCAATAACCCTTCGCTTTCCATATAGTTATTTAAGCTACGAGTTAATGCACCACGGAAACCGGCTAAGTGTGTACCACCATCACGCTGTGGAATGTTATTGGTAAAGCAATAAACGTTTTCGTTTACGCCATCATTCCATTGCAATGCAACTTCCACGCCAATACCGTCTTTTTCAGCTGAAAAATAGAATGGTTTTGGGTGAATTGGATTTTTATTTTTATTTAAATATTCAACGAACGCTTGAATACCACCTTCGTAATGGAAGTGATCTTCTGTGCCATCACGTTTATCGATTAAACGAATCGATACACCAGAGTTTAAGAATGAAAGCTCACGTAAAGCGTTTTGCTAAAATTTTGTAATCGAAAGTTGTAATCGCAAAGATTTCTGGACTTGGCCAGAAACGCACCGTTGTACCCGTCGCTTGCGTTTCACCGATAATAGTTAAAGGCCCTTGAGGCTCACCTAAGTGATAGAATTGCTCGTACACATGACCTTGGCGACGAATGGTTAATTGCAATTTATCAGAAAGTGCATTTACTACCGAAACACCCACGCCGTGCAAACCACCTGATACTTTATAAGAGTTATCATCGAATTTACCGCCCGCATGAAGCACTGTCATAATTACTTCTGCTGCAGAAACACCTTCTTCCGGATGAATATCTACTGGAATACCACGGCCATCATCTTGTACGGAAACAGAATTATCATCATGAATGGTCACGATAATATCGGAACAATGCCCCGCAAGGGCTTCATCGATCGCATTATCCACCACCTCAAACACCATATGGTGTAGGCCTGTTCCATCATCGGTATCCCCAATATACATGCCCGGACGTTTCCGAACCGCATCAAGCCCTTTTAAGACTTTAATACTTGATGCACCATAAGCATTTTCTGTAACCGGTGTTTCTGACATAGTTTTTCTCTATTTTGTAATGAAAATTGTGCGGAATTATAGCAAAAAACTGACTATTTTGCGAAATAAAAGTGCGGTCAAAATTTTCGCTGTTTAAAAACCAATAAACAAGTACATAGCATATAAACAAAAAGACGAGTTTTTATCTAAACTCGTCTTTTTTATTGCATTAACACTTATTTCCAAATATGGTTATTTAACCCGAGTTCTTTCACCATATCTGTGAAACCTTTGATACTCGAAATATAATCACGAATCGTACTGTCTTCCAGCAAGGACTTTCAAAAGATGGTTCAAAACTATTCTTTCCTAAATTAGCCGCAACAATCACTTCTCGGTTACGAAGTACCATCGAAATAGGACAATTAAATTTCTCTTTCAAGCTGCAAAAGCGTTCCATTAACTTAGGCGATAAGGCATATCTGGCTAAGATTTGATCTTCAGTAAACACATCAAAATAACGATTAAAAGATGGACTATCCATCAAAGCAATTTCACCTTCTTTTCTTAAACACCCCTCCTTCTTATCGCAAACATAAACCCAATGGGCCAGTTCTTTAGGGAAGGTCGCTTTAAATAAAATGCCTTGAAAGGTCGTGGTCCTTAATCCTTTCATCATTTTTCCACTCGGTTCCATATTAAACGCTGCAAAATCACAGATTTCAACTTCAGTCTGGTCAAGCTCACCCAAAATTAAATCCTCACTACGATAACTCGCCGGATAACTATCGTAAACTGAGAAAAAATCATTAAGATGAAGCCCCCGGTCTGGTCTAAAGTGGAAGCCAAACTCCTGGACAATCGTGTTAATTACCCGAGTTTTAAATTCTGCAATAAAGCGTTTATATCTAAAAAATAAGCGACGAAAACAATAAATGAGCACACCAAGAATCAATGCCGTACTTAATAGATTCTCACTCCCTATCGCGCCGAGAAGCAAAAATAACCCAAAAAAACAACCCTATTATCGATTTGTTAATAAGGGATTTTATGGCTAAACGTTCCTCATCTAATTTTTCCAATCCAAGAAAACGAATCCCTTCAATCTCTTTTGGTGTATTCATTGTTTTTCCACTTATTGTTTAAATAAATTACCCACATTAGGGACTTCCGCTTCATTCTGAGGAATATCGAAAAATGTTCCTTTCTGGAAATTAAACAAGTTTGCAATTAAATTCGACGGAAACATTTCCACAGCATTGTTATACTCTTCAACTGCTGAATTATAAGTACGTCTTGCTGCAGAAATTTGCTCTTCTACATCGCTAAGTACGGTCTGAATTTGCATAAGATTTTGATTGGCCTTGAGATCAGGGTAATTTTCTAGACGAACCTGTAAATGACGTAATACCCCCGAAATTTCATTATTGAGTTGAAATTTTTCACTTGTAGTATGAGCTAATTTAGCACTTTCACGTAACGTCACGATACGCTCAAGCAAGCTACGCTCATGCGACATATATTCCTTTGCTGTGGCAACAAGGTTTGGCAACAAATCATAACGACGCTTTAACTGAACATCCACACTGGCTTCAACACTGCTCACTTGATTACGTCTCATAACCAATTTGTTATACATTGAAATGGTGAAAGCTAAAGTTACAACAACAATACCTGCGACTACACTCATCATTATTTTCTCCATAAAAAATTATCCCTGCTTAGTATAGGGAAAAGCGTAATAAAATCCATTCTCTTAGACAATTTTTTGTTGATAAAAATCAATAAAAATAAACAAAACCAAGAATTTAACTTATTCACTTCCTATTCATATCGACGCAAAGTGCGGTCAAATTTTACGAAGATTTTTCGAGACCAAATCCTTCTTTATTATTGTGATTTTATGTACAAAAAAGATACTCCAAGTGAAGATAATGCTGGCAAATAACAATCATTCTCAATAATTAAGTGAAAACAATCACTTACCCACTTATTTTATAAGGAAAATAAGGGTATTTTTGATTACGATCAAATAAATTTCCCTCATCAAGGCATATCATAGGCAAATTAACCATACAAGTAACGTGCCAATTGGGGTGATTATATGCAACGAAGTGATGGATTATTTTCTGCTTTAGCAGAAGTTTCCCGTCGGGATTTTATGAAGTTATGTACCGCACTTGCGGCGACTATGGGGTTAAGTTCAAAAGCGGGTGCAGAAATGACCGCTGCTTTAACCGAACCTAAACGTCCACCAGTATTATGGATTGGTGCGCAAGAATGTACGGGTTGTACTGAATCCTTGCTACGCGCGACCCACCCAACAGTAGAAAACTTGGTATTGGAAATGATTTCCTTAGAATACCACGAAACCCTTTCTGCCGCCTTTGGGGAACAAGCTGAAGATAATAAACACAATGCAATTAAACAGTATTATGGAAAATATGTTTTAGTTGTAGATGGATCTATTCCGATGAAAGACGGCGGCGTCTATTGTATGGTAGCAGGTAAACCGATTGTAGAACACATCCAAGAAGCCGCTAAAGGGGCTGCCGCAATTATTGCGATTGGTTCTTGTGCGGCATGGGGTGGCGTACCTTCTAGTGGCGGCAACCCAACTGGTGCAAGCAGCCTATCTGAAGTATTACCAAAAGGCACTCCAGTGATTAATATTCCAGGTTGTCCACCAAATCCACACAACTTCCTTGCAACTGTCGCTTATATTCTTACTTATAAGAAACTACCCGCAATGGACAAATTAAATCGTCCATTATTCGCTTACGATCGCTTAATTCACGAAAACTGCTATCGTCGTCCACACTTTGATGCGGGTCGCTTCGCTAAAGAGTACGGCGATTACGGTCACCGTAACGGTTGGTGTTTGTATCATCTCGGTTGTAAAGGACCAGAAACTTACGGTAACTGCTCTACTTTAGAATTCTGTGATGTCGGCGGTAATAACTGGCCGGTAGGTATCGGACACCCTTGTTATGGTTGTAACGAAAAAGGCGTCGGCTTTACTAAAGGTATCTTCCAATTAGCGGGCGTAGAAAACCCAACACCACGCGTTGAAAAACCAGATGTTAATAATACCGAAGGTTCAGGTGCAACCATGACCGCCATTGGTTTATTAGGTGGTGCAGCTGCAATCCTAGCAGGCGTGAGTGTTGTGACCTTACGCGAATTAAGCGCTCAACATAAAGCCCGTTCCGAAGCTAAAGCCGCAGAGAAAGAACAACATACAGGTAAATAAGATGGATAGACGAAAATTTCTAAAAGCAGGTATGCTTGGCGGAATCGCTTCCTCCTTGCCTGTGTCGAGTGCGCAGGCAACGGAAACGGTTGAGCCCATTCCTGGCGCACTAGGAATGCTTTACGACTCTACCCTTTGCGTAGGTTGTCAAGCATGCGTGGCTGAATGTCAAAACGTAAACCACACACCCGTGAATCCCCAAAAGGTGATCAAACTTGGTCAAATAACGACAAACTCACCCGTTTACTCGTAACGTGATTCAAGTATGGAGTGATGGCGACGGCACAAATAAAGACAAAACAGAAAACGGCTATGCTTACGTGAAAAAACAATGTATGCATTGCGTTGACCCTAACTGTGTTGCGGTTTGTCCTGTTCAAGCACTTACCAAAGATCCAAAAACGGGTATCGTAAAATATGATCCCGATATTTGTACCGGTTGCCGTTATTGCATGGTTGGCTGTCCGTTTGATGTGCCAAAATACGACTATGACAATCCATTCGGTGAAATCAGCAAATGTGAACTCTGTAACCAAAAAGGTGTTGAACGTTTAGATAAAGGCGAATTACCTGGTTGCTGTCATGTTTGTCCAACTGGCGCCATTATTTTTGGTACACGTGAAGAATTATTGGCTGAAGCTAAACGTCGTTTAAGCTTATTACGTGGTACTGAATATGATTACCCGCGTCAAAGCGTCAATAGTACAGATAAATACCGTGCTACCGTACCGGCATATCAATATCACATCTACGGTGAAAAAGAAGGTGGTGGTACACAGGTGCTCGCCTTAAGTGGTGTACCTTTTGCTAATCTTGGTTTACCAGACTTAGATGAAGTCGCGACAGGTTCTCGTGCGGCGCATTTACAACACTTCTTGTATCGCGGTTTAGCCTTACCGTTAGTGGCACTTGCCGGTTTAACCTTTATGACTTACAAAAATATGCACGGCGATAAAATCGCTGAGCGTATTGCAGCACAAAAAGAAGCCATGCGTCAGGCACGCAAGGAAATCGAAGAAGCGGAGGATGAGCATCATGAGTAATCCACGTCCGGTAGGCGGTCGCCTTGTTTCTGCCGCAATTCTCTTTTTTGCACCACTTGCCGTGCTTTGCGTTTTATTAATTTTAAAACGTTTAGTTTTCGGTATTGGTTCCGTGACCGCACTTAATGGCGGTTATCCTTGGGGTTTATGGATTGCCTTTGACTTACTTGTCGGTACAGGATTTGCCTGTGGTGGTTGGGCACTCGCTTGGACCGTGTACATTTTCAATAAAGGGAAATATCACGCTCTTGTTCGCCCAGCATTGCTTGCAAGTTTATTCGGCTATTCCCTTGGTGGTTTATCTATCACTATTGATATGGGACGTTATTGGCATTTACCGTATTTCTACATTCCAGGGCAGTTCAACACGAACTCTGTTCTATTTGAAACAGCATTTTGTATGACGGTGTATATCATCGTGGTAACCCTAGAATTTGCCCCAGTATGGCTTGGTTTCTTCGGCTTGAAAAAATGGTTTAATAAACTGAATAAAATCATGTTCTTCATTATTGCCTTGGGTGCCTTATTACCGATGATGCACCAATCATCTATGGGTTCCTTGATGATTGTGGCTGGTCATAAAGTCCATCCGGTATGGCAAAGCTATGAAGTCTTACCGATACTCTCCTTACTGACTGCTTTCATTATGGGCTTCTCTATCGTGATCTTTGAAGGCTCCTTAGTTAAAGCGGGTCTTGCAGGAAAAACGCCAGATGAACGTCATTTATTTACTCAATTGGCACGCGTCACTGCAGGCTTAATTTTCTGTTTCTTAGCAGTTCGTTTTGGTGAGTTAATTTATAACGATAAACTGCAAATGGTTGTGGGTTTCGATAAATTAACTAAATTTGAAGCATGGATGTTCTGGATGGAAGTCTGGTTGATGGTATTACCGTTACTGACCCTCTTCCTCGGGGAGAAAAAATCAGATTCCCGTTGGTTATTTATTTCGGCATTAAGCATGTTACTCGGTGCAGCATTATGGCGTATGAACTACTCGCTTATCATGTATAATCCGGGCAACGGCTATCAATATTTCCCATCTGCGGAAGAATTGCTTATTTCAATCGGCTTCGTTTCTATTGAAGTATGTGCCTATATTTTAATCATTCGTTTATTCCCTGTATTACCGGTATTTAAAGAAAAACATACCGAAGACTCAGAAAAAATTATTGCCGAAAAAGCGGCATTCAGCAAAAAAGTTAGCGGAGCAGAATAATGTCAGAAAAAAAACGTATCTCAATTGACCCAATTACCCGTATTGAGGGTCATTTACGTATTGATTGCGAAATTGAAAACGGTGTCGTCACCAATGCTTGGTCATCAGGTACCATGTGGCGCGGTATGGAAAATATCGTAAAAGGTGCCGACCCACGTGATGCATGGATGATTATGCAACGTATCTGTGGCGTATGTACCACAGTACACGCGATTATCAGCGTACGTGCCGTAGAAGATGCTATTGGTGCTAAAGTTCCCGTCAATGCACAGTACATTCGTAACATGATTCTTGCTGCACACAGTATCCATGACCATATCGTGCACTTTCTATCAACTCTCCGCGATGGACTGGGTGGATATCACCGCTGCGCTACAAGCTGATCCTGAAAAAGCAGCAGACATGCTAAAAGGTGTCTCTACATGGTCATTAAACAGTGCTAACGAATTCCGCAATGTACAGAAAAAAATTCAAGCATTAGTGGACAGCGGACAACTTGGTATTTTCGCTAACGGTTATTTCGGTCATGCTGCAATGAAACTTCCACCAGAAGTAAACCTCATTGCCGTAGCACACTATTTGCAAGCCCTTGAATGTCAACGTGATGCTAACCGTGTAGTCGCATTACTCGGTAGTAAAACACCACACATTCAAAACTTGGCGATTGGTGGTGTAGCAAACCCAATTAACTTGGATTCCCAAGCGGTACTAAACCAAGAACGTCTCATGTTCGTGAAAGCTTGTATCGATCGCTTAACTGACTTCATTAACCAAGTGTATAAAGTAGATGCAGCAGTATTTGCGGCTTACTATCCTGAATGGTTAAGCTTAGGCAAAACATCTGGCAACTACTTATCTGTACCAGAATACCCAATTGATGCAGATAACTCTAAATTCATGTTAAAAGGTGGTTATATCGAAAACGGCGATTTATCGACTTTCCGCCCAATTGATCAACAAAAAGATGAGTTCGTTGTAAAAGGCATTAAAGAAAGTGGTAAACACGCTTGGTACGAAGATGATGAACCATTAGAACCTTGGGCTGGCTTAACTCGTCCGAAATATACTGGCTGGCAAGATGATGGTAAATACTCTTGGGTAAAAGCACCAACCTTCTACGGTAAAGTTGTCGAAGTGGGACCTCTCGCCTATTTAATGTGTGGTTTGGCTGCGAATGACACACCAACTGTCAACCACTTCAATGAATTAAAAGGCATTTATGAAAAATTGACCGGTAATACTTTAACCACCGATCAATTACATTCTACCCTTGGACGTATTATCGGTCGTACCGTGCATTGCTGTGCGATCAACGACATTTTAAGCGCTCAATGGCAAATGCTCATTGATAATATCGCTAAAGGTGATATGACGGCGTATATCAAAACAGATATTCCAGCAAGCGGTGAGTTCCGTGGTGTTGGCTTTGGTGAAGTACCACGTGGTATGCTTTCTCACTGGGTTGTCATCAAAGACGGTCGCATTGAAAACTATCAAGCCGTTGTACCATCTACATGGAATGCAGGTCCACGTAACGAACAAGACCAAATGGGTCCTTATGAGCTTTCTATTATTGGTACACCGGTGGCAGATCCAACTAAACCATTAGAAGTGGTCAGAACCATTCACTCTTTCGACCCTTGTATGTCCTGTGCCGTACACGTAGTTAATACCGAAAACGGTGAAGTGACTGAAGTGAAGGTGTTGTAATGAAGCCGTTAATTCTTGGCGTTGGCAATATTTTGTTAAGTGATGAAGGTATCGGTGTGCGCGTTGTGCAGGAGCTTGAAAAACGCCCTGAAATTCAACCGCACTTTGACATCATCGATGGTGGTACTTGTGGCATGGAATTACTGGATGCGATGGCAAATCGCGAGCATTTGATTATTGTCGATGCCGTGCTTGCTAACAAACAGCCAGGCGAGATTATTGTGTTACATGATGAGCAGGTGCCCACCTTTTTCTCTCGCAAAATTTCGCCACATCAACTCGGCATTTGTGATGTACTTTCTGCAATGAAATTAACAGATGAATTCCCAAAACACCTTTGCCTCATCGGCATCCAACCAGAATCGCTAGAATCTGGAATTGGCTTGACGGAAACAATACAAAACGTATTGCCAAAGGTTTTTGAAACGTTAAATCAAGTGATTGCTGAATATGGTTTGAATCTAGACTCCCCTCTTTAGAAAAGATGGGCTGGGGGGAGATTTGACTTAATTAATAGAGACAAGAGTTAAATATCCCCTACCCCCTCTTTACGAAAGAGGGGAACTTTCTTTAAGATTTCACCTGCTATGCTTTAATCTTATTAATATTGAAAAATAAACCATGTATCGACACGAAAAAACACCTGAAAACTCTACCGCACTTTTAACCTCTGTTACTGGCTTTGAAGAAAACCCAACGGAGATTTTCCTTGCCGAAATGCAAAATATTGTACCTGAAATGCAAGATCTTCCTTTCTTTCATAAAGGCATCGAGTGTTTCTGCCCTAAATTTGTTTTATTTGAAGACCAATGGATCGGCACAGTATTAACCCCATGGATGATGAGTGTGGTGATTCTACCTGGCCCTCAACAACAATGGGAACCGCGTGAATTAGGTGATAAACTCACCGTACAACTGCCTTATAAGGCGCTCACTTTCACCGTCAGTAGCGTTGAAAATGTACCGCAATATTTAAGTTGTTCCTTACATTCACCACTCGACCCGAATCTAACTAACGAACAAGCGGTTCAACTTACACAAGATTGTTTGCGTATGGTTTTATCCATCCCAACCGCACAACCGACATTTAATTCTGATCGCCGTAATCTATTTAAGGCCATGATAAAATAAATGTAAGCTGCAAACCGTAGTTAATAAAAATGGGCAAAGTAAGATAACCTACTTTGCCCATTTTGCGTTCTATCCCACACAAAGTGCGGTCAGTTTTGCTTAATTTATCAAATTAATACAGCACACGTGCTTTGATTGTGCCTTCAATCTCACGAAGTTTAGCTAATAACGGAGACGCATCATCTGTTTCGATATCAACGACGACATAACCAATTTTTGGATCGGTTTGTAAAAATTGCGCCGCAATATTGAGATTAGCTTCAACGAAAAATTTGGTTTCAATTTGTTTAATACACCAGGACGGTTTTCGTGAATATGAAGTAAACGTTTTGTGCCAACGTGTTCTGGTAAAGATACTTCAGGGAAATTCACAGAAGAAAGGGTTGAACCGTTATCCGAATATTTCACAAATTTACCCGCGACTTCAAAGCCAATGTTTTCTTGGGCTTCTGCGGTTGAACCACCGATATGCGGGGTTAAAATCACATTATCAAATTTACGTAATGGAGAAACAAATTCTTCATTGATTGAAGCAGGCTCAACAGGGAATACGTCAACCGCTGCACCACGAACTTTACCTTGCTCAAGCGCAGCTGCTAAAGCATCAATATCCACTACCGTACCACGTGCCGCATTGATCAAAATAGAATCTTGTTTTAATTGCGCAATACGTTCCGCACTCATTAAATTACGAGTTGAAGGTAAATCTGGTACATGAAGCGAAATCACATCACAAGAGCCCAACAACTCTTCAAGTGTATGTAATTGTTTTGCATTACCCAATGGTAATTTATTTCAATATCGTAGAAATATACTTCCATCCCTAGAGATTCCGCAATAATACTTAATTGCGAACCGATATGGCCGTAACCCACGATACCTAATTTTTTGCCGCGCACTTCATGAGAACCCACTGCCGATTTATTCCATAAACCACGATGCACATCGGCATTCGCTTGAGGAATATTGCGCATTAAGAGCAAAATCTCACCCAACACTAATTCAGCTACAGAACGTGTATTGGAGAACGGTGCATTAAATACTGGAATCCCACGCATTTTTGCTGCATTAAGATCCACTTGGTTGGTACCGATACAGAAACAGCCAATAGCAATAAGCTTCGGCGCAGCTTCAATCATTTCTGCAGTTAATTGGGTACGTGAACGTAAGCCGATAAAATGCGCATCTTTAATGGCTTCTTTTAGCTCATCACCATCTAAGGCTTTTTTGTAAAAGTCGATATTGGTGTAGCCCGCCGCATGCAAGGTATCTAATGCACTTTGGTGCACGCCTTCCAATAGCACAAATTTAATTTTTGATTTATCGAGTGACACTTTGTTTGTCATGTTTGCTTCCTTATTTTTATTAATCAATGACTTTTGCGCCTTCTGGTGTACCAACAATCACAATATCGGCCCCACGTAAGGCAAAAATACCATTTGTTACCACACCGGCTACGTTATTCAATTCTTTTTCCATTTCCACTGGATTTAAAATGGCGAAATTATGTACATCTAAAATCACATTGCCGTTATCCGTTACTACACCTTCACGATATTCCGGCGCACCGCCAAGAGAAACTAATTTACGACCGACTTGTGAGCGCGCCATTGGAATGACTTCTACTGGTAATGGGAAAGTCGTACCTAAAACATCCACTTGTTTACTAGTATCTACAATACAAATAAATTTTTTTGCTAAAGCGGCCACAATTTTTTCGCGAGTCAATGCCGCACCGCCGCCTTTGATCATCATTTTTTGTGGATTGATTTCATCTGCGCCATCCACATAAATATCTAAACTGGATACATCATTAGCACTAAACACTTCAATACCCTGTTTACGTAATAATTCTTCTGAGGCTTAGATGCTGCTACCGCACCTTGAATTTGATCTTTTAATTCTCCTAAGGCTTCAATAAAACAATTCACTGTTGAACCACTTCCCACGCCAACAATGGTATCGGGCTTAACATATTTTAACGCCGCACGTGCCGCTAATTTTTTCATTTCTAATTGGTCCATTTTTCTCTCCCTTTTAAATCGTGGATACAACGTAAACGTTTGCTTTACTTTAATACGACACTATTAAATAAACAAGTGTAAAAATTTATTCATGATGATGAAAAAATTTTATTCATCTAAGAAAAGTGCTAATAGTTCGTTTAAAAACAATTTCCCATGTTCGGTGATTCGCCAAAAATCAGGTGTTTCCACAATATAATTCTGCTGGATCGCAAAATCAATTTGATTTTTGACCGCACTTTGCGAAAGCCCCGTGTAATACTCAAACTCTTGTTTAGGCACTGCTTCCAATAAACGAAAACGATTCATAAAGAACTCAAAAGCGCGGTCATTTTTTTCCACGTTTTTTTCTTCATAAAGATATTCACCACGCAAGTAGCCTTTTGGATGCTTAGTTTTAGAAAAACGTAAAATATCGCCATCAGGAAAAGTGAGTTTTCCATGAGCACCACAGCCTATCGCCAAATAGTCCCCGAATCGCCAATAATTCAAATTATGCTGACATTGAAAACCCGGTTTTGCATAAGCAGATGTTTCATATTGTTGATAACCGGCTTCGGTTAAAAGTTGGTGGCCTTGCTCAAAAATATCCCAAAGTTCATCATCATCCGGCAACTTAGGTGGACGATAAGCAAACATGGTATTGGGTTCAATGGTGAGTTGATACCAAGAAAGGTGCGGCGGAGCAAGCTCAATGGCTTGTCGCAAATCATCTAGAGCTTCCTCAAGCGTTTGATTTGGCAAGCCGTGCATTAAATCCAGATTGAAACTTTTCAAGCCCGAAACTTTCGCCAAACTGACCGCACTTTTAGCTTCCGCCGCATTATGAATACGCCCTAAACGTTGTAATTTATCGTCATTAAAACTTTGGATGCCCATGGAAATACGTGTTACACCAGCATCCACATAGCCTTTAAAACGCTCTGCTTCCACAGTGCCAGGATTAGCTTCCATAGTTATTTCAATATTCTCTGAAAAAGGAATGCGACGTTGAATTTCTGCCAATAACAACTTGATACTTTCCGCTGAAAATAAACTCGGCGTGCCACCACCAATAAATTGAATGGAGTGGACGATTTTGAATACTAGCCTGATATTTCTCTAAGTCTGCCTCAAGATCGGCGATCAGATGTTGCACATATTCTTGTTCAGGAATTGCGCCTTTCTGTGCATGCGAATTGAAATCACAATAAGGGCATTTCTGCACACACCAAGGAATATGTACATAAAGGGAAAGAGGGGGAAATTTTTGCATAATTAAAAGTCAAAAGGGCTTGTTTTCACAAGCCCTAAAAATGAGTCATTAATTGACCGCTCTTGCTGTTTTAGTCGCAGCTTTACGGCGTGGCGTTTTCGCTTTCGTTTCCACTTTCACGAACTCAATGCCTTCTGGTGGATTCTCTAACGCTAAGCCTAACACTTCATCAATGGTTTCTACCGCATGAATCGCAAGATTTTCTTTTACGTTACCAGGAATTTCTTCCAAATCTTTCACGTTATCTTTTGGAATCAATACGGTTTTAATGCCACCACGATGTGCCGCAAGTAATTTTTCTTTCAATCCACCGATTGGTAATACTTTACCGCGTAAGCTGATTTCACCAGTCATCGCGACATCGGCACGCACTGGGTTACCCGTTAAGCAAGAAACTAATGCGGTACACATTGCGATACCTGCACTTGGACCATCTTTCGGTGTCGCACCATCTGGCACGTGAATGTGAATATCACGTTTTTCATGGAATTCAGAATTGATACCCAATTTCTCCGCACGCGCACGGACTACAGTCATCGCTGCTTGGATAGATTCTTTCATCACATCGCCTAATGAACCGGTGAAGGTTAATTTGCCTTTACCTACTACTGAAGCAGTTTCAATAGTCAGTAAGTCACCGCCCACTTCTGTCCACGCAAGGCCAGTTACTTCGCCTACACGGTTTTGTGTATCCGCTTTACCAAATTCAAAACGTTTCACACCAAGATAGTCATGCAAGTTGTCTGAATTAACAGTAATGGATTTTACTTTTGGATTGACCAATAAATTCTTCACCGCTTTACGACAGATTTTAGAAATCTCACGCTCTAATCCACGCACACCAGCTTCACGGGTGTAATAACGAATAATATCTAAAATAGCGTTTTCTTCGATGGTTAATTCACCTTTTTTCAATCCATTACGTTCAATTTGTTTTTGTAACAAATGTTGCATCGCAATATTGAGTTTTTCATCTTCGGTATAACCAGAAAGACGAATGACTTCCATACGATCTAGCAATGGACCTGGAATATTCATGGAATTTGAGGTTGCTACAAACATCACGTCAGACAAATCGTAGTCCACTTCAAGATAGTGATCGTTGAAGGTGGTATTTTGTTCAGGATCAAGCACTTCTAACAAGGCTGATGCTGGATCACCACGCATATCCGAAGACATTTTATCGATTTCATCAAGCAAGAAGAGTGGGTTTTTCACGCCAACTTTTGCCATTTTTTGAATCAATTTACCCGGTAATGCACCAATATAGGTTTTACGGTGACCGCGGATTTCCGCCTCATCACGTACCCCACCTAATGCCATGCGTACATATTTACGACCTGTTGCATTGGCAATAGATTGACCCAGTGAGGTTTTACCTACCCCTGGTGGTCCTACTAAGCAAAGGATTGGACCTTTGATTTTGTTTAAACGCGCTTGCACCGCAAGGTATTCTAAAATACGTTCTTTCACTCGTTCTAAACCGTAGTGATCCGCATCCAAGACTTGTTGTGCTTTTGCGATATCTTTCTTCACTTTGGTACGTTTATGCCATGGCACTTGAAGCATCCACTCAATATAGCTACGCACCACTGTCGCTTCAGCCGACATTGCTGACATCATTTTGAGTTTTTGCAACTCACTTTCCACTTTGTCACGCACATCTGCTGGCATACCTGCCGCTTCAACTTTTTGACGAAGTTGCTCAACTTCATCGATGGTATCTTCGCTTTCGCCTTCGTCCATTTCTTTGCGAATCGCTTTAATTTGTTCGCTAAGATAATAGTTACGCTGGCTCTTCTCCATTTGTTTTTTCACACGGCCACGGATGCGTTTTTCAACTTGAAGAATATCTGCTTCAGATTCCATCATGCCGAGCAAGTATTCCAAACGCTCTTGCACATCTGCCAGTTCTAACACGCTTTGTTTATGGCGAACAGTCACTGGAATATGCGCAGCCATGGTATCTGCTAAACGATCGGCATCATCAATGCGTTGAAGCGCACCTAAAACATCAGCAGGGATTTTTTTATTAAGTTGCAGATAGCTTTCAAATTCATTTAAAACGGCTGCCTTCACCACATCTAATTCTTTTTCATCACCAAACGTAGTTTCAATCGGTGTGACTTCCGCAGAAAAATGGTCTTCACCATCATTTAATTGATTAATTTTCGCGCGTTGTTGCCCTTCTACTAACACTTTCACTGTGCCGTCTGGCAATTTTAATAATTGAATAATATTGGCAATCGTCCCGACATCGAATACATCATCAACGGTAGGTTCTTCTAAATCAGCTTGTTTTTGTGACACCAATAATAATTGTTTGCCCTCATTCATGGCTTCATCAAGAGCGCTAATGGATTTTGCGCGCCCAACAAAAAGTGGCATCACCATATAAGGGAAAACGACGACATCCCGTAATGGCAATACAGGAAGTGTACGTTGTTGAGTTCTTTTGGCGTTCATAGTTATCTCTCTTACATCAATTCTATAATTTCATTGAATATGGGGATGAGTTGCATAAATTCAAGGTAGGATTTGGCATATTAAGGAGAAATCGAAAAATAGGCAAGTAAAGAACCACCTTTATTGATGGTTAATTGGAAAAACCATGGAATACAGGTACAATAAGTGCGGTCAAAAATCACCATGATTTTTCCAATAAAAAACGTTTGAAAAAATAACCGCACTTTATCCATTATGACAGCAAAACAAACTATTACTTTCGCGACCTTTCAAGAATTACTGCCCGATTCTTGTAATCATCCATTAAAAAAACAATTAAGGGATAAAGCCCGTTATTACGGACGAAAATTTTTATTTAAAAAACAATGTGATGCACTGGTTGATTTCTTGAATACTAACCAAACCTGGATTCCACTTTTTCAACAAAATCCATATCGTTTTAATGCATTGCTCGCGACCTATTGTGACAAACGTTTTTCTGCAACAGATCGACTCAATGCCATTACCAATAATCTGCTAATGCTTGAAGAAAAAATGGGCGTAGAATTTTGTAAAAAATTGCTACAAGAAAAATCCCTTTTATTAGCGCAATTAACGGATCAGCTTGGTATTTATTTCAATATCAATCAGATTGACCCTTTCGAAGGTTATTTTTCCATTAACTTAAAAGACAATGATGGACGTAGCATTTATGATGCTTCTTTCACCTTCTTAAAGCCAAATAAGTTACTTATTGCCTCAATTCAAGGCCCTTCTTATGAAGAAGCGCAAGAAGCTGTGAAACAAGCCACAAAAGAATTACACGGTGTTCGCCCGATGTTTATGTTGATGAATGTTTTCCGCTTGTTAGCTGAAAAAGTGGCAATGTGAATTAATCGGTATTCCCTCACACTTCACAAGGTAAATACCGCCTATCTGCTCGCAGTAAAATCCTATTCAATTACGATGAATTCTGGCAAGAAAACCAAGGGCAATTAAATGGTCAATATTGGCAATTACCGCTTGAAAGCGCCCGCAAACCATTGGAAGAAATCGCTAGCAAAAAACGTTCTATGTACCGAAAACGTTATGAAATGTTGGATGAAATGTCCAAGAATATTTTTAAATTTTTGAAGGTAAACACGGTTAATTCCGTGTTTCTTTTTAGATTAAATACAAATAAATATAAAAACAATCATCTATCAATATCGAATACCACACATAAAAAAAGTTGTAATACATCTTTAAAAAGCTTTTTGCTCCCTTCCTTTATAGTAGGATTGGAGGCTGGTAGAATTTAGTATTTCATCTATTTTTCTGAATAAAGAGATCGATTAACATGACAGGAAAAATCATCGCGGATAATCTTGCGTTTTTTTGTAACGTACTGAAAAAAAATAGTGCATATAGTGATATTTTTTTCTTGTGCCATTTGCCGAAAAAAGCCTGTAAGGCTTTCATCTTGATCATGATTTAAATCATGTAATACGGCAGCAGAATACAACGTGGCCATGGATTCTTGCTGCATCGTCAAAAATTTGCTGAATCACCGTGGTTAAATCTGCCTCTGTGGCTAACAGTCTGTCAAATTCCCACCGCATATTATTTTTTTGTTCTTCAAAAATACATTTCACTAAATTTTGCTTGGTGGGGAAATATTTATAAAACGTCACTCGACTCACCCCCGCTGCCCGACAAATTTCTGCGATAGAAGTTAATCTCCAGCCTTGTTGATAAAAACAGTTCTGTGGCAACCTGTTTCAAAAAAATATCTTTTTTTCATGATCCGCTCCTTAATAGGCAATAACATAGCCGAAAGCCTTTAATTGTCAAATATCAAATTTGAGAAATTCTTATTTACTTTCGTATTGTGATTGTGTTAGGTTTACATTATTAATCAGTTAATGCAAAAAGTGTAAACTTTAACTCAAAATGAAGCCTAGGAGAACCCATGAACAAGTTATCCCCACGACTCAGCCTCATTAGCCTTTGCCTGATGAGTGCATATTCTTTTTCTACTCATGCTGAAGAAAGTCAGCAGACTACGGTACTAGACGAAATCACAGTGACCGGTGAGAAATTTGAACGCAGTCAATCTTCGACTGGTTCAAGCACAACTGTGGTAACTGATGATCAATTCAAACGAGAAGCCAATTTAATGTCCGCTACTCAATTATTAAAACGTGATGTGAATATTTTAGATACCGGCTTAGGCAATGACTTACCTACTGTGCGCGGCGTTGACGGGTCAGGCCCGGCAGTAGGTGCGGTGGCATTTTTTGCGGGTTCGCGCCCACGTTTGAATATGCAAATTGACGGCAGAACGTCTAGCTATAACGAACTGGCGTTCGGTACAAAATCCCTCTGGGATATGAAACAGCTGGAAATCTATCGTGGGGCGCAAAGCTATGCCCAAGGGCGTAACGCCATTGCCGGTGCGGTGGTCATGACCAGCAATGACCCAACGCAAGAATGGGAAGGTGCCGCGAAATTAAATATGGGGAATCATCGATTGGCACAAACGGCTGCCCTGATTTCAGGACCTGTGGTGAAAGACGAGTTGGCGTTTCGTTTAAGCGTAGATCATCAACAACGCGAAACTGCTGTGGATTTACCGCATTACGATCCCGTCGGCAATCCGCGTTGGTTTAAAGCCACCAATACCCGCGCCAAATTACTGTGGACACCGTCTGCCCTACCGGATCTCTATAGCCGTTTAACATTCAATCACTTAAACGCGCGAGCGCCACAAAGCGAAACAGAGTTACAACCTAATTCACCACGTTACACGCCGGAACGCCCGGTATTCCAAACACGCTCTGCCAGTACCATTTGGGACATTGGCTATCAACTCTCAGATCGTTGGAAATGGGAAAATAAATTGATTTACACCCACTTTATTCACGATAGAAAAACAACTTCGCCATTCAACACCACATTACCGCCAAATCGTCGAGGTGTTCCGGCTCGTGTTGATGGCAATGAATTCCAAATTGAACCCATTGTAAAATACGAAAACGAAAAATACCGTGGGTTATTCGGTTTGTTCTATTTCAATGCGAAACAAGATGAAAGTGTTACGATGCTCAACGGACGCATTGCTCGCACGCCGATTACGACAAATTTTAATGATAAAACAAAAACCAAAGCGGCCTTTGGTGAAATTACCTTTACGCCTGATATTCCATTTGAATTGACGCTTTCTGCTCGCTATGAACAGGAACATCATCAGCGTAAAGGCAAAAGTGCGATGTTTTCCATCAATAGGGATAAAAAATACAATGTCTTCCTGCCAAAAGCAGACATTGCATGGAAAATGAATGACGATCAACGCTTAGGCTTTAAAGTAGGCAAAGGTTACAACCCGGGTGGTGCAGGGGTGACCTTCGGTGTGCCGTACACTAGCTATGAATATGACGCAGAATATGTCTGGAACTACGAACTTTATCATCGTTGGACATCCACAGATAAACGACTACGCATTAACAGCAACCTATTCTATAACGACTACAAAGACATGCAGTTACCGTTCACCCTTGGTCCAAATTCCATCGTGATCCGCAATGCCGATAAAGTCGTCACCTATGGTGCGGAAATCAATACCGAATGGCAGGCCACGGAGAAACTGGTACTTAATGCGGGCATCGGGATGCTAAAAACCGATATCAAACGTTATCCAAACAGCGGTATTGAAGGGAATAAACTCGCTCGTGCACCAAGTTTTAGTGGAAAAGTGGGGGCTAATTATCGTCTTCTTGACCACCTAGAAATTGGCACCAATTACAGCTATAACAGTAGTTATTATTCCACTGCCGACAACTTAGCCAATGGTAAAGTCGGGCATTATGACCAACTTGATGTTTATTTAGCGTACGACTTTAAGCACGCCAGAATCACACTTTATGCCGACAACGTGCTTAACTCACGCAAAGATATCTTACTCGTACCGCGCTCTGGGGACATTACCCGTCAGCCGGAACGTCAAATTGGACTATCCACCGAGTTAAGATTCTAAGCAATGAGTCAGCAACACCAACAAATTTGCCGACCTGTTGCCGCGCAATTACGCGCCTCAATGTGGTTGGCAACCTTCGCACAAGGCTTAAAAATCGGGATTTGGCTTTTGATGATCCACATTGTGTTCACTGTCAGTCAATCTCTTACGTTTCCTTATTGGCAGATTTTTGCGCTGCTTGCCATTTCTATTTTTGTATTACACCTGCAAAATTAAAGCGCACGACAAATCTCATTATGCTGCCTTTGAATTGGAAAAAAAATGCTACGCCAACAGCTTGCGAAAAAAATCAGTCAATTATCGTTAGGCAAAAGTCAATGAAATCGGTTCAGGCGGTTTAACGAAAGTGCTGTGCGATGACGTAAACGAATTGCACACCTTTTGTTGCCGATGCTCCGCCCCTTAAAGCGGAGGCTTATTCCACACCGATTTTTCGTGTTGGCGGCATTGTTTTTGGTTAAATTGGCAAATGGCATTGGCTGTGCTGATTTTTCCTTGTCGTGTTGTTTACGATTCTGCAACGTTTAATGCAAAAAAGTCGATTGAATTATCGTGATTACGGTGCTGCAGTGAGCCGAATCAATAGCGCGATTATTGAATATATTCAAGGTATGAGCACGATTCGCACCTTTGATGCGGGACAAAGTTCGTACAGCCGTTTTTAGCACCTCATTGGAAAATTTTAATCAGGTCATCTTCGCTTTTTTAGCCAAAGTGGGCGCACCAACACGTCTTGCCCGTTCGCTTTTTACACCAATGCCGATCATGGTGTTTTTGATGGTGTTAGGCGTGTATTTACACTCGCTTGCATTGCTTTCCACCTTTGGCTTTTTTGCCTTTTTAGTGTTAGCCGCCGGGTTAATTGAAACCATGCATCCGTACATGGGGCTGTTTCATTTGTTGGAACGCTCTCGCGCCGCCATTGAACGCATTAACGAAATAAAAACATTGGAAAATGCCACCGCACTTTTGCCGTTACAAACGCCGAAGGGGTATGCGGTTCAATTTGAACAGGTCAATTTCAGCTATGATGCCGACAAAGCGACGCTGAAAAATATTGACTTCAGCGTGCCGCAAAATAGTTTTTACCGCGATTATTGGCACCTCAGGCTCCGGCAAAACCACTTTGCTCAATTTGTTGTTGCGATTTTGGGATGTCGATAGCGGAAAAATCACTTTAGGTGGGGCAGATATTCGTCATATGGAACAGGATCAACTCATGAAATATTGTTCGGTCGTATTTCAGGATAATTTCTTATTTTCTTGCTCTATTGCCGAAAACATTGCTTACGGTATAGAAAGTGTGACAGAGGAAGCGATTATCAATGCTGCCAAACAAGCCCGTATTCATGACTTTATTATGACCTTGCCGGAGCAATATCAAACAAAAAGTGGGTGAACGCGGACAATTATTGTCAGGCGGACAAAAAAACAACGCATCAGTATAGCTCGAGCCTTTTTACAAAATCGCCCAATTTTATTGTTAGATGAACCCACTGCCTTTTCCGATGCGAAAAACGAGGCGGATTTAATGCAGGCATTTCATGCGCTGATGCAAAATAAAACAGTGATCATGGTAGCGCATCGCCCTGTCTAGCATTACCCAAGCCGATCAAATTATTTATTTAGAGAACGGCAAAATCATCGCTCAAGGCAATCACCAAGCCTTGTTGCAAAACCAATGTCGCCTATCAAACCCTTTTGGGCAGAATATCAACAGGCAAAATCTTGGACGATACATTAGAGAATGTTATGCAATCTTACTTTAATCCTGAAACTCAACGCGTAAAAAAAGCCTGTGGCAAACTTATCACGCCTTATTTGCCGCCGCCCAACAGCAACAAAGCGCATTCTTACGCTGTCTTGCTTTTTGCGGCACTATCTGCAACTTTATTCGGTGTGGCTATCGGCCTGCTGTATCCGCTACTTTCTGGCATTAGAACAAACTGAAGTAGGACAAAGTGCGGTCATTTTTTGGAGTATTTTGTGTGGCGTGCTTTTCGTTGCCAGTCTCCTTTTCCGCATTTGGGCAGAATACTATGACACCAAAGGCGATTCATTTTTGGCGACATATCAATTAAGACGTCAACTGGGCGAAAAACTCCGCCGCGTATCTCTTGCCGTCCTCAGTGGATTTCGTGCAGGCGAACTCAGTGCCGTTGCCATCCAAAGTATTAATGAAGCCACAAATTATGCTTTCAGTTTAATTAGTATTCTAATTTACGGCATCGTAACACCGGTGTCTGCCGCCCTTTGTCTTTGTTTCTTTGATTACCGCTTTGGGCTGCTGATCTTCATTATTTTTCCGCTTATCGTGCCACTTTATTTATGGCGGAGAAAAGCTTTCCGTCGTGGATTTAGTATTTTGGCAGAAGCTAATCAGCGACTTAAAGGCGAAACCATTGAGTTTGTGCAAGGTTTGGAAATTCTGAAATCAACAGGGCAGACAGAAAACAAACAACATATTTTTCAACCGTGTGATTGAAGATGTGGCCAATATTCAACGCATCGGCACAAAAAAAGGCGAACGTCCCGAATTTGATTATTACCTCAAGCATTCAATTCAGCCTGATTGCCGTATTAATTGTTGGCACATTTTGGGTGATTTCTGGTAGCGCTCATTGGGTATTGTTAGCCACAGTACTGATTTTAATTGCACGAATTTCAGATGTATTGAACTTCTTTGTGCAAATGTCTTCGCTCTTAGAAATTTTTGTGATCAGCTGTGAAAAATTTGAAAAACTGATGGCATTACCTGAATTGATGGAAAATCATGGCAGCAGATTACCCACAGATTATCGCATTCGTTATGAGCATATTCGCTTTGGTTACAATGCCGAAAAAAACCATCCTAAACGACATTAATCTGGACATAAAACCTAACAGCCTCAATGCTTTTGTGGGCACCAGCGGTTGTGGTAAAACGACATTACTCCGCTTGTTATTGCGTTATGCTGATCCGCAATCAGGACGAATTACGATCGGCGGTATCGATATTCGGGATGTTAGCCAAGAACAGCTCATGAGATTAATTTCTGTGGTGTTTCAAGACGTTTATTTATTCCAAGACAGCGTATTAAATAACATCCGAATGGCAAAAACCCAATGCCACCGATGAAGAGGTGATTCACGCCTGTAAACTTGCCCAATGCCATGATTTTTATTCAGGCATTACCACAAGGGTATCAAACTCAAGTTAATGAAATTGGGAGTAATTTTTCTGGCGGTGAAAAGCAACGACTTGCTATCGCCCGCGCGATTTTAAAAGACGCACCGATTCTCATTTTAGATGAACCAACAGCATCGTTGGATACCCGCAATGAGCTGGCAGTGCAAAAAGCGCTGGATCAGCTAGTTAAAGACAAAACCGTGTTGATTATTGCTCACCGACTTTCCACCATTGTGGGAGCGCATTGCATTTATGTGTTGGAAAACGGCAGCATTGCCGAACAAGGCACGCATCAAACACTCTTAGAACAAAAAGGACGTTATGCAGCGTTTTGGCAATGCCAACAAGGCAACATCACTCACTAAGCAGGATTGGGCAATCCTTGCCACGACCGCCGGTTTTAAATTCTGCATAGTGGCGTTTTATATGATTGGTCTCATCACCATGTTAAAAAGAGATGGGGTTCGATCTTAAACAGCTTAGTTGGTTCTATTTGTTTGGTGGAATGGAAATGGCGAAATTCATCGTCTCGCCGTTAATTGAACGCTATCGTCTCAAGCGTATCGGGCAATTTCGCGGTTGGCTATGCCTTTCCTCGCTAATCATTTTTTTATTGCCTTATTTATGTTGCATTTCATCCAACCGCAACGGGATTTTTACACTGCTTATGGTGGCGTGTGTGCTATTGAACCTAAGCAGTCTATTTTTTTCGGTTGTGCGGCGTTGGGGCTGACGTGTGCCATCCCTGCCTTTTTGAGCAACGTGGCTTTGTCGGTGTCATTCAGGTGATCGCAGGACGCGTGGGTAAAAATGCTTGGCGGCGGTTTGGTGTTACTGATTTATCATCATTATGGCTGGCAAAGTGCGGTGGATTTAATCAGTGTTTTTGCACTACTATTGATTCTACAAATTAGCCTATATTCCGAACCTACAGTTGCCGCTGAACCGCAAAATCCGTCATTGCGTTTTTTATTCACACGCTTTTTCTACTTTTGGCAACAACAGCACATTTCATTTCGTTGGTTGATTTTATTGTTATTTGTGTTTATTCCCAGCGGCGTGGTGGTCAGTAGTTTCATTCCGCGTCTAAATGCCTTGGGCTGGAGCAGCCAACACATTGGGCTATTACTTTCAGTATTCGAACCCCTTTGTGCTATCGCCTTTGCTCCGCTCAGTGGTCTATTACTCAAAAAATATTCTCGGGTTTCTGTCACCCAATGGGTATTATTTAGCCAAATTTTTTTGCCTTCTGCTTATTTATTTTTATTTGAATATGTCGGCACGGATTTTTCCTTATCTTATCGCCGTACCAATCTTATTATTAAGTATGACTTACGCATTACTTGTGCCGTGCTTGCTCGCCATGATTATGGACAAATCCACTCAAACTTACGCCACGCTCGACAGCGCATTGCAATTTTCCGTCGCCCTCTTAGGTGCCTACCTAGCAGGCTTTATCTCCCTCCGCCTCGCGCATGCCTTTGGTTATCTCACAGTTTACCTCGTCGCCACCGTCATTGCCGTTGGAATATGGCGCTTTTTTGGATGCCGAAAAGAAGCATTCTGAGCTTCAGAATAGATTCCACGCCCTACGGCAGACAAAATACGCATAAAAAATCTGCACCTTACACAGCTTGACTCAGCGCCAATGTGTAAGGTGCAGATCAAACAAATCTACTCTGATGATTCAAACTTTATCTTTTAGAATGTTCTCGTCGCTTCTATAACCATTTGATTTTTATCATATGTATATAGAGAAATATTACTGTTCGTTTTAGTATAAATCCACGTTAAGCGCGGCGTGAACCCAGCATAATGAATTTTTTTATTCCAAATGGAGATGGAAGCATTATATTCATTATTCTTTTGTTTTCCTAAGAAAGACGCTTCTTTATAATTTCTTTTTGCAATACCAAAGGATGTATTAGTAGAAATACCTAAAGGCCATTCTTGTCCCCAGCTTAAGCGCGCACCTTCTCTTAAGAAGGAATTACTTTTATCTCTTGCATTTTTCGTCATAAAATCTAAAGATAATGCCCAATATTGGGTTGGTGAAGGAACATACATCAAACTATTACTAATTAAATGCGTACCGCCTTGATATTGAGTAGCATAATTTTCCTGTTTATATTTCTCATATCCATAATCGTAGTAAAATGAATACTTAAAGCTTTGATTTAACCAATAGGAAGTGGAAAGCGATACACCATAGGTATCATAATATTGTTTTAAACTTTCTGAGCCATTCACACCACCAGAATACCAACGTTTATTAACATAAGGTTGTACTTCTATATTAAATCGAGCATCAGAATATCCTAAACCAAGACCAAACACACCTGTTAAATCATTATAATTTTTTTATTATTCCAATAATATTTAGTATTCATTCCCGTGTTCAACACAATGTATTTTTCCGCCTGATAATGCCCATTGTTTATTGGCACCAAGAGAAATACCTACCCCATTCCCTTTCTGACGAGGTGTAGTTATAAACCGCTGTTTGACCATTAGGTAAAAACAACGATAGTCCCTCTTTTGCAGAGTTACTTAAATTTTTTTATCATTAAGATAAGTAATACCGAAAGAATAAGTCCATTGGCTTTTTTTCATTAATTGCTGAGATAAATTGGTTAAACACTTCTCTATCTTGAGCCGATACATTATCTGCAGCACGTAATTTCTCAAATTGATTCTTTGACGCGTCAAATTCCTGATTAAAAAAATAAAACTCGAGCTAACTGAAAACGAATAAAAATTATTATCAGGAAAAATTAGCCAGGAGCTTTTCTATATTCTGATACAGAATCATTTAAATTGGTATCAGTTAACAGAATTGCATTTCCCCATTCAAGTAGGGATTCATCTCTATTAGGCACACGTTTATATAAAGCAATAAGTGTAGGAAGTACTTGCTTATTCGTATTAATAAGTGATTCTACAAGAATTTTTTTCTAAAAATTTCTGGGTGTTCTACTAAATATTTGCCCGTAAAACGAGTGTAATCATCCTTACGACTGACATTTGACTCTTCTAAACTTTGTTTATTCAAAAGCGCTTTTTTTGCAATGTTTGTTGCTCAGTTTTTAATGGCTTGATTAAGTTTTTGCTTGATCATTTTGATTCTGCTCATTGGCATCAACACATTGTGGCATAAGCAATGAAAAAAACAATGCCATAAAGAAGAGGTTGCTTTCATATCTTTTTTCCTAATTTAGTGTTTAAAACTAAAAACAGCCCACGACAAAGCGGGCTGTTTTATAATTAAAAATTTCAAATTAATGAAATTATTTTTACTTGACCAGCAGTATTTTCGTCAGCACGAGCCGCCCAAGGTTTATTAACAATTTTTTTCTGGTGTTGATACAGCTTCTTCATATTTCTTAGCACCAAATACCGCACCCCATTGTGTTACAGTGGTATCAGCATTTTTGCTACCTGCAACATTACCACCTAACTCAGATGCTTGAGAACCAAATAAAGTTGCGTTAAATGAACCGTCTTTATTTGCATCTTCGTATGCTAATGCAGAAGTACCTGCGATGTTACCGTAGTTGTCTAACTTACCATTAAAGTTAACTAAATCAACATTGTAGTCACCTGTTTTTGTCGTTATTCCAAGTGTTATAGATAGAACCAGTAACATTTTTATCTGCTAAGTTAACTTTAGCCAAAACATGGTAACCACTTTTTAGTGCGTCAACTTCTTTTTCTACACCGATAGCATTTGGCGCGCCAGTTTTATTAGCTTCACCCGGACGGTAGTCATTGTTTAAGCCATAAGCTACTGCGTGACCGTGGTATACAAGCTCACCAGAAAGTTTAGCTAATTGTTCACCAGTAGTATTATTTAAACCACGATAGAAGTAAGAGTTTTCAGTACCTGCTTCACCATAGTTAGCAAAACCAATAACGTTACTTGTTACGTTACTGTTTTTTTATCGTCCAATAGACCTTTTTTTGTATACGTTTAGATCTTTTTTTCAGTAAGGTCATGTAATTTAGTTGTTACACGACCATATTGAACAAAACGTAATTGACCATCTTGTTGAGCAGCTAATTTATTAGTTTCTTTTACTAATGGTAGGTTATTTGCATCAGTATCTTTTAATTCTTTACCATCTTCATAGGAATTGGTTCTTAAACCGTAAACTTCAGCTAATGTATCTTTACCCTCAGCATTTCTGTCTGCACGGTCAAAGTAAGCAATACGATCTTTTTCGTAAACTAAAGCAGCACCAGACTCTGTACCTTGTGTATCAGTTTTAGTACGGCTTTCTGGACGTGGAGTGCCACCAGTAGTACCACGATCTGTTGAGTCGTTATAAATGCCAGTTAAAGTAAATTTACCATCTTGTTTGTCATTACCAACAAATTGGAAATCTTCAATATAAGCAATCGCTTTAGACTCAGCACCTTCGTGTGGGTAAGCTACAACGATAGTATCTAGACGAGGCTCTAAATTTTGAACAGTCATTGGCAATGGAGCAGATTGAGTAGAGTCAACTTTATCACCATTTTTTTATTTACGATGAAATCAGATGCGTTCTTTTTTTAGAAAGTAAGTAACCCGGGTTAGACTCGCTAGAAGTTGTTTTTAGCTGCTTTCTCAGCTGCTGCTTTCTCAGCTGCTTTCTCAGCTGCTGCTTTCTCAGCTGCTGCTTTCAGCTGCTGCTTTCTCAGCTGCTGCTTTCTCAGCTGCTGCTTTCTCAGCTGCTGCTTTTGCTTGTTGTTGAGCTTTGTTGTTGAGCTTGTTGTTGAGCGGCTGAATTATCGCTACCGCCACTTGAACCACAAGCTGCTAATACAGCTGAACAGATTAATGTTAGACTAAATTTAACAAGTTTGTTGTTTTTTTCATGTTTTTTAACCTTTATAAAATTGGTTATTATAACTTTATGGTTAACAAGCTTTATCGCTGGTAACCCTTTTTGTATACAAAAAGGCTACATAAAGCCTTTTCGATCTAAATGCTAGCATTTCAAAACACAAAAAAAGCAACAATTAAATCAATACCACACAATGGACTTTACATTAATTTACATTGAGTGTTTTTTTGTTCTTTTTACTGTTTTTCGGCTCAGGCGCAACTTTCTGCGTCTCTTCTACTCTCTTAAAAACCATGTTCAGCCATACAAGCATCAAGCATTGGAATATCTTTATTCATGATCTTTCCACCTAGTTTCGCTTTTGCAATTCTCAAATGCAGCCAAAAAAATTCTTCTTTTTTTCCGTTTTTCGGCGTCATGGATTTATTGAATCGGAAGTATTGCTTGATGAACAACCGATTAAAAACAAGTGATGGTAATAAAATACTGAGTAATTTTTTTCATAAATCATCCTATTTATCGTGAGTAAGAGACCATGAGTATAGCAACGAATTAAATATTTTTTTAATAAATTTTCTCTATTAAGTATTTACTAGCATGCCAATTCACAAATGGCTCCATACGCTTTTTTTAAGATAAATCCGAAACTCACTGTGAAAAATCTGCACCTTACACAGCTTGATCCAGCGTCAATGTGTAAGGTGCAGATCAAAGTGCGGTCGGTTTATCGCACGTTTTTTTACTTAGACATCATACGTGGTGGATGCGGTGTTGCCGCCGCGACCCGTCCAGTTGGTGTGGAAGAATTCGCCGCGTGGTTTGTCGGTACGTTCGTAAGTGTGCGCGCCGAAGTAGTCACGCATCAAACACTCTTAGAACAAAAAGGACGTTATGCAGCGTTTTTGGCAATGCCAACAAGGCAACATCACTCAATAAACAGGATTGAGCGATCCTTGCCACGACTGCCGGCTTTAAATTCTGCGTAGTGGCGTTTTTATATGATTGGTCTCATTACCATGTTAAAAAGAGATGGGGTTCGATCTTAAACAGCTTAGTTGGTTCTATTTGCTTGGTGGGATGGAAATGGCAAAATTCATCGTTTCGCCGTTAATTGAACGCTATCGTATCAAGCGTATCGGGCAATTTCGCGGCTGGCTATGTCTTTCTTCGCTAATCATTTTTTTATTGCCTTATTCATGTTGCATTTCATCCAACCGAAACAAGATTTTACGCTGCTTATGGTGGCGTGTGTGTTATTGAACCCTAAGCAGTCTATTTTTTTCGGTTGTGCAACGCTAGGATTAACCTGTGCCATCCCTGCCTTTTGAGCAACGTGGCTTTGGCGGTGTCATTCAGGTGATCGCAGGACGCGTAGGTAAAATGCTTGGCGGAGGTTTGATGTTACTGATTTACCATTATTACGGCTGGCAAAGTGCGGTGGATTTAATGAGTGTTTTTTGCACTACTGTTGATTCTACAAATCAGCCTATACGCCGAACCTGTAATTGTCGCTGAACCGCAAAATCTACCATTACATTTTTTTATTCACTCGCTTTTTTTCCACTTTTTGGCAACAACCGCATATCTCATTTCGTTGGTTGATTTTATTGTTATTTATCTTTATTCCTAGCGGCATGGTAGTCAGTAGTTTCATTCCTCGACTAAACGCCTTGGGCTGGAGTAGCCAACACATTGGGCTATTACTTTCTGTATTCGAACCCCTTTGTGCTATCGCCTTTGCCCCCCTAAGCGGTATATTACTCAAAAAAATACCTCGGGTTTCCGTCACTCAATGGGTGTTGTTTAGCCAAATTTTTGCCTTCTGCTTATTCATTTTATTTGAATATGTCGGCACGAATTTTCCTTATCTTATCGCCGTACCAATCTTATTATTAAGTATAACTTACGCATTACTTGTTCCGTGCTTGCTGGCTATTATCCTTGATTATTCATCTAAAACTTATGCCACATTGGATAGTTCACTACAATTTTTCTGTTGCATTACTAGGGGCATATTTAGCTGGTTTTATTTTCACTCAGATTGATCAGTACATGGGGATACGTTACGGTATATTGGATTGTGACAATCATTGCATTTACTATTTGGTACTTTTTTTAAGAACTACAACTAAAAAAATCATAAAGGCGCAATAATCAAATGCTATACACCTCTAATTTTTCTGAACAAATCAATTTTTAAATTAAACCCCACCACATAGAATTTAATTCAGGTAAACGATTGCTCACCCCGAAATCATTACATTCTTTCAAAAATCACTCTTTGCTTTTTTGCTCGTTTTGTGTAGAATACGCGCTCGGCTTATTAACTAATCCGAACACAAGGAGTTCTCCATAATGGAAGCATCAAAGAAAAAGATGAAATTCCCTTCCGCATTTAGCATTCTCTTTATTATTCTTCTTATTGCTATTGGTCTTACTTGGCTTATTCCCTCAGGGTCCTACTCAAAACTTTCCTACGACAGCACCGAAAATCATTTTATTGTCAAAACTCACGGAATTCCCGATCAAAGCTATCCAGCAACAGAACAAACCCTTAATCAACTCAATATCAAAATTCAACTTTCTAATTTCACCAACGGCATTATCAAAAAGCCTATCGCTATTCCTGATACCTATCAACGCATTGAACAACACGAAAAAGGCATTACTGATATGATTCACGCCATGGTGGATGGCACCATTGAAGTCGCGGATATTATGATTTTTATCTTCATACTCGGTGGAATGATTGGTGTGATAAACAAAACAGGAGCATTCAATGCCGGATTAATGTCTCTCACCAAAAAAACGAAAGGAAATGAATTCTCCGTTGTCTTTGCTGTCTGTGTGTTAATGCTGTTAGGCGGTACGGCTTGTGGTATTGAGGAAGAAGCGGTAGCCTTCTACCCAATTCTTGTTCCTGTCTTTTTAGCCTTAGGCTATGATTCCATTGTCTGTGTTGGTGCCATATTCCTCGCCGCCTCAATGGGCACTGCCTTCTCAACAATCAATCCATTTTCCGTTGTCATCGCTTCAAATGCGGCAGGGATTCCATTCACGGAAGGAATGGGATTTCGTACACTGGGTCTGATTCTTGGTGGTGCGTGTGTGATTGCTTACATGTATTGGTATTGTAAAAAAACTGCGTGCTAATCCTGAATTTTTCTTATACCTATGACGATCGCCAAGCCTTTCTATGATCTCTATATGAAAGATATCGATCCCAATGCAACCGTTGAATTTACCTTTAGAAGAAAACTGATTCTGATTCTATTTAGTGGCGCCTTTCCTCTCATGGTATGGGGGGTGATGTTTGGCGGTTGGTGGTTCCCTCAGATGGCGACTTCCTTCCTGGCCATCACCATCATTATTATGTTTATCAGCGGATTGCCTGAAAAAGATGTCGTAAATGGCTTTACTCATGGTGCTTCTGAATTAGTTGGCGTCGCATTGATTATCGGACTCGCTCGAGCAGTCAATATCATTCTGGAACAAGGGATGATTTCTGACACGATTCTCGATTACATGACACATCTTGTCGATGGAATGAATGGCGGCGTCTTTATTATTGGTCAGCTCCTTATCTTCATCTTCTTAGGGCTAGTTGTACCTTCATCTTCAGGTCTTGCCGTACTCGCTATGCCAATTATGGCTCCGCTAGCTGATACTGTGGGCATTCCAAGAGACATCGTCGTATCAGCCTACAACTGGGGGCAATATATTATGTTGTTCCTTGCACCAACAGGATTAGTCCTTGTTACGTTACAAATGCTTGGTATTCCATTTCAACAAATGGTTGAAATTTGTCATGCCAATCGTAGGCTGTCAGTTTGTTATCTCATCGATACTTCTCCTCACTCAAGTATTTATGTATGCACAATAAGCAATAAAATAAAAAGCCACGCAAGATTGCGTGGCTTCTTTTTCTCATCTGATGTTATTTGACAAACTCATCAAACTCTAACTCATAATCATCACCATCTCTGGTGTATTTGATATAACGTGGAAATTGTTCACCTGAGAATTTCTTCACCATAATGTCTTTGTTACCGGTTTTAAATGAATAGGTAATTTCCGTGACAGTTTGCTTGTTATATTGGATCTGTTTTTCTACTTTCTTCACATTCACATTTTCCATTGGGTAAAGTTTTTTACCATTTGTAATTTGGAAACTGGTTGGCAATTTATCGTAATAACTCAACTGAAATGCCATGGTGAATAAATCAAAAGTTGGTAATTTTAACGGCTCGGTTTTCTAATCCATTTTTCACTTTACCGTATTCAATTGTTGTTGGCGAAATTTTTAGAAATTGCATACGTTTTACCATTACGCACATCTTGATAATTCACCATTTTAAATTGACTCGCGTTTTGTGAACCACGAGAAGTAAACACAATGTTGTACAACGGAACATTAATTTTCGCATTGACTGAATACTGTGAACCATCAGCTTTAAAATGCACGTACGCGGGCATTAAATAATTCGAACTGTATTTAATATTATAATCCACCGCAGACCATGCTGTTGGTGCATAAGCAATTAATGCAGCAAAAAGGATTTTTAAATAACTTCATTGGTTTTCCTTATATATAAAAAAAGAGGTTGCCCTTTTAGAGTATCACAACAAGAAGAAGTTCTCTATTAAAAAAACCATCTTATCCGAAGACAAGATGGTTTTTCATTTATTTTAGCTTAATGGAGGATTATAAAACTGCACCCGCCATTAAGAATCCGAATAATACAGATAAGCTAATTGCAATCACACCAGGAATTAAGAATGGGTGGTTGAATACATATTTACCGATACGGGTTGAACCAGTGTCATCCATTTCTACTGCCGCAATTAAGGTTGGGATAAGTAGGAAGAATGAATAATGCTGATACTGCGGCAAAGGCTGCAATTGCGGCTTCCGGAGAAACACCTAATAAAATTGCAGTTGGATATAATGCTTTTTGCAGTTGCAGCTTGTGAGTAAAGTAAGGTACTTGCGAAGAACAAGATAACCGCTAAACTCCAAGGATATTGTTGTAAGAACTCAGCTGATACTGCTTTGATTTGATCGATATGACCTTCAACGAAAGTATTACCTAACCATGCCACACCAAGCACACAAATTACCGCTGACATACCTGATTTGAAGGTTGCTGCATTGGTAATGTTTGCAGTGTCCACTTTACATGCCATAGTGATAATCGCTGCAGTCGCAAGCATGAAAGAGATAATTGCGTTATCGCGAGAAAGAATTGGGTTTTGAATTAAACCAACAGTTTTACTGATTGCTGTTGCATAAAGCATTACCACTAAAATCGCGATAAGGAAAATCATTACAGAGCGTTTTGCATAAGGTTTGATCTCAATTTGCATTTCACCACGCATAGTGATTAAGCCTTTTTGCTAGACGATCTTGGTAAACTTCATCATTTTTCAAATCTTTACCAAGGAAGTTACAAATCACCGCAGTAATCATACATGCTGCGTAAGTAGTTGGGATCCAAATACCTAATAATTGTAAGTAACTTAAACCGAAGTTTTTCTCTAATTCAGCAGAAAGGAATACCACCGCTGCAGAAATTGGAGAGGCTGTAATCGCAATTTGTGAAGCGATAACCGCAATAGAAAGTGGACGTGAAGGACGGATACCTTGTTCTTTTGCTACTTCAGCAATCACTGGAAGTGTTGAGAATGCTGTGTGACCAGTACCTGCAAGTACAGTCATAAAGTAAGTTACCGTTGGCGCAAGGAAGGTAATGTATTTTGGATTTTTACGTAGAATTTTTTCAGCTACATTTTTACTAAGAAATCCATACCACCCGCAACTTGCATTGCCGCAATTGCCATGATTACAGACATGATAACTGAAATTACATCAAACGGAATGGCACCCGGTTTTAAGCCAAGCAGTGAAAGTGCTACAACACCCATACCACCCATGAAACCGATACCAATACCGCCTAATCTAGCCCCTAGGTAAATAAAGAGTAGGACGACTAAAAGTTGAGCCCAAATCATAATATTTTTCTCCATATTAATTTTTTAAAAATAATTCCAGAACATATATTAACAACAAACTCGTGCATTATCTATATTTATTACTTGGATTAGCCTATTTTATCCGAAAGTGCGGTTAAAATTTGATTCAAATTCTGACCGCACTTTCAATGCTTTCTAGAAATCCTCAAAGTATTGTTGAATCACTTTTGGATCTTTTGTTTGTGTTAAGGCTAATTGCAATAACACACGCGCTTTTTGCGGATTCAATGTGCCTGAAGCCACAAAACCATATTTAGAATCATCCACTTCAGCATCACGCGTAGTGTGACCCGTTGGCACACGAGATGAACGTACCACCACAACGCCATCTTTCGCCGCTTTTTCTAAACGTTCTAAGTGTGCAGCATTCACGTTACCATTACCCACACCCGCTGAAACAATACCTTGATAGCCCGCATCCAATAATGAATTTAATGGTTCAATTGGTGCATTAGAATAAGCATAAATAATGCCCACTTTCGGCAAGCTGTCTAATTTATCTACGTTAAATGGTGTATTTACGGTATGTTTACTTTCAGGCGAACGTTCGTAATCCACTTTACTGTTATGGATATAACCCAAGGTACCATAGTTTGGTGAGTGGAATGTTTGTACTGCAGTGGTACTCATTTTGGTCACATCACGCGCACCTAGTACTTCACCATTCATCGCCACTAACACACCACGACCAGATGATTTTTTATCCGTTGCCACCACGACGGCGTTATAAAGGTTTAACGGACCATCCGCACTTTTTTCTGTCGCAGGACGCATTGCACCCACTAATACAATTGGTTTTTCACATTTTGCGGTAAGATCTAAGAAATAAGCGGTTTCTTCCATGGTATCAGTACCATGAGTAATCACGAAACCATCAGTATCTTTGCATTGTGCATTAATTGCTTTGACTAATTTTAACCACACATCATCGCTCATATCTTGTGAACCAATTTTCACAATTTGTTCACCTTTCACATTGGCTAATTGCTTAATTTCAGGCACGGCATCAATCAACGCTTCAACATTGAGTTGCCCCGCTTTATAAGCAGAAGAAACTGCGGTTTCACCGCTTCCAGCAATGGTACCGCCAGTCGCTAAAATCGTAATATTCGGTAATTCCGCGGCTTGTGCGACCGAAACACCTAATCCAAGCATCATGAGTGCTGTTAATTTTTTTAATTTCATACTTGTCTCCTTTTACGTTATAAATAATCTAAACTTGGCCATTCTCTACTTAATTAGACGTAGAATAAAACACTAAGATAATAGATTTATGATCCCGATCATGTTTTTTTCCCCATTTGATTGTATAAGCTTTCGCCAACCCCACGTTTCCTTCAGAATTTTTTTGAAAGATAACCAAAGTGCGGTTATACTTAAGCCTTTTATTTCATGTGAAGATAAACTCTTATTCATTATCAAAAAAATTAAGTTGAGAACAACATGCAAGAATTTATGCCTCAAGCAATTGAATTTGCTCAAAAACACACTTTTTTTAACGATCGCATGGTTTGCTGTCCTTTTTCATGACACTTTTTCACCTTTTTTTAAAAAGTGCGACACAAAAAAATATCGCGTGATCACCAACCCTGAAGCCGTTCATTTAATGAACAACGAAGAAGCGGTGGTGATTGATTTACGCCCTATCGATGAATTCCAACGCGGTCATATTATTGGCAGCGTCAACTTGCTTCCAACTGAAATCAAAAATCACAATGTAGGCAAAATCGAACATCACAAAGAAAGACCGGTTATCATTGTGGATGTTAACGGTGTTTCTTCTACTACGTCCGCAGAACTTTTAACTAAACAAGGCTTTGAAAAAGTCTATGTATTAAAAGATGGTTTAACTGCTTGGGCGGGTGCAAATTTACCATTAGTAAAAAAACATAAGTAAGGATCCTCTATGTCTGAACAAAATCAACAACCTGAAGTAGCTGCTGAAGAGCAACAAGAAGCCGTACTTCAAATTCAACGTATTTATGTAAAAGATGTTTCTTTTGAAGCTCCAAATCTTCCTCATATTTTCCACCAAGAATGGAAACCAAAACTCGGCTTTGATTTAAGCACTGAAGCCGTTCAAGTGGGTGAAGATTTATACGAAGTGACGTTAAACATTAACGTGGAAACCACCATGGAAGATTCTGGTGATGTGGCGTTTATTTGTGAAGTGAAACAATCTGGTGTATTTACAATCAGCGGTTTAGAAGATGTTCAAATGGCACACTGCTTAACATCTCAATGCCCAAATATGCTTTTCCCTTATGCTCGTGAATTGATTTCTAACTTAGTAAATCGCGGTACATTCCCAGCATTAAACCTTTCTCCGGTAAACTTCGATGCGTTGTTCATTGATTACATGAACAAGCAGCAAGCTGCGGCCGAAGCGGAAGAAAATAAGGAAACCCAACATTAATTGTGATAAGGGCAGGCGATACCGTCTGCCCTTTTATTTTAAAGGTGATTGAAATGAAACCATCCCAATCTCCAATTACCATTCTTGGTTGCGGTTCTTATGGAACAGCACTCGCTATCTCATTTTTCTCGCAATGGTTCTCCAACCTATCTTTGGGGGCACAATCCCGATCACATTCATCAAATGCAACAGGAACGTCAAAATCGCCGTTTTCTGCCAGATATTGAATTTCCAGAAAGTTTGCATTTAGAATTAGATTTGAAAACAGCACTTGACCAATCGAAAGACATTTTAATTGTGGTGCCAAGCCATGCTTTCGGTGAAATTCTCTTAAAAATTCGACCGCACTTAAAACCTGATCATCGTTTAATTTGGGCAACCAAAGGATTAGAACGCAACACCGGCCGATTACTGCAAGAAGTAGTAGAAGAAACCTTAGGTAAAGCAATTCCAACCGCTGTGCTTTCTGGTCCTACTTTTGCGAAAGAATTGGCTCAAGGTTTGCCAACAGCGATTACCCTTGCCTCTCGTAATGAAACGTTTGCCTTAGAATTTCAAGCGAGAATTCATTGCAGTCAGCATTTCCGAGTATATGTAAACCAAGATATGATCGGCGTTCAATTAGGTGGTGCTATTAAAAACGTGATTGCGATTGGTGCAGGTATTTCAGATGGCATGGGATTTGGTGCCAATGCGAGAACCGCATTGATTACCCGTGGGATTGCGGAAATTACTCGCTTAGGCGTATCCATGGGAGCCAATACACAAACCTTTATGGGCATGTCTGGTTTGGGTGATTTAGTGCTCACTTGTACCGATAACCAATCCCGTAACCGTCGATTTGGCTTAATGCTCGGAAAAGGCACTGATAGCCAACAAGCTATGGATGAAATTGGCCAAGTGGTAGAAGGTTTTTATAACACCAAAGAAACCTATTTATTAGCACAACGACAAGGCGTGGAAATGCCGATTACAGAACAAATTTACCAAATGCTCTTTTGTGGTAAAAGTGCACAAGAAGTGGCACTGAGCTTATTGGGTCGTGAACGAAAAGGCGAATAAGGAGAAAAAATGACGTTAGAAGTATGGCAACACATTCGCCAAGAGGCTAAAAGAATTAGCAGAATGCGAACCAATGCTCGCAAGCTTTTTCCATTCCACCATTTTAAAACATCAAAATCTTGGCAGTGCCTTGAGTTATTTACTTGCGAATAAACTGGCTAACCCTATCATGCCCGCAATTTCGCTACGTGAAATTATTGAAGAAGCCTATCAGGCCGAGCCCAATATCATTGACTGTGCTGCTTGTGATATTAAAGCCGTGCGCCACCGCGATCCTGCTGTGGAATTGTGGTCTCACACCATTGCTTTATTTAAAAGGTTTTCACGCCATTCAGAGCTATCGCATTACCCATTATTTGTGGAACCAAAATCGAAAAGCACTCGCACTTTATTTACAAAATCAGATTTCAGTGGCTTTTGATGTGGATATTCACCCTGCCGCCAAAATTGGGCACGGCATTATGTTTGACCATGCTACAGGTATTGTTGTAGGCGAAACCTCAGTAATTGAAAATGATGTGTCTATCTTGCAAGGTGTTACCCTTGGTGGTACGGGTAAAGAATCCGGCGATCGCCATCCAAAAGTACGAGAAGGTGTGATGATTGGGAGCGGGCGCAAAAATTCTCGGCAATATCGAAGTGGGTAAATATGCCAAAATCGGCGCCAATTCTGTTGTACTTCAACCTGTGCCTGAATACGCCACTGCAGCAGGTGTACCTGCTCGCATTGTCGGTAAAGACAAAGCGGCAAAACCGGCCTTTGAGATGAATCAATATTTTATCGATGATGATATAAATTTGAATATTTAAGGAATCGATATGATTAACAAAGACACCCAACTTTGCATGTCCCTTTCTGGTAGACCGGGCAATTTTGGCACAACATTCCATAACTATCTGTATCAAAAATTAGGACTTAATTTTATCTATAAAGCCTTTACCACTACAGATATTGAAAGTGCAGTCAAAGGCATTCGTGCACTTGGTATTCGAGGTTGTGCCGTTTCGATGCCTTTCAAAGAAAGCTGCATGCCATTTTTAGATGAAATCTCCCCTTCTGCGCAAGCCATTCAGTCGGTGAATACCATTGTGAATGATCAAGGGTTTCTTCGCGCTTACAACACCGACTACATTGCGATTGTTAAACTTATCAAAGAATATCAATTAGATAAAAAGAGTCGTGTGATTGTACGAGGCAGTGGTGGTATGGCTAAAGCGGTCGTCGCGGCCTTTAAAAACAGCGGATTTGAGCATCTGAAGATTTTTGCTCGAAATGAAAAAACAGGTAAAAATTTAGCCGCACTTTATGACTACGAATATATCTATTCTTTAGATAATCAATCGGCAGACATTTTAGTCAATGTCACACCAATTGGGATGAAAGGTGGGAAAGAAGAATTTGATCTCGCCTTTCCTGAAAATCTTATTCAACAAGCTCAAACTGCTTTTGATGTGGTGGCGATTCCTGCTGAAACACCGTTTATCCAATTTGCTCAACAGCAAGGTAAACAAACGATTTCTGGTGCAGAAGTCATTGTGCTACAAGCCGTTGAACAATTTGAGCTCTACACAGGTATACGCCCTGATGACCAATTAGTCGCTGAAGCCGCCGCTTTTGCTCGAAAAAACAGTTAAAAAATAAACCGCACTTCTAAAAAGTGCGGCTCTCTTTTTATCTGAGTTTTACGCTAACAATTTTCTTGCAGCTTCCACTACGACTGATACTGCTTTGTCTTCCGTATCTTTCATGGTGGCTTCATTTGGAATTTCTTGTTGCGTACGGTTCACAATCACACCTGCCACCATACCAGCTCGTAAGCCAAGGGCGTTACACATGGTGAATAACGTCGCGGATTCCATCTCATAGTTCATCACATTGAGATCTTGCCATTGTTTTAACAAGCCTTGGTAATCACGATACACTTTACCGCTGTAGGTATCGTAACGTTCTTGACCTGGATAGAAGGTATCTGAAGACGCTGTAATTCCTACAAATGGCTCAATGCCTCTTTCTTTAGCCGCATTGAAAAGTGCGGTAGTACATTCAAAGTTTGCCACTGCTGGATATTCAATTGGGGCAAAATGACGGCTTGCACCATCAAGACGAACAGCACCCGTTGTAACAAGAACATCACCCACATTAATGTGTGGTTGAATTGCACCTGTTGTACCAATACGTAAGAATGTACGCACGCCAAGCTGAGCCAGCTCTTCCACACAGATAGACGTAGAAGGGCCGCCAATACCGGTTGAACACACCACCACCGGTTGACCATTTAAATAGCCCAACCAAGAAGTGTATTCACGTGTACTTGCAAGAAACTCAGGGTTATCAAGTTTTTTAGCAATACGTTCACTACGCGCAGGATCACCTGGCACGATAGCTAATGTGGCACCTTTCAGTTGTGCTTTAGTTAGGTTTAAGTGAAATACATCAGACATAACAATCTCCTTTTTATCATTATTGCCGCAAAGTGCGGTCAAATTTTCGTTATTTTTTCAATGCCCCTAAGATACCACGCATGATTTGTTTGGTCACTTCATTACGAATATTGCGACCAACTGATTTTGCCACGCTATTCACAATTTGTTCTGTCGGAGAAAGTTTATCCCCGCGTTTTTGTGTTCCAAAAATCATACGGCTTAAGCTACCAAATAAACCGCTCTCTTCCTCTTGCTGTGCTTGTTCAGCTTGTTTTTGTTGCACTGCTGCTAAATCCGCTTGAGCATTTAATACTTCGAAAGCCGACTCATTATCCACATAATCTTTATAGAAGGCATAAAGCTCATCGTCTTTCACCCACGCTGCACGCTCTTCTTCAGTAATCGGTGCAAGTTGGCTTTTCGGCGGGTAAACATACGCCACTTCAACTGGCGCAGGCATACCTTTTTCATCTAAGAATGAAATCAATGCTTGCCCCACACCTAAGGTTGAAATGGTTTCAACCACATTGACAGCAGGATTAGAACGGAACGTTTCTGCCGCAGATTTCACTGCTTTTTGATCGCGTGGTGTAAAAGCGCGTAGCGCGTGTTGAACACGGTTACCTAATTGCCCTAACACCGTATCCGGTAAATCTAATGGATTTTGGGTCACAAAATAAATCCCCACACCTTTAGAACGAATCAAGCGAACCACTTGTTCCACTTTGTCCACCAACACACTTGGTGCACCATCAAAGAGTAAATGCGCTTCATCGAAGAACATCACAAATTTTGGTTTATCTGGGATCGCCGACTTCGGTAATTGTTCAAATAATTCAGACATCAACCAAAGCAAGAATGCGCTATACATTCTTGGGGAATTAATTAATTTTTCAGAATTTAAAACATTAATCACGCCACGACCATCACGGGTTTGTAACCAATCTTCAAGATTTAATGCTGGCTCACCAAAAAGATTTGTCGCCCCTTCATTTTCAAGGGTCAATAAAGCACGTTGAATCGCGCCCACACTTGCAGCTGATACGTTGCCATATTCTACTTGGAACGATTTCGCATTCTCTGCCACGAATTTAAGCATGGCACGCAAGTCTTTTCAAATCGATGAGTAGCAAGCCTTTATCATCTGCCACACGGAATACAAGGTTTAATAAGCCTTCTTGGGTTGCATTTAAATTTAATAAACGGGACAGTAATAATGGTCCCATTTCAGAAATCGTGGTGCGAAGCGGAATACCGGTTTCACCGAATACATCCCAAAATGACACAGGATAGCCATTTAAATAACTCTCGCCACCTAAATCAAATTGTTCAATGCGTTCTGCTACTTTGCCACTAAATGTGCCCGCTTTTACTAAACCAGACAAATCGCCTTTTACATCCACTAAAAAAACCGGCACACCATCATCACTGAACGCCTCTGCCATTTTACGTAATGTCACGGTTTTCCCCGTCCCTGTCGCTCCAGCGATCAGGCCATGACGGTTTGCCATTTTTGCGGTAATACCAAGGGTTTGACCTTGTTCGGTACGCGCGAGAGAATATTGCATAAAGATTCCTTTGTTTTGTTGGTTTTATTTAAACGAATAATAAGGAAAAAACGAAGTGCGGTCAAAATTTAAGTGATTTTACGGTATAATTTCTCAAAACTAACTCAAAGCAGGAAAAATAGATGTCAAACGCAAAAATTCTTATTATTAAAACAGGATTGATAGAAACCTTAACGTTCCCTGATGGTAGCTCATATGAAAGCGCGATTCGTAAAAAACCAGTATCCATGGTGAAAGTGCATGCGCTTGGCGCAGAAGACAATGATGTCGGTTTAAAAGCGCATCATGGTGGCGTAGATAAAGCCTTGTTTTTCATGTCTGATGTGTCTTTCCCTGCTTTAAACGAGCTACTTGGTGAAAAGTTTGATTTCCACGGCAGTGCGATTTACGGTGAAAACTTTGTGGTATCAGGCTTACATGAAGATAATGTTTGTGTAGGCGATCGTTACAAAATTGGCTCTACTCTGTTAGAAGTGTCTCAACCCCGCAAACCTTGCGAGCGTTTATCTCATAATACCAAGAATGAGAATACAAGAGAGGTTATTCGTCAGTCTGGCTGGACAGGCTGGTATGTGCGTGTGATCGAAGAAGGTGAAATTCATCAAGGTGATGAACTCATTTTGCAACATCGACCTTATCCTGAATGGACAATTCGTCGTTTAAACACACAACTCTCCGCGCCTTCAAGCATTGCAGAACTAGAAGAGGCCTTAGCCATTGAGGAATTAGCGCCAGCGTTTAAACGTTCTGTTAACTCACAATTACATAATTTACAACAGGCTGCTAAAAATGTCGGCTAAAACGACCGCACTTTGCCCATGCCAATCTTCACTTTCTTATGAAGATTGCTGCGGACGCTTTCATTCAGGCAATATGTTTCCAGAAACAGCGGAACAACTTATGCGTTCCCGCTATTCAGCGTTTGTGCTCAAAAATATCCCCTATATTGTGCAAAGCACTGTGCCAAGCCAACAAGCGTTATTAGATCAAAAAGCCTTGCAAGATTGGGCTGATGAAACACAATGGCTCGGTTTAGATATTGTCAAAACAGAAACCTTAACCAAAACACAAAGTGCGGTTGAATTTAAGGCGCATTTTCAAGGTAGCGAACAGCCACAAGTGCATCACGAACACTCTATTTTTGTAAAAATCGATGGCCGTTGGTATTTTGTTGACCCCACTGTGCCACTCCCAAGTAATAAACAACCTTGTGTTTGTGGTTCAGGGAAGAAATTTAAACATTGTTGCGGAGGCTTGCTCTAATGACCTTAACGTCTTTTCTCGCATTATTCTGGCAGCGTTCTCAAGAAAACAAATTAACGCAAGCTGCCGGTTCACTCACCTACAGCACCATGCTCGCCATCGTGCCATTAATTATGGTGGTGTTTTCGATTTTCTCCGCCTTTCCTGTCTTTAACGAAGTAACCGGGGCATTGAAAGAATTCATCTTCACCAATTTCGCCCCTTCCGCAAGTGATGTTGTGGGGCAATATATTGATGAATTCGTCCATAACTCCAAGCAAATGAGTGCCGTGGGGATTGTGAGTTTGATTTTAGTCGCATTAATGCTCATTAACTCCATCGACCGTACACTTAATGGCATTTGGCAAGATACCAGTAATCGCCCAATTTTTACGTCATTTGCTATTTATTGGCTCATTTTAACGCTCGGCCCACTTTTAATCGGTACCAGCATTGCCGCAAGTTCCTATGTCAAAGCCATGTTCGAGCAATCGGAAACGCTCTCTTTTGGCTTAAAACTCCTCAGCTTTGTGCCATTTCTTTCTACTTGGTTTATCTTCACGCTCATTTATATGGTCGTGCCAAATAAGAAAGTGAGCATCAAACACTCTGCAGCAGGCGCATTAATTGCCGCGATTTTCTTTACCTTAGGGAAACAGGCCTTTGCTTGGTACATTACGACATTCCCGTCTTACCAATTAATTTACGGTGCCATGGCAACACTACCCATTATGTTATTGTGGATTCAAATCAGCTGGACAGTGGTGTTATTCGGCGCACAATTAGCTGCAGTGCTTGCAGAAGTGCAGTCAATGAATCAAACAAATTTAGAGGAAGTAAAATGATTGCGTTAATTCAGCGTGTTACGCAGGCTAAGTGGAAGTTGAAGGTCAAATTGTGGGGCAAATCGGCAAAGGATTATTAGTTTTATTAGGCGTGGAAAAAGAAGATGACCAAGCCAAAGCGGATAAACTCGCCGAGAAAGTATTAAACTACCGTATTTTCAGCGATGAAAATGACAAAATGAATTTAAACGTGCAGCAAATCGGTGGCGAAGTGCTTGTGGTATCGCAATTTACTTTAGCCGCTGACACGCAAAAAGGCTTACGACCAAGTTTCTCAAAAGGTGCGGCACCTGCATTAGCTAACGAATTGTATGGCTATTTTTCGCAAAAATGTGCAGAAAAAGTCACTGTTGCCAACGGACAATTTGCGGCTGATATGCAAGTGAGCCTCACCAATGATGGTCCAGTTACATTTTGGTTAAATGTCTGAATAAAGAGAACAATCACTATTTTTTCAAAGCAAAGGAAACTCTTTCTTTGATCGCATTGTCGTATTAACGCTCAAATGCATATAACAATTTCAAATCCCATCCATAATTGCATTGGTAATCCCCTTATTTTATGGGTAAACTAAGGCGGTTTGATGTGGATCTTCTTAAAGTTTAGCTTGTAATAAAATGAAAAAAATTTTGTTAAAAACAACCGCTCTTTTGCTTGGATGGATGAGTTTTTCAGCCCTTGCAGAACAAACCGTAGATATTGAGATCCGCGGTATCAAGGGTGAACGTGCCATTCGCAATACTGATATGAATGTCAAACTCATTGATAAAGGTGAGATGGACGGCTCAGATCGGTATAAACAATTAGTTTCAGATGCTGTCGATAAAGGCCTTCGAGTCTTCGGTTATTATGGTTCTTCAGTCACCTTTGAATTGAAAAAACGCAAAGGTCAACGAGATTTACTCATTGCTAATGTCACACCCGGTGAACCAAGTAAAATTGCGGGAACAGACGTTGAAATTACAGGCGAAGCAGCAGAAGACGAAAACTTCACAGCACTCCGTAAAAACTTGCCAAAACAAGGTGAGTTAGTTGAGCATCAAAAATACGATGACTATAAAAGCAGCATTTCAAACCTTGCCCTTGCTCGTGGTTATCTTGACGGAAAATTCCAAATTTCTCGCTTAGAAATCAGCCCTGAAACCCATGAAGCATGGTGGCGTATGCTGTTTGATAGTGGCGTGCGTTATCATTACGGCAACATCACATTCAACCATTCCCAAATTCGCGAAGACTATTTGCAAAATATGCTCAACATTAAATCGGGCGATCCTTATTTAGTCAGCGATTTATCTGAATTAACTAACGATTTTTCTTCTACCAACTGGTTTAGCTCCGTGCTTTTACAGCCTCATGTCCGCGAAGAAGAAAAATTAGTGGATATCGAACTGTTGCTTTATCCACGTAAGAAAAACTCAATGGAGCTCGGGGTCGGTTTTGCGACTGACACTGGGCCGCATGTCCAAATTGGCTGGACGAAACCTTGGATTAATAGTCGAGGTCATAGTTTCCGTACAAATCTTTACGTCTCTGCACCAAAACAAAACTTTGAAGCGACCTATAAAATACCATTGTTGAAAAATCCATTAAATTATTATTATGAATTTTCAACCGGTTATGAAAAAGAAAATAAAAATGATACGGATACCAAAACGCTCACTTTTGCTGCATTACGTTATTGGAATAATAAAGAAGGTTGGCAATATTTTGCAGGTCTTCGTGTCCGTTACGACAGCTTTACGCAAGCTGATTTCACCGATAAAACGCTCCTTGTTTATCCAACCGGAGGTTTTAGCCGGACTCGTTTAAAAGGCGGTCAATTCCCAACATGGGGAGATACCCAAAAAATCACGGTTGATTTAGGGAATAAGCTTTGGATGTCAGAAGCCAATTTCTTTAAAATTCAAGCTTCCACAGCGTGGATTCGTACTTATGCAGAAAATCACCGTTTTATTACCCGTGCAGAAATTGGTTATTTAAATACCGCGGATATTCGTAAAATTCCACCTGCATTACGTTTCTTTGCGGGGGGCGATCGCAGCGTGCGAGGTTATGGCTATAAGAAAATTTCACCGAAAAATAAAGAGGGGAAATTAGTCGGCGGCTCTCGCTTAGTAACAGGTAGCCTTGAATATCAATATCAAGTTTACCCAAATTGGTGGGGAGCCGTATTTGCGGATACAGGTTTAGCCGCAGATGCTTACAAAGCAAATGAGTTACGCTACGGCGCAGGTTTCGGTGTACGTTGGGCATCGCCAGTTGGCGCCATCAAGTTTGATATTGCGACGCCAATTCGAGATAAAGATAACAGCAAAAACATTCAATTTTACATTGGCTTAGGGGCTGAAATTTAGGGTATGACTATGTCTGAACAAGAAAAACAACCAGATAACCAAACGACACAACCCGTCAAAAAGAAAAAGACCTGCCGTAAAATTTTATGTGTCGGAAGTGCGGTCATTTTTGTCCCTGTTTTAGGCTTAGTCACTGCACTTTCTTTTGATAGTGGGCAACGTGCAATTATTCAACTCGCCGATAAAATGCTCGATAGCTTATCTATTGAACAAGTCAGCGGTGGCTTACAAGATGGTTTAGTCTTAGAAAATTTACGTTTTCAAACAACCGGCGTAGATGTGGCTCTTCCTAAAACGCGCTTACAACTGAATTTAGCACGTTTACTGTCGGGAGATATTATTGTTGATGATCTCAGCTTAACGCAGCCGAAAATTGCCATTGATACCAGTGTTATGCCGCCTTCCGAAGAGAAAGAAACAGAAAGTGGTCCAATGGAAAAAATCCATTTACCGGTTTCTGTACAAGTAAAAAATGTGGCGATTACTGACTTTGATATGAAACTCGATCAAAGCAATATTACGTTTTCGTCATTTCAAAGTGCGGTCAGTTTAAACAATGAATCAGGCCTTACCCTTGAGCCCACCACGCTTTCAGATGTGCTTTTCTCAACAGTCTCCCAAACTCAACCGAATCCCCCTCAGCCCGAGCAAAAAGAACCTGCTAAACCCTGTTGATTGGGCGCAAATTGAGCAAACACTCACACCCGGCTTTTTTAGGTAATTTAAATACGGTGAACTTGCCTTTTGATATGCACATTCCAAGTGTTTTGGGTACAAACTGGCAATATCAATCGCTCAATGAAAAAGGCGAAGAAACCCAAAAAATCACTGTGCCTAAAGTGGAATTACAAGCGGATGCCACCGATCATTTAGTGAAATTACAAAAACTCGACATTGACAGCTCTCTCGGTACACTTTCTAGCCAAGGACAACTCCAGCTCAATGAAGATTTTCCGGTTGATCTCACATTAAAATCTGATCTCCAAGCGTTTAAATCAAAAGATAAAACCATTCTGCCTGCCAGCAAAGTTGATCTCAATTTATCGGGTTCATTGAAAAAAACGACCGCACTTTCGTTAACCACACAAGGCGTACTTGATGCGACCTTAACGGGTGATGTGAAACTGGCTGAAGATAAAATGCCATTAAATCTGCAGTTAAAAGCGAAAAAAGGTCAATACGCTTTTGCAGATAGCCTTGCACCGCTCAAAATTAACGATGTGGATATCAAACTCACGGGCGATTTATTGAATTATCACGCAGAGGTTATCGGTGGTGTGGACGGTATGGATCATATCCCTCACACCCATATTGATTTGAATGCAGACGGTAAACTCTATGAAGTCACCCTCAACGAATTAAAACTTGCTGCCCTGGATGGTACGGCACGTTTAACGGGTTCCTCAAACTGGAAAGATGGCGCGCAATGGGATGTGACCGCTGATTTAAACAAAATGAACATTCGCCCTTATGTGCCAGCCATGCCAGCCGTATTATCGGGCAAAGTGAGCTCAAAAGGTTCCGCTGATTCCAATCATTGGAAAGTGGATGTGCCAGCCGTGGATTTAACGGGTAGTCTCTCTTCTCGCCCATTAAGCTTGAAAGGAAGTGTCTTTTTAAGTAATGAAACCTTATTAAACATTCCTGATTTATTGCTGAATTATGGCGATAACCGCATTGCGGCAAAAGGTATATTAGGTGATAAATCAAACCTAGATTTAGATATCAACGCACCAAGCTTACGTGGTCTGTGGCAAGATTTAGCGGGTTCCGTGGTCGGCAAAAGCACAAATCTTAGGCAAACTTACTGCGCCAACCATTAATACCGATTTAACGGCACAAGGCTTGCACTTCCAAGGATTAGACTTATCTAAAGCCGTAATTAAAGGTAATGTTGTGAGTGAACCGCAAGTGAAAGGTGAACTTAACGTCAAAGCGGAAAACTTCCGCTATGGCGACAGCATTAAATTGCATAATATTGATTTGAATGCATCGGGTGATGAAAAACATCATACGCTCAACTTAAAATCAAAAGGTGAACCTGTTGCAGCTGATTTACAAATCACCGGTAATTTTGACCGCACTTCTCAGCAATGGAAAGGTAATTTAAGCCAAGTGAGCCTAAACTCACCTATCGGCGATTTTAAAGTTAATCAAACTATTCCCGTCACTTATGACAATAAAAAAATCCAAGCCACCATTGGTTCACATTGTTGGGTTAACCAAGATTTAGATTTGTGTTTCCCACAACAATTTACTGCAGGGAAAAACGGCGAAGTTCCTTTTGAGCTTAAACGCATTAATTTAGATTTAGTGAATAGATTGATGGGTCAAAATACGCTCAAAGGCCAATTACAAAGCCGAGGTAAAGTGGCATGGTTCAGTGATAAACCGTTACAACTAAATGTAGCGGTAGAAGGTAATAACATTGGTGTGGCACAAAAATTAGATTACCGCACCTTTAAGCTAGATATTCCTAAATTAAGTGTGAATGCCGATATTCAAAATAACAATTTAACCCTGAAATCAGACATTAACGTTCAGAATCAAGGTCGAATTGGCACGGACTTAAAAATTAATGATTTAAGTAAAGCCCGACAATTAGGCGGTACCTTCACCATTGAAGGTTTACGCTTATCTTTAGCGAATCAACTTTTCTCTAGCGGGGAAAGCATGGATGGTGAAGTGGTCTCTCGCTTAAGTTTCGGTGGCAATTTAGAAAAGCCATTATTAAATGGTAATTTTGATATCCGCAATGTAAAAACAAAACTGAAAAGCCTGCCTTTTGACGTAACTGATGGTCAAGTGGCAATCCGCTTTAATGGCACCTCTTCAACCTTAAATGGCCATGTTCAAACACCAGATAGCAAACTCAATATTAACGGGCAAGCTAACTGGGCTAACATGGATAACTGGACGGCAGAAGTCAGAGCGCAAGCGGATAACTTCAAAGTCGATATTCCGTCTATGGCGAAATTAAAGTCAGCCCGAATGTGGTTGTCAAAGCCTCACCAAAACTCTTAGATTTGAGTGGTAATGTGGATATTCCGTGGGCAAGAATTGCCATTGAAAGCTTACCGGACAATGCTGAACCAGTGAGTGAAGACGAAGTGATTTTAAATGGCCCAAGAAAAAGTGAAGAAGAGCTCATTAATCGCCAATTTGCTTCAGAAACCAAATCGGGTATGCAAATTCAATCTGATTTAAAAATTAAAATCGGCGATGATGTGCATTTAAATGCCTATGGTTTAAAAACGAATTTGGATGGTTTACTTTCGGTGAAACAGGATAAAGGAAAATTAGGATTATTCGGTCAAATTAACCTGAAAAATGGTCGTTATGCCTCTTTTGGACAGGACTTATTAATTCGTAAAGGCCAAATCAGTTTCTCCGGTTTACCTTCACAACCGATGTTAAATATTGAGGCAATTCGTAACCCAGAAGCCATGGAAGACAATAAGGTCACAGCAGGGGTAAAAGTGATTGGCATGGCATCTAGCCCACAAGTCACGATTTTCTCTGATCCAGCAAAATCTCAAGACCAGGCGCTTTCTTATTTATTAACCGGTCGCTCATTAGAAAACAGCGGTGAAGCAGGCTCTAGTGGTTCTGTGGGTGCGGCATTACTTGGCTTAGGTTTAGCGAAAAGTGGTAAAGTCGTCGGCGGTATTGGCGAAGCCTTTGGTATTCAAGACTTAAACTTAGGCACTGCCGGTGTTGGGGATAGCTCCAAAGTACAAGTTAGTGGTAATATTGGTAAACGCTTACAAGTGAAATACGGTGTAGGATTGTTTGATGGACTTAGCCGAAGTGACCTTGCGTTACCGCTTAATGCCACAACTTTATTTCCAATCGGTTTCCAGCACAAACCAAGTTTTTGATTTATTGTATCAATTTGAATTTTAGGAAAGGACATGCATAACGACAAGCAACTGGCTCAACTCGCAGAACCTCATCACCGAGGTGAGGCCCGGGAGATTGCCGCCATTGATTTAGGCTCAAACAGCTTCCACATGATTGTGGCGCGTATTATCAATGGTTCGATTCAGGTGCTTTCTCGTTTAAAACAAAGTGAGACTTGCCGACGGCTTAGACGAGCACAATGTATTAAGCCAAGAAGCCATTGAGCGTGGTGTAAATTGCCTTGCGCTTTTTGCTGAACGTTTACAAGGCTTTGAGCCGAAAGATGTGAATGTCGTAGGCACTTATACCCTACGAAGAGCAGTCAATAATGACGAGTTTTTACGTCAGGCTGCCACTGTTTTTCCTTATCCGATTAATATCATTAGCGGTCAAACTGAAGCCAAAACCATTTATGCCGGTGTTTGCCACACTCAACCTGAAAGCGGACGTAAACTGGTCATTGATATTGGTGGTGGCTCGACAGAAATGATCATCGGTGATGATTTCACCCCTTTAGTGGCGGAAAGTCGTCACATGGGCTGCGTGAGCTTTGCCAAAAAATTCTTCCCGAATGGCGAAATTTCAAAAGAAAACTTCGAGCAAGCTCGCCAAAGTGCGGTCAATAAAATTGAAGATTTAAGCTGGGAATATCGCAAACTCGGTTGGCAATCAGTGTTAGGTTCATCAGGCACCATCAAAACCGTCTATCAAGTGATTACTGCAACTCTTGACCCGAACGGCATCATCACGGCTGAACGCTTACAAAATTTAATTGACCGAACCTTACAAGCCTCTCATTTTGAAGAACTCAATATCGCGGGATTAAATCCTGATCGCGTGGATGTATTTGTGCCAGGCTTAGCCATTTTAAGTGCTGTTTTTGACGTCTTTGGCTTAGAAAATATGCGCTATTCTGACGGCGCTTTGCGTGAAGGGGTAATTTACAGCTTAGAAAAAAACTTCCAAGTTTCAGACATCCGTACACGTACCGCATTAGGACTTGCCGAACAATTTAACTTAGATTTAGCGCAAGCCGATCGCGTGGCCAATAGTGCAAAAACCTTAATTGATCAATACACCCATTGGCAAAAACCGCATCTTGCTGATGAAATGAAAAATCTGTTGATTTGGGCGGCACGCTTATTAGAAGTCGGTATTGTCATTAATCATCGCAATGTACAAAAACATTCGGCTTATATTCTGCAAAATATGGAATTACCGGGCTTTGATCGCGAGCAACAACGCTTATTGGTGAATTTAGTTCGTTATCACACGGGTGCATTTAAAAAGAATGATTTACCGATTTTTGCTCGTTATGCAGATGAAGATATCCTTGTTTTACTGCTTCTTTTACGCATTTCGGTGATTTTAAATAAATCTCGCCAAGCAACAGATAGCACGGATAAAATTAATCTCAGAATTGACCGATCTTCACAGACTTGGGAACTGACCTTTGAGAAACATTATTTAGATAACAATCCGTTAGTGTGGAATGAATTGCGCTTAGAAAGTAATTTACTCAAAGATTTAGAACTCAGTTTGATTTTTAACTGATAGAATAAGGGCTTTCGTGCCCTTATTTTTTATCTTGCTCCAACAGCAAGCTATAAATATTGGCGAGATAATAGCTCTGCTCGGCTTCGGGAATATCTTGCGGAATAAAAGAAAGCAAATCGTGGTGAATTTCCAAAACATCAGGGAAAATGACCGCACTTTGCATTTCATCATAAAAGGATTGATGAAGCGGAGAAACGCAACCGCCTCGTTTTAAGCGGGCAAGGCTGTTGGCAATATGCAATAAGAGTGTGATGACGGTCGGAATAGACACATCAATGCGCCAATGATGCTCTAGGCGACTTTGCAAAGTCAGAATAATATCAATAACTTCCTGATCAATCTGACCGCGAATTTTCCAACGGGTTAATTGTTTGAGTAGCGACATAACATTCCTTTTTGAGATAGGATAACTTTACCGCTATTTCATAAAATTACCAGTGCACAGATCACAAAATTGAAACAAAGTGAAAAAATTTACGAACTAGGAAAGCAATAAATGATAGATAACAGACTTTTTGAAAAATATGATGGCCTGATTTTTGATATGGATGGCACCTTAATTGACACCATGCCAGTACACGCCCGAGCCTGGAATATGGTGGGGGAACAATTTGGTTACCGTTTTAACAGCCAAATTATGTATGATTTAGGTGGCGCAACCGTGAGCACTATCGCCTCCGCCATTATGCAAGATGCCGGTATGCCACAAGAACGTTTAAATGAAGTCATACAAGCAAAACGCAAACTTTCTTATGAATTGATTCCAACAGAATCAAAATTGCTCCCGACCTTTGAAGTGGTGCGTCATTACTATCAACAAAAGCCAATTGCGCTCGGTTCAGGTTCGAACCGTCGAATCATTGATATGTTGATGCAAAAATTAGATATCAAACATTACTTTAGCGCCATTGTCAGCGCTGATGATGTGAAAGAACATAAACCGCATCCAGAAACCTTTTTACGCTGCGCAGAACTGGCAAAAGCCGAACCATCACGTTGCATCGTCTTTGAAGATGCCGATCTCGGCGTAAAAGCGGGATTAAAGTGCAGGGATGGATGTGTTTGATGTCAGAACGCGTGAGATTATTAGAGCCTAATGTGGGACATTTTTCTCTTTCAGCTTTTTGGCTGATTTTTGGCAAACCCATGGCTTTGTGGTTGATGTTTTTTTCAGCGCTTTCTTAAGTGCCACCATCTTGCCGGGTAATTCAGAAATTGTGTTTGTCTCCCTTGCTGCGCCAAAAAGTATTGGTCGGGTCATTATTAAGTGCGGATATTTTTTTGGCTTGTTTTTTTCTGGCAACCGCAGGCAATACACTTGGCAGCCTCATCACTTATTGGATTGGTCGATGGTTTCCGAAAATTGACAGCAAAAATGACCGCACTTTATGGGCGATAAACAAAATACAACGCTACGGTGCCATCACTTTATTATTGAGCTGGTTGCCTATTATCGGGGATGTGTTTTTGTGCGGTAGCCGGTTGGCTTCGATTGAATTGGCTAAGTTGTTTGATTTTTTTATGACGATTGGAAAAAGGGCTGCGTTATATTGCCTTGCTCTTTTTCAGTTTACCTTTCGTGTCATAGCCGGTGAATAGCCTTTGTGCATAACCTGGTTGTGGGCTAGAATAAAGACGAATTAATATTCAATAGATAAAAAAACGCCCCTTATCAAGTAAGGGGCAAATAACCTAAGGAACCAATTTTTATTAAAACAACTGCAAGTTGCTTGTTCTATAAGACCGACGCTAAAAAGAAAAGTTCAAAGAAATTGTAAAAAAATGTAAAAAAATTTACAAAAACTTGCAATTAATTTACAAATCACTGATTTTCAAGGAAATAAATATGCCATTACTCGACAGTTTTAAAGTGGATCACACCCGTATGAACGCACCTGCCGTGCGCGTTGCCAAAACAATGCGTACCCCAAAGGGCGATGACATCACTGTTTTTGATCTTCGTTTTTGCATTCCAAACAAAGAAATTCTCCCACCAAAAGGGATTCACACCCTTGAGCATTTATTTGCGGGCTTCATGCGTGACCATTTAAACAATGACAATGTAGAAATCATCGATATCTCCCCTATGGGCTGTCGCACAGGTTTTTACATGTCATTAATTGGCACACCAAACGAGCAACAAGTGGCTGATGCATGGTTAGCTTCCATGAAAGATATTTTAACCGTGCAAGATCAAAACCAAATTCCTGAATTAAACGAATACCAATGTGGGACTTACACCGAACATTCTTTAGAAGAAGCACATGATATTGCTAAAAATGTGATTGCTCGCGGTGTGGGGATTAATAAAAATGACGATTTAGCACTTGATGAATCTTTCTTAAAATAAGGACACAACATGACAACCCTAGGTACAGCATTAACCCCGAATGCTATTAAAGTGATGATGCTTGGCTCTGGTGAACTGGGCAAAGAGGTGGTGATTGAATTACAACGTTTAGGCGTGGAAGTGATTGCCGTCGATCGTTATGAAAACGCCCCAGCACAACAAGTGGCACATCGTGCTTATACGATTTCCATGCTAGATGGTGCAGCACTCAAAGCCTTAGTGGAAAAAGAGCGCCCAGATTACATCGTGCCGGAAGTAGAAGCCATCGCGACTGATACGCTGATTGAATTAGAACAAGCGGGTTTTAATGTTGTTCCTACCGCCAAAGCCACCAAGCTTACGATGAATCGCGAAGGTATTCGCCGTTTAGCTGCTGAAGAGCTTGGCCTACCAACCTCACCTTATCAATTTGTCGATAACTTTGCTGACTTCCAAAGTGCGGTTGAAAAAATCGGTATTCCTTGCGTAGTGAAACCGATTATGTCCTCTTCTGGCCACGGTCAAAGTATTTTAAAATCCAAAGACGACTTACAAAAAGCGTGGGATTACGCTCAACAAGGAGGTCGAGCAGGTGCGGGACGCGTGATTGTAGAAGGGTTTGTTAAATTCGATTATGAAATCACCTTACTCACCGTTCGCCACATCAACGGCACCAGCTTCTTAGCGCCAATTGGCCATCGTCAAGAAGATGGCGACTATCGCGAATCTTGGCAGCCACAAGCCATGTCTGATGCAGCCTTGAAAAAAGCACAAGACGTCGCAGAGAAAATTACCACTGCATTAGGTGGTCGCGGTATTTTCGGCGTGGAAATGTTTGTGTGTGCTGATGAGGTTATCTTCAATGAAGTCTCCCCTCGCCCACATGATACTGGTATGGTCACGCTAATTTCTCAAGAATTATCCGAATTCGCCTTACACGCCCGTGCAATTTTAGGCTTACCTATTCCGGAAATCACCTTAATTAGCCCATCTGCTTCCAAAGCCATTGTGGTGGAAGGTCAATCGAAAAACGTGCAATTTGGCAATATCGCCGAAGTATTAGTTGAACCGAACACCAATATTCGCATTTTCGGTAAAGGCGAAGTCAATGGTCATCGCCGTTTAGGTGTGTTACTCGCTCGTGATATTTCTGTGGAAAAAGCATTGGAAAAAGTAGAGCGAGCTTACGCGAAGTTGGATGTGAAATTATAAGGTTTACTTAACATAGGCATCTTTGAAAATACAAAAAGTGCGGTCAATTTTTGAGAGGTTTAAAAACTCTTTAAAAATTGACCGCACTTTATATCTAGATATTTTTAAATTATATACCTTTCAGATAGCTAAAAATTTAAAAAGCCACTAAAAAAACCTAACGTTAGAAAAACTTAATCTTTTGGATATATTACTGAAATACCTATCCATTAAAATTCAATGAGCTATTTTTTCCCTACCTAAGATTCTAAATGTTAGAAATCCAATTACTTGCAAACATGATAACGGCTTGTGTCAACACATCCCAATCTGCTAAATGGTTTATGTTCTTTTTATATTATTTAGAGAAGAGAATTTATCTCTGTAATTACCTAAAATCAAAGAATGATTTATTAGTGGAAAATAGATTTTTTTATTGCTATAATGCCTTGAGTTACTATCAATTAAAGGTATTTTAATATGCAAAAAGGCATCATTATTTTAGGGTTATCTCTTCTTTTAACAGCTTGTGATTTAGGTTTTCCCAGAATGACCGTTAATTACGATAATTTACCCCAAGGGGAAATTAAAGAATATATTACGAAAAGATTTCCTAATGAGCCGGAAAAAGAAGTGCTAAGCAAATTGATTTATGCTCATTTAGATGGTGATAATCGTGCTGATAGCATCAAAAAAGCGGTTTCCCAAAATGGGAATGACTTGTGAAGTAGGAAAAGAAATTTGCGAGTATTCAGGATATATTAGAACGAAACTTACTGGACATAGCTCAGGAAGTGGTCGAGCAAAACGCATTTATCATATTGTTATTTCACCTAAAAAAGGAATAGATTCGTTAGCTCTTGAATATCAAATTGTAGAAGATACTGAAAACTGAAACCCAAGAAATATAAAAGGTACTTAACATGAAAAAATTACTCACAATATCCCTTGCTCTACTTTCCCTAGTTTCAATTGGCTGCGAAGCGAGTGGCCATGAGAATCATTCTGGGATTCAATCTTCAATTTCAGACAGAAAAAATAATGCAACAGATTTAAACTTAATGCTAGATGAGGTTTTTAAAACCCGTATTACTGACATTGCAAGTCAACGTGCGGATGTTAGCCATATTGTCTCCAAATATCTTCATTCAGGAATGGATAAGAAAGAAATAAGCGATTTAATTTCGAACCAATTTGAAATTTTAGAAAAAACAGATAATAAACTATTTGCACTCTATAAAAAAGGTGAAGGTTACTTAGGTAATAGACGTGATTTTTTTATATTGAGTTGTTTTTTTAGTAAAGAAGGAAAAGTTATTAAAAAAATAAATCTTATTTAGATAAAAGCAACAATATCTAATCCATTCTTTATGGTCTTATATCAATAAAAAGTGCGGTTAAAAATACACTGATTTTTAACCGTACTTTTATTATTACAATAACACAACTCTTCCATCAAGATACCTGATTTAATTAGTAATACAACTCCTTCACAATCATACCAAAAATTGTTCATTCTTAAACCAATTGAACGAGCCATTTGAACTAACTAATTTTTCCATCATAGTCAAAGCAATCGTAAAAGGAATGCTTTTACACGCCGGATTGCATAAGTGCTTAGGCAAGCAATCCCGACAAAAATAGAGGAGTAGATTTATGAAATCTAAATTGATGAAAGGGTTAGTGATTGTTGCATTAGCAGGAAGCTTAACCGCTTGTGAAATGGACAGACAACAACGTCATACTGCAACAGGTGCAGCAATCGGCGGTGTAGCCGGTGGTTTATTAGGTGGTGATATTGCCACAACACTCGGCGGTGCGGCATTAGGTGGTGTAATCGGTAGTCAAGTGAATAAAGGCGGAGACTACGATGACAGAGAATATCGCCATCATAAAAAACATAAAAGACATCACCACCATAGAAAACACCGTGATTGGGATGACGACTGGGATGATGATTAATTCAAAATACAGATAAAAATGACCGCACTTTTGAGATACAAATCAAAGTGCGGTCATTTTTTTGATGCTTTCAAATTTACTCACTCTACACATCATTTAAATACCCAATCAATTTATTAAAAAGCTTTTAATATAATCAGGTATTTACAATAACCCCACATTTAATGTTATAATCCTGCCGTTTAATAGAGGTTGGACCACTTAATCAGTGTAATGCCAAAATAGGCATAAGGTCATATAAAGCTCTCAATAAACATTTTTAAAGATAAATATAAATAACTTTTTAAACCTTAAGGTAATTTTATATGAATAAAATCAAACTACTTCGCCCAACCCTTGCGGCTGTGGCGGTCTCTGTTGTTTGTGCTTCAGCGCAAGCTTCTATCGTTCGTAACGATGTCGATTATCAATATTTCCGTGATTTTGCTGAAAATAAAGGGGCTTTCCGTCAGGGAGCATCCAACGTTAATATTTATAATAAACAAGGGCAGTACGTTGGTACCATGTTACCAAATGTGCCAATGCCTGATCTTGCGGTAACAAACCGTCGTAAAGGCACCTACACCCTTTTTCACCCACAATACGCAACGAGTGTATCGCACATTAGAAACTCAGAAGGCTATGGAGATGCTCAATATGGTGAAGATGGCAATAATCCTGACAATCATCACTTCAATTACTTAGTGGTTGATCAAAACAATCACCCGCAGCTTGACTTCCAAACACCTCGTTTTCATAAACTTGTCACTGAAGTAGCACCAATTCCAGTTAATGTTGCTGAATCTCGCCAAAATGGATTGTTAGATAAATCACGTTATTCTTATTTTGTGCGTGTAGGCTCTGGTACTCAAAAATCTCGTAACCAATATGGTCAAAATAGTGATGTAGCATACCATTACCAATATTTGATTGGTGGTACGCCAATGCGTCCTGTGAGTTCTAATTCTTCAAAAACCCAATTTGATGGCAATCTTTTTAATGATGGCTTATCTACTTACGGTTTACCTGGTGATAGTGGCTCACCATTATTTGTCTATGATACTAAAGATAAACGTTGGGAATTAGCAGGTAACCTTGTTGAACATTATGGTGAGAGCGATTCTCGCAATAATTATATTGTTGCACAAGACCAGTATATGGCGAGTGCCGTTAAAGATGATGAAATTGATTTCCGTGTCAATGTTCAAGAAACTTATTGGAAAGGTGACGGTGCTTCAAGCTCAAAATTAAAATTAGCAGACCCAGCTAAAAGATATCTTGATAACGATAGAGAACGACCATCTCTTGCGAATGGTAAAACGGTACACTTTAGTGGTAAAGAAAATAGCGAACTTATATTAGAAAATACTATTAACCAAGGTGCTGGTGCGCTTTATTTTAATAACAATATGGCGGTTCGAGCGATTAACAACAACGATTCTTGGACAGGCGCTGGCGTTGTCGTCAATGGTAACAAAACCGTAAACTGGCAGGTGAAAAATCCACAAGGTGATCGTTTATCTAAACTAGGTACCGGTACGTTATTAGTGAATGGTAAAGGTAAAAACCTTGGTGATATTAGTGTAGGTGAAGGTACGGTTGTTTTAGACCAAAAAGCAGAAAATGGTCAGCAACAAGCCTTTAATCAGGTTGGGCTCGCAAGCGGTCGAGGTACAGTCGTACTGGCTAATGATAAACAAGTTAATCCAAATAATATCTACTTTGGTTTCCGTGGTGGTCGTTTAGATCTTAATGGTAATGCACTCAGCTTTAACTATATTCAAAACGCAGATGATGGTGCAAAAATTGTCAACCATAACAAAAATAAGACTGCTTCTATTACTATCGGCAAAGATTTAGCTGAAAGTGAATTAGAGTGGGTAAATTGGAGTAAAAAACCTGAAACGGCATTGGGTATTTATGAATACGTTAATACACATAGATATAACCGTACCGATTATTTCCGTTTAAAACCAAATGGCAATCCAAATCAGTACTTCCCTCTTGATCAAAACTCAAGTAATGATTGGGAATTCTTAAGCAGCAACAAAGCTGAAGCCATCAAAAAAATGAGTGTGGCGCATTCCATGGCTACATTCAGCGGTACATTAGGCGAAACGGATAGCAGCCGTCCAAACGGTGGATTAAATGTAACCTTTAACCCAAGTAATTCCAATAACTTGTTATTACTGAATGGTGGGGCAAATTTAAATGGTAGCATAAACGTTGAAAAAGGCAGTGTTGTTCTTTCTGGTGTGCCTGTAGCACACGCTTACGATTATCTAAAAAATAAAGAAGTGGTAAGAGAAAATGAATGGACTGACCGTCAATTTACCGCACGTGAATTTAACGTCGCTGGTAATGCAAAACTTGAAAGCGGGCGTAATGTTTCTCAATTAAACGGTAATTTCAATGCTAAAGATCAAGGTCAAATTAAACTAGGTTTTGTTCAAGGTGAATCGAAAAACTGTATGCGTTCAACTCACACTGGTGAAACTAAGTGTGAAAACAATGCGGTATTAAGTCAGTCGGTATTCAACCAATTACCAACGACTAAAGTAACGGGTAATGTGAATTTACAAAACCAAAGTCAATTCCAATTAGGAAAAGCACATTTGGTTGGTCGCATTAACGCAGATAAACAAACACAAGTAACCTTGAAACCAGAAAGCCAATGGACATTAACTGGCAACAGCAACGTGGGTAATTTAGCGCTTTCAAACAGCCTAATTACATTAAATCAGCGCTATGATGAAATTGGGAATAACCATAAAGGCAACATCGATTTTAATGAATTAACCATTAATGGTAATTTAACTGGTACTGGTTCTTTCCGTTTCTTAACGAATGTAGCTGAGCGCCGTGGTGATCATATCGTTGTCAATGGTTTAGCGAATGGTGCATTCCAACTTTCATTAAAAAACACGGGTGCTGAACCAAATGAAATCAGCCCATTAAGTTTAGTGAAATTAAACAATCCGGGACAAAATAATGCGAACGCTCGTTTCACATTAGAAAACGGCTATGTGGATCTTGGTGCTTATCGTTATATTTTAGCGAATAACAATAACGACTATCGTCTTTATAACCCATTACGTGATGCGCAAGTAAACCACGGTGCGAGCACACAAACTCAAGAGCTCAGTCGAGAAGAGTATGAAGCGGTTCAGCGTCAAATCAAGGCAAAACAACGCGAACTTAACAGTTTAAATGCGCAATATGAACGAGCTAAAAGACAAACTGATGCTAAAAATGCTGAAGTGAATAGACTGCAAAAAACAGTTAATCAAACAGATGCTAAATTGAAAAATGTGGTGGATCAATATAACGCGGTAAACCAAAATCAAAAGGCAAAACGCAACCATTTATACCGCCAATATACTCAATTAATTAATACATTGAAGCAGCAAAACAATCGTTTATCTACAGCAAAAAATGTTGCGGCTGAATTATTAAAAACGCAAACAAATGCAACGAATTTAGTGGCAAAATTGCGTCAAGATATTACTAGCTTAGAAGCAAGTAAAGCTCCACGAAAAGGCAATGTTGATAAAGCTCGCGAGTTGTGTGAAGCGCAAGGCGTTAGCCATGCTGTTTGTTCTAAAGTGTTGAGAATTGCAAATACAAGTGATTTAACTCGCTTTGAAAATGAGTTAGATATTGCGATTCAACGTTTAGAAAATGCAGAAAAAGCACTTGCATTAGCGACGAATGATGGTGATGCTCAAGCTATTGCTTATGCGAAAGAAGCGGTAGAAAACGCATCTAAAGAAGTGTTAACGAGTTTAGAAAACAACTATGAAAGTTTATCTGAAATCGAGCAATTCTTAGCAGAAAATGAATCAAAAAATTCAGAAAGTACCAACGCTAAAGTCGCTGAAATGTTAGCAACACAAGCAAATTTAGAAAACAACAAACCTCAATCTGCATTAGTGAGTCGTTATTCTAATACTGCATTATCTGAAATGTCAGCTAACGTAAATGTAGCGTTACAAATCGCACGTAATCTTGATCGTCATTTATTAAGTCAAGACAATTCGAATGTATGGGCAAATACTGAAGCAACGAAACAGAACTATCATTCTGATTTCTATCGCCCATACAAACAAAGCTTAACAATGACACAAATCGGTGTGGCAAATAATGTAAATGATAATGTACGAGTTGGTGCTGTATTATCACATTCTCGTGCAAACAACACATTTGCTGAAAACGTGAGTGGTAAAAATCGCTTAACAGCTTTAAGCACTTATGTAAAAGGTAATTGGAACAATGGCGTATTTGCGAGTCTTGACCTAGGTTATGGCCGCAGCCGTAATACCATTGATTTTGATGGTAAAAACAATGTGTTCCACCGCAGCTTATTTAGCGCTGGGGTAAATGCTGGCATCCAATGGGATTGGGGTGTAAACGTTCAACCATCTATTGGTGTTCGTTACAATCGTCTATCTAAAGCAAATTATCAGCTAGCAGAAGCGAAAATTGAAAGCAAAGCATTAAACCTAATGACTTACCGTGCTGGTTTAGAATTAAGCAAAACCTTTGATGTGGCAGGAGTGAAATTAACACCAAGCGTAGCCTCTTACTACAATGATGCAACACAGCGTAAAATGGCTGTAAATGGTGCATTGTCAGTAAATAATATCGGTATGCAACAACAATTTGGACGTTATTTCAACCACGAAGCAGGACTTGCTGCTCAATTCAATCAATGGCAAGTTAGCGCACAAGTGGGTATGCTTAAAGGGTCTGATATTACCACTCAAAAATATGCCGCATTTAAACTCGGCTATACTTGGTAATTTGAATAATCCATTTAATGCTTAAACATTAATAAAAAAATCTCCATTGACTGAAAAAAAGGCAATGGAGATTTTTGTTACTATAAAAAATTGAATCCCAAAAACGACCGCACTTTCAAAAATACAATCTGTATATTATTTTCAATGATTTCCCCCCATTGCAGCACAATTCCACCTATGTTAGGCTATAGGAATAATCCTCTCTCTCAATATTCGTTAACTTTTACGTTTAATTATGACAACAAATACTCAACACTATACGATAAATGAAGGTTCATTCTCACTGCCTAATAACTGGCAAGACGAATCCCTCAATGTTTTTTCCTTCAACAGCCATTCCGGTGGAAATCTTGTTATCAACAGAACCCCTATTACTGAAGATATTTCTGACCAAGATTTTTATCAAAAAATCATTGAGCAATTTCGTCATAATCTCAACGGATATCAAGAAAATGAATGCCGAGAAGTTACCTTAGAGGGAAAGCCTGCTTACTTGCTAGATTATTACTGGGACACACCTGAAGGTCCAATTTATCAACTTTCTGTGCTTTATATTGTGCAAAACAAATTATTAACTTTTACTTATTCAGCACAAGAATCTTTTTCTCCAAATAAAAAAGAAGCATTACTTACTGTTGTTTATTCCTTTAAAACCACCTCAAAAACGAATTAAATTACGATGACAACACCTGCTATGCCAGCGGCTCGCGTTGGCGACCCATTTAAACACCGAAGCTTTATGGCAGCGTTAGCTGGTGCAGCAGCTGGTGCCATAATTGAGTTTGGGGTAATTTCTGCTTGTGGCTTCTTTTTAGGGGGAATAGGTGGCTTTGCAGCAGCAATGGTATTATTAAATACACCTGTTGTAAGCAGTACTATCGATAAAGTAAAAAGTGCGGTAGAAAATTTCTTTGAATCTGACGATCCTGATGGTTTCATTATCAAGGGTAGCATTAATGTATCCGTCAATAAAAGAAAACTAGCTTATGCAACACCATCTAATGCTAAAGATCAAACTCCAACCATCAAATGTGATAATCATGGACCAAAAATTATCGCCCAAGGTAGTGAAAGTGTGTTTGTCAACGGGTTCCCTGTTGCTCGAAAAGGAGATGGTACAAAATGTAGTGCAAAAATTAGTGATGGTTCTCCTAATGTCTATATTGGTTCAGGACAAGGCACTTATGCAGAGATGGAGCCTGAATTTAATAAACTTCAGAGATTAGCACTCATTGCTGTGGAATTTGTTGTACCACCCACTGCGGCTGCAGGGAAAGGTTTACTAAAAGTTTTTAAAGCTGGTTTTAAAGCTATAGCAACTAAAGGTCCTAAGGCTGCTGCTGCAATGCTTGCCAAAAAAGCAGCCCGCTCATTAAACCCTAAAAACGCATCCGCTATTAAAAATTTTGGCTGTGCAAAGCAAGCTTTTAAAAACAATAAAGGGCTTAAGCGTTTTACTGAAGGCGGAAAAAAATGGGTGAAAGGTGACCCTATTGATGTTTTAACAGGGCAAGTTGTCGAACAGCGTATTGATTTTACGCTTGGTCAAACCATTCCGCTTTCCTTTATCCGTACTTGGGCTAGAAGTAAAGAAGATCGTTTTGCTGATGGACTTTGTGGACGTTTTTGGGTTGATAACTTCTCCGAATCTATCGAGCTTAGCCAGCAAGGTCAACAAATTAAGATTGCTACCGCAGAAGGAACCTATCTGCGTTTCCTTACCAATCGGAAGCATGCAATCTTTTAACCCTGATCATCCACAATTTACCTTAAATCGCTATCGAGACTTTTTAGAGCTTTATGACCGTGAAGCACAACTGTCTAAACGTTTCTATATCACAACACCTGCTTTTAATGAGCATAATGACGACTTAGGCTTTCCTCTGCTTGAAGACGGAATTTATCCTATTTCTTATTGGCAAGATACCTTTGGCAATAAAGTTGAGTTTATTTATCACCATAAGCGTTTAGTTAAAATTAATCATTCTGATGGCATTGTCCTTGCGCTTGACTATCAAACTCAGGGCGAAAAGCAGTGGTTACACCAAATTCACCGCATTGATAACGGCTTAAATGAAATCCTTGTTTCCTATGTACAAAATGAACAAGGACATTTAATTGAATCCGATGCCTTACTTGATTATCACCTATTCTATACCTACGATAACCAAGCCAATCTTATCCGTTGGGAAGATAAGGATAGAACTTGGGTAGACTATCATTATGATGAGCATGGTCGTGTTATTCATAGTGTAGGGGCTGATGGATTCTATCCTGTATGGTTTGAATATGCTGAAAATCAAACCAAGGTTCGCGATAGCAAAGGCCATGTCACGGTATATGACTTTGACTCGCAGATCATGAAGCCACTTACCATTACCTCACCGATGGGTTCGGTAACTCGCTTTGAATACGATCAATTTGGCAATCTTCTTTCGCAAATCTTTGCAGATAAAACTCAAGTAAGTTTTGAATACTAGAGGATACAGGCCTTGTCAGCGCGTTCACTGACCCAATGGGAAATCAATGGACGTATTCCTATAATGAAGAAGAACAACTCATCCGCATTGAAGACCCAATTGGACGGGTGTGGACATCGGTTGAACAAAAAACAGAAGAAAATTCGACCGCACTTTTCACCGCGCCAGATGGCAGCCAAACCGCCTTTGTGCGTAATGAATATGGCTTATTAACTCACGTTGTTTCCAAAGCAACCAAGCAAAATTCGGCACAAGCTCAACTTCAAGCGGCTTATCGTTATGACCCTCGTCATCGCTTAATCGAAACACAAGATGCCGAGCAACGTCGCATTCAGCTTTCTTATAATAATGAAGACCAAATCAATCGCTTACAAACCGCAAGCGGTAAACATTGGCATTATGGCTATACTCATCATCAAAAGCTCGCACAAATCAATCGACCAAATGCAAGTCAGGAAAGCCAAGTTTATGACCGACACGGCAACCTAACCAAATACACCGATGCGAACGGTGTGATGTGGCAATTAAAATACGGTGCATTTGACTTACTGATTGAAAAAATTGACGGTGAAGGCAATATATGGCGTTATGACTATGACAAAGACAGTTTAAAACTAAGCAAAGTCATCAACCCAAAAGGAGAACAATATACCTACGCTTTTAACGCTGACGGACAAGTTAAAGTTGAAACAGATTTTGCGGGCAATATCTGGCATTACACTTATGATGCTAACGGGGCGTTAAATACGCTTACCGATGGCGAAGGTCATCAAACGCAATACACATACAATGCTAACGGACAATTAATTCAACTCTCTACCGTTGATGATGTGATTAGCTATACCTATGACAATGCGGGGCGAGTAACACAAATTCAATCCACAGACAGTACATTAACCTATGTATATGATATCAATGACCGGGTAATTGAAGAATCACAAAACAGTCATAAAATCTACCGCACTTTTGATGACATCAATCAAACGGTGACTCGTGTGCTTTATCTAGCTGGTCAAGATAACCCTATCACTACCCGATTCAAATATAATAATCTGGGCGAATTGGTAGAACTACAATTGCCAAATTGGGAAAATGAATCCCAACAAACGGATATCCAAGAAAAAAAGAAGTCCATACACTCCATTTCCTTTACGATGACGAAGGCAATGAAATCAGTCGCCAAAAGCAACCTTGGCTTTATTCTCAATCAGCAATTCAATGAAATGAATCTGCCGATTCGTCAGCGTGCCGGTTATGAGCCAACACACCATTTTGATAGCCTAGCATTAAAACAAACCGGCATTGATAGCCCTACCTTTTGCTGAGCTGAATCGTACCTATCAATATGATAAAGCCTTAAATACTATTGCCGCGAACGATGAAATTGAATCCTTGAGATTTGTGGTTAATGGTAATAATCAAATCACCCAAGTGGTTAATCAATATCAAACCCGTGAAAACTATCATTATGACCAAAACGGGTATATCAGCCGACAATATATTCAAGCTGATGATTATCGTTACCATGATGACCACCATGGACAAATTAAAATTGATAACCTGGATTTATACCAACAAGGCAATAAACTCAATCGTATTGGCAATGATTATTACAGCTATGATAAAGCGAGTCGATTAGTGAAGAAAACTGCCATTAAAGACGGTTTTAGAGGCAAAACCCTTTATTATCGTTGGAACGGTAATAATCAGTTAGAAAGTTTGACCAATGAATGGGGCGAAGTCTGGTATTATAAATATGATGCTCTTGGTCGACGCATTGAGAAAGCTTGTCCGCAACGAAACACCAAAACCACTTACTTGTGGGATGGTGACCAAGTTGCTTATCAAGAAACGGAGAAACACGGTAAAACTGAAAGCCTGCGTCATTGCATATTCAATGGTTGGGAGCTGATTGCACAACAGGACAGTTACTTTAAAATTGACCTTCGCAATCATCATAAAACTTGGACGCAAACCACAAACTATGCCGTCTGCCAGCCTAACGGTCAGCCACTTGCCTTGTTTAATCCTCAAGGCAAACGCACTTGGCGGAAAGCTCCAAACAGCTTATGGGGTTTGCCATTACTTGAAAGCTGGGAAAGCAAACAAGCTGAGCCGCTTAACCCAAATCTGCTCTTTGCTGGGCAATATTTTGACCAAGAAAGTGGATTAGCCTATAACCGTTTTAGATATTACGACCCACAAAGTGGATGTTATCTAAAATCCGACCCGATTGGATTAAATGGCGGTGAAACGCCTTATGCTTATGTGCATAATCCGATGGGGTGGGTGGATCCGTTTGGGTTGGCTGTATGTCCAACTCTAAAGAAAAAACTACAAAATGTTGTTGATCAAGCGGTGGCTGATATAAAAGCGGACCCAAGCCTTGCAAAAGACTTAATGAGCAAAGGTAGTTATCGTCATCTAAAAGATCCTACTTCCAAATTATATTCAGCTAGTTTTGGCAAAGCAGTAGAACGAAGAGCTCGTGATATAATAAAAGACACTCCTGAATTAAAAGATTTGGTAACCCATACTGGACTTTCTAGAGGACCTAATGGTCGATTTATATCTTCTCCTGATTTTTCTACCGCATCAAAAGGCATTTTTGATGTAACAACTAATGCAGGAAAAGCTGCACATGAAGCTAGATATGCTGCTAAAGGTTTATCAGATAAAGTTGGATATTTGCTATACGACGTTGATAAATCAATAATATTTTAATAGGAATATTTTATGAAAGTTGACAACCATAAATTCTTTAAAATAGATGTTTCAGAAGTTATTACTTCAGATAATAGTGAATTTAATAATGTTACATTTGATAATTGTGAAATTGGATTGAGTAATGATATAGATAATTTACCACATTTTTAAAAAAATGTAAAATTTAATAATTGCTCTTTTTGTTTTTTTGTACTTTTGGTCCTGCTATCTTTGAAAAAAAGTGGAGTTTAATAACATAAAATTTGAAGATTACGGTATATTTTTGGTCACCATTATTTAATAAAATAAAATTGAAAGGTAAATTTACTTCTTTTTAGGTTAAACTCTAATGGATTCATGCTTGATAATAAACCTAAAAATTCAAGATAAACTAGATAATATTAGAGCTAAATTTTTATGAAAAAAAGTTGATTGGGCTTTAGATATATCAGAAGCAAAAGTTTTCTTCTTTTTGATTACAATGGAATACCAGGTAAATTATTTATTCGTGATTCTGACACTCAATTCTTAATAACTAAAAAAAGATTTTTCATTCTTTAGAATTACTAGATAATTCTTTTTAAAGATAATTTTTAGTTACCTTATGATGTATCTTGAAGATTTTTATTGAAAGTAATGCCGAAGACATTGTTATTCCTGTTCCATTGGCCAAACCTAAAAAAATTTAGAGAACCGATACTAGAAGGATTAAGAGAGCTGAGAAGATTAGGGTTTGCTAAAAAAAGATTAGCGAGTACAATACTTAACTTCTTTTTAAAATAGATTCTATAAGACGTGGTCAAATTTTTTTGATGTTTTATTGAAAGAAACTTGTCCACTCTTTTTATATATCCACAATAAGAAAGTATTAAAAATATCTCGAATAAATAATTGATATGAAAAATTTCAGAATTTAATTTATTAGTTAATGAAATTAAAATTGCAGTTACTCATTCAGTAAATGAGCTTTTTTTAAGAAACATCCAAATGAAGATTTTTTTACTATATTTCATTAATAACCTCAGGGGAAGCGCACTCGCCTATACTATCAGCTTGGTCTTACCAAGAACTGCATAAATTATCAGATAATGATAAAGAAGAACTTCTTATAAAATGGTCTTATGCTGACTCCCCCTATACAATGTATAAAAACAACTTTTTCCAGAAAGTGGAACAAATTTTTGAACTTCGTGATGCTGAAAATATAAATGAAAAAGATGAAAGTGTGGAATTTGATTTTAGAATCAATGCAATGGTTGAAGCTATGCATCAAGTAGATATCAGTGGTGTTTTTGGCACTGGAGATCCTAGATTAAACCTATTAATCAATGTTGAAGTAATGCCACCAGATGAAACAAATGTAATCCGTGCCAAAAAACTAAATCCTAAAAACTCTAAAATACTGCCAATATGGATAGAAGAGGCAGGCGAAGAATAATTTTTTTAAACTCTCAAAAAGAGCGTCCAATATTCTAGATTTTTTTCAAATTTAAAAACATTAGAAATAACTGACCTTCGCAATCATCACAAAACCTGGACGCAAACCACAAACTACGCGGTCTGCCAGCCTAACGGTCAACCACTTGCCTTGTTCAACCCTCAAGGTAAACGCACTTGGCGTAAAGCCCCAAGCAGTTTATGGGGTTTGCCTTTGCTCGAAAGCTGGGAAAGCAAACAAGCTGAACCGCTCAATCCAAATCTACTCTTTGCTGGGCAATATTTTGACCAAGAAAGTGGATTGGCATATAACCGCTTCCGCTACTATGACCCACAGAGCGGCTGTTATCTAAAATCTGACCCGATTGGTTTAGCGGGTGGTGAAACGCCATATAGTTATGTGCATAATCCGATGGGGTGGATTGACCCGTTTGGGTTGGCGAAATGTAATGTAATAAAAGCTTCTTCAAGAAAAAAAGCCATACAAAAAGCGAAAGAATTTTCTCAAGTACCTAGAGTTTCAAAAGGAGGAAAAGACATTCCTTTAGAGAAACTAAACTCCAGCAGTAGAGGTGCAAAATGGAATAGAATGAAAGCTGATGGTGCAAAAAAACTAGGTAGAGAGAATCCTAATGGGAAAAACTATTGGTTTGAACACCCAGATGGTCATCCTGATGCAGGTTTACCTGACATACCAAAACATCATGGAAGTGGTCATATCCATGCGGTAAATCCTAAAGGCGAAGAAATGATATTTACATGGTGATAATGAACATGAATATAATTTTTACATTTCCATTTAATGACTGGGATAATTTATTTATTGAAGATGAAAAGCTTAATATCACTCCGATATGTCTATGCTCCCAAGAGATTAGTAAGGATATTATGGAACGTTACAATTGGGACGATAAAGATATTGAAAAGTTAATAGAATTACTTGGAGAAGTATACTTACTTGATATGGATTATATCAAATTAGTGGAAAATAAAAAGTCTTATAAAAACAAGGTTTGTGCTTTTTATGATAGTAATTGTATAGATAAAGTTCAAGATTTAATAAATAAATTGAATATAAAAAAATATTAAAACAAAAGAAATTAAATAAAAAAACTTGACATTGAAAACCCTATAGAGGAAATAATCATAGAGAAGTCTATAAAAAAAATTCTCAAATAAATAGTATGATAAAAGAAGGATATAGTTTTATATATATACACAGATATATAAATAAAGGAGGACTTACTATTATACTATTCACCAATAATGTAGATAAATTTATTCATAAATTAAATGCCATTAAACTTAAATCCTACATAGAACTAAACGATTGGTAATAAAAATTTATTACCCAGATTATGGATCACGTTTCCAATGTATGCCCTTATTTTATCCAGCAACCGCTCTTTAAAAACTAATTAATGCACACGCGTCAGGAAATGCGCGTGATCTTTGGGGAAAAATCACCAAATAAAAAAAGGAGCAATTTATGCAAGATAAAAATCATTAGCGAAGCCATATATACAGAACTCATGGAGTCAAACTTAAAGTATTATGTAGCATCATTATCTGAACCAACAAATGCAGATAGATCTAATGACTTATATAGTGATATGAGAGAGCTTTTATCACAATTAACGACAGAACAACGCTCTGTAGTATTCTCATTTTTTAGAAATATTATAGTAGATACAGCCTCTACAATATTGGGAACAATAGATGGTGCTACATTTCCAGTTAATGCAGATGGAAATTATATTCTTAAATATAATAATGAGGAAATTCAAGGTTGTTTACAAGATTACTTCTTAGCAAAAGCTGAAGATGATAAATAAGTCACCTCTGCTGGTACACATTTCTCATATGTACCTTTATTTTATCACCCGACTGTTCTTTAAAAAGTAAAGTATCTCAAAGAAGTGCGGTCAAAATTTTGGTGTTTTTTCAATCTGAAAAACATCCGAAAAACTAACCGCACTTTTCTTACTTAATCGGCAATAAAATCAACCACCAAAGCACCTGAATCTTATCCTCCTCAATAATTTTAAGATAAAACCCTTTATTATCGTTGGAATGGTAATAATCAGTTAGAAAGTTTGACCAATGAATGGGGCGAAGTTTGGTATTATAAATACGACGCCCTTGGTCGACGTATTGAGAAAGCTTGTCTACAACACCAAAACCACTTACTTGTGGGATGGTGACCAAGTTGCTTATCAAGAAACGGAGAAACACGGTAAAACCGAAAGCCTGCGTCATTGCATATTCAATGGTTGGGAGCTGATTGCACAGCAGGACAGTTACTTTAAAACTGACCTGCGCAATCATCATAAAACCTGGACGCAAACCACAAACTATGCGGTCTGCCAGCCTAACGGTCAGCCACTTGCCTTGTTCAACGCTCAAGGCAAACGCACTTGGCGTAAAGCCCCGAGCAGTTTATGGGGTTTACCATTGCTCGAAGCTGGGAAAGCAAACAGGCTGAACCGTTAAATCCAAATCTACTTTTTGCTGGACAATATTTTGACCAAGAAAGTGGATTGGCATATAACCGTTTTAGATATTACGACCCACAAAGTGGCTGCTATCTAAAATCAGACCCGATAGGGCTTTTAGGGGGCGAAACGCCTTATGCTTATGTGCATAATCCTATGGGGTGGATTGATCCGTTTGGGTTGGCCAGATGTAAATCCCTACGGAAACAATATATGGGGAAAACACCTAGCAAAACGAGTAAAACGGGATAAAAAGTAATAACAAGGATGCGAAAACAGGGAAAAATAAAGGGTTATGGAAAAAATATGGAATTTAAAGCTGGTGATGGTCAATGGTATCCAATATCACAGGCTGACATGGCTCACAGAACCGATGCTGTAAAATGGTGGAATCGAAAAGGTAGACAATACGGTGCTAAAGCACCTGAAGTAAGGAAATGGATGAAAGATTCTAGAAACTATTACTTAGAACATTACTCAATAAATCGCTCTCAAGGAGCCAGACTTGGAATAAAATACCTTCCCCCAATGAAATAATAGGAGTACTTAATGTTATTAACAGAAAATGAACTAAAACCTTTTTATAAAAATTGAGAAAGGAAATAAATTAGATGAAAAAGGAAAACATCAAGAAGCAATAAAAAAATCTATTTAGATACTTGGGATGAACTACCTGAACCCAAATTAGAGCAGCCAGAAAGCATTGCTAATTGGATTATGAATTGTATTGTCAATTGTTATATTGATTTAAAGGATTTTCTAAATGCTAAAACTTGGGCTAAAAAAACTCTAGAAACAGAAAGAGCTAAAGATTTAATAAATTTTTTTATGAATACTTTCAAATGGGAGCTATTTATTTTGAATTAAATGAATATGATAAAAGCTATGGAATATTTTTGAAATAGTATATCAACGAGCTCAAAAAAAGAGGCTTTCAAGAGTTTGATAAAAAAATATTGGAAATTTTATTCAGAAAATAAAAAATAAATCCTTGCAGACATGCCTTTACTTTATCATCTCTCCATTCTTTAAAAACTAAAGAATATCAAACAAAAGTGCGGTCAAAATTCTAAGTGTTTTTTTCAATCTAAAAAACACTCGAAAAACTGACCGCCCTTTTCTTACTTAATCGGCAATAAAATCAACCACCAAAGCAACCTGAATCTTATCCTCCTCAGTAATTTTAAGGTAAAACCCTTTATTATCGTTGGAACGGTAATAATCAGTTAGAAAGTTTGACCAATGAATGGGGCGAAGTCTGGTATTATAAATACGATGCTCTTGGTCGACGCATTGAGAAAGCTTGTCCACAACGGAACACAAAAACCACTTACTTGTGGGATGGCGACCAAGTTGCTTATCAGGAAACAGAGAAACACGGTAAAACTGAAAGCCAACGGCATAACGTATTCAATGGTTGGGAGCTGATTGCACAACAGGACAGTTACTTTAAAACTGACCTTCGCAATCATCATAAAACTTGGACACAAACCACAAACTACGCCGTCTGCCAACCTAACGGTCAGCCACTTGCTTTGTTTAATCCTCAAGGTAAGCGCACTTGGCGTAAAGCCCCGAGCAGTTTATGGGGTTTGCCGTTGGTCGAAAGCTGGGAAAGCAAACAAGCCGAACCGCTTAACCCAAACCTACTCTTTGCCGGGCAATATTTTGACCAAGAAAGTGGCTGTTATCTAAAATCAGACCCAATTGGGTTAGCTGGTGGTGAAACGCCTTATGCTTATGTGCATAATCCGATGGGATGGATTGATCCGTTTGGGTTGGCTAGGTGTGGAAATTTAAAGAAAAACAAGATGGGATGCTTACAGGGCATTAAGGACTACCTAATAGGCATCTAATCCAGATAAAACAATACCATACATAAATGTTTTAACACCCAAAGGAAAAAAGCTATTATTTATATAGGATGAAACGGATATGATTGATTTATTAAAATATATAGAAAATAAAATAGAATTAGAAACCAATAAATCAGCTAAAAAAATGATTTAATAACAATAAAAAGAAATAGTTAAAGAAATTATTGAAAAATACAAATTTAAGATAATTAAATTTGAAGAACAAAAACACAGGTTATTCTGAATATAGAATAATGAATGACTGTGAATCAGAAAAACAAAAGAAATGTGGATTGAATACGACCCAGAAGTAAGAATATTACCTGGCGATATATTAATCAAGCAAATATAAAAACTAATCATTGAGTTATAACATATAATTAAATTCTTTTATTAACTATACATCATAAAAACTTAGACACAAACCACACTGTCCGCCAGCCCTAATGGTCAGCCACTTGATTTGTTTAATCCTCAAGGTAAATATACTTGGCGTAAAGCCCCGAGCAGTTTATAGGGTTTGTCATTGCTCGAATATGGGATCTTTTATAGGAGTTTTAAAATGGAAGATTCATATCTAACCCTAGAAAACTGGATTAAAGAGAGTATTAAAAGTCCGGTTGTTATAGGAGAAGACGAATATAACTTCAATATATTAGAAAAAAATTTTCTAGTGCTGATTTACAAAAAAATTTGAGATAGAAAGTGGAATTAGTTTACCTTGCCAGTATAAAGAATTCTTACTTAGATTTGGTTCTGCTGAATTATTTTTTTAAGTAACTATAGTGCAGGAATAGAAATCATGTCTCCATATAATGTTAAAAGCATTTTTGGAAGAAATATTCAATAATTATGGAGAAAACCCCTATCCTAATTTATTTATTCCCGTAAATATTTTAGCAACAGGTTGGTACGGAGGGTTTGACTTAACGCAGAATGGAGACAATAATTTTGCAGTATTTTTCCCTGAAACAGAGCCTGAATCATGGATAGATGATGCTGAATTTATAACTTTTAACGACTGGTTAAATAAAAATTATCTCATCTAATGCAGAAGAATTATTTTAATACCCTTATTGAAGGGCTATCCTAACGCGAGCCTTTCTTATCACCTCACTATTCTTTAAAAACTAAAGAATATCAAACAAAAGTGCGGTCAGAATTCAAAGTGCTTTTTAGTGAAATGAGCTTCGAATACATTATAAATTTAGATTCAAAAGAATCTACCAGTTTAATTTCAACAGATTTAAGAGCTAGTCAATTATGTGCATCTACTACAAAAGATTATATTGATTGGATAGACCATGAATCAGAACATAATATTCCATACGATATAAGATTTTTATACAGATGAAGAGAAATCTATTTTTCGTTGCTATAAATTGTTTTTTTCTAAGAATATTTTTTTCTGCAATAAAATTAATTTTAATTAAATATAATTACTATTTAGTCGATTGCGACACAGATGAAAAAGTTACTCTAGAATACATTTTTCGTCCTATACTTTAATAAATATCTTGTTGGTTGAATCCACATAATGGTGCAAGTTTCCAACATATGTCATTATTCTAATCAATCATTGCTTTGAATAATCAATAATTTAAATCCCAGGAAACCACTTATACCACTTACCTTTAACTGGTTGTGGGTGATTTTGTTTTAAGAACTGATAAAACTGAGTGAAATTATCATTTAAAATCGTGTCTTTTGGTAAAAACCGGTAAAGCCGTTTTCCTTCTGGTGTTTTAATGAGCATAAACCAATATTTCTGATAATTGACAGAAAGACCACTCTTATCTAAAGCCAATAAATCTTCAAATTGGTAGTGATAAAGTAATTTTCTTGCACTAAACACGAAAATACCTTTTGAATTGAAATAATAACGTTCAGCACTAAAAATTTTTCCAAGACTAAAAGGAATGAGTTTTTCACCTTCAAATTCTCGATCCCTCTAGTTTGTAGAAAACGTATAAATGGAATGAGAGTAAAAGGAAGAAAAAAAGTAGAAGAACAACAAATAAAAACTAAAATTTCCATAAGTATTAAATTCTTTTACAAAAAGAGCTAAAAACTCATATAAAAACAACCGCACTTTTTGAGATACAAATCAAAGTGCGGTCGTTTTTTAGGGATTATTTATGAATTAATAAGGATTACCACCAGCCAAGGAGTTTCATCCATAATCCACCCACACCAAACCAAATCACTAATGAGAGGATGGAAACAATAAAGCTCACGCCCCACCATTGACCGGTTGAGTTATAACCAGAACCGTATAAAGCTGGACCTGGACCACCTGCATATTGTGTTAAGCTCATGGATAATGTTGAGGTGTAACCTAACCAATTGCAGCAATGATTGGTGGTGTACCCACAGCGATAGCTGCTGCCACGAAAGCGAGATACATTGCGGAAATATGCGCCATGGCTGAAGCAAAGAAATAGCGGGTATAGAAATACACCAACACTAAAATAGTAAAGGCAACTGGCCAGCTGAAACCACCCACGGATGAGGAAATGTGGGTTGAGATCCAAGTGATTGCACCGTATTTATTAAGTGCATTTGCCATCATCACCAATACAGCAAACCAGAACATCGTATCCCATGCGGTGGTTTCTGCTACGATATTTTTCCAGCTCATAATATTGGTTAATAATAAAATCACTAAACCGATAAATGCTGAAATTGTTGCAGGGATATGGAAGACTAAATCACCCACCGTCCAAAGGAATAAAAGAAGGATAAAGTCTAGGGCAAGAATCCATTCTGCTTTGCTCATTGGGCCCATGCTTTTTAATTCTTCACGTGCCATTTCTGCCATTTTAGGCGTATCTTTTAATTCTGGCGGATAAATTAAATACACGAAATAAGGCAAGACGATCAAGCTCACAATACCCGGTACGATCGCCCCTAAGAACCATGTCATCCAAGTGATTTCCACACCTTGGCTTTTCGCGAGTTCTGCAATTAACGGGTTGCCCGCCATCGCAGTTAAGAACATGGTACAAATAATCGTATCAATTTGAGAGACAGCAATTGCTAAGAATGCGCCTGCACGACGAGCAGTGGGACCCGGTTTGGACTCATATGCATCAGCAATAGATTGCATAATAGGGTACATAATACCGCCCCCACGCGCAGAAGCCGAAGGAATACCCGGACCGATAACAACATCAGCCAACGCCATACCATAGGCCACACCCATCATTTTTTTACCAAAACGACCAACGAAGTACAATGCGATACGTTTACCTAAACCGGTTTTAATCACCGCTCGAGATAAAAACATAGCAATAGCAATCAACCAAATTGTGCCGTTTGCAAAACCGGATAACATGCCGACATCACCTTGTTTTGGCGAAATTGGCGTAAGCCCAGTCAAAGCCACTAATCACTAAGGCAACTAGCGTTGCAGCACCCATAGGCATTGCTTTAGCGATAATAGCCACAATGGTTGCCACAAACAGTGCTAGCATTCCCCATGCTTTTGCGGATAAACCTTCTGGTGTTGGGATTAACCAAATCCCTAAACCAACGATGACGGCAATCAGCAGCCCTTGCCATTTAAAGCCAAGTTTGACTTCTACTGCTGGAATTTTTACTTTCCATAGGATAACTCCTAGATAAATGAACAAAAAAATAATTCATCACGTATAACGGCCGTGACGCAATCGATTAAATAGCAATCACAAAGATACCACTTATTTAGTATGAGTAAAGATTTAAGAGATGTTTTTAATAAAATTTGATGAAAAACTTGATGCAGATTAAAAAAATAACTTTAAGAATGAAGAAATTGATTCACGCATTCAAGCACGGCTTTTCTCACGTTATCCTTTTCAAAAAGGATTTCATGTTTTGCTTGAGGTACAAGCATGGATTCTGCATACGGAAAAAGTGCGGTCAGTTTTTCAAGATTTTTGTTATCCACAATTTTTTCCTTTTCCGCTTGTAGGATAAGTACGGGTGTTTCCACTCTTGGAATGATTTTAGGGAGCGCTTTTATTGCATTTAAACACAAATGTACCCAACGGAATGTCGGGCCGCCTAAGTGAATAGCAGCGCGTTTTCGATTAACTCGGTTCATCCATTTCATTCGCGTTTTAGAATGGCTAAGTTCATTAAGGTTTAAATCTGCCGGTTTGTAATGTCCTTTGCCAAAAACATAACGATGACCTTGACCAAATGCCATCATCGTTGCAATGATGACTTCATCTCGTAACGGATGTTTCATCGGAACGCCAAAGAAAGGCGAAGAAAGCACAGCCTTTTTAATATGATGATCATAATTGGCCAGATAATAGGTGGAAATCAAAGCGCCGAGGGAGTGCGCAAGAATATATTGCGCTTGATAAGCATAAAGTGCGGTCGTTTTTTCAATGATTTTTGCCATATCATCGGTATAAAAACGAAACTCATCTAAATGCCCTTTTTGAGGAATAATACGCTGTGAATAACCTTGTCCTCGGTGATCGAAAAGCAATACATCATAACCTTGTTGATAAAAATCATAAGCCAACTCAGTCCATTTCAGCATATTTTCTGCTCGACCATTCACCAAAATCATCAATTTTCTGACCGCACTTTCAGGCTGAACCAAATGACGATAAGCTAATTTGATATTTCGTTCACCAGAAAGATATTGCGTCGGAAATTGCTCAAAAAAAGGCAATAACTCTGCAAGAGCAAATTGATGAAAATGAGGTTCTCTGATCATAATTTTTTAACAAAAAATAGTGTAGGGATAGTAATAACAGATATGATGATATAAGGTATTTTTAATTCGATCCAAGCATAGTGAAATAAGCTTGAAAGCTCAAGTGTATTTCCTAAATCAGTACTATCAAAGGTGATAAAAACTGAACCCAATAGCCATAAAAGCCCAAGCCACAAACAACCGATAATAAAGTAAGATAATTTCTGAGAAATAATAAAAGGAAACAATGCTAAAAACGCAACAGTTATCGTTGTAAATAATATATTAAACGTATATTCACAACGTGCTTCATACAAAAATTCACCCGTGTAATTTTGGCATGTTGTTGCAAAGGTTTCAGGATAACCAAGGCGTGAAACAAACCAATATTGCAAAAGAAATGTCATTAAAGAAATTGTAATAAAAACAAAGACAGATCGTAGCATATTATCTTTTTTAGTAATGAAAAGGGCGTAGTAAATACGCCCTTTGTAGTGAAAGTAAAACTTATGCCACCAATTGTTTTAAGATACGGCGAACTGGCTCTGCAGCACCCCATAATAATTGGTCACCTACAGTGAATGCTGCTAAGTATTCTGGACCCATTGCCAATTTACGTAAACGACCAACCGGTACGCTTAATGTACCTGTTACTTTAGCTGGGGTTAATTCACGTAATGTGGTTTCTTTGTCATTTGGAATCACTTTCACCCATTCGTTGTGAGACGCTAAAATTTGTTCAATTTCTTCTAATGGTAAGTCTTTTTCAGTTTGATGGTGAATGCTTGGCTGTGGCAGCGTAATGCACCGATACGCACACATAAACCATCAACAGGAATTGGATTGTCGCTTAAACCTAAGATTTTGTTGGTTTCTGCATAGCCTTTCCATTCTTCTTTAGTTTGTCCTGTTTCTGGGAGAAGTTTGTCAATCCAAGGGATTAAGCTACCACCTAATGCCGCACCAAAGTTATCCGTTGGGAAGCTATCAGAACGCATTTCTGCAGTCACTTTACGTTCAATATCTAAAATAGATGAAGCAGGGTCTTTTAATTCACTTGAAACCGCTTGTTCTAATAAACCCATTTGTGAAAGCAATTCACGCATATTTTTTGCGCCTGCACCTGAAGCCGCTTGGTAAGTTGCGACAGATACCCATTCCACTAAATCTTTCTCAAATAAACCACCGATAGCCATCAACATTAAGCTCACGGTACAGTTACCACCCACGAAAGTTTTAATGCCTTTTTTCAAACCTTCAGAAATCACGTGTTGGTTTACAGGATCAAGCACGATAATTGCATCATCTTTCATACGTAGTGCAGATGCTGCATCAACCCAATAACCATCCCAACCTGTTGCTTTTAATTTTGGATAAACTTCATTGGTATAGTCGCCACCTTGACAGGTCACGATAATGTCTAATTTTTTAAGTTCTTCAATGTCGAATGCACTTTTAAGTTCACCCGCCTCTTTGCCTGCGAATACAGGGGCTTTTTGACCTGCTTGAGAAGTAGTGAAGAAAACTGGATTAATATTGGCAAAATCTTGCTCTTGCACCATACGATCCATTAATACGGAACCGACCATTCCGCGCCAACCGATAAAACCGACGTTTTTCATGAGTTTTTCCTTATTTTATGTTGTGTTGAATGGGTCTATTAATTACAGGCTTTATGCTACAAAATCAAGCTTTTTTAGAAAAAATGAGGCTTTGTTTAATTTTTCTCAATAAAAAATCCCCTTTCGGGGATTTATTGATTATTTATCTGCTTTTTTCGTGGTTTTCTTTACCGTTTTTTTCGGCTCAGATTTTACCTTCAGATTTGACCGCACTTTTTCTTTGTCGTAGTAGACTTTGTGGTCTTCTCTTTTGTCGTTGCGGATTTAGTTGCTTTTTTCTTTGGCTTTTCAGCTAAATTTGCCGCTTTCCATTCCTCAAATTTTTCAAATAACACTTTACCCATTGGGCTTGGATCGCCTGTAAATAAGGTTTGTAAGCCATTATTCTCAATGATATGACGACGAAGCTCTAAACGTTCTTGATGATTTTCGGCTAAACGAATTGCACGCTCAACATATTCATCTACCGTATTTGCAATTAACCATTCCGGTAAACCTAAACGTTTGAATAAACCTTCATCAATATGTTCATGAACTTCTGCACCGGTTTTACATACGCCCACTAAACCTAATGTCACCATATCAATAATGCCATTCGTATTCCCGAATGGGAATGGGTTTACCATCATATCGCAGTTATGCAAAATACGAAGATATTGATCATAAGGTGCATGTGGATAAGCTGTTGCATCATTGCCTAAATAAGATTTAATAAAACGCTCAACATAAGGATGCGTCACACCACTAGATTGACCTAATGCAAAGTGGAAATGCACTTTCACATTAGCACGATCACGAATAGCCTTTAATGCTGCCAAGAAATAGGGATTAAGCTTCATTGTAGTAGAAGCAATACCAATATTCACCACTTCAGGATTTTCACGTAAGCGATATTCTACGTGTTGCGGTGCAAGTGCTGAAGGCACATAGGGTAAGGCATCTTTCGGTAAACGCAATAATTGCTCACTGAAACATTTTTCAGAACCAACATAATCATCTTCTACAATCACATATTCAATAAAATCAGAATGTGTCGTAGCAGGATGACCTAAAGCAATCACTTGAACTGGTGCAAGACGCGTGTTACTTGCAAAAATAGCAGTTAAATCCATACCGATACTTGGCATATAAAAAATAGCCGCACCACTTTTCTCACAAATATCTTTTAAATTATCTAATTTAGAGACAACATTATTGCCTTCTAATACGTGAAATTCATCAAATACTGCTCGGCCTGCTTCATCTACCGCATCATTACCCACACCAATTAAATAGAAACGTTCACGCGCAGCAATCATTGAAGTGGAATGGGTACGGTAAATTGAATGGGATGAATGGAAATGCTCCAATAATACGACCATGACTGGTTTGCCATCACGTTCACCTAATTTCGTGACATCGCGATCAATCCATCCACCGTGCAATAAATGACGACGAATGACTTGGTTTAATGCTTTTTTCACCCAGTGTTTATTTTCAGCAACATCATAACTACAATGCATATACACATCGTGTGAAATTGAACTTGGTACATTATTTAAGTTTTCAATCGTTGCTAATTTTTCAGGGAACCATTGTAAAATGGTACTACGTTTAGAAAATGCTTGATCCGTCGCAATAAAACGTGGTGATTGCAATGCAAAGCAAAGGGATGCGCATAATTCTGGATCTAAATTCCATAAAGCATCAAGATTGACGTTTATATTCGATTCAGGCAAATACAAAATGCAAAATTTAATCAATGATGATCTTGCACTATCTAAGTGAAAATCTGATAAATTTGTTTTATCTGGATTGCGGTTATAGGTTTGCAACACATGATCCGCATTTACAAATGGCGATGATGCAAAAATCATATTAATCCAGCGTTGTAAGCTAAAGAAACGCTGCGCACCACCTTCTGAAATATCTAATTGAGGATCAGAAAATAATTCGCTCATTGCTACCGCTACACGGGTACAAAAATGTTTAATTTTCTCTTGCTTTAACTCGTCATTTAACTGACCAGGATAATCAATTTCAATACCTTCGATACCACCGAAATTAGTATCAATCTTGCTTAAAATATCTAATAACTCAACACAAGCTGCCTCAAAGTTTTTTGCAGACACCTCTTGTTCAAGACGAATAACACTCGGTTGATTTTTTACTTCTGCCATTTTTAAATTCCTTTGATAAAAAATAAATAAAATTAATAATTAACAGGTTCCCCACAGATCATATTCATCTGAATGGGTAATGGTTACTTTAATAAATTCGCCTACTTTCACAGGCGTGCCACTTAGATTTTCAATATAAACTAAGCCATCAACTTCTGGTGCATCAGCTTTTGTACGGCCAATGATACCTTCGTTATCAATTTCATCTACGATTACATCAAGCGTTTGGCCAATTTTTTGTTTTAATCGTTCAGCCGAAATTTCTTGTTGTAACTGCATAAAGCGGTGGAAACGTTCTTCTTTTACATCTTCAGGCACTTGATCTGCCATTTCAGTTGCAGGAGCGCCTTCTACTGGGCTAAATTTGAAACAGCCCACGCGATCAAGTTGTGCTTCTTTTAAGAAATCCAATAACATCTGGAAATCTTCTTCTGTTTCACCCGGGAAGCCTACGATAAAAGTTGAACGCAAGGTTAAATCTGGACAAATCTCACGCCATTGCTTGATACGCTCTAAAGTGCGGTCAATTTTTCCTGGTCTTTTCATCGCTTTTAAAATTTTTGGACTTGCGTGTTGCAATGGAATATCCAAATAAGGCAACAATAGACCTTCCGCCATTAATGGAATTAAATCATCCACGTGCGGATAAGGATAAACGTAATGTAAACGCACCCAAATGCCTAATTTACCAAGCTGTTTGCACAAGGTCATTAAGTCATTTTTAATTGGCATACCATTCCAGAAAGCGGTTTTCACGCCAGCTTCTTTGTGTTGTGTATCCATCGCATAAGCAGAAGTATCTTGTGAAACAACCAATAACTCTTTCACGCCCGCATCAGCAAGACGTTTTGCTTCATCCAATACTTGCGTAATAGAACGGCTTTCTAAATCCCCACGTAATGAAGGGATTATACAGAATGTACAACGATGATCACAGCCTTCTGAGATTTTCAAATAAGCATAGTGTTTTGGTGTTAATTTCACCCCTTGTTTGGTACAAGGCTGGTGTATGGATTATGCTCTGGTTTAGGAACGTACTTGTGTACTTGTGCCATGACTGTTTCATAACTGTGCGGACCGCTCACTTCCAATACTTTTGGGTGAACTTGGCGAATTTGATCTTCTTTCGCACCCAAACAGCCGGTCACTATCACTCGTCCATTTTCTTCCAACGCCTCTCCAATGGCTTCTAGGGATTCCTGCACGGCACTATCAATAAAGCCGCAAGTATTCACAATGACCAAGTCTACATTTTCATAACTTGGCACAATGTTATATCCGTCAGTACGTAATTCAGTCAGAATACGTTCAGAATCCACTAAATTTTTAGGACACCCTAAACTTACAAAGCCAATATTCGGCGTTGATTTTTGCATAAATTTATTCTCAGCTATCATCATCTTTCAAAACTTTAGATTTTACTCAATTTCAAGCAGAAAGGCGATAAATTAAAGGTAAATTGATTGTAAATTTGCCCATTAAAGTCCTTTTTTCAGGTAGAATAAAGCCCGTTTTCTTATTTACTCATATTCATTATTAACATGGAAAATTCTTTTCTTTTTTCAACCGCTCTTGAACAGACGGCTTACTTACTTATCCTAGGGAAAATGCTGCTCGCACTTGTACTTGGCGGGATTATTGGCTTAGAACGTGAACTTAAACACAAACCGGTTGGTGTCAAAACCTGTGCCATTATTGCGGTGACGACTTGTGTACTGACGATTGTCTCCATTCAAGCCGCAGAACATTATGCGCAAGTTTCAGATAATATTCGAACTGACCCTATGCGACTTGCCGCACAAGTAATCAGTGGCATTGGTTTCTTAGGTGCGGGTGTTATTTTACATAAGAAAAATGATGCCATTTCAGGCTTAACCACAGCTGCCATTATTTGGGCTGCGGCGGCTATCGGTGTGGCAACAGGTGCAGGCTTTATTTTTGATGCCATTATTGCCACTTTAATGATTTTTAATCGCCATCCGTATTAGCCCGATTGTACAACGTTATGTTCGTCGTAAAACCTATAAAAAAACGTACTCGCTTGGCTATTCAACTAAGTTCTGCGAACGGCATCAGTAAAGTGACAGATTTATTACTGAAACATAATTACCGCATTGAAAATATTTCGGTAAAAGACCAAGCAAAGTGGCGAAGTTCGCTTACAAGTACGATGCTACAACATTGATAATGAAATGCTAAAAAGATGTCTATACGCTATTAAAAAAACAGAAGATGAAGTACTGAGTGTGGATGTAGAAAATTAAAATCAGCTTAAAATAACACATTACTTCTATCGTAAAACCACTACTTGCTAGACAAAAAAAGTTAAACACTTAAACTGGATAACATCATGAATTTACAAGATAATTTCGAGCAGCATACACCGATGATGCAGCAATATCTCAAGTTAAAAGCAGAAAATCCTGATATTTTGTTATTTTATCGAATGGGGGATTTTTATGAGCTTTTTTATGATGATGCAAAAAAAGCGGCAGCGTTGTTAGATATTTCTTTAACGAAACGTGGGCAATCAGCAGGTAATCCCATTCCCATGGCGGGTGTGCCTTATCATGCGGTAGAAGGTTATTTAGCAAAATTAGTGCAATTAGGTGAACCTGTAGCCATTTGTGAGCAAGTAGGTGATCCTGCCACCTCAAAAGGGCCGGTTGAACGAAAAATTGTGCGAATTGTGACACCAGGTACGGTAAGTGACGAAGCGCTTTTACCAGAACGCCAAGATAACTTAATTGTGGCGGTTTATCAGGAAAAAGAAAAATTCGGTCTAGCTACATTAGACATGACATCTGGACGTTTCCAGCTTTGTGAACCTCATTCAAAAGAAGCCTTGCAAGCTGAATTACAGCGTATTAATCCCGTAGAATTACTTTATTGTGAAGATTTTGCTGAAATGGCCATTATCGAACATTATAAAGGATTACGTCGTCGTCCAATTTGGGAATTTGAACTCAGTACCGCGATCTCAGAACTTAATCGTCAATTTGGTACGAAAGATTTACGTGCATTTGGTGTAGAAAAGTCCCCCCTTGGCTTGGCAGCAGCAGGCTGTTTATTGCAATATGCAAAAGAAACACAACGCGCTTCTCTTCCACATATTCAAAGTATTAGTGTTATTCAAAATAACGATAATATTCAATTAGATGCCGCAACACGCCGAAATTTAGAACTCACTCAAAATCTTGCAGTAGCACAGAAAACACACTGGCTTCAGTATTAGATAAATGTGTTACGCCAATGGGTAGTCGTTTATTAAAACGTTGGATTCATCAGCCTATCCGTCAAACAGACATTCTATTAAAACGCCAAAAAACCATTGGTGAAATTATTGAGCAAGATTTATATCACGAATTGCAGCCTTATTTGCAACAAGTAGGGGATATGGAACGGATTCTTGCTCGTGTAGCACTGCGTTCTGCACGTCCTCGTGATCTCACGCGTTTACGCACTGCATTAGAACAAATTGAACCGATAAAATCGCTGATTCATACAAAAATATCGTCAAATTTGACCGCACTTTCCGCACAAATTGATGATTTTTCCGCGCAAATAGCGCTACTTCAAAAAGCAATTATTGAAACTCCTCCGTTATTAATTCGCGATGGTGGCGTTATTGCTGAAAGCTATAATGCAGAATTAGATGAATGGCGAATCCTTTCCGCTGGCGCAACGCAATATTTAGAAAATTTAGAACAACGTGAACGAGAAAGCACAGGTATTGATACCTTAAAAATTGGTTTTAATGCGGTGCATGGTTATTACATTCAAATTAGCCAAGGACAAGCCCATAAAGCACCGATTCATTATGTTCGCCGTCAAACATTAAAAAATGCCGAACGTTACATTATTCCTGAATTAAAAGAATATGAAGATAAGGTTTTAAAATCAAAAGGGGCGGCGCTTGCTTTAGAAAAGCAACTTTATGATGAATTATTTGATTTATTGCTGCCACATTTAGGCCAATTACAATTAGCCAGCTTGGCATTATCTGAATTGGATGTGTTAGTTAACCTCGCAGAGCGAGCAGAAACCTTAAATTATGTTGCACCACAATTTAGCGATGAAATTGGCGTAAAAATTGAAAATGGTCGTCATCCTGTAGTGGAACAAGTCTTAAAAGACCCATTTATTGCTAACCCTGTGAATCTCAATCAGCAACGTCATTTGCTGATTATTACTGGCCCAAATATGGGTGGTAAAAGTACCTATATGCGTCAAACGGCTTTAATTACGTTAATGGCGTATATAGGCAGTTTTGTGCCAGCTGATAGTGCGGTTATTGGGCAAATTGATCGTATTTTTACTCGAATTGGTGCTTCTGACGATTTGGCATCCGGTCGTTCTACATTTATGGTGGAAATGACTGAAATGGCGAATATTCTTCATCAAGCCACTTCACAAAGTTTGGTTCTGATTGATGAAATTGGACGAGGCACTTCTACTTATGATGGGCTTTCTTTAGCTTGGGCTTGTGCTGAATGGTTGGCGAAGAAAACTCTTTCACTTACGTTATTTGCGACCCATTATTTTGAACTCACTGCGCTGCCAGAACAAATTGAAGGCATTGCTAATATTCATTTAGATGCATTAGAACATAACAATACCATCGCCTTTATGCACGCTGTTCAAGACGGTGCGGCAAGTAAAAAGTTATGGTCTTGCTGTTGCAGCGCTGGCTGGTGTGCCTCAATCCGTGATTAAACTGGCGAAGCAAAAAAATTGCATCAATTAGAAAAAAATTGTCGGCACAAAATGGTGATCAACAAATTCAACATTTAAGAGCGTTAAATCAACATCAAGGTGAATTGGCTTTTGAAACGGAACCGGATGCTTTACGTGAAGCCATTGAGCAGCTTGATCCAGATGAATTAAGTCCAAAACAAGCCTTAGCTTATCTGTATCAATTGAAGAAAATGCTGTAAGAAATAAAAAAGAGCGGTCAAAAAATTTATTGTTTTTTATGACCGCTCTTTTATTTTCACTAATTTCTTAAAATCTCATAGATTTCAGAATCTTTTCTATCGAGATAATGGATGGATTGAATTTTACGAATGGTGCGTGATTTACCACGGATTAATAGGGTTTCTGTGGTTGCTAAGTTGCCACGACGAGAAATCCCTTTAAGTAATTCACCGTGCGTAATTCCCGTTGCAGCAAAAACAAGATTATCATCACGCACTAAATCTTCTAATTTTAAGATTTCATTGACCTTCACATCTAAGGCTTCACAACGTTGAACTTCTTCAGCAGCAATTTTACGGTTTTCTTCTGTATCGCCTTTCACTTCATTGCGTGGAATAAGGCGAGCTTGCATATCTCCACCTAATGCGCGAATTGCTGCAGCAGCTGCCACACCTTCAGGCGCACCGCCAATACCATAAACCATATCCACTTCAGCATCCGGTAAACAACATAAAACCGAAGCAGCAACATCACCATCTGGAATGGCCATCACGCGAATACCTAGATTATGCATTTGCTTAATCACTTCATCATGGCGTGGTTTAGCGAGTACCATCACGGTTAAATCCGATAAGGATTTACCTAAACGAGAAGCCACACGGCGAAGATTTTGTTCAATCGGTAAACTTAAATCAATCATGCCTTTCACTTCAGGACCAACAACCAATTTTTCCATATACATATCTGGCGCTTTTAAGAAGGTTCGTTTACCGCCAGCAGCCAATACTGAAATCGCATTTGATTGGCCCATTGCGGTCATTCTTGTGCCATCAATTGGATCAACGGCAATAGAAACGAGCTCACCGTTACCCGAGCCTACTTTTTCGCCAATATAAAGCATTGGTGCTTCGTCAATTTCCCCTTCACCAATCACAATTTCACCGTCCATATGAATTAAATTCAGCATATAACGCATGGCTTTGACTGCCGCCTCATCTGCCGCATTTTTATTACCACGTCCAAGCCAAGTATAAGCCGCTAACGCAGCTGCTTCGGTTACTCTTGAAAATTCAATAGCTAATGCACGATTCATTTTTCTCTCCCAATGCAAAAAGTCTCGTTATTTTATCACTAAGCAAACGTTTGCATAATAATTTTTGATAAGAGGCTTTTAAAAATAGGATTAAGTGGGTAGAATAAAGCCGTTTCGGACTTATTTTAAAAAAGGAAATCACTATGTCTTTAGAAATTTTAGATCAGCTTGAAGAAAAAATTAGACAAGCTGTAGAAACCATTCAATTACTTCAACTTGAAGTGGAAGAATTAAAAGAACAAAAAAATCAATCTCAACAAGCGGTAGAAGCGTTGCAACATGAAAACGAGCAACTTAGAAATGAACACCGCAACTGGCAAGAACACATTCGTTCATTGTTGGGTAAATTCGACAACGTATAATGACTATAAAGGCTTAGAAAATCTAAGCCTTTTTTCTTATTAGGAAACAATATGAATATTTGCGTGATTTCAGGTAGCACATTAGGCGGCGCTGAATATGTGGCAGAGCATTTAGAAGAGGTGCTAAAAACACAAGATTTTTCTACCGCACTTTTCCACGGACCAGAACTTGATGATGTGATTGATGAAAATATTTGGTTAATTGTCACTTCAACACATGGCGCAGGTGAATTACCTGATAATTTAAAACCACTCTTTGAGCAAATTGCGGCATCAGATAAAGATTTCTCTTCCCTCCGCTTTGCCATTGTAGGCTTAGGCAATTCAGATTACGATACATTCTGTCATGCCGTAAATAAAGTCGAAACACAATTAAGTGAAAAAAGTGCGGTCAAAATTTGCGAGAGTTTAAAAATCGATGTCTTGCATGTTGATGATCAAGAACAATTTGCGGAAGATTGGCTACCACAATTTATTCATGCACTTTAGTCATAATAAAGCGATAATTTGAGTTATCGCTTTTTCTTTATCTATTATCTAAAAAAAATCACCTGTGGATAACTTTAAAAAAACCTGTCAAAAACTTGTTCTTTCCCACTGAGTAAATATGATGATTGTTTTATCTGTGGATAAAATTAAAGGTTATCCACAAGAAAAAGCCTCCAAACTGACGACATTTCAACACAGTCTAAAATGATCTAACTTCTTCATTTAAAAAAGGAAAAGGATCTTATTAACAAGGTAAAAAGGATCTTAATAGTAACAATAATAAGATCTTTATATATAAATAGATCTTATCTTTATTACCTCTCGATCTTCTCTTATCACAGATTGAATTCTTGCTTTCAAGCACACGTAATTTTCAGTAGAATAGCGCCTATTTTTAGATCGAAGATCAAATTGAAGACGAAGAGAGAGATATGTTTTACACCGAAAATTATGATGTGATCGTCATTGGAGGCGGTCATGCTGGTACAGAAGCGGCATTAGCACCAGCACGTATGGGATTAAAAACCCTATTATTGACACATAATGTCGATACCCTTGGACAAATGTCATGTAACCCAGCCATTGGCGGCATTGGTAAAGGCCATTTAGTAAGAGAAATTGATGCGATGGGCGGTCTTATGGCTCACGCAGCGGATAAAGCCGGTATTCAATTTCGTACTTTAAACAGCAGTAAAGGGCCTGCTGTACGTGCAACTCGTGCTCAAGCTGACCGTGTGTTATATCGTCAAGCGGTACGCATCGCACTTGAAAACCAACCTAATTTAGATATTTTCCAACAAGAAGTAACCGATATTTTAATTGAGCAAGATCGCGTTTGTGGTGTGGAAACTAAAATGGGACTTAAATTCCGTGCTAAATCAGTTATTTTAACTGCCGGTACTTTCTTAGCAGGTAAGATCCATATTGGTTTAGATAACTATGAAGGCGGCCGTGCAGGTGATCCGGCATCCGTTACACTTTCTCATCGTTTACGTGATTTGAATTTACGTGTAGATCGTTTGAAAACGGGTACGCCACCGCGTATTGATGCACGCACGATCAATTTCGATATTTTAGCTAAACAACATGGTGATGCCGTATTACCTGTATTCTCTTTTATGGGATCAGTGGATGATCACCCACAGCAAATTCCTTGTTATATCACCCATACTAATGAACAAACCCATGAAGTGATCCGTAATAACTTGGATCGCAGTCCAATGTATACCGGTGTAATTGAAGGGATTGGTCCACGTTATTGTCCATCCATTGAAGATAAAGTGATGCGTTTTGCGGATCGTAATTCACATCAAATTTATTTGGAACCGGAAGGCTTAACCAGTAATGAAGTGTATCCAAACGGGATTTCTACCAGTTTACCGTTTGACGTGCAAATGGGCATTGTGAATTCTATGAAAGGTTTGGAAAAAGCTCGCATCATTAAACCAGGTTATGCTATTGAATATGATTATTTTGATCCACGTGACTTAAAACCAACGTTAGAGACTAAATCGATTTCGGGTTTATTCTTTGCGGGTCAAATTAACGGTACAACGGGTTATGAAGAAGCGGCGGCACAAGGCTTATTGGCGGGGATTAATGCTGGCCTTTACGTACAAGAAAAAGAGGCATGGTATCCACGTCGCGATCAATCTTATACAGGTGTATTAGTGGATGATCTTTGCACGCTTGGCACCAAAGAACCGTATCGTGTATTTACTTCTCGTGCTGAATACCGTTTGTTATTACGTGAAGACAATGCAGACATTCGTTTAACGCCAATAGCCCATGAATTAGTCTAATCGATGAGGCTCGTTGGGCACGCTTTAATCAAAAAATGGAAAATATTGAACAGGAACGCCAACGTTTACACAGCATTTGGTTGCATCCGCGTTCTGAATATTTAGAAGAAGCTAATAAAGTACTTGGCAGCCCGCTTGTGCGTGAAGCCAACGGTGAAGATTTATTACGCCGTCCGGAAATGACCTACGATATTTTGACTTCTTTAACGCCATATAAACCGGCAATGGAAGACAGAGAAGCCGTAGAACAAGTGGAAATTGCCATTAAGTATCAAGGCTATATTGAGCATCAACAAGAAGAAATTGAAAAACAAAAACGCCACGAAAATACGGCTATTCCAGCTAACTTTGATTACAGCAAAGTGTCTGGTTTATCTAATGAAGTACGTGCGAAATTGGAACAGCATCGTCCAGTTTCCATTGGTCAAGCAAGCCGAATTTCAGGCGTTACTCCTGCAGCAATTTCAATTATTCTGGTGAATTTGAAAAAACAAGGCATGCTAAAACGTGGGGAGTAAACTTCTCAGGTATTGAAAGCAAAAGTGCGGTGAATTTTCATCGCACTTTTTTATATTACAAATTAAAAAGATGTAATTAGTAGGCTAAATTTTTGCTGAAATAAAAACACTAAGGATTTTAACCGCACTTTCAAGTAGAATGACGACAAACAGACAAGATAGATAGAAAAATGAAAGCAAAACTCGAAAATTTACTGGCTCAAGCAGAAATTCAATTAACCGATCTACAAAAAGATCAACTGATCCAGTTAGTACAATTACTCAATAAATGGAACAAAGCCTATAATTTAACCTCTGTACGTGATCCACAAGAAATGTTAGTAAAGCATATCTTGGATAGTATTGTTGTTAGTCCTTATTTACAAGGAGAACGTTTTATTGACGTAGGAACTGGTCCAGGCTTGCCAGGCCTGCCTTTAGCCATTATTAATCCTACCAAGAAATTTGTCTTGTTAGATAGTTTAGGTAAGCGTATTAGCTTCATTCGAAATGCAGTACGTGAGTTAGGACTAACAAATGTAGAACCCGTTCTTAGCCGTGTCGAAGAATACCAACCTGAACAAAAATTCGACGGTGTATTAAGTCGTGCGTTTGCTTCGTTAAAAGATATGACAGATTGGTGTCATCATTTGCCAAAAGAAAATGGGTATTTTTATGCATTGAAAGGCATTTATCACGAAGATGAAGTTCAAGAATTAGACAAAAAATTCAAAGTAAAAGACGTGATAACTTTGCATGTACCAGAGCTTATAGGTGAGCGACATTTAATCGTTTTACGATAAAACACACTTTTTTTACGGCTATTTTGTTAATTATTTTTTAAAAGTGTGATTTGTTTAACATTTTTTAGTGGTTAAAAAGTTGAAACTCTTTGTAGCACGGGTATAATTAGGTAGTTTTTGTAATTTTAAAAAAATAAGATAATGTCTAAGGTTTTAACGCAGGCCAAAAATCGATATCAAAAAGCGATGATCATTGAATCAGTTTGTCTTGTTGTTTTTGGTTTGTTAGTTGCGCTTTGGCAAGGTGAAAGTGCGGTAGATTTTAGTTTAGGATTTATCTGTGCTTTTGTGCCATTTTGTGCTTTTGCTTATATTGTTTTTTTTCGCAAACAAGATTTCTCAACAAAATTAACGGCATTTTATCGTGGTGAAGCATTGAAATTTATGCTGACGATTGTGCTTGTGGGTGTGTCCTTTAAATGGCTTTCTATCTCACATTTTATTTTGTTTTTTGTTGGTTTTTTTATGGCATTAGCGTTGAATAATTTTATTCCGTTTTTGTTAAATAAATCTTAAATTTTTTTCTTTTTTCTACAAAGGGTTGACTATGTCTGGACAAACGACTTCCGAATATATTGGCCACCACTTGACCTTCTTAAAAACAGGTGATGGTTTCTGGAACGTTCATGTTGATACGCTCTTTTTCTCGATCGTATCTGCAGTGATTTTCCTGTTTATTTTTTCTCGTGTTGCAAAAAATGCAACGACAGGCGTACCGGGCAAAATGCAATGTTTGGTTGAAATTGTCGTAGGTTGGGTTGATGGAATTGTGAAAGAAAACTTTCATGGCCCGCGTAATGTGGTAGCACCAATTGCTTTAACCATTTTCTGCTGGGTATTCATTATGAATGCTATCGACTTAATTCCTGTTGATTTTCCTCCTCAACTTGCCAGCCTCTTTGGTATTCATTACTTAAGAGCCGTGCCAACAGCAGATATCAGCGCAACCTTAGGTATGTCGATCTGCGTATTCTTCCTTATTCTTTTCTATACAGTTAAATCAAAAGGTTTTGGTGGCTTAGCGAAAGAATATACACTCCATCCTTTTAATCATTGGGTGTTTATTCCAGTAAACTTTATCCTTGAAACCGTAACTTTATTAGCAAAACCTATTTCTCTTGCTTTCCGTCTATTCGGTAATATGTATGCAGGGGAATTAATCTTTGTTCTTATCGCTGTGATGTACTCTGCAAATGTGGCCATCGCGGCATTGGGAATTCCGTTACACCTTGCTTGGGCTATTTTCCATATTTTGATTATTACGTTACAAGCATTCATCTTTATGATGTTAACGGTCGTTTATTTAAGTATTGCTTATAACAAAGCAGATCATTAATCATTTTTTATTAACCGGCTCTAGGGCTAAACTTAACTTCTATTGGAGAACATTATGGAAACTGTAATTACAGCGACAATCATTGGTGCATCAATCCTTCTTGCATTTGCTGCATTAGGTACTGCAATCGGCTTTGCGATCTTAGGTGGTAAATTCTTAGAATCATCTGCTCGTCAACCTGAATTAGCATCTAGCCTACAAACTAAAATGTTTATCGTGGCAGGTCTTTTGGATGCGATTGCAATGATTGCTGTTGGTATTTCATTACTTTTCATTTTCGCAAACCCATTCATCGGTTTATTACACTAATCACCTTATTTGCTTATCAACGTAAAACAAGCATAGTAAGGAGGACGTTGTGAATTTAAATGCAACATTGATTGGTCAACTTATTGCGTTCGCACTTTTCGTGTGGTTCTGCATGAAGTTTGTTTGGCCACCAATTATTAATGCGATTGAAACACGTCAAAGCCAAATTGCGAACGCGTTAGCGTCAGCTGAAGCAGCGAAAAAAGAGCAAGCAGATACTAAAAATCTTGTGGAACAAGAACTTTTATCTGCAAAAGTACAAGCTCAAGAGATTTTAGATGCTGCTAATAAACGTCGCAATGAAGTGTTAGACGAAGTGAAGGCAGAAGCCGAAGAACTGAAAGCAAAAATTATTGCTCAAGGTTATGCTGAAGTAGAAGCAGAACGTAAACGTGTTCAAGAAGAATTACGTGTTAAAGTGGCTTCATTGGCAGTGGCTGGTGCTGAGAAAATTGTGGGTCGTTCTATTGATGAAGCGGCAAACAATGACATTATTGATAAATTAGTTGCAGAGTTATAAGAGGCTTAGCTTATGTCAGAATTAACTACAATAGCTCGCCCTTATGCAAAAGCTGCATTCGACTTTGCCATTGAACAAAGTGCGGTCGAAAAATGGACTGAAATGTTAGGTTTTGCTGCTGCCGTAGCTGAAGATGAAACGGTAAAAGCTTACTTAAGTAGTTCTCTTTCTGCACAGAAATTAGCTAATACAGTAATTTCTATTTGTGGCGAACAATTGGATCAATATGGGCAAAATCTTATTCGGTTAATGGCTGAAAATAAGCGTTTGAGTGCGATTTCTACCGTGTTTGAAGAATTTAAACATTATGTAGAAGAACACCAAAGCTATTGCAGAAGTTGAAGTAACTTCCGCACAACCATTGAATGCAACACAAATCGAAAAAATTGCAGCTGCAATGGAAAAGAGATTAGCTCGCAAAGTGAAATTAAATTGCAACGTAGATAGCTCACTGATTGCCGGTGTGGTTATTCGTACTGAAGACTTTGTGATTGACGGAAGTAGCCGTGGGCAACTTGCTCGTCTCGCAAACGAGTTGCAATTATAAGAGGAATACAAGATGCAACTAAATTCAACTGAAATTAGTGAATTGATTAAAAAACGCATTGCTCAATTCGACGTGGTGAGCGAAGCCCGTAATACAGGGACAATTGTTTCTGTAAGTGATGGGATTATTCGTGTTCACGGTTTAAGCGATGTGATGCAAGGTGAAATGATCGCCTTGCCAGGCAACCGTTACGCAATGGCACTTAACCTTGAACGTGATTCTGTTGGTGCGGTAGTAATGGGTCCTTACGCAGACTTAGCGGAAGGTATGGAAGTACAATGTACTGGCCGTATCCTTGAAGTACCAGTTGGTCGTGGTTTATTAGGTCGTGTGGTAAACACACTTGGTCAACCAATCGATGGCAAAGGCGAAATTGAAAACGATGGTTTCTCTCCTGTTGAAGTTATTGCGCCAGGTGTTATCGATCGTAAATCTGTTGATCAACCAGTACAAACTGGTTATAAAGCGGTTGACTCAATGGTTCCAATCGGTCGTGGTCAACGTGAGTTAATCATCGGTGACCGTCAAACAGGTAAAACAGCATTAGCAATCGACGCAATCATCAACCAACGTGATTCAGGTATTAAATGTATCTATGTCGCGATCGGTCAAAAAGCTTCTACAATCGCAAACGTAGTACGTAAATTAGAAGAACACGGTGCACTTGAAACACTATCGTTGTTGCAGCGTCAGCGTCTGAATCAGCGGCATTACAATACCTTGCACCTTACTCAGGTTGTGCAATGGGTGAATATTTCCGTGATCGCGGTGAAGATGCGTTAATCGTTTACGATGATTTATCAAAACAAGCCGTTGCTTATCGTCAAATTTCATTATTATTACGTCGTCCACCAGGTCGTGAAGCATATCCAGGTGACGTATTCTACTTACACTCACGTTTACTTGAACGTGCAGCACGTGTAAATGAAGAATACGTAGAGAAATTTACTCAAGGCGCAGTAAAAGGAAAAACAGGTTCTTTAACCGCTCTTCCAATTATTGAAACTCAAGCGGGTGACGTTTCAGCATTCGTTCCAACCAATGTAATTTCGATTACCGATGGTCAGATTTTCTTAGAATCTAACTTATTTAATGCTGGTATTCGTCCTGCGGTAAACCCTGGTATTTCGGTATCTCGTGTGGGTGGTTCTGCACAAACTAAAGTAGTGAAAAAATTAGCTGGTGGTATCCGTACTGCATTGGCTCAATATCGTGAATTAGCGGCGTTTGCTCAGTTCGCGTCTGACCTTGATGATGCAACCCGTAAACAACTTTCTCACGGTGAAAAAGTCACTGAATTATTGAAACAAAAACAATATGTACCGCTTAGCGTAGCAGATCAATCTGTGTTGCTTTTCGCGGTTGAGTTTGGCTATTTAGAAGATGTGGAATTGCAAAAAATTGCAAGTTTTGAAGCCGCACTTTTAGATTATGCTCGCCGTAACCACAGCGAGTTTATGGCTGAATTGACCAAAACCGGTAACTACAATGATGAAGTTAAAGCATCATTGAAAGCGATTTTGGATAACTTTAAAGCCAACAGCGCGTGGTAAAAGTAACGGAGAAATAAGATGGCAGGTGCAAAAGAGATAAAAACCAAAATTGCCAGTGTACAAAGTACACAAAAAATTACTAAGGCAATGGAAATGGTGGCAACCTCGAAAATGCGTAAAACGCAAGATCGTATGGCTGCTTCTCGTCCGTATTCTGAAACAATACGAAATGTTATCAGCCACGTCTCTAAAGCAACTGTTGGTTATAAACACCCATTTTTAATTCAACGCGAAGTAAAAAGAGTCGGGATCTTAGTGGTTTCGACTGACCGCGGAATGTGTGGCGGTTTAAACATTAACTTGTTTAAAACTGTGATGACAGAAATCAAACAATGGAAAGATAAAGGCGTTACTGTTGAATTGGGCTTAATTGGCTCAAAAGGCATTAGCTTTTTTTCGCTCATTAGGATTACCTGTTCGTGCACAACTTTCCGGTTTGGGTGATAATCCGGCAATGGAAGATTTAATCGGGGTCGCAAACGACATGTTTGATGTCTATAAAGACGGCAAAGTAGATGCAGTTTATATTGCCTACAATAAATTCGTTAATACAATGGCACAAAAACCCGTTTATCAACAATTAATACCATTACCGGCATTAGAAACCGATAATTTAGAGCAAAGACAAAGCACCTGGGATTACCTTTACGAGCCAGAGCCAAAAGTCTTATTAGACAGTTTGCTTACTCGTTATTTGGAATCACAAGTGTATCAATCTGTGGTAGATAACCTTGCTTCCGAGCAAGCTGCTAGAATGGTAGCAATGAAAGCGGCAACTGATAATGCAGGTAATTTAATCAATGACTTGCGATTAGTTTACAATAAAGCCCGTCAAGCAAGTATTACAAATGAATTAAACGAAATCGTCGCCGGCGCGGCAGCGATTTAATAAAAGAGGAACGGTAATGTCAGCAGGAAAAATTGTACAAATCATCGGTGCGGTGATTGACGTTGAATTCCCACAAGATGCAGTACCAAAGTTTACGATGCATTAAAAGTTGAATCAGGTTTAACCCTTGAAGTTCAACAACAATTAGGTGGCGGCACAGTCCGCTGTATCGCATTAGGTACATCTGATGGCTTAAAACGTGGCTTAAAAGTAGAAAACACTGGTAACCCAATTCAAGTTCCAGTAGGTACAAAAACTTTAGGTCGTATCATGAACGTATTAGGTGAACCAATCGATGAGCAAGGTGATATTGGTGCGGAAGAAAATTGGGCTATACATCGTCCAGCACCAAGCTATGAAGAACAATCTAACAGTACGGAATTACTAGAAACTGGTATCAAAGTTATCGACTTAATTTGTCCATTCGCAAAAGGTGGTAAAGTTGGTCTATTCGGTGGTGCGGGTGTAGGTAAAACCGTTAACATGATGGAATTAATCCGTAACATCGCGATCGAGCACTCAGGTTACTCCGTATTTGCGGGTGTAGGTGAACGTACTCGTGAAGGTAACGACTTCTATCATGAAATGAAAGATTCTAACGTATTGGATAAAGTATCATTAGTTTACGGACAAATGAATGAGCCACCAGGTAACCGTTTACGTGTTGCGTTAACCGGTTTAACTATGGCTGAAAAATTCCGTGATGAAGGTCGTGATGTATTATTCTTCGTGGATAATATCTATCGTTATACCCTTGCTGGTACTGAAGTATCTGCGTTATTAGGTCGTATGCCATCTGCGGTAGGTTACCAACCGACATTAGCAGAAGAAATGGGTGTACTACAAGAACGTATCACTTCAACCAAAACAGGTTCTATCACCTCTGTACAAGCGGTATACGTACCTGCGGATGACTTAACTGACCCATCTCCGGCAACAACGTTCGCGCACTTAGACTCAACAGTTGTATTAAGTCGTCAAATTGCGTCTTTAGGTATTTACCCTGCGGTTGACCCATTAGATTCAACCTCACGCCAATTAGACCCACTTGTTATCGGTCAAGAGCACTATGATGTAGCGCGCGGTGTACAAGGTATCTTACAACGTTATAAAGAATTGAAAGATATCATCGCAATTCTTGGTATGGACGAGTTATCTGAAGAAGATAAATTAGTGGTAGCACGTGCACGTAAAATTGAACGTTTCTTATCACAACCGTTCTTCGTTGCTGAAGTATTCAATGGTACACCAGGTAAATACGTTTCTTTAAAAGAAACTATCCGCGGCTTTAAAGGTATTTTAGACGGCGAATACGACCATATTCCAGAACAAGCGTTCTACATGGTCGGTACAATCGACGAAGCGCTAGAAAAAGCCAAAAATATGTAATCACTTCAAGTCATTTGAAGGAGAACAAAAATGGCGACATTTAACTTAATAATAGTCAGCGCAGAGCGAAAAATCTTTGAAGGTGCTGTGAAACAAATCCAAGCAACAGGTGTGGAAGGTGAACTTGGTATTTTACCAAACCACACCCCTTTAATGACGGCTATTAAGCCGGGGATTGTTAAATTCACCCTTGAAGATGGCAAAGAAGAAGTTATCTATGTTTCAGGCGGCTTCTTAGAAGTTCAACCTAAAGTAGTAACGGTACTTGCCGATGTTGCAATTCGCGGTAGCGAGTTAGATGCAGATCGTATTCTTGAAGCAAAACGCAAAGCTGAAGAAATATCGTGGCTCACGTTTCTGATGTGGATCATGAGCTTCTTGTAGCGAAACTTTCTAGAGAGTTAGCGAAACTTCGTGCTTACGAGCTTACTGAGAAACTCGTTAAATCAAAACGATAAGTTTATGATAATAAAAAAGAGCGGTCATTTTGACCGCTCTTTTTGTTTCTATCTTAAGAAATATCGATAAGCTTTACTTTCACTTACATCTTCATAAACATAGCCAAGTTGTTCTAAAGCTTGCTCAAATTCTGTGTTATCTTTTTCTTCTAATTGGAATGCTGCAAGGATATTACCGTAATCGGCACCATGCGCACGATAGTGGAACAATGAAATATTCCAGCGTTTACCTAATATTTCTAAGAATTTCAGTAGAGCCCCTTTTTGTTCTGGGAATTCAAAGCTATAAAGTCGCTCATTACGGTTTGAAACGCGTCCGCCCATCAAGTAACGAATGTGTGTTTTAGCAATGTCGTCATCAGACATATCTTCAACATCAAAACCGTTTTTCGTTAAATCAGCAATAATGTCTGCTTTTTCTGCTTCATTAGTAGTTCGCACACCAACAAAAATGCAAGCTTTTTGGTTATCTGCATAACGATAACTAAATTCTGTTACTGCACGATTACCGATGACATGGGCAAATTTTAAGAAACTGCCAGGTTGTTCAGGCATAGTTACAGCCAATAAAGCTTCACGGTTTTCACCAATTTCGCAACGCTCTGAAACATAACGTAATGTATGAAAGTTTAGGTTAGCACCAGATAAAATCGCTGCCATGTTTTTGCCTTGAATATTGTGCTGTTTGACGTATTTTTTCAGACCGGCTAAACCTAATGCACCAGATGGTTCTGATACCGCACGCACATTTTCGAATAAATCTTTCATTGCGGCACAAACTTCATCGCTATCCACCAACACCATTCCATCCAAATATTTCTGGCATAAACGGAATGTTTCATCACCAATACGTTTTACTGCTACACCGTCAGCAAATAGAGCAACGTGAGCTAAATCTGTAGGTTCACCTTTTTCTAAAGCGGCATTCAAACAGGCTGAATCTTTGGACTCGACACCGATCACTTTAATTTCCGGCATAAATTGTTTGAGTAAAATGGCTACGCCAGCAGCGAGACCACCGCCTCCAACTTGCACAAAGACATAATCCAAATCAGCCACTTGTTGCAGCATTTCCATTGCCAACGTGCCTTGACCCGCGATCACCAATGGATGATCAAACGGCGGAATAAATGTCATATGTTTAGATTTTGAAAGCTCAATCGCTTTAGCTTTAGCTTCATCAAAATTTGCTCCGTGTAGCAACACTTCACCACCAAATCCACGGACAGCATCCACTTTAATGCTAGGTGTGTTTTGTGGCATAACGATCAATGCTTTTAGCCCAAGTTGTTTCGCTGATAATGCTACGCCTTGCGCATGATTGCCCGCAGAAGCAGCAATAACACCAGCCTGTTTTTGTTCATCAGAAAGGCTAGAAATCATTGCATAAGCACCACGCAGCTTAAAGCTATTTACTGGCTGTCGGTCTTCACGTTTAATCCAAATATTATTATGCAGACGGTCAGATAATTTCCCCATTTTTTGTAGCGGGGTTACAGTAGCGGCTTCATATACTCTAGAGCCAAGTTTAACAATCGCGTTAACATAATCCGATTGAGAGGGTTGAGGATTGGTAAGTAAATTTTTCATGATATTACAGCGAGATTAATCATCATTAATGAGGTTATTGAATATTACTTTTTACAATTTATAAAAAAATTAAATTTTTGTCTTAAGTATTTTTGCATATATGTTTGTATTTGTTGAATTCGCTCTTCTTCAAGATCAGAGGAAAAATCGTCTTGAATATAGCCTAATAATGGTAAGGTCATCATCATATTTTCTGGATTGCAGAATTTTGTAAAACCATCTGCTAACCAGTATGGTTTTTTCGTTTTTTTAATTTATGCATAATGGCTTGTGCAAGAGATTTTCTTATTAAATATAAAGCGGATCCTGTATTATCATAAGAAGCATCCAATCCTGTAGCTATTGATTTACTTAAAGAAATATTTCCACTTCCTGTAAATAAATTACTCTCACGATAAGACAACATTTGTAATTTAACTAATTCCACAGGCGTATCTTCAAGTGCTTTAGCTATATCTGAAACGACATCTAAAAATTTTGATGGTGTATTTTTACTAGTTGGTAACAATGTAATATCATCTTCAGCAATTAAACAAAATTCATCCTCGTCGATAGATTCATCTAAAGCAATTAATTGCCAACATTTAATGTGAGAAAGGGTGCAAGCAATTTCTCCCATCGTTGGTCCACGTGGTATCATTCGGGTAAATGTAGCCACATCAAAAAAGAATTCTTTATTGCCAATAATATCTAATACTTTTCTATCAACAGCAGATACTTTTTGAAAAATTTCGCTTCCTGGTTGTTGATAAAAATGAGTGAGCCTTTCAGGCTGTCTATCTAAGTTTATTACATAGCCTCTCATTATTAGGTCCTTAAACAAAAAATTATAAAAAACAAGCCTATTTTATCTAAAAAGATGCGTGGATATTACATCCACGCATCTCATTAGTTTATTAAATTTATTTTAATAGACTTTTATCACGCACCGCACCTTTATCCGCGGATGTGGCGAAGTGACCAAATACTTTTAATGCAAAGGACACTTCACGTTCACGGTGAGCTGGTTGCCAGCCTTTGGCATCTTGCTCAGTACGGCGTTTTGCTAATTCGTCATCGCTGATTTTAAGATTAATCGAGCGATTTGGAATATCAATTTCGATAATATCGTCATTATGTACTAAACCGATGGCACCGCCAGATGCCGCTTCAGGCGAGGCATGACCAATAGATAATCCAGAGGTACCGCCAGAGAAACGACCATCCGTTAATAAAGCACATTTTTTACCTAAGCCCATAGATTTTAAGTAGCTGGTTGGATACAACATTTCTTGCATACCCGGGCCGCCTTTTGGACCTTCGTAACGGATAATCACAACGTGACCTTCTTTGACTTTACCACCTAAAATACCAGATACAGCATCTTCTTGGCTTTCAAATACGATAGCACGACCGGTGAATTTCCAGATAGACTCATCTACACCCGCGGTTTTTACGATACAACCATCTTTAGCGATGTTACCAAACAATACCGCTAGACCGCCTTCTTGAGAAATCGCATTTTCTTTGTTACGGATACATCCACTTACACGGTCATCATCTACGCTATCCCAACGACAATCTTGCGAGAAGGCTTGCGTGGTACGAATACCTGCAGGGCCGGCACGGAAGAATTTGTGTAATTCTTCGTCTTTGTTACGAATAATATCGTATTGATTTAATTGTTCTTCTAGTGTTGTTCCTAACACGGTTTTGGTGTTACGGTGGATTAAACCCGCACGATCTAATTCACCTAATAAGCCCATAATGCCACCTGCACGGTGCACATCTTCCATGTGGTATTTATTGGTGTTTGGCGCAATTTTTGCTTAAGCAAGGGACAACACGGGATAAGCGGTCAATATCTGCCATTTTGAAATCTACGCCAGCTTCTTGAGCAGCCGCTAATAAGTGTAAAACGGTATTACTTGAACCACCCATAGCAATATCTAAACTCATGGCATTTTCAAAGGCCTCAAAGGTGCCAATTGAACGCGGTAATACGCTTTCATCATCTTGTTCATAATAGCGTTTGCAAAGCTCAACAATTTGACGACCAGCTTTTAAGAATAATTCTTTACGGTCAGCATGGGTCGCTAACATCGAGCCATTGCCCGGTAAAGATAAACCTAACGCTTCGGTTAAGCAGTTCATTGAGTTAGCGGTGAACATCCCTGAGCAAGAACCACAAGTAGGGCAAGCGCTGCGCTCAATCGCATCAATACGCTCATCGCTTACATTCGGATCTGCTGCTTCAATCATCGCATCCACTAAATCTAAGCGAATAAGCTGATCAGATAATTTCGTTTTACCCGCTTCCATTGGGCCGCCTGAAACGAAGATAGTTGGAATGTTCAAACGCATTGCCGCCATCAACATTCCTGGGGTGATTTTGTCACAGTTGGAAATACACACCATCGCATCAGCACAGTGAGCATTAACCATATATTCCACGCTATCTGCGATTAAATCACGGCTTGGTAAGGAATAAAGCATCCCACCGTGACCCATAGCAATACCGTCATCCACCGCAATAGTATTGAATTCTTTTGCTACGCCGCCGGCTTTTTCAATTTCAGCTGCAACCAGTTGTCCCATATCTTTTAAATGAACATGTCCTGGTACGAATTGGGTGAAAGAGTTCACCACCGCAATAATCGGTTTACCAAAGTCATTTTCTTTCATCCCTGTTGCACGCCATAAGGCACGTGCACCCGCCATATTACGACCCTGAGTACTGGTCGCTGAACGTAGTTTTGGCATAAATAATCTCTCCAAGTAGTAAATTTATTGCTAAATATAGCTTCTGTATTTCACAGTGTAGGGACAAATCACATACATTTGCCTCTACAGATATCACATTGTTTTGTTTATATTAAAAATCCATGTACCTTACGGAGACGTAACAGTCGTAAGAACTTTCTCAACAATTGCAAATGGTAGTCCTATGATGGCAAAAGGAATAATAATAGCTGAAAGTGCAGTCTCTTCTTTGTTCAATTTATTAATACTAATTTCTTTTTCATTGCTAAACTCTACATATTTTGTTTCTAATGGCTGAATAAGCTTAGCCTTTTTGCAAAATCTCATTTTTTTATTTTTTTATATCAACAAGATTTCCATTATTCATTGAAAAAAAACATTCTACGTCCATCTCTATAAGGAGAATTTATATTATAAAGTTCATCAAGTTGAGCTTTTTGTTAAATTTTTTTATGGTTAAAAATATATTGATAAGAATGCCTCTACTTCATTGCTTTTTAACATTTTTTTCTTATCTCATCAATCTTCACAAAAGAAATATTTTTTTAGTATAAGGTGACTCAAGTAATTTAATTAATTGAGCCGTATTCCCATTATCTTTACTATTAAATTGATAACTATTAAGTTGCCCAATCGCATAAATACGATTATCAGCAATAAAGAAAGATTTGATCACTTCTTTTTTGGATGATAATTCTTTATATTGTTGATCTGCTGTTACACAGCCCAATAAAAAAACGTAGCTATCAACATCCCAATAAATAAACGCATTTTTTTCATTTTTTTACCTTCATAATCTTCAGTTATTTTTCCCAACCGCTTCACTAATAAATCCAAAGTGTGGTTGTTTTTCACTATGAATTTTAACCGCACTTTATTGCTATTTAACGGAATAGACATAAATCAATGAATCCACTTCGTTCATTCAGACAACCTATCATCGCAACCGGAATCCACAATGGAGCCGTTAAGATTATTAGTGGCGCCGTAAGTATATTTTCACCAGTGTCCGAAAGGCTATATGATTTACTGGTGGTATAAGTCGTACGATAAACTGTCGCCATAATAGGCTTTGTCAGTTTATATTTGCTAGTAATTCATCACGATTTTTATATTCTTGGATAATGCCATCTGCCTTGTACGTTTTAATATAAAAAACATCAAGTTGAGATGAAATACCAAAATCTTCTTTTATCCCTTGTTTAACCTTGTCTTTTGCTTGAGATGCTTGTGTAAAGTTAAATTGACTGATTAGTTCATCCTGTTGTTTTTTCGTTAATTTATCTGCTTTAACAAGCACTTTTAAGTATGATGAAGCCCATTGCTTTTTCTCCTCATTCAAATATATATAAAGTTTAGGTGATACTTTTTCTATTGATTTTGCATGGGGGCTATTAAGGAATGTCGATAAATTAGAAACGTCTTGCCCTTTAAATTCAAAACTTTCTTTATCAGTAAAAACAAAAAGTCTGCCATCTTGGCTAAACATAAACATTTGAATTGGTTCTTTACTTGACGTTACATCAGACTCTGTATTTTTATCTACAGTACATGCTGACAAACAAAATAATGAACACAGCATTATGAATGATAAGAGCTTTTTCATTTTTAAGTTCCGTTACTTAATTTCAATCACATCCGGCAATTTCGCCAACTGATTTACCAACAAATCAAAAGTGCGGTCAGATTTTACGGTGATTTTTAACTGCACTTGTGTTTCTACCAATGTCATATCCATATTAGTTACAGTGAAGCCACGTAAACGAATAACGCGTAATACACGTTCTAAAACCTCTGGGCGATGTTGAGCGATTAAGTCAAAAGTATATTGGTTCATCTTAAATTTCCTCCAGCATATCCGTGTTGCATGCACCCGGCGGCACTAATGGCCATACACATTCTTCAGGTGGAATGCATACTTGCAATAAATAGGCGGTTTCACTATTTAATAAAGCGATTAAGTGCCGCATCTACATCATCAGCGCGCTCAATGCGTTCAGCTGGAATATCAAAGGCTTTTGCCAACATCACGAAATCAGGGTTATCTTCTAAAATGGTTTCAGAGCGGCGTTTATTCCAGAAAAGGTCTTGCCATTGACGCACCATACCAAGGCGTTGGTTATCTAACAGCAAAATTTTCACGGGTAATTTACCGCGTTTGATTGAACCTAATTCTTGAATGTTCATCATCAATGAACCATCACCTGTCACTAAAATCACTTCATCATGAGGACGTGCTTTTTTCGCACCTACCGCCGCAGGCAAACCAAATCCCATGGTACCGAAACCCGCAGAGGTAATATAGTTTTCTGGTGCGAAATGACGCATATGTTGCGCAGACCACATTTGGTGTTGGCCCACATCGGTACAAATCACGGCATTTTGAGGTTTACGCTGTGAAAGTGTGTTGAGTAATGACCAAGGGTCAATCGGTCGATTACCTGCATTGTCGATATAAGTAAAATCGAGTTTAGCTTTCAGCGCTTGAATATGTGCACGCCAATCATCAATCGCAAGTGGAATACTTAAAGCCTCTAAGGCTTGAATTAAATCACCTTGAAGGGCAACATTTGCCACACGAAGTTTATTGATTTCAGCCGCATCAATATCACAATGAATGACTTTAGCTTGTGGTGCAAAACTGTCTAATTTACCTGTCACGCGGTCATCAAAACGCGCACCGCACACTAATAATAAATCACATTCGTGCACGGCAATATTTGCCGGTCTTGTGCCGTGCATACCAATCATGCCCATATAAACGGGATCGGTTGGGTCAATTGAGCCTAAACCTTTTAATGTCGAAACAGACGGCATTTTGGTAATTTGTAGGAATTTTCTGACCGCTTGTGTGGCGTTTGCCATACCTACGCCTCCACCAACATAAAGCACAGGTTTTTTCGCTTGCGCCAATAACGCTTTTGCTTCCGCTAATTTTAATTCTGAAAGTGCGGTTGGTTTTACGGTTGGTTTTACAATAGGTTTGATATGTTCTGGTACATCGCCAACTTGGATGTTACGAGGGACATCAATTAACACTGGGCCTGGTCTGCCGCTTTGTGCAATTTGGAAAGCAGAAGCAATAATTTCAGGAAGTTCTTCAACAGATTGAACAATATAGCTGTGTTTGGTACACGCAAGGGATAAACCTAAAACATCGGCTTCTTGGAAAGCATCTGTACCGATAAGTGGTGCTGCTACTTGGCCAGTAAATGCCACGATAGGTACAGAATCAGCAAAGGCGTCGCCTAAACCTGTTACTAAGTTGGTTGCGCCTGGGCCTGACGTTGCGACACATACGCCAACTTTACCCGTAGAGCGAGCATAACCAATTGCGGCGATTGCGGCACCTTGTTCGTTACGGCAAAGAAGATGGTCAAGACCTGAGTCATAAATTGCATCGTAGGTTGGCATGATTGCCCCGCCTGGGTAGCCGAAAAGATCGGTTACGCCATGCGCTTTTAAACATTGGATAATGAGTTGTGCGCCTGTCATGTTGCTTCCCGTTTTTATGATTATTGAATAATTTTATAAACACTGAAGTTCAGCATTGTAGCGGAATTTTTTTCGCCTTTGGTTAGGGTTTTCGCGAAAAAAACTAATGAAAAAAACACGATAACAAACATTATCGTGTTTTTGAATGAAAAGTGCGGTCAGAAAACATGATGTTTTCTTTGCGTAAAATTAGAAGCCTGCTTGTTTTTCTAATTGTTCCACAAGCGCATCGTCTAAGCCTAACGCTTTTGCTAAGTCTGCTAAGAAAATGATTTCTTTGCGAGATAAATCTTTGCTTACTAAACGAGCCGCTAAGTACACATTGCTTGCAAGTGCAGTATCGTTGCCTACAAGACGTGCAATTTCATTGATAGAAATTGGATTTTGGATTTCTTGTGCAAGCCATTGTGCTAATTCAGGGTTGTTACCCGCTTCGTTTGCAATAGTTTGTTTTTCATCTTCAGTAATTTCACCATCAGCTGCCGCAGCTGCGATCATGGTGCGTAAAATTAATTCGCCTGCATCGACATGGCTTGATGAATTTAATACATCAAACGCATTTTCTGAGATGTTTGGTTGGCTGCTTTGTTGGGATTTTTTTGATAGTTTTTGGTAAGCTTGATAAGCAAGGTTACCTAAAAACGGCAAGTGAGCCCTAATTTTGCTAAGCTTGCACCACCGCTACGGCCTAAAAATCATCGATAAGATACCGCCTAACGCTGCACCACCACCTACTTTGGTAATAGAGTCGATAGTTTGGTTGCCAGTTTCAAGTTTGCTTGCAGAGTTTTTAGCGACATTTAAAACTTGATTTAAAATGCTGTTGATATCCATAAATGTTTCCTTTTGGTTGTTAATAGAGATTAAATTTGACCTTTAGACAGTAAATTTTAATAAAAATTCACTATTTTTAACCGCTCTTTTAACCAAGTCCTTGACTCGGTTTTAGAATTCATTATATTGAAATCTTTCTTCATTAAAAAGGAACTTAATATGACGCAGTCAAACGCAAAGCGTGAGACCTTCTCTGGTCGGAAAGCATTTATTATGGCGGCAATTGGATCCGCTGTTGGTTTAGGAAACATTTGGCGTTTCCCTTACACCACTTATGAAAACGGGGGCGGTGCATTTATTATCCCTTATCTTATTGCACTTTTAACCGCCGGTATTCCATTGCTTTTTCTTAGATTACGCAATCGGTCATCGCCATCGTGGTGGTGCACCACTTTCTTATCGTCGTTTTTAACCCGCACTTTGAAGTGTTTGGTTGGTGGCAGGTGATGGTGAACGTCATCATTGGGCTTTACTACGCAGTAGTATTAGGTTGGGCGGCAAGCTACACCTACTTCTCACTTAATTCTGCTTGGGGTGACAAAACCAATTGATTTCTTCTTACATGAATTCTTAAAAAAATGGGCGATATCAGCAATGGTGTGAGCTTTGAGTTTGTTGGCATGGTGACAGGCCCATTAATCGCAGTATGGTTAGTAGCATTAGGCGTACTTTCTTTAGGTATTAAAAAAGGGATTTCTAAATCTTCAGACATCTTAATGCCTGTTTTAGTGGTGATGTTTGTGGCATTGGTTGTTTATTCTTTATTCCTACCGGGTGCAGAAAAAAAGGCTTAAATGCGTTATTTACCCCAGACTGGTCTAAATTGTCTAACCCAAGTGTGTGGATTGCGGCTTACGGTCAAATCTTCTTCTCTCTTTCTATTTGTTTTGGGATTATGATCACTTATGCGTCTTACCTGAAAAAAAGATTCTGATTTAACAGGAAGTGGTTTAGTTGTTGGCTTTGCGAACTCAAGCTTTGAAGTGCTTGCAGGTATCGGTGTATTTGCAGCATTAGGCTTTATCGCAGCAGCACAAGGCGTTGAAGTGAGTGAGGTGGCAAAAGGCGGTATTGGTTTAGCCTTCTTTGCATTCCCAACCATCATTAATAAAGCACCATTTGGTGAAGTGTTAGGGGTATTGTTCTTCGGTTCATTAACCTTTGCGGCATTAACTTCATTTATCTCTGTTATTGAAGTAATCATTTCAGCGATTCAAGATAAGCTCCGTTTACGCCGAGCAAAAGCGACCTTTATTGTGGGTTTACCAATGATGGTAGTGTCAGTAATTTTATTCGGTACCACAACCGGCCTACCAATGCTTGATGTGTTGGATAAATTCGTAAACTACTTTGGTATTGTAGCGGTAGCATTTGTTTCATTAATTGTGATTGTAGCAAATGAAAAACTTGGCTTATTAGGTAAACACTTAAATGAAAGCTCTTCATTCAAAGTCGGTTTCCTATGGCGTTTATGCATTGTAATCACTACGGGTATTCTTGCCTTTATGTTATTGAGTGAAGGTGCGAAGGTATTTACAGAAGGTTATGAAGGTTATCCAAGTTGGTTCGTAAATACCTTTGGTTGGGGTATGGCAATTTTACTTGTAGTCGTTTCGTTCATTCTTTCTCGCTTAAAATGGAAAAATGAAGAGAACCTCAATCTTGAAGAAAAAGGAGAATAAAGATGACAGGTATTGCACTTACAATGATGATTGTGTCGCTTTTGATTATTTGGGGCGGCTTGATCTTTGCTTTAATCAGACTTCCAAAAGAAGAAAAATAAGGTCAAAATTGACCGCACTTTGATATAAGTAGGGCGTGCTCAGCACGCCCTTTTTTGTTATTTCGATAAATCGATTTGATATACCGCAAAGCCAACTTCATCAGTGCCGACTTTTTTCATTGGATATTGTGCATTGTCTTGAATGAATTTCGCTGCTTGTTCGCTTGGTGAGGTTTCAAAACGCACGTCTAATTTATCGTTACCTTTAATCGGTGCAAAACGCCAGTTTTTATCCGCACTTGGGTTTACATGGCCATGTTTTTCACTCTCTGCTTTGATGTAATCCGCAAGGATTTGACGGTTTTCATCAGGAGAAGCATAAACGATATGTGCATCGCCAGTACCTGGGAATTTATTACCGTAAGCACGATAGTTGTTAGTCGCAATTAAGAATTCAGCTTTTGGATCAACTGGTTTACCTTGGTAAGTTAAATTCACTACACGGTGTGAATTCGGGTTAATCAATTTGCATTCACCGTCATAACGCGCTGGTTGAGTAAGGTCGAATTCATAATTTACGCCGTCAATCACATCGTAGTTATAAGTACGGAAACCTTCCCAATCAAGTAAAGATTGTGGTTTGTCGCTTGTAGGGTCGATTTGTTTAAACATACCTGCGCTACATTCTAACCACTCTTTCAGTTCTTCACCTGTTGCTTTGACAACAACTAAGGTATTTGGATAGAGGTATAAATCTGCTGCGTTACGGAACGTTAATTCACCTTTGTTCACCTCTGTATAGCCAGTAGGGTCATTTTTACGTCCGCCCGCTTTAAATGGTGCGCCCGCACTTAAAATTGGTAAGCCTGCCATTGCCGCAACACTTGGTGCCACTTTTTCAACATAAGCTTTTTGCGCTTGGTTCACAATTTGAATAGTTGGGTCATCTTGCACTAAGGCTAAGTAGCTGTACATGTTATCGGTAGCTTTACCGATTGGCTGTGCCACGAATTCACGGGTGGCTTCATGCACAGGTTTTAAAAGTGCGGTCAATTCTGCATCACTTTCTGTGGTCGCTTTTTTGTTTTCAGCGTCGTAAATTGGGCGAAGTGCTGCTTTACCATCAGCCACTAACCATTTGCCGTTGTGTTGAGCAAGGGTTAAGTCGATCACGCTGATGTTATTTGCCCAGTAACCTGCCATACTTTCAGGCACGCCTTTTACGGTACCTTTAGCAATATCTGCATTTGGTGATTTTGCGAACTCTTTATTTGGGAATAAACGGTGAGAGTGACCGAACACAATTGCATCAATGTGTGGTACATCAGCAAGATAGAATGCTGAGTTTTCTGCACCTTCTTGATATGGCTCGTCAGATGGGCCAGTGTGCGCAAGTGCCACAATAATATCTGCACCTTTTTGTTTCATTTCTGGCACATATTTTTGTGCAGTTTTCACGATATCGCGAGTTTCTACTTTGCCTTGTAAGTTCGCTTTATCCCACACCATAATTTGTGGTGGCACAAAACCGATATAACCAATGTTTAGTTTATGCGTTTTACCTTGGCTATCCACCACTTCTTTGGTTTGAATCACATAAGGCGTGAAATAGGGCTCTTCAGTACCGACTTTCACTACGTTGGCATTGATGATAGGGAATTTCGCTTGTTTAATCGCATCGGCTAAATAATCTAAGCCATAGTTAAACTCATGGTTACCTAATGTGCCTACTTCATAGTGCATTGCATTTAAGCAATCTACGGCTGGGTTTGGTTTGCCTTCTTTATAACCTTTAGCTGCTTGATAGTCAGCAATTGGGTTACCTTGAATTAAGTCACCGTTATCAACTAAAACGCTGTTTTTCACCTCTTGACGAGCTTGACGAATCAAGCTTGCTGCACGGGTAAAACCGAATTTCTCAGTCGGTGCATCTTTGTAGTAATCGAAGTCAGTTAAAAAACTGTGAATATCGGTCGTTGCTACAATACGTAAATCGACTTGTGTATCACTTTTCGCAAAAGCAAAACGGCTGGCACTTAACGCTAAAATGCTGCTTGCGCCAAGTTGGATGAAATTTCTTCTGTTGATCATATGAGCTCCTGTTGTATAAGAATCGGCAAGATTTTAAAGCTCTTTTATATATAAAGAAAGCGCAATATAAAGTTCTGAAATGAAGTGTGATATGCATCACAAATTGAAATATGCGAAATAAAATTGCATTTATTAAATAAAAATTTGAATTTTATTGCAAAAATTTTACGTTTGAGACAAAAAAACAAGATATCAAATTCGATTTAATTATTTTTAAAATAAAGCCATTCACAGTAAGTAGATAAGTGAATACTCACCATTTATTAATGACATAAAATAAGGAGATTACTATGGCTTTCAATCTTAAAAATAGACACCTATTAAGTCTTGTTAATCATTCAGAGCGTGAAATTAAGTATTTACTAGATTTATCCCGCGATTTAAAACGAGCGAAATATGCGGGAACTGAGCAACCTAAACTGCAAGGTAAAAATATCGCATTAATTTTTGAAAAAACCTCAACTCGTACTCGTTGTGCTTTTGAAGTCGCTGCTTATGACCAAGGTGCTCGAGTAACTTATATCGATCCAAACTCCTCTCAAATCGGGCATAAAGAAAGTATGAAAGATACAGCCCGAGTACTTGGAAGAATGTATGATGCAATAGAATATCGTGGATTTAAACAAACTATTGTTCAAGAGCTTGCTGATTATGCTGGAGTACCTGTTTTTAATGGGTTAACAGATGAGTTCCATCCAACACAAATGCTCGCTGATGTGCTTACTATGATTGAAAATTGCGATAAACCATTAAGCGAAATTAGCTACGTATATATTGGTGATGCTCGCAACAATATGGGTAACTCTTTATTGTTGATTGGTGCAAATTAGGTATGGATGTCCGTATTTGTGGTCCTAAAGCATTATTACCAGATGCTGAGTTAGTAGAATTATGTGAAGGTTTTGCTAAACAAAGTGGAGCAAGAATCACAGTTACTGACGATATTGATAAAGCAGTTAAAGGTGTTGACTTTGTACATACCGACGTTTGGGTTTCAATGGGTGAACCATTAGAAACATGGGGTGATCGTATCCAATTATTACTGCCTTACCAAGTGACTCCAGAGTTAATGAAACGCACTGGTAACCCTAAAGTGAAATTTATGCACTGCTTACCAGCGTTCCATAACAGTGAAACCAAAGTGGGTCGTCAAATTGCTGAAAAATATCCTGCTTTAGCAAATGGTATTGAAGTGACTGAAGACGTATTTGAATCACCAATGAATGTTGCTTTTGAGCAAGCTGAAAACCGTATGCATACAATTAAAGCGGTAATGGTAGCAAGTTTAGCTTAGGAGGAATTATGAGAATTGTTATTGCATTAGGTGGTAATGCCTTGTTACGTCGAGGCGAGCCATTAACCGCAGAAAATCAACGACAAAATGTGCGTATTGCCTGTGAACAAATTGCTAAAATTTATCCAAATAATGAATTAGTTATTGCTCATGGTAATGGTCCTCAAGTTGGTTTACTTGCTTTACAGGGTGCGGCTTACAAGGATGTGCCGACTTATCCATTAGACGTTTTAGGTGCAGAATCTGTAGGAATGATTGGCTATATGATTCAACAAGAATTAGGTAACCTAGTTCCTTTTGAAGTTCCATTTGCTACATTACTTTCCCAGGTTGAAGTGGATATCAATGACCCAGCCTTTAAAAATCCGACTAAACCAATTGGTCCTGTTTATTCTAAAGAAGAAGCAGAGCGTTTAGCAAAAGAGAAAAATTGGTCTATTGCACAAGATGGAGATAAATACCGTCGAGTTGTACCAAGTCCGTTACCTAAACGTATATTCGAAATTCGACCAGTAAAATGGTTGTTAGAAAAAGGCAGTATCGTGATTTGTGCTGGTGGTGGCGGTATCCCAACTTATTATGATGAACAACATAATTTACAAGGGGTTGAGGCTGTAATCGATAAAGATCTATGTTCTGCATTACTTGCAGAAAATTTAGAAGCAGATCTCTTTGTTATTGCTACCGATGTTTCTGCAACATTTATTGATTGGGGCAAACCAACACAAAAAGCTATTGCGGTAGCTTCTCCGGAAGAAATGGAAAAACTTAACTTTGCTGCTGGTTCAATGGGACCAAAAGTTCAAGCTGCTGTTAATTTTGCACGTAATACTGGAAAAGATGCTGTTATTGGTTCTCTTTCTGATATTGTAGACATTGTGAAAGGTAAAGCAGGTACTCGCATTACTAAAAATGCAGACAGCATTACTTATTACGATTAATAATATGAAAGAGACGTATCAGTGCTAATGAAATTGGCATTGTATTATGTGATTCGATACGATGCCAATTTATCACACTATGATTAACAAGGAGTTAATTATGGAAACAGCTAACAAAAAGAAAAGTTTTAGTTTTCCATCAGCATTTACTATCCTTTTCTTCATCTTAATTATTGCTGTAGGGCTTACTTGGGTTATCCCTTCCGGTTCCTACTCTAAATTAACCTATAATATGCAGGATAAAGTTTTGTCGTTAAATCTTATGGTGAAGCAGATAAAACATATCCCGCAACAGAAAAAACTCTGGATGAGTTTAACATTAAAATTAAACTCACTAATTTTACTGAAGGTGTAATTAAAAAACCTATCGCCATTCCTGGTTCTTATCAGCGTATCGAGCAACATCATAAAGGTATTCAAGATATTCCGGTAAGTATGGTTGAAGGGACAATTGAAGCTGTTGATGTAATGGTCTTTATCTTCGTACTTGGAGGTATGATTGGTGTCATCAATCGTACGGGATCATTTAATGCAGGGTTAATGGCTCTAGCACGAAAAACCAAGGGAAATGAATTCTTAATAATATTCAGCGTATCTATTTTGATGTTACTTGGTGGTACAACTTGTGGTATTGAGGAAGAAGCGGTTGCGTTTTATCCGATTCTCGTACCTGTGTTCCTAGCATTAGGATACGATGCCATTATGTGTGTAGGGGCGATATTCTTAGCTGCATCAATGGGTACTGCGTTCTCAACGATTAACCCATTCTCTGTTGTTATCGCTTCTAACGCGGCGGGGATTCAATTTACCGAAGGGATTGGCTTCCGTACTCTTGGTTTGATTCTAGGTGGTCTCTGTGTAATTGGCTACCTATATTGGTATGGTAAAAAAGTGAAGGCAGATCCAAGTTTCTCCTATACTTATGAAGATAGAGAAGAATTCCGTCAACGTTATATGAAAAACTTTGATCCAAATGCAGTTATTGAATTCACTTTCAGAAGAAAACTTATACTCATTCTGTTCTGTTTAGCATTCCCAATGATGATTTGGGGGGTTATGGCAGGTGGTTGGTGGTTCCCTCAAATGGCGGCATCATTCCTCTCTTTCACCATTGTTATCATGTTAATTAGTGGTCTTAAAGAGAAAGAAATTGTAGATTCTTTTACAGAGGGGGCATCTGAACTTGTAGGTGTTTCATTAATCATTGGTCTTGCTCGTGGTGTAAACCTTGTACTAGAACAAGGCATGATCTCTGACACAATCCTAGATTATATGTCTAATCTCGTAAGTGGAATGCCTGGTAGCTTATTTATCCTTGGTCAATTAGTTGTCTTCATTTTCCTTGGACTTATTGTTCCATCATCATCAGGACTTGCGGTGCTATCAATGCCAATTATGGCACCTTTAGCGGATGCTGTAGGTATTCCTCGTGATATCGTGGTTTCAGCTTATAACTGGGGACAATATGCGATGCTATTCTTAGCACCGACAGGATTAGTACTTGTGACACTTCAAATGTTACACATTCCGTTTAACAAGTGGGTAAAATTTGTTTTACCAATGATTGGATGCTTACTCCTAATTGGTTCGATTTTACTTCTTGTCCAAGTTTCACTTTATGGTTCTTAATAATGAGAAAAAAAACCGCAGGCAATGCCTGCGGTTTTGTTGTATTATTCCTACCAAAATTCTCATAAAAGGACCTTTGTATGAAGAAATGCTTTGATAATATTGATACTCGCATTTTAAAAGCATTACAACGAAATGGACGTTTACAAAATAATGAGTTAGCAAAAGAGATTGGTTTATCAAATTCAGCATGTTTACGGCGAGTGAACCAGTTAGAGCATGACGGCGTGATTGATGGCTATGTTGCTCTGTTAAATCCTAAAAAGTAAATTGTCACCTGATTTCCTATCTCTTAGGCACATTCAATGAGGAAAACCCAGAGCTTAAAGAGCGGTTTATTTTTGAAGTGAAATTAATCCCACAAATTATTGAATGTCATTTTATGGCTGGCAGTTACGACTTCTTACTTAAGCTCTGTGTCTCTGATATTGAAGAACTTAATCATATAAAAAAATACCTACCTTACAAAATGCAATCGGTATTAAAACATTAAAAATCAGAAATCATATTAAAAACAGTAAAATCGACAACGGAGTTGCCCTTTATAAAAAAACTTGTATTATTTATACGAGTTTTTTTATAAAAAAATTAACAAAACTTCAGCCTGTTCTAATATAACTTTTTGTAAAACTTTAATTCCTGCCTCTATATCTTTCCAATCAGTAAATTCAAGAGGGTTATGACTAATTCCCAAATGAGATGGAACAAAAATCATACCTGTCGGACAAAGTGTTGCCATATGCATTGCATCATGTCCAGCACCACTTGGCATTATTTCGTAAGAATAACCAAGAGAATGTGCAGTTTCAGCTATTTGATTTGCCATATTTTTCAGGTAATACTATTGGATGATCTTTTTGAAATAAGTTGTAACTCAATTAATAATCCTCTTTTTTTCTGAAACTTTACTAATTTCCTTTTGTAATAATTCAAATACAGAATCTCTAGCTTGTACATGTGTACCTCGAATATCTACTAATAATTCGCAATATCCTGGCACAACATTCATTACTCCTGGTTTAGCTGTAATATTACCTACTGTAGCTACTGTAGAATGTCCAGCTTGAATAGCAGCTCGCTCAATAGCAAGTGATAACTCAGCTCCTCCCTAACAATGCATCATGACGATAATGCATTGCTGTTGCTCCTGAATGATCCGCTTGTCCTTTAATTTTAACAATTGCACGAATCGGGGCAGCAATACCTGTCACAACACCTATTGTTTTTCCTTCATTCTCTAAACGAGGGCCTTGTTCTATATGAAGTTCAAAAAAACATTTAAATTCCTTTGCATCACGTTTTGCTTGATTAACCAAATTAAAATTCATTCCTACTTCAGCCATAGCTTCTGATAAACCCTTTCCTTGTTTATCACGTAACGAACTTAATTTTTCTTGATTTACTATGCCGCACATAACTTTACTACCCAATGTAGCAAAATTAAATCTACTCGATTCTTCACAAGTAAAAATTATCAATTCTAAAGGGTAACGAGTCTGAATATCCTGTTCACACAATTGCAAAAGAATTTCCAACCCCGCAACAGATCCCAAAGGACCATCAAATTTACCAGCATTCACAACAGTATCAATATGTGATCCGAATGCAACCGCAGGTAAAAAATCGTCTTTACCTGCCTTACGAATAAAAAGATTTCCAATTGAATCTCGACGAATAGATAAATCATATTCTTTACATAATTCAATAATCATATTATGGGCCTTTTCATCCTCCTCTGTAAAAGCTAAGCGAGTCAGCTCGTTTGGTACTGATGAAATAAAAGCCAGTTTTTCAATTAAATTTTGAACACGATTAAGATTAATTGACATAGTTTTCTCCTGATACGGTTTATTTTTGATATTCGTCAAACAACAATAATTTTCTTTGAAAATTAACCTTTTCTAAGTGTAATATCGGTATTGCTAAATGCCTCTAAAAAGGAGTGGAAAATGAAAAACATGTTACTGCTCAGTAGTTCAAAATACAAGAACACAGGTTATCTTGAACACACCATACCTTGGTTACAAAATTTCCTGACTGATTATCGTGGTAAAACAATTGCTTTTGTGCCTTATGCTGGGGTACGCCGCACTTTTGATGAATATGAAAAAACTGTGCAAAATGCCCTTTCTGGTTTAGGGATGAATATTGTTTCCGTTCATCATGGTAAACAGCATCGAGATATCATTGAACAAGCAGATATCATCGCTATTGGCGGAGGGAATACATTTTGTTTGTTAAAACAACTTTATGAACACAATTTGATTGATATCATTCGTGAAAAAGTGAATAACGGTACGCCTTATTTTGGTTGGAGTGCTGGGGCCAATGTAGCTGGCGCATCTATTATGACAACTAATGATATGCCGATTACTTATCCTCCTTCATTTCAAGCATTACAGCTTTTTCCTCATCAAATTAATCCGCACTTTATTTCAGGTAAAATGCAAGGCCACAATGGTGAAAGCCGAGAAGAACGTTTGGCAGAATTTTTACTCGTTAATCCAACCGCACTTGTATATGCATTGCCTGAAGGTTCTGCGCTTCATATACAAAATGAAATGGCAACTGTGTTGGGTGAAAATCCTATTTTGTGCTTCAGTGAAAATATGGAATGTGGCACATTTGACATCAATACAACTTTTTCTTATTAACTTAAAAGGAACATATAATGGAATTATTTAAATCCATCGTTGCAGTGGTTGGCATTATTGCCACAATTTATTTTCTGATTAAAAAAGCCGAAACTCGAACCGTTTTGATTGGTGTTGGTTTAATAATGTCCATTCTGACGCTTAATCCAATGGGCGCATTAGATGCTTTTGCCAAAAGCATGACATCTAGCGGATTAATTATGGCTATCTGTTCCAGTATGGGTTTTGCTTATGTAATGAAATACACTCAATGTGATACTCATCTGGTACATTTACTTACCAAACCATTAAGCGGATTAAAATTCTTCTTAATTCCGATTGCAACAGTCATCACCTTTTTCATCAATATTGCTATTCCTTCTGCTGCTGGTTGTGCTGCTGCGGTTGGCGCAACATTAATCCCCGTTTTAAAAAGTGCGGGTGTCCGACCAGCTACTGCTGGTGCAGCTATTTTAGCAGGGACTTTTGGATCAATGATGAGCCCGGGTTCTTCTCACTCAGCAATGATTAGTGAAATGTCAGGCTTAACTATCACTCAAGTAAATCTTTCACATGCGCCATATAGCATGATTGCGGGAGCAATAGGTGCGGTTGTTTTAACAATTCTTGCGCTTGTTTTTAAAGATTATGGTGAACAACATCGTAAAGCTTATCTTGCAGAACAAAAAGAAAGTGAAATTAAAGTTGTTGAAGGCGTCAATGTACTTTATGCCCTTGCACCATTAATACCATTAGTTATTTTAGTAATTGGTGGAACGTCATTACAACAAGTACCGGGTCTTGAGTGGACTAAAATGGGCGTTCCTCAAGCGATGCTTATTGGCGCAATTTACGGCATTATAGTAACTCGTATTTCCCCAGTAAAAATCACTGAAGAATTTTTCAATGGTATGGGAAATTCTTATGCAAACGTACTTGGTATCATCATTGCAGCCAGCGTATTTGTAGCAGGATTAAAATCTACGGGTGCAGTTGATGCTGCAATTTCTTTCTTAAAAGAATCCAACGAATTTGTACGTTGGGGTGCAACAATTGGGCCATTCTTAATGGGCTTAATTACAGGCTCTGGCGATGCAGCAGCGATTGCCTTTAACACTGCCGTCACGCCACATGCTGTAGAACTCGGCTACACTCACGTAAATCTTGGTATGGCAGCAGCTATTGCTGGTGCAATCGGTCGTACAGCTTCACCAATTGCAGGTGTAACCATTGTTTGTGCAGGCCTTGCGATGGTAAGCCCAGTAGAAATGGTAAAAACGTACCGCACCAGGCATGATACTTGCTGTTTTATTCTTAGCATTATTTATGTTGTAGAAATAGTAAAAATTGACCGCACTTTATTTAAGTGCGGTCTGTTTTATAGACTTTTAAAAGGAGAAAAATGAACTTAGATTTAAATCAACTTGTTAAATGGCGTCGTGAATTTCATCGTTTTCCAGAAATTGGTTGGAGTGAATTTTGGACAACTTCTCGCATTGCGGATTACTTGGAGGACTTAGGTTGTTTTGAAATTTTTCTTGGCAAACAAATTATAAATCCGGACTTTGTTCGTGGACGAAAACAAGCCGTAGTAGATAAAGGTTTAGCTAATGCAAAAGCCTATGGAGCCAATGAAAAATGGCTCGAAAAAATGGAAGGGTACACTGGTTGTGTGGCATTATTTGATTCAGGTAAACCAGGAAAAACTATTGCATTACGTTTTGACATAGACTGTGTGAATGTAACGGAAACTCGCTCATCCGAGCATATTCCAAATAAAGAAGGTTTTGCCTCAATTAACGATGGTTTTATGCATGCTTGTGGGCATGATTCACATATTACAATAGGTTTAGGTGTTGCATTATGGATCGCTCAGAACAAAGATAAACTCACTGGAAAAGTAAAAATTGTATTCCAACCAGCAGAAGAAGGTGTTCGAGGTGCAGCAGCCATTGCACAAAGTGGCATAATTGATGATGCAGATTATTTTGCTTCTTCACACATTAGTTTTTGCGCGAATACAGGCACAGTTATTGCTAATCCAAGAAATTTTCTTTCCACTACAAAAATTGATATTCGCTATAAAGGTAAACCTGCACATGCAGGTGCTGCCCCCCCATTTAGGTCGTAATGCTTTATTAGCTGCAGCGCATACAGTCACTCAACTTCATGGTATTGCACGCCATGGTGAAGGCATGACAAGAATTAATGTGGGTGTGCTAAAAGCGGGTGAAGGACGAAATGTCATCCCATCTTCTGCTGAATTACAATTAGAAGTGCGGGGAGAAAATAAAGCAATTAATGAATACATGACTGAACAAGTCATGCAAATAGCCAAAGGTATCTCTATAAGTTTTGATGTAGCGTATGAAACTGAAATTGTAGGTGAAGCAGTGGATATGAATAACGATGTTGAACTTGTAAAACTCATCGAAGAAATATCCCTTGAACAACCACAAATAAATAACGTAAATTCAGATTATGCTTTCAATGCAAGTGAAGATGCGACTATTTTAGGTAGACGTGTACAAGAACACGGAGGAAAAGCTATTTACTTCATTCTTGGTGCAGATCGCACAGCAGGTCATCATGAAGCTGAATTTGATTTTGATGAAAATCAATTGCTTACTGGGGTTAATATTTATACTTCTTTAGTACAAAGATTATTATCTTAATAGAAAAGCCTACATCTTAATGTAGGCCTTTTGAGTTGCAATAAGCTAAGTACAAAAGAGCGGTTGAAAATTTAATTGTTTTTAGCCGTTCTTTTTATTTAGGACAATACTCTCAACAAAACAGGCTGAAATTCTGCTTGTCGGCCGAGTTTTCGGGTGTAACGTTTAACCATCACAAAGGAAAGTGCGGTCAAAATAAAGATTAAAATCGCACGGATGAGCTCATTTGCACTGATATAGCTAGAAAGCAATGTTGCAACCAATAGAGTGAAAAGCGGCACGATATACATTAACAATGCTGAAAATAACATGGATTTTTCTTCTAGACCGATTTCTACCATTTGGCCTGCACGGAGTGGCGTGATGGTTTCTAGCGTAAAGATATGTTCACCTCGTTTTCCGTTAAGCTCAGAAAGGGAAGCTGTTCCACAGGCTTCTCTAGCCGAACAAGCTCCACAGGCGCTTTGTGATTGACATTTCACTTTAGCAAGACCCGTTTCTGCATCATAGCTCATCACTACTGCACTTTCTTTTAGCATTGTGCTTCTCCCATATAAATATCAAAGCGGTGGTTTTTGGTTTCACGACTAACATGGGGCGCTTTTTGCGCTAAAAATTCCGCATAATCAGGACGTTTTACCACCACACGTTTACGGGCTAATTGTAGCGCAGGTGTCAAGAGCTCATCGGAATCCAAATCTGCACCAACCAAATGTTGGAATATACGCATTTCTTTTTTAACTAGGGCGGATTTTTGCTTATGTGGATACATTGGATCTAAATACACCACATCGGCACTCTCGGTTTGTGGATTAAGTTCGGCAATATGATGAACATCTAGTAAGCGCATATTTTGTTGCATCATGTCACCTATTTCTGCATCCTGATAGGCACGATTGAGACCATCCTGCAATAGCAAATATACTACTGGATGACGTTCTACTAAGCGCACTTGGCAACCGATAGAAGCTAAAACAAAGGCATCTCGACCAAGTCCTGCGGTGGCATCAATCACGGAAGGTAATTCAGTTCCCTTAATGCCTACAGCTTTGGCAATAGCTTCGCCACGTCCACCGCCAAATTTACGACGATGCGCCATCGCACCAGCTACGAAATCTACAAACACATCGCCCAGCTTAGGCTCGTCTAGTTTACGCAGGGCAAGATGGGTTTCTGTTCGCACCAATGCAAGTGGACTTTCAGTACAATGCTCGATACCAAGAGGGGAACAAAGTGCGGTCAATTCTGACAATGTTCCCGCTTCGGCAAGCAGTTGAATTTTTATTTTCTCACCAGCCATACGCCGCTTTCCATATGATCTGTGTAAGGGAATTGATCAAACAGCGCCGCTTTTTCAATGCGGTGGGTTTGGCTTAGGGTTTGCAAATTCTCACAAAGGGTATGAGGATTGCAGGAAATATACAAAATACGATCGTAATTCTGCACCAGTTTTACCGTGTCAGGGTCAAGCCCTGCTCGTGGTGGATCCACAAAAATTGTATTGCATTGATAGGCTTTTAAATCAATGCCTTTTAAGCGATTAAATTCACGGACGCCATTCATTGCTTGAGTAAACTCTTCTGCTGACATACGGATAATTTGTAGATTATCTATACCATTTTCCGCAATATTAAATTGTGCGGCAGCCACTGATGGCTTGGCAATTTCGGTAGCAAGGACTTTACGGAAGTTTTGTGCAAGGGCGATGGAGAAATTGCCGTTACCGCAGTACAGTTCCAATAAATCCCCTTGCGAACCTTGGGTGCAATCAATCACCCATTCCAACATTTTGCAATTCACGGCTGCATTAGGCTGGGTAAAGCTGTTTTCCACTTGGCGATAAACATAATTACGCCCTTTCACCGGTAACACTTCATCGACAAAATCCTGCTCTAAACAGATTTTTTGTTTACTCGCACGACCAATCAGCTGCACATCAAAACCAAGTTGTTGTAATTCACCTTTTAGGTTTGCTGCAGCGCTTTGCCATTCTTCTGTGAGTTGATTGTGGTAAAGTAGGCTTACAATAATTTTATTGCTGAGTGTGCTCAAATAATCAATTTGGAACAGTTTTTTATGTAATACTTTCTGCGTTTTTAACAATGGCAGTAAGGTTTTCATCATGCGATTGATCAGTTCGCTGGCAATTGGGAATTCATCCACTCGATAACGTTGCAAGGTGCTTTGATCAAACATGATGTGATAAAAATCGCCTTTATCATGCCAAATACGAAATTCTGCACGCATCCGATAATGGCTAGTCGGTGAATCAAACACGGCTATTTTGGGGGCGTTAAAGGGCTGCAAAAGTGCGGTCAGTTTTTCAGTCTTTTTTTGCAGGAGTTCGGTATATTGGGAAATGGGTAGTTGCATTGATGTTTACGTTTGAATGATAAATATCCCTCAGCCCTTGGCAAGCATGGGGGTTGAGTAAAAAAGCAAAAGGCAAGCTTCTGCCTGCCTTTTAAAATGTATTATTCGCCAGAATAATCTTCGCCGCCAGAAGCCGCTTCGCTCACATCACCTGATAAGGTGTAAACACGTTTTGTTGTGTTAATGCGAGTACGATATTTATTCCACGTTTTTTCGAAGAAAGTTTCTGGTGCACGTTCACCACGGCAAAATGCAACAAATTCTTTTTCTTCTTTTGTCGCTGGCTTGCGCTCGCCTGAATCTAATGCTTTAAACGCTTGACCATATTGCTCTAATACTTGGGATTCTTTGATTGTATAATCACCGTGACGGGAAAATCCACGTGGGTAGTTTTTGTCGTCAAAAAAACGACGAGTAACACTGAAACTAGCAGCCATAATCATCTCTCTTCTTTATATTTAAAAACGGCAGGCATTAAACCAATTTTTTTTTATTTTTGCAATAAACCTTTCACGGTTTCTACATAATCTTTGACGAAATCATCGTAATTTAAGCCTTCGGGGTTCACACGATATTTGCCATTGACATAAAAATCAGGTACGCCACGTACTTGAAACTGTTCCGCTGCATTTACTTGTTTATTCACTAAACCGTTTACAGCAAAGCTGTTGATGTTGTTATCAAATTGTTCAGCTGTAACCCCGTTATCAATGAAGATTTTGCGAATATCGTCCATTGAGCTTAATTTATCTTGTTGTGCTGCTTCAAATAAAGGCACTTTTACTTTGCTTTCTGCACCGAGTGCCATCGCTAATGCCCATGCACGAGTAAGGTTTTCAGATTGACGACCTAAGAAGTTAACATGATATTGTTTAAATTCAGTGCCTTGTGGTAAGCCTTCTGCAACTTGTTTTGGAATGTGGTATTCCATTTCAAAGGCATAGCAATGTGGGCAGTAGAAAGAGAAAAACTCAATCACTTCTGGTTGTGCAGAAGCGGTTTGGCCTACTTGAACGTATTGTTTGCCTTCTTCTAGGTTGGCTGCGAATGCATTAAATGAAAATAAAGCACCGAGTAAAAATAAAACTTTTTTCATTTGTTTTCCTTATTTAATAATTCCGCGTGCTTTTAACAATGCGGTTTTAAAATCTTCTTCATAATCTTTTTTGATGCCAGGGATTGGCTCAAGTTTATCTGTGCCGTGCATTTTTAAATGATAAATAATCACTTCATCAGATAATTCTGCTACGGGTTTATCAAAACCTGCTTCATCAGCAATTTTTTTCAAAATTTGTAACAAGCTCAGATCTGGGTCTTTAGACCAATAAGGTTGTAAAAGTTCCAATACTTCATTTAAACGCTTACATTTCATTGCTATTTCCTTTTAAATGGAGAAAAATAAGGCTAGATCATACTTCAAATAAGGCAATAAGAAAATATGAAATACACAATAAGTGCGGTTATTTTGGCGGGAGGAAAAGCGCGGAGGATGAATGGTGCAGATAAAGGCTTACAGCTTTTACAAAATAAACCATTAATTAGCCATGTGATTGAACGCTTACAACCTCAAGTGGTTGATATTTCTATTAATGCTAATCGTCACCATACAGAATATGCACAATGGGGTTTTCCCGTATTTTCAGATGAATTGCCTGATTTTCAGGGACCGTTGAGTGGTATGTTGACGGCACTCGAAAAAGCTAAAACAGATTTTGTGCTTTTTGTGCCTTGCGATAGCCCATATTTCCCTCCAAATTTATTAGAAAAACTAAAAAGTGCGGTTAAAAATGACCGCACTTTAATGGCTTATGCAAAAGATAAAGAGCGTGAGCACCCGACATTTTGTTTGATGTCCGTTCAGCTTAAAGAGAAGTTACGCGTTTATTTAAATGAAGGCGAACGGCGTTTATTACAATTTATGAACAAAAATGGCGCGGTTGCTGTCCAATTTGACGTCCAAGAAGGACGATTTGTAAATTTTAATACCTTAGAAGATTTACAATAAATTATTTGTTAAACCTTGAATTTTGCAAAAAATTCTCCATTATTGCAGTGTTTACTTTCTATTTTATTGAGGAACTTTATTATGATGCGAATCCTTTTATTTTTAGCCACTAACTTTGCTGTGATGCTTGTGTTAGGGATTATTTTAAATGTGACCGGTATTGCAGGAAATAGTACAGGTGGCATTTTAATTATGGCGATGCTTTTCGGTTTTGCCGGATCATTGATTTCATTATTTTTATCAAAAACCATGGCATTGCGCTCTGTGGGCGCGGAAGTGATTACTGAACCGCGTAATCAAGCTGAGCGTTGGTTAGTGGAAACTGTACGTCGTCAAGCACAGCAAGCAGGCATCCCAATGCCAGATGTGGCGATCTACCATTCTAATGATGCGAATGCTTTTGCTACGGGGGCAACGAAAAACAATTCTTTAGTGGCGATTAGTACAGGCTTATTAAACTCCATGACGGAAGAAGAAGCAGAAGCGGTACTGGCTCATGAGGTATCACACATCGCGAACGGTGATATGGTGACCATGACTTTATTACAAGGTGTATTGAATACCTTTGTAATTTTCTTATCTCGTGTGATTGCCAATGTGGTGGCAAGTTCTCGTAATGGCGATGAAGAAAGCCGCAGCTCAGGCATTTACTTCTTAGTCTCAATGGTGTTAGAAATCTTGTTTGGTATTTTAGCGAGCATTATCGCGATGTGGTTCTCACGCTATCGCGAATACCGCGCAGATGCAGGCTCTGCACAGCTTGTCGGTAAAGAAAAAATGATTGCGGCATTGCAACGTTTACAACAAATTCATGAGCCACAAGAGATGGAAGGTTCACTTAATGCCTTTATGATTAACGGCAAACGTAGCGAACTCTTTATGAGCCATCCTCCACTTGAAAAACGTATCGAAGCATTACGTAGTTTATAAAAGATAAAAATAAAAAGGGCTAAATGTAATATTTAGCCCTTTTTATTTGTAGATTATTTAATATTCGCTAAGACTTTAGTGAGTAATTCCCAGTACGTTTGTACTGTTGAAATTTGGACTTTTTCATCAGGCGAATGTGCATTGCGAATAGTTGGCCCCACAGAAATCATTTCAATATTCAGATAATGTTCTTTCAACAAGCCACATTCAAGACCGGCATGAATCACTTTAATCTCAGGTTCTTTGCCAAGCACTTCTGCATAATGTTTTTTCATTAAGGCTAAAATTGCCGTGTCGTTTACCGGTTTCCAACCAGGGTAAGAACCTGAGAATTCGACCGTTGCACCAGTGAGTTCAGCAAGTGAAGTTAAGGTTTCTCCTACATACTCTTTACCACTTTCAATAAGCGAGCGAATAAGAATCGTGCCTTTGATTTTATCTTCAAGGGTTTTTAATACACCAATGCTCAAAGAGCTTTCTACGACATTTTTGATTACATCACTGTTGCGGATTACGCCATTTGGTAAGACGTTCAGCAAATTAATCACTTTTTTGGTGGTTTCAAGCGTGAAGGTTTGTTGTGGATTTTCAACTTGCTCAGCAGTTAAGGTTAAGTTTGGTTCAGCGATAGCAAGCTCTTCTTTCAATAAAACTTCAAAATTTTTGACCGCACTTTTTACGCTTTCTACATCATGATTGAAGCAAATAGTTGCTGCGGCTTCACGTGGAATCGCATTACGAATTGAGCCACCACGAATTTCTGCAAGGGCAAAGTGCGGTTGATTTTGTGAAAGTTTTGCTAATAAACGCGCCAATACTTTAATTGCATTCGCACGTGTGGTGTGAATATCACAACCAGAGTGACCGCCACGTAAACCTTTTAAGTTAATTTGCAAAGTATGGTTGAATGAATTGGTTTCACGGTGAATAGGTAGTTCAATATTCGCATTTACCCCACCAGCACAACCAATGTAGATCTCACCGATTTCTTCGGTATCGGTATTAATTAAGATTTCTGATTTTAACCAGTTGCGACGAAGATGTATGGCACCATCCATGCCGGTTTCCTCAGTCATGGTGAGTAACACTTCAAGTGGTGGATGTGCAATATCGGTACTTTCTAATACCGCTAAGGTCGAGGCTAAACCGATACCGTTATCCGCGCCAAGTGTGGTGCCTTGTGCTTTTACCCAATCGCCATCAATATAAGGGCGAATTGGGTCTTGAGCGAAGTTGTGTGGATAGCCTTCATTCGCTTGTGGAACCATATCTAAATGTGCTTGTAACACAACAGGTTGGCTGTTTTCCATACCTGCTGTGGCAGGTTTACGAATTAATACATTACCGGCTTCATCACGCTCGGCAAAAAATTGTTTTTCTTTCGCCCAGTTAACAATAAAGGTCGCGAGCGCATCTTCGTGATGAGAAGGATGTGGAATCGCACAAATTTGATCAACCATTTCCAAAGTAATTGCGGTTGTAATGTGGTAATTTCTGACATAATGAACTCCTTTTTTCATTAAAATTTTTGTGGAAATCATAGCATAAAATGCCATTTCGGGTTATCATTCTGCAACTTTTTTATTTATCCAAAATGCTTAAGGTACTTGTTATGAGCGAAAAATATGTTGTAACTTGGGATATGTTCCAAATGCATGCCCGTAAATTAGCGGAACGTTTACTTCCTGCCACTCAGTGGAAAGGTATTATTGCAGTAAGCCGCGGTGGTTTATTCCCTGCAGCGGTACTCGCTCGTGAATTAAATATTCGTTTCGTAGAAACTGTGTGTATCGCTAGTTATGACCACGATGAACAAGGTTCATTAAAAGTATTACACCGTGCAGAAGGTGATGGCGAAGGAATGATTGTGGTAGATGATTTAGTGGATACAGGCAATACCGCTCGTGCAATTCGTGAAATGTATCCAAAAGCAAAATTCGTCACGGTATTCGCAAAACCTGCAGGTGCTGAGTTGGTGGATGATTATGTAATTGATATTCCACAAAACACTTGGATTGAACAACCTTGGGATTTAGGTTTAACTTTCGTGCCACCATTGGCAAGAAAATAATAAAACTTGAATATAAAATTTCGTTACGCCGGTGCTTTTATAGTTCCGGCGTAATAATTATAAAAATAACCAATAACCAATAACCAATAACCAATAACCAATAACCAATTTTATTATGACCAATATTAATGAACAAAGAGCTCTAGAAAGAGCCTACATTTCTTTAATCAAAAATAAAGAATATGACAAAGCATTGAAACTGGCTGAAGCACTTTGCTTAATTGATCCTAATAACCCTGAATACTCCCATAAAATTGCTTATGTTTATTTGCAAGAATTAAAATGGGAAGAAGCTGTTGAGGCAGAATTAAAAACATTAGAATTAGATGCGCAATATATTCCAGCTTTAGATTTGTTAGCACATGCTTATGGCGGAATAGGTAACTGGGAACGTTCAGGTTTTTATGGCAATTTAGCGCTTGAGCTTAAGGATAAAAAAATTCCAGCTCCAACACAGGAAATGGTTCCTGTGCCTGCGCCTAAAAATGGTAAACGAATTATCGCATTTTCTTTATTTGGAAATAATTCTAAATATGTTGAGCCGGCGATATTAAATACACAAGTATCTCCCATGTTATTCCCTGACTGGATATGCCGTTTTTATGTAGATGATTCAGTTTCATCTGAAGCGATTCAACGATTAAAAAATAATGGTGCTGAAGTGGTGTATGTCACTTCACCTGTGGATAAATGGCCTGGTACAATGTGGCGTTTTCTTGCAATTAATGATCCAGAAGCTGAGTATGTTATCTTCCGTGATGCTGACTCCGTGGTCTCTCACCGAGAAGCAGAAGCCGTATCAGAATGGATTGAAAGTGGTCGTTCATTCCATACGATGCGTGATTCAGGTTCTCATACAGCACTTATTTGGCTGGAATGTGGGGAGCAAAAGCCGGCGCTGTTCCTGATATGGAAGCGAGAATTCAACGTTTTGTTGATAGGGGCTACGATTCTCGTCATTTTGCTGATCAGGATTTTCTTGCAGAAGAGTTGTGGGGCTATATTCGCCAAGATGTGTTTGCGCACGATAGAGTGTTTAATTTCTGTGATGCCAAGCCTTTCCCAGGGGCGTTTTATTCTGATTACCAAATTGCGCATTGCGAGGGGGCTAGCAGTTTTGATGCAAAAACCTCGTTTGAGGAAGGGAGCAAAGTAAGATGGACGTTATATTCAAAAATATCCCCTATGGTCAATGTTGATTATTCCTTTATTCGTGTGCCTGAATTTAAAGTTTGCAGCTATGAAACTACAGTAGAGAATGGTAGATTTGAAGCGTCAATACCAAGACGTTATGGATTAGCTTTTAAAGAAGGCTTAGCTAAAATAGATATTAAAAAAGCTTAATTTATTTGTTTTAACTATTAACTATTAACATAGGGATTGTTAATGTCAACTCAACCGCGTTTTGTACATCTTCGTACGCACACTGATTTTTCAATGATTGATGGTATTGTAAAAGTGAAACCATTAGTCAAAGCGTGTGCAGCAAATAATATGGTCGCGTTGGCATTAACGGATTTCACCAATTTTTGTGGTGTGGTACGTTTTTATGGTGAAACCCTTTCTTCGGGGATTAAACCAATCATTGGCGCAGATGTTCATGTTAAAAGCGATTTATGCGGTGAGGAATTATTTACGCTCACTTTACTTGCTAAGAACAATGAAGGCTATAAAAACATCACATTACTGCTTTCAAAAGCCTATCAACGTGGCTATGTGGACTTGCCTTATATTGACCAGGAATGGTTAATTGAACACTGTGAAGGTGTAATTGTTTTATCGGGTGGTACACAAGGTGATATCGCGAAAAAACTCCTTAAAGAAAATAGCCCTGAAGCTGAAAGTGCGGTCAGTTTTTATCAAGAATTTTTTCCTGACCGTTTTTACCTTTCTCTTTCCCGAACGGGTCGTTCTGATGAAGAACGTTATATTCAAGCAGCATTAAAACTTGCTGAAGCCCATGATTTACCGCTTGTAGCGACCAATGATGTCGTCTTTCTTAAGCCAGATGATTTTGAGGCGCACGAAATTCGTGTCGCTATTCATGATGGCTATACCCTAGACGACCCAAAACGTCCAAAACGTTATACCGAACAACAATATTTCCGCTCAGAAGAAGAGATGTGCCAATTATTTGCTGATATTCCTTCTGCGCTTGAAAATACGGTATTAATTGCGCAACGCTGTAATGTCACTTTGCGTTTGGGCGAATATTTCCTTCCAAAATTCCCAACAGGCGATCTGAGTACGGAAGATTATTTGGTGATGAAATCCAAAGAAGGTTTGGAAGAGCGGTTGGCGTTTTTATTCCCCGATGAAAAAGTGCGGGCAGAAAGACGACCGGAATATGATGAGCGTCTTCAAGTCGAACTCGATGTGATTAACCAAATGGGCTTCCCGGGTTACTTCTTAATCGTTATGGAGTTTATCCAGTGGTCAAAAGACAATGATATTCCGGTTGGGCCTGGACGTGGTTCTGGTGCGGGTTCATTAGTGGCTTATGCACTAAAAATCACCGATTTGGATCCCCTTGAATTCGATCTTCTTTTTGAGCGTTTCCTCAATCCAGAGCGTGTTTCCATGCCCGATTTCGATGTGGATTTCTGTATGGATGGACGGGATCGCGTTATCGATCATGTCGCAGAAACCTATGGTCGTGGTGCGGTATCACAAATTATTACTTGGTACCATGGCGGCCAAAGCGGTAATTCGAGATGTAGGTCGCGTGTTAGGCCATCCTTATGGCTTTGTGGATCGTATTTCGAAAATGATTCCACCTGATCCAGGTATGACCTTAGCCAAGGCTTTTGAGGCTGAGCCACAGTTACAAGTGGCATATGATACGGATGAAGAAGTCAAAGCCCTGATTGATATGGCGCGTAAGCTGGAAGGGGTAACGCGAAATGCGGGTAAACACGCAGGTGGTGTGGTAATTTCGCCTTCTTTGATTACAGACTTTGCACCACTTTATTGTGACAATGAGGGGCTTCATCCTGTTACCCACTTCGATAAAAATGATGTGGAATATGCCGGCTTAGTGAAGTTTGACTTCTTAGGTTTGCGTACACTCACCATTATCAAATGGGCACTAGATATGATTAATGCCCGCCTTGCTCGTGAAGGCAAACCGCTAGTCGATATTGCAGCTATTCCATTAGATGATCCCGAATCCTTTGAGTTGTTGAAACGGTCAGAAACGACTGCTGTATTCCAGTTGGAATCGCGTGGGATGAAAGATTTAATTAAACGCCTTCAGCCAGACTGTTTTGAAGATATTATCGCGTTGGTAGCATTATTCCGACCGGGTCCATTACAATCGGGCATGGTGGATAACTTTATTGACCGTAAACATGGTCGAGAAGAAGTGTCTTATCCTGACGCAAACTATCAACATGAAAGCCTTAAACCGATTTTAGAGCCGACTTACGGCATTATTTTGTATCAAGAGCAGGTAATGCAAATTGCTCAGGTGCTTGCAGGTTATACTCTCGGCGGCGCAGACTTATTACGTCGTGCGATGGGTAAGAAAAAACCGGAAGAAATGGCGAAACAGCGCTCTGTGTTTAAAGAAGGTGCTGAGAAAAATGGTGTTGATGGCGAGCTTTCCATGAAGATTTTTGACTTGGTGGAAAAATTTGCCGGCTATGGTTTCAATAAATCGCACTCTGCCGCTTACGCATTGGTATCTTACCAAACACTTTGGCTGAAAACCCATTTCCCTGCTGAGTTTATGGCAGCAGTAATGACCTCGGAAATGGATAATACCGATAAAATTGTTGGCTTGTACGATGAATGTTTACGTATGGGCTTAAAAGTCACTCCACCGGATATCAACGTAGGGAAACATCATTTTAGTGTGAATGAAAATGGTGAAATTGTTTATGGTATCGGCGCCATTAAAGGGGTGGGTGAAGGCCCGATTGATGCATTGATTACCGCTCGTAATGAAGGTGGGATTTTCAGAGATTTATTTGATTTATGTGCTCGCGTTGATTTGAAGAAAATTAATCGTCGCACCTTTGAAAGTCTGATTATGTCGGGTGCATTTGATAAGCTAGGGCCACACCGTGCGGCGTTATCTAAGAATCTAGAAGATGCACTCAAAGCCTCTGATCAGCATGCAAAAGATGAGGCCATGGGGCAAACCGATATGTTCGGTGTGCTGACAGAAACACACGAAGAAGTGGAAAATGCTTACGCTCACACGCCACCTTACACAGAAAAACAAATTCTAGATGGTGAGCGTGAAACCCTTGGTTTGTATTTAAGCAGCCATCCGGTAAGTCGTTATTTAAAAGAGCTTTCTCATTACAGCTCTACGCGATTAAAAGATCTCACGCCAAACCGCCGAGGACAGATTAGTACGGTAGCTGGTTTGCTGGTATCAACTCGCTTCGCGACAACGAAAAAGGCAATCGAATTGGTATCGCAACCATTGATGACCGTTCTGGACGTTTAGACCTAACTCTGTTTGGGGAAAGCTTAGACCAATTTGGTGAGAAACTGCAAAAAGACACGGTTGTAGTGGTATCTGGCCAGGTAAGTTTTGACGATTTTTCAGACGGATTAAAAATGTCGGTACGGGATTTAATGACCTTAGATGAGGCACGCTCCCGTTATGCGAAATCTTTGGCCATCAGCTTGTCCGAGGAGCAGATTAGCCCAAGTTTTATTAAGAAACTGAAAGAAATGTTAGAACCTGTTAGTGGCGGCACTTTACCAATTAACGTATATTATCAAAGCGCAAAAGGCCGTGCGTTATTGCGTTTAGGGATTCAATGGTCGATTACACCAACGGATGAGATTCTAACAGAATTGGTGAATTTGCTCGGTGAAAATGCAGTAGAGCTAGAATTCGGTTAATATTCCAGTAAGAGTGCGGTCAAAAAAATCAGTGTTTTTTAACCGCACTTTAGGCGATATAAACAAAGCGAGAGATAAAATGGAAAAAATCATTATTGATGCAGACAGATTTTTACGCACCATTTCACGTATTTCCCATGAAATTATTGAAAAGCACCAAGATTTCGATAATGTGATTTTAGTTGGGGTAAAACGTCGTGGAGCAGAAATTGCTGAATTGATTCAACATCGCATTGAAGAGTTGAATGGTGTGAGTCTTCCAATGATGGAGTTAGATATCACGTTTTACCGCGATGACTTAGAGTATGTTGAGCCTGAAAATCCAACCCCTGTGTATAGCGGTGCCTCAAGTTATATGAATATTCAGGGTAAAGAAGTCATTTTGATCGATGATGTGTTATTCACCGGAAGAACCATTCGTGCGGCGATGGATGCGTTAACGGATTTTGGTCGAGCAGCTAAAATTGAATTGGTGATTTTAGTTGACCGTGGACATCGTGAATTACCTATTCGGGCAGACTATGTAGGTAAAAATGTGCCGACTTCCCGTGATGAACAAGTTCAGGTGCGCACGTTAAAATTCGATGGTTGTTATGAAGTGGTCTTATTGCCTAAATAACGATCAGCCTATTGTGAACCTTTGATAAAATTGATAATCTAACGAGCATTATCCTATTATTTTTTAAGACAACTAAAATGAAGAAATTAATGTTAAAATCTCTTTTGTTTGCCATGATCGGTCTGTTTACTTTTTCTCAAGTACAAGCAGAAGAACGCGTTGTGGCGACCGTAAATGGTACACCAATTTTACAAAGCCAAGTAAATGCCGTAATGGGTAAGAAAGGTAGCCAACGTGCCGCATTAGATAAGATTATTGATGATATGCTGACAGAGAAAGCGATCAAAGAATCAGGTGTAAAAGTAAACCAAGCGGAAGTAAACCGTATCGTAGAAGATATTGCGGCGAAAAATGGTTTAACCTATGGTCAATTTTTAGATGCGCTCGATTATCAAGGCATTTCCTTAAATGCATTTAAACAACAAATTTCTCGCCAAATGTTAATGGCGGGCGTGCGTAATCATGCTATTCAAAACAGCGTAGATGTCACTCGTGAGCAAGTGGATGCATTGGGTAAACAAATGCTCGATGAAGCAAAAGCAAAAGGCACTGCGCAAACAGTAATGGGCAAAGAGTATGAAGTTCGTCATATTTTATTAAAATTAAACCCATTGCTGAACGATGCACAAGCAAAAGCAGAATTAGAACGTATTCGTAGTGAGATTATTTCTGGCAAGATGACATTTGCTGATGCGGCATTAAAATATTCTAAAGATTATTTATCAGGCGCGAATGGCGGCAGCTTAGGTTATGCTTTCCCAGAAGCTTATGTGGAACCATTTGCAAAAGCTGTTGAAACAACCCCACAAGGTACCATTTCTGCACCGTTTAAATCTGAATTTGGTTGGCATATTTTAGAAGTAACCGGCAGTCGCGATGGTGATAAAACAGAAGATGCCTATCGTCAAAAAGCTTACGAACAAATTGTAAATAGCCAATTACAAGATGCAACCAAAGACTGGGTGAAAGCATTACGTAAAAATGCTGATATTCAATATTTCGATAAATAACAGAAACCGTTAGAATAAGGGGCATTTTGCCCCTTTTGTCGTTTTTATAAAATGAGTAACACATGAAAAAATTTTTTGTTTTTTTATTGATTCTTCTGCTTATTCTGGGGTGTGTTGGTTTTTTGGGTTATCAAAAACTAGCAGGCTTTGTTCATACACCAGTGAATGTCACGCAAGATCAATTGCTTACGATTGAACGAGGTACCACCGGTAGTAAACTTGCCGCCTTATTAGAGCAGGAGAAAATTCTCGATAATGCAGATCTATTGCCTTGGTTATTGAAATTGCAACCTCAGTTAAACAAAGTGAAAGCAGGCACTTATTCTTTAACGGGTGTGAAACCTTGAAAGATTTATTGAATATGATTAATTCTGGCAAGGAAGCACAATTTAGTGTGAAGTTTATTGAAGGTAAAACTTTCAAGGAGTGGCGTAAAAACCTTGAAAATGCACCGCACTTAAAGCAAACCTTGCAAGGTAAAAGTGATAGAGAAATCATGGAATTGTTAGATATTCCTGAGGTTGCAAAATCCGTTTACGAATGGAGCAATATGGATGGCTGGTTGTATCCTGATACCTATAATTATACTCCGAATTCCACGGATCTTGAATTATTAAAACGTTCAGCCACTCGCTTACAAAAAGCCTTGGATAAAGCTTGGAGCGAACGCGATGAAAATCTCCCATTAGCAGATGCTTATCAAATGCTAATTTTGGCCTCTATCGTGGAGAAAGAAACAGGAGTTGCGGCGGAGCGCCCACAAGTGGCTTCCGTATTTATTAATCGTTTAAAAGCCAATATGAAACTACAAACTGATCCAACCGTGATTTATGGAATGGGTGAGAACTATACCGGCAATATTCGTAAAAAAGATTTGGAAACGATAACCCCGTACAATACCTATGTGATTGAGGGTTTACCACCAACACCGATTGCGATGGTGAGTGAGAGTGCTTTGCAGGCAGTGGCTCATCCAGCTAAAACGGAGTTTTATTATTTTGTTGCCGATGGAAGTGGTGGCCATAAATTTACTCGTAATCTGAACGAGCATAATAAAGCAGTTCAAGAATATTTACGTTGGTATCGTAACCAACAAAAAGGAGCCAACTAATGCAAGGCAAATTTATCGTGATTGAAGGGCTGGAAGGTGCAGGTAAAAGTACCGCCATGCAGACGGTGGTGGATACATTAAAATCCCTTGGTGTAAATGATATCGTATTTACTCGTGAGCCGGGTGGTACACCATTAGCAGAAAAATTGCGCCATTTAATTAAACATGAAACAGAAGAACCTGTTACGGATAAAGCGGAATTATTGATGCTTTATGCGGCACGAATTCAATTGGTAGAAAATGTGATTAAGCCAGCATTGGCAGAAGGTAAAATTGTGCTTGGCGATCGACATGATATGTCTTCACAGGCTTATCAAGGCGGTGGGCGTCAGTTTGACCAAACACTTATGGCTAATTTAAAAAATATGGTATTAGGCGATTTTGAGCCTGATTTTGTACTGTATTTAGACATTGATCCTGCAGAAGGGCTGGCTCGTGCTAGAGGTCGTGGTGAATTAGACCGAATTGAACAACAAGGACTCGATTTTTTCTATCGTACCCGCCAACGTTATTTGGAATTGGTGCAGAACAACCCGAAAGCCACCATTATTAATGCGGGGCAGCCTTTGGAACAAGTACAAGAAGACATTCAAAGCGCGGTCAAAAATTGGTGGGTTTCACAAGCAAAATGAGCGAATTTTATCCTTGGTTAGTGCCCACTTATAACAAAATCAGCCAAACTTTTAGCGAAGGTTTGGGGCATCATGCATTATTGATTAAAGCTGATCAAGGCCTCGGTGCAGAAGGTTTGTTTGAGGCTTTGACAAAACGCATTATGTGTCAAACGCCAGATAATGCACCTTGTGGCCATTGTCATGCTTGTCACCTAATGGCTGCGCAAAGTCACCCTGATTTTCATGTTTTAGCCTCTCAAGAAGGCAAAGATATTGGTGTTGATCAGGTAAGGGCAATTAATGAGGTTGTCAGCCAACACGCGCAACAAAACGGCAATAAATTAGTATATATTCAAGATGCAGAACGTCTTACGGAAGCGGCAGCTAATGCATTGCTCAAAACCTTGGAAGAGCCACGTCCGAACACGTATTTCTTATTGCAAACAGAACCTTCCTCTTCGTTGTTAGCGACTATTTACAGCCGTTGCCAAGTGTGGAATGTGCCTTTGCCAACGGAAGCAGAAGCCTTAACTTGGCTTTCTTCTCAATTTCAGGCAGAAACATCCGAATTATTGACCGCACTTGCGATGAATTTGGGTCGTCCACTGTTAGCATTGGAAACACTTCAACAAGGATTAATTGAACAACGGAAGAATTTCCTACGTCAATTTTGGCTGTTTTATCGTCGTCGTTCGCCTTTGGAAATTTTGCCTTTCTTTGAAAAAGAACGCACCGTACAGCAAGTAGATTGGATCTTAGCGTTTTTAAGCGATGCCATTAAATACAAACTCGAAATACAAAGTGGCTGGCAAACACTTGATCTTAAAACAGGTGTAACTCAATTTGCAGACGAGCAAACAGCGCTTGGGTTATTAACCGCAAATAAAATTATGCAAAAAGTGCGCTCGGATTTACTCACTATCAACGGCGTTAACACGGAATTAATGTTACTAGATGGTTTGACAAAGTTAATTACCGATGTATTTAAGGACTAAATAAATTATGTTTATCGTAGATTCCCATTGCCATTTAGATGCATTGGATTATGAAAATTTACACAAAGATATTGCTGATGTTGTGACCAAAGCCAATGCACGAGATGTGAAGCATTTATTGGCGATTGGCGTAACATTAAGCCGTTTTGAAAAAGCTTACCCTGAGTTAGCAAAATTTCCGAATGTGTCTTTAGCTTGCGGTGTACATCCACTAGATCTTGAAGAAGAACCTTACGATGCCGAGCGTTTATTACGTTTATCCCAAGATAAAAAGGTGATCGCAATTGGCGAAATTGGTTTGGATTATTATTACAGTGCAGATAATAAGGCATTGCAGCAAACGGTTTTTGCAGATCAAATCAGAATTGCTAATGAAGTGGATAAACCCGTGATTATTCATACGCGTTCAGCACCAGAAGATACCATTGCTATGTTGCGTGAGCACCAGGCAGAAAAGTGCGGTGGATTAATTCATTGTTTTACGGAAACCTTAGATTTTGCGAAAAAGGCGCTTGATTTAGGTTTTTACATCTCTTGTTCGGGCATTATTACCTTTAAAAACGCAGAAAGTATTCGCGAAGCCATTCGTTATGTGCCGGCAGATCGTTTGTTAGTTGAAACGGATTCGCCTTATTTAGCACCTGTACCTTATCGTGGTAAAGAGAACCAACCTGCCTATACACGTGAAGTGTGTGAGTATGTGGCAGCGTTAAAAGGGTTGTCTATGGAAGAATTTGCACAAATTAGTACACAAAACTTTGAGCGTTTATTTAAAATTAATGTACAATAAATCATCGATTTAAATGAGAGAGTTTTATGCGTAAGTTTTTTAAGTACTTTTTATTTTTAGTAGTCTTTGTTTTCCACGGCTTTATGTTCGCGGTGGTAGACTACGTTTTCCCACACTATGATGTAACGCGAGTAACCGGTGTGGAAGTGAAACGTGTGGATAAAGATGGCCCGATTACAAAATCGAATCCGGCTGATGGTCCAACGCGCGATGTGTATTTTATCAATACACAAAATGATGATGGCAAAATCATGGTGTATCGTAATGAAGATACCCGTTGGGGTTTTCCATTCTACTTTAAATTTGGTTCAGCGAACTTACAGGCTCAAGTTCAAGCCTTGGGTAATGAAAACAAATTAGTGCAAATCAAGTATTACGGTTGGCGGATGACGATGTTCGATGAATATCGCAATGCCGTTGCAGTGAAAGAAATCAGTGGCGATGTGACACCAAGCCATCCGATTTTATCTTGGGTATTCTATGCTTTCTTATTAGTTACTCTTTTCCTTTCTATCCAATTTGTACGTGGCTGGTTCGACAGCGAAAATTAGCGTTTCTCAAATATGGGGCGTCATAGAACGCCCTCACAATTTAATAATAACATTTCTAACCTAAAAACCAGCGGTAAATTGACCGCACTTTAAAAGCCAATAAAGAGAACATTATGAGTTTATCTGCAGCGATTTTTATTTTAATCGTATTAATTATTGTCAGTGCAATCTTGTCATCAGCTGAGATTTCTCTCGCGGGTGCAAGACGCATTAAACTACAAACGTTGGCCAATGAAGGCAATATCAAAGCGGAGAAAGTTTTAAAATTACAGGAACAGCCAGGGCGTTTCATTACTGTAGTACAAATTGGACTTAATATGGTTGCCGTACTCGGTGGTGTGATTGGTGAAGCAACCATTAGTCTTCACTTACAGAGTTTTTACATGAATACACTACGGCAGAATGGGTTGAGCCAGCCTCCTCTTGGATTGCTTTTTTCATGGTAACCACAACATTTGTTTTATTAGCCGATTTAATTCCGAAACGTCTCGCATTGATTAATCCTGAAGGTGTGGCGTTACGGACTATTGGCATTATGCAAGTCTTCATTTTCTTCTTAAAACCCATTGTATGGTTTTTTGATGGTCTTTCTAATATCTTCTTCCATTTAATGGGGATATCCACTAAGCGCGAAGATAATATGACTCCAGAAGACATTGTGGCGATTGTGGAGGCTGGTGCCGAAGCGGGCGTACTAAAAACACAAGAACATTATTTGATTGAAAACATCTTTGAAATGCAAGAGCGTACCGTGTCTTCAACCATGACGACTCGTGAAAACATCGTGTTTTTAGACCGCACTTTTACTCGTCAGGAAGTGTTGAATACCTTATCGGCTGACTCTCATTCTAAATTAGTGATCTGTGATAATGGTTTGGACAAGATTTTAGGTTATGTGGAATCCCATACTTTGTTGACGCTTTATCTTCAACAAGAAGTAGTAGATTTAACAGATAGCCGTTTATTACGCAAAGCGTTATTTATCCCAGATACGCTGTCGTTATACGAAGTATTGGAGTTGTTTAAATCTACGGGGGAAGATTTTGCGATTATCGTCAATGAATATGCGCTTGTAATGGGCTTAATTACCTTGAACGATGTGATGAGTATTGTGATGGGAGAATTGGTTTCTAACGAAGAAGAGCAAATCGTTAGCCGCGATGAAAACTCTTGGTTGATTGATGGGGCAACGCCACTTGAAGATGTGATGCGCGTTTTGGATATTGAATCTTTCCCTGATTCAGAAAACTACGAGACTATTAGTGGCTTTATGATGTATATGTTACGCAAAATTCCGAAAAAAACCGATTTTGTCGTATACGATAAATATAAATTTGAAGTCATTGATACCGAAAACTTCAAAATTGATCAAATTTTAGTTTCGATTGTCAAAGACAGCGGAGTGAGCAAAGAATCAGCGTAGTACTAGGTGTTACCTTGCTTAACTCCCCATTCTAAGTATAATTAACAGCGGTTTTAACCGCCTATAAATAAGGAAAATTTAATGTTTAAAAAAATCTCGATATTCTTTGTAGCAGTAATGCTTGCGGGTTGTTCTTCGATTTCAGATATGACCTCTTATATTCCGTTTATGGGTAAAGACAAAAAGGTCATTGATTTAGATAAAGATAAAATCGACCAAAAATCTTATGCTGCCGCTTATGAAGCCACTGTGGCAACGTATAAAGATCGTGTAACAAAAAATTTCTTTGTGGATAATTTTGCAAGTGGTGCGAATGACTGGTATCTCGGTCGTATTGTTGTACCAATCAAGCAAATTCAAGATAAACTCTACACAGGTGGTCATGATTCTGATGTGTATGCTTACTATAGCGGTGTGTTACATGCAGAAGCATTACAAACTAACTTCAGCCGTTTAAGTGCAAATTGTTGGCAAAAAGTGGATTCGCCAAGTGTGACGCAAGGGATCTACGATGCAATGCGTGATTTGCAAAAAGGCAAAGAGCGCGGTGAAAATGACGCCTACATTTCCCAAGGTAGCGAAATGCTACTCAAAGCCTGTACCGGCCAATAATCAATTTGAGCTGTTGATGAGAGACCTCATCAGCAGCTTTTCTTTTTTTAAATCATCAATGTGAAGGAGCAAGAATGTTAGAACTTTCGGAAAGCAACATTCATTTAAATGCTACGGCAACAAATAAGCTGCAAGCTATTGAAATGGCTGCAAGCGCGTTAGAGCAAGCTGGCAATGTTGAACAAGGCTATTTGCAAGGTATGCTTGGACGTGAACAACAAACCTCCACTTTTTTAGGAAATGGGATTGCAATTCCACACGATACATTAGAAACCCGTTCAATGGTGAAAAAAACCGGTGTGCAAGTTTTCCAATTTCCACAAGGTATTGAGTGGGGAGAAGGCAATGTTGCTTATGTTGTAATTGGGATTGCTGCCCGTTCTGATGAGCATCTTGCTTTACTTCGTCAATTAACGCATGTTTTAGGTGATGAAGACACTGCAGCACAGTTAGCGACATTAACAGATGTTGAAATTCCGAGCTATTTTGTTAGGTGAAAGCGATGCTTTTAGTATTACTGAAGAAACATTAAGTTTAGATATTGAAACGCAAAGTTTGCTCACCCTTACCGCCATCAATGCAGGTAAATTACAACAGCAAAGTGCGGTTGAAAATAGCTTTGTTTCTGAAGTGGTATCTAATTCTGCTCTGCCACTTGGCAAAGGTCTATGGGTAACCGATGCTGTCTCAGGTAACGTGAAAAATGCGTTGGCATTCAGTCGTGCGAAAACCATTTTTAATCATAATGGCAAAGCGGTGAAAGGCGTGTTGACGATTTCGACGGTTAACGATCAAATTAATGAGACATTAGCGCGTTTATTGGATGATGAAGTACAAAATATTTTATTAAGTGGTAATACGCAGCAAATTTTGACCGCACTTAATGGCGGTAAAGTGCCAGCTTCATCAGCTGCTCAATCTGAAGACCAAATCGCTACGGGTGCAGTGATTGGTACCTTTACTGTTCGTAATGAACATGGCTTGCACGCTCGCCCAAGTGCGGTGCTCGTCAATGAAGTGAAAAAATTCACATCCAAGATTACGGTACAAAATCTTACTCGAGAAACTGCACCAGTTAGTGCAAAAAGTTTAATGAAAATCGTGGCATTGGGTGTGACTCAAGGTCATCGCTTACGTTTTGTTGCGGAAGGCGATGATGCGAAACAAGCTATTGAAGCCTTAGGCAAGATCATTGCGAGTGGGCTTGGCGAAAGCGTATCTGCCGTACCACCGGCTGAACCAGATACCATTGAAGTAAGCAGTGAGCATGCGCCACAAATTCACGAAGAAAACACGGGCTTACCAGCCGATGCTATTGAAGCGGTATTTATGATTCGTAATGAACACGGTTTACACGCTCGTCCAAGTGCCGTGCTTGTTAATGAAGTGAAAAAATATAATGCGTCTGTTGCGGTACAAAACTTAGATCGTGACACCCAATTAGTCAGTGCAAAAAGTTTGATGAAAATTGTGGCGCTCGGTGTCGTGAAAGGTCATCGCTTACGTTTCGTCGCGAGCGGTGAAGAAGCTCAACAAGCGATTAACGGTATTGGTGCAGTCATTGAAAACGGTTTAGGTGAAGGTCGGGGGTAAGTGATGGCAAAAGTAGCAACAATTACCTTAAATGCCGCTTATGATTTAGTTGGGCGTTTGCCTCGAATTGAAATCGGCGAAGTGAATACCGTTGAAACGCTTGGTATTTTTCCTGCTGGTAAAGGCATCAATGTCGCTAAGGTATTAAAAGATTTGGGCGTAGAGGTGGCCGTTGGTGGCTTCTTAGGGGAAGATAACGTCGGTGATTTTGAAACCTTATTTAAAAAACAAGGCTTGGAAGACAAATTTCACCGCGTTGCGGGCAAAACTCGCATTAACGTAAAAATTACGGAAACCGAAGCCGATGTGACAGACCTAAATTTCTTAGGCTATCAAATCACTCCAGAAGCTTGGCAGCAATTTACAGCAGATTCATTAGCGTATTGCCAAAACTTTGATATTGTTGCGGTATGTGGCAGTTTACCGCGAGGTGTGAGTTCTGAATTGTTCGCGGATTGGCTTAATCAGTTGCATCAAGCTGGTGTGAAAGTCGTATTAGATAGCAGTAATGCCGCACTCACGGCTGGTTTGAAAGCGCATCCTTGGTTGGTGAAACCAAATCATCGCGAATTAGAAGCGTGGATTGGTCATCCGTTAAATTCTCTTGATGAAATTATTGCAGCGGCTAAAAAACTTAAAGCAGAAGGTATTGCTAATGTGATTATTTCGATGGGAGCGAACGGTTCTTTATGGCTGAGTGAACAGGCTGTGATTCAAGCTCAACCACCTAAATGTGAAAACGTGGTGAGCACCGTAGGAGCGGGTGATTCTATGGTAGCTGGCTTAATTTATGGTATCGAAAAAGGCCTGTCTCAAGCGGATACCTTAGCGTTTGCGAGTGCTGTTTCTGCTTTTGCCGTTTCACAAAGCAATGTGGGCGTGAGTGATATCGCCTTGCTTGAGCCAATTCTGGCGAATGTCAAAATTTCTGTGATTGAAGGATAATGTAATGAATTTGTTTTTAACTCAATCTCCGCAAATTGGTGCGGCAAAAGCCTATTTACTTCGCCAAGCGTTGAGCGTGGCAGCAAAAAAAGCCAATCATACTGTGGTTGAACAAGCCAAAGAGGCGGATTTAGTAATTGTTTTCGGATCTACTTTACCAAACTCTGCTGAGCTTGTGGGCAAAAAAGTCTTTTTAGCGAATGAGGATGCGGCGATTGCTTCACCTGAAGTAACGCTGACGAATGCACTCAATCAAGCAGTGGACTATGTTCAACCAACTCAAAGTGCGGTTGGATTTGGTGGTGTTTCTGGCGTCAAAAATATTGTCGCGGTGACAGCTTGCCCAACAGGTGTTGCGCATACCTTTATGTCTGCTGAAGCCATTGAAACCTATGCAAAAAAACAAGGTTGGCAGGTAAAAGTCGAAACGCGTGGCCAAGTGGGTGCAGGTAATGAAATTACTCCTGAAGAAGTCGCCGCGGCAGATTTAGTCTTTGTTGCAGCCGATATTGATGTGCCGTTAGATAAATTCCAAGGTAAACCGATGTATCGTACGTCGACCGGTTTGGCTTTAAAGAAAACAGCACAGGAATTCGACAAGGCATTTAAAGAAGCAAAAATTTACGAAGGTGGCGTAGCAAAATCTTCTGCTAAATCAGAAGAAAGCGGCGAGAAAAAAGGCGTCTATAAACATTTGATGACAGGTGTATCACACATGTTACCGTTGGTGGTTGCCGGTGGTTTATTAATCGCGATTTCCTTTATGTTTGGTATCGAAGCCTTCAAAGATGAAATGATTTCCATGGTATTCCAAAAGCCTTAATGGATATTGGCGGTGGTGCCGCATTCCATTTAATGATTGCAGTATTTGCCGGCTATGTGGCCTTTTCTATCGCAGACCGTCCTGGGCTTGCGGTAGGTCTTATTGGCGGTATGTTAGCCACCACGGCGGGAGCCGGGATTTTAGGTGGGATTATCGCGGGTTTCTTAGCGGGTTATGTGGTGAAAGGATTAAATGCAACCATTAAATTGCCGGCAAGTTTAACTTCCTTAAAACCGATTTTAATTCTCCCGCTCTTTGGTACCTTGATTGTTGGTCTTGCCATGATTTATGTGATCAACCCACCGGTTTCACAAATTATGACCACCTTAAGCGATTGGTTAAAATCCATGGGTGAAGTCAATGCGATGGTGTTAGGCGCGATTATCGGTGCGATGATGTGTATTGATATGGGCGGTCCAGTAAACAAAGCAGCTTATACGTTCTCCGTGGGAATGTTAGCCTCTCAAGTTCACACCCCAATGGCTGCCGCTATGGCTGCCGGTATGGTGCCGCCAATTGGTATGGCGATTGCAACTTGGATTGCTCGCAGTAAATTTACCAGCAATCAACGTGATGCAGGCAAGGCCTCTTTTGTCTTGGGGTTATGTTTTATCTCTGAAGGGGCGTTACCGTTTGTGGCTGCCGATCCATTACGTGTGATTATTAGCTCGGTTATCGGTGGTGCAACTGCTGGTGCGATTTCAATGGCATTAAATATTTCTCTGCAAGCACCACATGGTGGTTTATTTGTGATTCCGTTTGTTTCTGAACCATTACTCTACCTAGGTGCAATCGCAACGGGGGCATTATTAACCGGTGTGGTTTATGCGGTGATTAAGCCGAAGGCGACAGAATAATTGATTCTTTGATTAAAAAGTGCGGTAATTTTTAACCGCACTTTTCATTTATCAGGTATAATTACAATGATTTAGGGAGAAATTATGGATAAATACAATAAACTCCGTATTGAATGGGATTGTCGTCGAGGTATGCTTGAGCTGGATAAAATCATCATGCCTTTTTATAAAGCGCATTTTGACCAACTGACTGACGACAAAAAAGATATTTTTATTCGTTTACTTGCTGCCACGGATTTACAACTTTTTTCGTGGTTTTTTAATGGCAGTCAATCAGACGATGCCGAAGTGCAAGCGATGGTTGAATATATCCAAGATGTGCAGAAAACGAATGTCCGTTAATTTTTTTAAAATTTTTTATACATAAGGAACTTTTCAATTTTAACTCTGTCTGATAGAGCAACAATAGCTTGCTGTCTTGAATATATGAAGGCGTGTTAGACGTAGCATAGGAGATATATGGCTGAACAGCTAACAGATCAGGCTTTGGTAGAAAGAGTGCAGCAAGGCGATAAAAAAGCCTTTAATTTATTGGTTTCTCGTTATCAAAATAAAGTGGCCGGACTTTTAACCCGCTACATTTCTCATAACGACATTCCCGATGTTGTACAAGAATCCTTTATTAAGGCCTATCGTTCCATTGAATCCTTTCGGGGCGATAGTGCATTCTACACTTGGCTATATCGAATTGCCGTTAATACGGCAAAGAATTACTTAACGGCACAGGGGCGCCGTCCACCGAACGAAGATATTTTGGCTGAAGATGCCGAAAGCTACGATGTGGGAACCCATCTACGTGATGTAGATACCCCTGAAAATGAAATGTTATCTAGCGAATTAGAAAAAGTGGTGTTTGATACTATTCACAGTTTGCCAGAAGATTTAAGAACTGCGATTACCTTGCGTGAGCTTGAAGGGTTAAGTTACGAAGAAATCGCAGAAATAATGGATTGTCCAGTAGGCACTGTACGTTCTCGCATTTTCCGTGCTCGGGAAGTGATTGAGAACAAAATACAACCGCTTATGCAACGTTAAAATAAAGTCGGAGTTTATAAAATGCAAAAAGAGTTACTTTCAGCCTATATGGATGGAGAAGAAGTCAGTGCCGAGTTGACGAAACAACTCTGTCAGGATAAAGATTCACAAAAATCTTGGGCGGCATATCACACAGTAAGATCGGTTATGCGTAAAGAGTCACCCGTATTATTAGGTGCTGACTTTACGGCGAAAATGGCGGATTTAATTGAATTAGAAGAAGTAAAACACGTAGAGATTACTGTTTCTCAACCAACACCAGAAGAAGCAGACAGCTTGCCATTCGTGCAAAAATTAAAAGCATTCTTTGCACCAATGACACAAATTGCTGTGGCGGCAGGTGTGTGTTTGGTGGCAGTAGTAGGTGTGCAATCATTCAATGCAAAAAGCACCTCAGTTACACCTGAAAACCCAGTTTTACAAACCTTACCATTTAACAATTCTGTTCAAGAAGTAAGTTACAACGCTCCGACTAAAGATGTAGCGACTTCGGAACAGGTTGAGCAAAAAAATCGCCGTATTGGTACGATGTTGCAAAACTATGAATTACAGCGTCGTATGCATGCGGATAGCTTAAATGTGGGTAGCAACCAAGCGAAATAATTACTACAATTAATCGATAATTCACCACCTTAGGCGTGGTGAATTTTTTTCTGGATAAACCAATTTATTTATGAAAAAAACGTCTCTCAAATTAACCGCACTTTTAGGCTTATTCTTATTGCCTTTCACAGCATTTGCAGAAGAGCCAATCCAGTCATTAAATAAAATGTCGCAAGCCATGCGAGATTTAAACTATGAGCTTGCTTTTGTGCAAACTACGCCAACAAATATGGACTCATTCCGTTATCGTCATATTAAGCAAGGGCAAAAAGTGTATGCACAATTGGTGACATTAGATGGTGAACAGCAAGAAATCATCCAGCGCGGTAATTTAGTCAGCTATTTCCAGCCGGATTCACGTGCTTTCACGATTAACAGTGGTGAGATTGTGGATGCGCTTCCGGCAGTGATTCGCACTGATTTTAGCAAGCTGAGTCAGAATTATGATTTTATTAAGCTTGGAAAGACCGAATTGCAGGCCGATTTGTCGATACCATTCGTATTGTGCCCAAAGACGATTTTCGCTATCAATATCTCGTTTTCTTAGATGAAGAAAATGGTTTGTTATTGCGTGGCGATATGCTTGATCGCGAAGGCAAGTTACTTGATCAGTTCCGTGTGGTGACGTTATATATCGATGATCGTCTACGTGGTTTGACAGATTACCTTAATAAGGTGTCAGTACCTCCACTTTTAAATGAAGGGAAACAAGAGTCTTCACTTTCAATCAATTGGAAAACTGATTGGTTACCGCAAGGTTTTGATTTAATTCGTCAAAATCATGATGTGATAGATGGTGAAGTAATTGAAAATGCGTTATTTAGTGACGGTCTTTTCACTTTTACACTCTATGTCAACAAAGCGGATAGCGCTGCCGCAACAGAAAACACATGGAAACAAGGGGCATACACGATTTATAGTGAAGTCATGGGCGATAAAGAAATTACCTTTATCGGACAGCTTCCAATTGCCGCAGCTAAACGAATTGTACAAGGCGTAACATTCCTAAAATAATTCAGTAGAAGCGAGAAAGTTGCTATTTTGTTTCCCCTTGCTATACTTTCTTCACCTAATGGATTTTAATAGCTAAACCCCGTCCTGCGGGGTTTTGTTTTATCAAGTGCGGTCATTTTTCTTAAGGTTTTTACAATGAACAATTCCCTTCCTCTTCTTGGCATCACGGGTTACAGCGGTAGTGGCAAAACCACATTGCTGGAAAAATTGCTTCCTCAATTAATCAAAAAAGGTTTACGTGTTTCAGTGATTAAACACAGCCATCACAACGCCCATGTGGATAAAGAGGGAAAAGACAGCTGGCGAATGAAAGAGGCGGGTTCTGCGCAAGTTATTATGGCTTGCGATAGTCGTTGGGCATTAATGACAGAAACGCCTCAATCGCCGGTTTCATTAGCTTATTTAAGCCAACAATTTGATCGTCATTTAACAGATTTAGTTTTGGTGGAAGGATTTAAAGAAGAACCTATTCAAAAGATTCTGTTGCATCGACAAGAGATGACAAAACCTTTGCCAGAATTAGATGAAAACGTGTTGGCTTTAGCAACGGATTATTCGCTTGAAACTGACCGCACTTTATTAGATATTAATCACATTGAACAGATCGCTGAGTTTATTTATCAATGGTGGAAAAAGACGCAGTAATAGAAAGTCAGCACTATAAAGGGCTGGCTTGGGTGGCTTCTATGGCTTTGTTTATGCAAAGCTTGGATGCGACTATTTTAAATACTGCCTTACCCACTATTGCAACAGATCTGCAAACCCCTGTCTTTGAAATGCAAATGGCGATTATCGCCTATTCTCTTGCCGTTGCCTTATTTATTCCTTTAACTGCTTGGGCGGCAGCTAAATTCGGTACACTCACTGTTTCCGCTCTGCTGTTTTTACCTTTGTATTCGGCTCGGTAGCTTGTGCGATGTCAATCTCTCTCGAGACCCTTGTGCTCGCACGAATTATCCAAGGTATTGGCGGGGCATTTATGATGCCAGTTGCTCGTCTTGCGATTATTCAAACCGTACCGAAAAACCAATTGATTAATGCCTGGAATTTAATGGCAACAGCTGGACTCATTGGCCCGATTCTTGGCCCGATTTTAGGTGGTTGGCTTGTGGTGCATACCTCATGGCATTGGATTTTCTTAATCAATATTCCTATTGGCATGTTAGGCTTCTGGGCGGCGGCTAAAGTGATGGGAAATCATAAGGGTAATGCGAATAAGTTAGACTGGACAGGCTTTTTACTCTTTGCGTTTGGTTTAGTTGGTTTAACGCTCGGACTTGATTTACTGGGTGAAAGTCATAGTGATCGCATAACCACATACAGTGCATTAGCGATTGGTATTGCATTATTGATGGCTTATTATTTTTATGCGAAAGGTAATGATCGTGCTATTTTGCCTTTATCTCTTTTTAATACAAGGACATTCCGATTAGGCATTGCAGCCAATATTTTTATCCGTCTTTCTGGATCGGCTGTGCCATTCTTATTGCCATTAATGTTCCAACTTTCTTTTGGTTATTCTGCTGAAGTGTCTGGTTGGTTACTTGCACCTATCGCGCTAATGTCCGTCGTATTTAAACGATTTATTGGGCATATTTTAAATATCTTAGGTTATAAAACGACATTAATTTTATCGTCACTTTTAATGGCTGGCTCAACGGTTTCTATGTCATGGCTTGATTCCTCATCATCCACAACATGGATTATATGTAATTTGATGTGGTACGGTGCCTGTATGTCGATGATTTTTAGTTCAATTAATACACTTACCATTGGTGATCTATCACAGGAACAAAGTGGTGCAGGTTCAACCTTATTGAGTATTGTGCAACAAGTGGGTATTGGGTTTGGTATCGCGGTGGCATCCATTATTTTAACGTTATATCGTCAATTTATTGGTAATGAAGGGGGTGCATTACAACATGCTTTCAGTTACACGTTTCTGACCACTTCTGTTTTTGCGATCGCATTAGTTTGGATATTGAGCTATTTGCACAAAACAGACGGGGATCATTTGCGTAAGACAAATTAGGATAGGTCGCACTTTATTTAATACGCCATAGCATTACTCATTGGAAGAAAGCATCTAACATCACTTTTTCTACTTTCTGGTAAATTTAAAAAAATAATTTATATTATATTTATTTTTAATAGCTTGTGTACTTCCATAAATATTCTAATATATATTTTTCTGAATTTAAGATCCTTAGGTTAGGAAAGCTTGACAAATCACATAGCATTTATTATAAAAATGGCATATATTTACGATAAAAGTTATATAGTTACTTCTCAAACGATGACCAAGCAAATTAAATCAAAACAGCGTGTTACAGATCACGGTGAAGTGTTTACCCGCGATCAAGAAGTCAATGAGATGTTAGATCTTGTTAAGGATGAAACTTTACGGATTGAATCTCGTTTTCTTGAGCCTGCTTGTGGTGATGGAAATTTTTTGATTCAAATTCTGAAAAGGAAATTAGAAATTGTTGAAAAAAATTACCGAACTTCGCAACGAGAATATGAGTTCTATGCGGTGCTTGCGGTTTGCTCTATTTATGGTATTGAATTATTGAAAGATAACGTTCAGGCTTGTCGTACAAGGTTACTTTCCTATTTTATTTTGCAATATGAGAAGGTTTTTCCTAAACAAACAAATGCTGATTGTATTGCTGTTGTGGAATTTATTTTGAGCCTGAATATTGTGGAAGGCAACGCTTTAACAATGTGCTATAGCGAAAGCGATAAACCCTTGCATTTTTCACAATGGTCGCCGGTATCCTTTCCTAGAAAATTCTCACTGAAACGGCATGATTTCCAATATCAATATTTAGTCGATAATGCTGGTTCACCTTATCAATCTTTACAAGAATTCAAAAGCTGCTATTTTCTGGACATTCAAAATGCAAAACCCATCCATAAACTATAACCCCGACGTGCTTTCTTGTTTGGCGAATTTATCAAACGACGAAGTCTTTACCTCGCCTGCATTGGCAAATCAAATGTTGGATCTTTTGCCACAAGAATTATTCCGTTCATCAACAACGACTTTTCTCGATCCTGCCACTAAATCAGGGGTGTTCTTACGAGAAATTGCCAAACGATTATTGGAAGGATTGAAAGACGAAATCCCCGATTTACAAACACGAATCAACCATATTCTAACCAAACAAATTTTTGGCTTAGGCATCACCGAACTCACTGCTTTACTTGCTCGTCGCACGCTTTATTGCAGCCGTGAGGCCAATGGAAAATTTTCTGTTTGTGAGGGATTTAACCACCCGCAAGGCAATATTTTTTATTCTCCGCTAAAACACCAATGGGAAAACGGACGTTGCGTGAAGTGCGGTGTGAATGAGCAAGTAAATACTTATAAACGCGGTGATAATTTCGAAAGCTATGCTTATGCTTTTATCCATAAAGAATTAAATGAAATTAGCGAGAATATACCATTGAAATTTGATGTAATTATTGGAAATCCACCTTATCAATTAGGGGTAGGAAATGATGGTGGAAATAGCTCAAAAGCAAAATCTATTTACCATCTTTTTATTGAGACAGGTATAAAATTAGAACCAACATATTTATGTATGATTACGCCTAGCCGTTGGATGACAAAAAGCACAGAGGGAATACCTAATGATTGGATAGATAAAATAATATCATCAAATAAATTCAAAATTATTCACGATTTCGAAACATCTAGTGAATGTTTCCCTGGTGTTCCAATTGAAGGTGGGGTTAATTATTTTTTTATGGGATAAGAATTATATTGGAAAAATGTAATTACTATTATCATACTGATAGTGGAGAGATTATTCATCGCTATGATTATTTGAGTAATAGCAATTCAAGCATTGTCATTCGAGATCCTAGAACTTTCAACTTAATAGATAAGATTGTAAATATTGAAGGAAACTATTTTTGAAAAATGATGATAGTAATTTCTCCAGTTTAGTTAGTCCTAAAGACTTTTTTTACAAATAAAAAAAGAATCTAACTTCAAAGTGGGATGGGTTTTCAAGGGATAAAAACAAAAAGATAAGAATATCAAATATTATCTTAACAAGACGATTGAATCACAAGGCTTTTGGTTGGATTAGTAAAGAACAAATACCTAAAAAAATATACAGTCTAAAAGATCTAAATAAAGTTTACATTCCCGCAGCTAATGGGTCTAAATCTATAGTATTAGGTAAGCCATTTTATGGTGAGCCTAATAGTGTCTGTTCTCAAACATATTTGGTAATTGGATATGATCCTAAAATTCATACTCTAACAAAAATTAGAATGTGAAAATATTATTTCTTATATCCAAACGAAATTTTTTCGTTATTTAGTTAGTATTAAAAAGAAAACACAAAATGGTCCTAGAGGGGTATATCAATTTGTTCCAATACAAGACTTCTCTAAACCATGGACAGACAAAGAACTCTATGAAAAATATGGTTTAAATGAATCAGAAATTGAATTTATTGAATCTATGATTCGCCCGATGACAAATGAATAACGCTCAAGATCCCCCTCTTTAGAAAAGAGGGGTTAGGGGAGATTTGATTGCGATCTTAATTTCTCATGAGCTTCGTTTTCACGCCTGCCAAATCTCCCCCTGCCCCTCTTTGCTAAAGAGGGGAGTTTTTGAGCAAATTTATACTTTATACGCCTGTAATATCACAAAGGAAAAACAATGAGCTACCTTTCACCGCTACGTCGCCCGAGAATTTACGCCTACGCTGACACCCGTTATCCCGATTGTCTAAAAGTAGGTTACACCACAAGAACCGTAATGGAACGTTTAAAAGAACAATATCCTGTTACGTTACCTTCTCAAAGCTACCGTGTTGAACTAGACGAAGAGGCAATCCGTGAAGATGGCTCATTTTTTACTGATCACGAAGTGCATCAAGTTTTGCTGAAACATGGCGTAGAACGTCTTGAGGGGGAATGGTTTAAATGCGATTTAAATAAGGTGAAAGCGGCATTGTTGGAAGTGAAAACAGGCGTGATTCAAAAACGCCAAGCGATTTTTAACTTCGGTATGCGCCCTGAGCAGCAAAGTGCGGTGGAAAAAACGGCTGATTATTTCCAGAATTTTGTCAATGACCCACTTAATCACGGCAAAATCCCCCATTTTCTTTGGAATGCCAAAATGCGTTTTGGGAAAACCTTTGCAGCGTACCAATTGGCAAAAAGAATGGGTTGGAAGAAAGTGTTGGTGCTCACGTTTAAACCTGCAGTGGAAAATGCATGGGGAGAGGATTTGAAAAACCACCTTGATTTTCAAGATTGGCAATTTGTGAAAGAAGAAACGGATTGGCAAATGAATGCGGACTTTCCGCAAATCTGCTTTGGATCATTTCAAGATTATTTGGGCAAAAGCAAAGCCGGTGGGATTAAACTTAAAAATGAATGGGTACACGCCATTAATTGGGATTGTGTGATTTTTGATGAATATCACTACGGAGCGTGGCGAGACAAGGCGAAAGACCTGTTTGCCGATAGCGATTGGGAAAAAGAACAATTTAAGCAACAGCAAGCCGAAGAGCATGACATGGAGCTGGATTCACCCAACTATTTTGATGAGGACTTGTTGCCGATTACCACCGAACACTACCTCTATTTATCAGGCACGCCGTTCCGTGCGATTAATTCGGGTGAGTTTATTGAAGAGCAAATTTTCAACTGGACGTATTCTGATGAGCAAAAAGCTAAAAATGCGTGGGAGGGCGAAGATAACCCATATTTAGCCTTGCCGAAAATGGTGATGCTGACTTATCAATTGCCCGATGAAATTCGTGAAGTTGCCTTGAAAGGCGAATTTGCTGAGTTTGATTTAAATGTGTTTTTCTCCGCGATTGGTGAAGGAGAAAATGCTAAGTTTAAATATGAAAACGAAGTGCAAAAATGGTTAGATCTTATTCGTGGGCAGTTGCTTTCTACTACCGTGGATAATCTCAAAATGGGCGCTGATCGTCCGCCCATGCCCTTTAGTGATGTCAATCTATTAGGAAGTTTGTTGCATACCTTTTGGTTCTTGCCGAATGTCGCAAGTTGCTATGCGATGCGGAATTTATTGGCTCAACTACAAAATACGTTTTATCACGATTATCGCATTATTGTCGCTGCCGGCAATGCGGCAGGAATGGGGGCCGACGCGTTGATTCCCGTGAAAAAGGCGATGCAAGATCCATTAAAAACAAAAACCATCACACTCAGCTGTGGCAAATTGACCACGGGCGTTTCTGTTGCACCGTGGGCAGGGATTTTTATGTTGCGAAACCTTGCTAGCCCGGAAACCTATTTCCAAGCTGCCTTCCGCGTGCAAACGCCGTGGGTGTTATACGGACAAGATCCCAATAATCCGAATGCGCAATGTATCTTAAAAGAGAATTGCTATGTATTTGATTTTGCGCCTGATCGCGCATTACGCCAACTTGCCGATTACAGTTGCCAGCTGAATACGGAAAGTATCAATCCTGAGCGTAAAGTAGCGGAGTTTATTCAGTTCTTGCCTGTGCTAGCCTATGATGGCAGTTCAATGCGACCAATTGATGCATCGGGCATTTTAGATATGGCGATGAGTGGCACAACCGCCACGCTATTGGCACGCCGTTGGGAGAGTGCATTATTGGTTAATGTAGATAATGACACCTTAAGAAAGCTTAAAAATAATGAACAAGCCATGAAAGCTTTAATGGGTATCGAAGGATTTCGTCAACTTAATCTAGATTTAGAAATCATTATCAATAAATCAGAAGCTGTGAAGGAAGCTAAACGAGAAGTAGGTGATAATCCAACCAAAGAACAAAAGCAGAAAATATCTGATGAAGAAAAAGAAGAAAAAAGCTTGCGAAAACAAATCCAAGAAAAATTGATGAAATTTGCTACTCGTATTCCTATTTTTATGTATCTTACTGATTATCGTGAATATATGTTAGAGGATGTAATTCGTCAGCTTGATAGTGATTTATTTAAAAAGGTAACGGGTTTAACTCAAGCTGATTTTGATTTACTAGTAAGCCTTAATCTGTTTAATAAGAGCTTGATGAATGACGCTGTATTTAAATTCAAACGCTATGAAGACAGTAGCCTTGAATATACAGGCATTGTAAAACATCACCCAGAACAAATCGGGCTTTATGATACAACCGTAGATATAAGGGAGTATCGTGGAGAGTATTAAATATTACCACCCTTAGTTTAATTTGTTATAAGAAAGATCATTTTCTTATTTTGTAAAAGTTTGATTTGCTTATATCTTAAGTAAAATTTTTATATACAGGGTGGATTTTAATCTACCACAATTGATGGTTGGGTAAGCGAGAAACTTACCTTACAAAGAAAGGATAACTTATGAAACTAAAAGCGACATTAACACTTGTTGCAGCGAGTTTGTTTTTAGCTGCTTGTGATCAATCTGGTTCTGCTGCAAAAGAAACTGCGAAAGCAGAAACAGCAAAACCTTCAGGCAATAACACGTTTGTGTACTGTACGGCAAAAGCACCACTTGGTTTTAGCCCGGCATTGGTAATGGAAGGCACATCTTACAATGCGAGTTCACAACAAGTGTATAACCGTTTGGTTGAATTCAAAAAAGGTTCAACTGACCTTGAGCCAGCATTGGCTGAAAGTTGGGAAATCAGTGACGATGGTTTAACTTACACGTTCCATTTGCGTAAAGGGGTGAAATTCCATACCACAAAAGAATTTACGCCAACACGTGATTTTAATGCGGATGATGTGGTCTTTTCTTTCCAACGTCAGTTAGATCCTAACCACCCTTATCACAACGTATCGAAAGGGACTTATCCATATTTCAAAGCGATGAAATTCCCAGATTTATTAAAATCAGTTGAGAAAGTGGATGACAACACTGTTCGTATTACTTTGAATAAAAAAGATGCGACTTTCTTAGCAAGCTTGGGTATGGACTTTATCTCTATTTATTCCGCTGAATATGCAGATGCGATGCTGAAAGCTGGTAAACCAGAAACGATTGATAACAAACCGGTAGGTACAGGTCCGTTTATTTTTGTGGATTACAAAACTGACCAAGCGGCACAATACGTAGCAAATGAAACCTATTGGAAAGGTCGTACACCGCTTGATCGTTTAGTGATCAGTATCGTACCAGATGCGACGACGCGTTATGCGAAGTTACAAGCGGGTTCTTGTGATTTAATTCTCTTCCCGAACGTGGCGGATTTAGCCAAAATGAAAACTGATCCGAAAGTACAGCTTTTGGAACAAAAAGGTTTGAACGTGGCATATATCGCATTCAATACAGAGAAAGCGCCATTTGATAACGTGAAAGTACGCCAAGCATTGAACTATGCGGTAGATAAAAAAGCAATTATTGAAGCGGTTTATCAAGGTGCGGGCACTGCAGCGAAAAACCCACTACCGCCAACAATTTGGAGTTATAACGACGAAATCCAAGATTATCCGTATGATCCAGAGAAAGCGAAACAGCTTTTAGCGGAAGCAGGTTATCCAAACGGTTTTGAAACGGACTTCTGGATTCAACCAGTAGTGCGTGCGTCTAACCCAAATCCAAAACGTATGGCTGAACTAGTGATGGCAGACTGGGCGAAAGTTGGCGTAAAAGCAAATCCAGTCACATTTGAATGGGCTGACTATCAAAAACGTGCTAAAGCAGGCGAATTAACGGCAGGTATCTTCGGTTGGTCAGGTGATAACGGTGATCCGGATAACTTCCTTTCTCCATTACTTGCAAGTGCTAATGCTGGTAACTCAAACTTTGCTCGTTTCAAAAATGCAGAATTTGATGCCTTATTAGATAAAGCAATTGGCTTAACGAATAAAGAAGAACGTGCAGCGCTTTATAAACAAGCACAAGTGATTTTCCATGAGCAAGCACCGTGGATTCCAGTTGCGCACTCTGTTGGTTTCGCACCACTTAGCCCTCGCGTAAAAGGCTACGTACAAAGCCCATTCGGCTATGATGCGTTTTATGGCGTGAGTGTTGATGGTAAATAATTAACGGACTATACTAGCCCTTGCAGTTGCAAGGGCTTTTTGTTTTCAAGCAAAAGGAGAAAGAAAATGGACTTACATGATATTCGTGAGGATTATTGCAAACAGGCGCTTTCTCAGCATGATTGCGATCCCAATCCAATAAAACAATTTGAAAAATGGCTCAACGAAGCGATTACGGCTAAAGTCAATGAGCCGACAGGTGTTAATGTCGCGACAGTCAATGAAGAGGGGCGTCCAACAAGTCGAATGGTGCTGTTGAAAGAAGTGAACGAACAAGGCTTCGTATTTTTCACGAACTATCACAGCCGAAAAGGTCGCGCCATAGAACATCATCCTTTCGTCGCCCTGACATTCTTTTGGCCTGAATTAGAACGTTCTGTTCGTATTGAGGGCAAAGCCGAAAAAATCTCGCCTGAACAATCAGATGAATATTTTGCAACGCGCCCTTACACCAGCCGAATTGGCGCTTGGGCCAGTGAGCAAAGTGCGGTCATTTCTAGCCACAAATCTTTATTAGCAAAAGCCGCGTTGATTGCAGCAAAACATCCATTAAATGTGCCACGCCCACCACATTGGGGTGGCTATCTTGTGATTCCTGATCGCATAGAATTCTGGCAAGGTCGCCCAAGTCGTTTACATGACAGAATTTGTTATTTATACAATGAGGGGAAATGGGAAAGAGAGCGGTTATCGCCGTAAGTTTCTTAAAAACATTCAAAAAAAACAACCGCACTTTTTTGGTAAGTGCGGTTAGGAGTGCGGTATTCTACAGTATATTTTAGATTTCTTGTTTTAGTTTCTCAGAAGCACGTTTTTTAAAAGCATCAAGAATTGTTCTCACGCTTTCTTCATCATACATTTCGGATAAATCTAAATTCTCTCCATAGATTTGGTATTCGATTTCACCCGATTTATCTTGATAGTGAGTAACTGTTCCAAAGTCTGGGTATTCTATATTCCACCACACATCACTATACCAGTTCTTTTATATTTTAGACACTTATAAATATATATACGAATTTCACTTCTACTATCACATATAGGCAATTTATCTTCTTTTCCGTCATCACTAGCAACGTAGATTTCAAAAAAATAAATCATCTTTTTTTGAAAATTATATTGCCATACATTATTGTTCGAGATGTTTTTTTAGTTTTATGTAAGAGTAGTCTAAAGTCCATCATAGGTAAAAAAACGTAAACCAATCTCACTTTCCCCATTATAAATTTTTATCAATATAGCGGAGAGTATAGTAATTGGGAAAATAATAAGAAAAAGTGCTCGATATCTAGTTCTTTTTATGAAAGTAATTAATTCAATAATTCTTTGTTGATAATCAGCTAGCAATCGGTAGGCCTTTCTGACATCTTGTAGAATAAGGTTCATATCATTTTTGTTCATTAGCATTCTCCTAGAAAGAGGGAAATTTTTCATGTGTTAAATTAATGGGTTTTAATTGAATCCATGTGTTTTTTTGCTTAATTAATTGAGGGTATTCAGTATAAGTAATCTTTTGTTCTTTTAATTCTTTTAGCCATTGGTAAGGTTTATAACGAATATCATGCCAATCGTAAGCCTCCCTAATGTCGCTAAGTAGTCTTTGTAGAAATTGAGCTTTGTCTTCTTTTATAGCCTGCTCTAGAGCCAAATAAATGTCTTGCCAGCTTTTAACATATAATTGATAAGTGATTTTAAGATTTCTAGCTTGTAGTATAGCGTCTATTTGTTTCTTTAATTGTTTCTTGTTTTTAGCGCTATATTCATACATTCCACCAACAGTTAGTAAAATAGGATCGTTTATTTCATTGTTATAAGCCGCCTGAATTTCATTAGCGAGTTGATGCGCATATTGTTGCTGCGTATTATCGTATCGTTTGGCTTCGACAATAATGGTTTGTTGCATTTGATTAAATAAGACGACATCGGGCTCGATTTTGGCGTTATTTATTTCCCAGTACGGCCAGAATTCTATTTCGTATAAGTGACCAAAATCATAACCATTAAGAAGATTTTGAATAAATCGGCTAAATACTTCATCGGGTAAATAAGCTATTCTTTCAAAAACACTTGATGTCAAAATATCCTCTGCTCCTTGCGTTTCTCCTATTTTTAATCTGGTTCCGGCTAGTCCACTACCTGTCTTCTTCCCATGTAATATTGCTGATAGCATTTATTTTTCCTTTTAATTCATTATAGAGAACTGCAAGCTGTAGTTTCTGCAAAATATTATCTATATGTCTTTTCAGATCTAAACCTTTGGCTTTAGGTTTTTTCTTTAACCTTGAGTAATATATCTCATGCAAAGTAACCGCACTTTGATTTCTCAACCAAAGTGCGGTTAATTT